>Ga0209498_1000200_pt1 | contig 36001 bp, 29 predicted proteins | sample WalLakDeSediment_FD_184131 | JGI IMG/M metagenome (GOLD analysis project Ga0209498, IMG submission 184131) | Lake sediment microbial communities from Walker lake, Nevada to study Microbial Dark Matter (Phase II) - Walker Lake 11/02/13 Deep... | ecosystem: Environmental > Aquatic > Freshwater >...
ATTTTTTCCGCCAGCGTCATTTGCTTCAGCAGGTTGTCAATCAACCGTTCATTCTGATCCACCCGGGAAGGACAAGAACAGCCTGCCAATAAGGAAGAGATGCATGCAAAAAATATGATTTGCAGGATTTTCTTTGACGTTATGGTTACAGCAGGTGACATGATCATTTGGTTAGCCGGATGCCTGTCAGCATACGGGCTAATAGCCGGTATTTTGCTTCAGCACGCCACCCGATATGTCAATTTCCCTTTGCGGGATTGGCAGGAAGCCCTTTGGGCCGCTGTTGAAAGTCACATCGAATATTATCTGTTCACCGATATAATTCGGCCCCCGTAAACCGATGGATGTCAATTCCTGGCTGGCATAGCCCATTCCGCGTCGGATCACATCAAAATAGCGCAGCCCTTCAAGAGACAGTTCCAGTCTTCTCTCCTTGTAGATATTTTCGAATGTTGCCGGGATACTTTCCAGGCCAACCCTTGCCCTGACACGATCCAGATATTGCTGTGCGTTGGGGCTGCCAAGCTCGGCGGCCATCAGGAGCACGTCTGAAAAGCGGATAACCCGGAAATTGCAGGTCCGGTTGAGTTCGAACTGCCCGCCGCTTCCCCAGTGCTCGGCATCGGAACTGTATTTTTTAGAATAATACCCGGTATGCTGGTATCCCTTGGTCAGGTTACCATCGAGTTCCTCTTCAAAAAGGACGGTTTTTTCCAGACGGGGGTCGCCCTGCATGTCATTCACCAGTTTTTGGCTGACAGTGCCGAAGCTCCATCCCCTGTTCCAATTGCTGGAACCTGTTACCCTGGGTCCCTGCATTTGCGCTGCCAGGTTGCCTTCACCTCCCTCCACATAAATCCAATCCCACCACGGAGGAGTGTCCCCGTGCGATATTTCGAAAACTGATTCGATGCCAAATTCTCCGGCCAGCTTGAAATTCTGGGAATACTCGCTGAACAGGTCATGCCCGCTGCTGGCAATCAGATCCTCGAGGTAATTCAGGACAAAAGCCTGGTTAACAACCGTCCCGCCTGCATTGAGGTCGGCATTGTAAACCCCATTATAGAATAAATACACCCTGGCCAGCAATGCTTTGGCCGCCCATTTACTTATTCTTCCGTATTCGGCCGGCGGCATCATTCCCGGCAGGACGTCAGCAGCGTCCACCAGGTCGCTGGCAATCTGATCATACACTTCAGCCGGAGTATTTTGCTCCTGATCATACTCGGATGGCCCTTTGATGGTTTCCGTCAGTAAAGGGATGTTTTCAAAGAAACGCACCTGTTCGAAGTAAAAATAAGCCCTCAAAAACTTGCATTCGGCGATGACCCGCGTTTTAAATTCTTCTGAAGCATCGATTTCATCTATCTTTTCAAGCAACAGATTGGCCCTGTAAATGCCAATATAGTTCTTGATCCAGATGGAATGAACGATCTTACTCGTGGTAGGGATACTAAAAGTATTGAGTTCATTTTCGTCCATTCCGTCATTGGCATCGGCCCCACCGGCAAATGCATCATCCGACAGAATATCGGACATCGTCAGGAAGGGAGCCCAGGATACATTCACTATCGATTGATAACCCAGCACATCGTAAACGGCAACCAACGCCTGTATGGCATCTTCTTCAGTCTGGTAAAAGTTTGATGATACTTCCCTATCCAGCGGATATCTGTCTAAAAAATCCTTTTCACATGCATTTAACAGTATGATTGTAGCTGTTGCAGCAATGATATTGAAGATATTTGTTTTCATAATGGATGATTTTTTCAATTAAAATGAAATGGTTGTACCCAGGCGGAAAGTCCTGGCCTGGGGATATATCCCCCGGTCAATACCGATATCGAATGAGCTCATGGCGCCGATCTCCGGGTCAGCCCCGCTATATCCGGTAAAGGTGAACAGGTTTTCTGCCGAAAGATAAAACCGCCATGACATGGCGCCTATCCGGTCAAGGAAACTTCTGGGGAGGGTATAACCCACCTGGATGTTCTTCACTCGCAGGTAAGACCCGCTTTCGATGTACAGATCGGATACGCGGTAGTTATTATTGATGTCGAGCCATGTATAACGCGGGACGTCATCAGAGGTGCCTTCTCCTGTCCAGCGGTCGAGAGCGGAAACAGGCCGGTTGGTATACTGAAGGTCCTGGCGTTGGCCACCATTGAAGATATCATGACCAAAAGCGCCTGTCAGCAGGAACGAGAGGTCAAATTGCTTGTATTCAATAGAAGCATTCACGCCCAGCGTCCAGTCCGGTGTCGGACTTCCAATCATGGTGCGGTCTTTTTCATCCAGCACGCCATCACCGTTGACATCGACAAACCGGACATCTCCCGGCTTTGCTCTGGGCTGTAAAAGTGCGCCGGTACTCCCGATATGCTGGAACACCTCGGCTTGATTCTGAAAGATGCCATCGGTCTGATAACCCCAGAAATAGGCAATGGGAAGCCCTACTTCCGACCGGGTTACCGTTCCGGCAATCGCCCAGGTAGCGCCCGGTATGAACTCATCGTCATTACCGATTTTTGTCATTTTGTTTTTGTTGTAAGCAGCGTTCACGCCGAAGGAGTAACGCAGGTGTTCAAGATAATTCCGCCAGTTGACCGATATCTCGACGCCCTGGTTTTGTACGCTGCCAACATTGGCATAAGGCGGGAAGTTTCCGACATGTGCCGGAATATCGATGCGCTCCAGAAGCCCTTTGGTATTCTTATTGTAATAGTCAACCGTCAGTGTCAAACGGTTGTCAAAAGCCCCAAGATCAATAGCAATATCGAGCTGTTCCGACTCTTCCCATTTAATGTCTTTATTCTCGATATATGCAGGTGAAGCGCCTACAATCCTGCCTGCTCCATAAATATAGCCCCTGCTTTTATCTATGGTGGAAACGTATTGATAATCACCAATTTCCTGGTTACCATTCACCCCCCATGACGCCCTTAATTTAATGAAGCTGACAGGGCCGAGTTCGGGGATAAATGATTCCTCAGTGAGCAGCCATGATACCCCCACCGATGGAAAAATACCGTACCTGTTGTTGGGGCCGAATTTGGATGACCCGTCCCGGCGGATAATACCCGTAAAAGCATACCTGCTCTTAAAGTCATATGTAATACGGCCAAAAGTGGATAAAAGCGCCGAACTGGATGCACCGCCCGTTGCTACCCATGCCGTATCAATGGCCATGTTCAGGTAAATGTTATCAGGGTCTGTGATCGGAACTTTGGAATTAAAGCCGGTCAGGTCTTCATAATTGTATTCATAGGCTGTTGTACCTATCAGGGCGGAAAACCGGTGATCCTTTATTTTCTTTGTATAGGAAAGCGTGTTTTCCCACTGCCAGCTAAAGAACCGGTCCATACTTTTATAGACTGAGGTTTTCTCCAGGTTGTACTGGGCACCGTTGAGGTAAAACAGCGGAGTGTATGTATCGTAAAGAACATAGGCCAGGTCGATGCCAAGGCTGGTCCGGAATTTCAAGCCTTCGAGGAATTCCACTTCGCCGAAGATATTTCCAACGATCTTGTCAACCCTGCTCTCACCCGTTTGGACTTCCAGCAGCGCCATGGGATTAACCACTTCCGCCCCGACATATCTGGATATCCCGTACACCTGTCCCGATGCATTTCTCACCACGGGATATTCGGAATAGGGGGGTAAAGAGAGGACTTCAGGATCCTCTTCATACAGCGGTGTGAGCGGGTCAAGGTTTAAAGCGCTGCTGTATACCCCGTTAAAAGATTGATTGGAAGCAATGCCTCTTCTGACCAGATGCGAATATGACAGGTTGTTTCCAAAATTGAACCAACTGGTAGGCTGGTGCCTGCTGTTGATCATCGCAGTGACCCGGTCGAATTGTGATTTATCGCCTCCTATAATTCCTTGCTGGGAGAAATAGGAAATGGAGGACGCGTAGGTGGATTTTTCATTTCCGCCTGAAATACCCAGGTCATAATTCATAATGGGGGCATTCTTTTGGAACATCAATTCCTGCCAATCGGTATCATAAAGTGGTATCTCATCCAGGTCGAAAGGCTCATCTCTATCGGCATTTCGCGCCCCCTCATTCATCAGCATCCTGTACTGGTCGGCATCGAGCATGTCAATGGTTTTGGCTGCGTTTTGAATGCCATAATAGCTGGAGAAAGTGAGGTTCATTTTACCGGCTTTCCCGCTTTTTGTCGTGATCAGAACCACTCCATTGGCGGCCCTGGCGCCATAAATGGCTGCTGAAGCGGCATCTTTCAGCACATCGATCGACTCGATATCACCGGGATTGAGGTATTCAATACCACCTACCGCCATACCATCGACGATATAAAGCGGGTCGGAAATACCGGTGGTACCGGTTCCCCTGATCCGCACGGTGGGCGCTTCCCCTGGCTGTCCGGAGAGATTGGTTACCTGGACCCCTGCAGTACGCCCCTGCATGGCCTGTTCGGCACGCAGTATGGGAGTCCGGGATATTTCTTCTTCACTGACGGAGGAGATCGCGCCGGTAACAACCTTCTTTTGCTGCGTGCCGTAACCGATGACCACCACCTCATCGAGTTGTGTCAGGTCGGCGTAAAGGGTCACATCGATGAAGGAGCGACCGTTCACTGGAATTTCAATGGTTTTATACCCTATAAAGGAAAACACCAGCGTGTCTCTGTCACTACGAATGGTAAGGGCATATTTACCGTTGATATCAGTGATCGTTCCATTGTTTGTCCCCTTTTCGAGTACAGTTGCCCCGGGAATGGTGCCGGGGGTTGTCCCGTCCATCACGATTCCGGTAACGGTGTGGGTTTGTGCAACCAGACCGGAAGTGAAACCAATGATCATGACGGGAATGATTATCTTGTGTAAGATCGCATTCATCTGGTTAGATTTTTTGTCATTAATATTACAAGTGATTAAAGCGAAGCGTTCTAATCAGGCTGTGAAACGGGTCTGCAGGAATGGATAGACGCGATTATTCTTCTTGAAAAACACGGATATAATCGACCTTCATTTGCTGGGGAAATTGGGTTGCCCCATCAGGATTCCCCGGCCAGTTTCCGCCAACGGCTACATTCATGATAAACCAGAATTCCTGGTGAAATTCACTCATTGTAGGTTCCGTTATATTTACCTGGGTATAGGGTTGGTCATCCACATACCACTTAATGGAATTTTCATCCCATATGATCGAAAAAACATGGTATGCTTCAGCAAAGGTTTTTGACGCCAATGTAAAGCTGGTGCCATAACTGGCATGGCCCTGTCCGTTATCCCAGTGTATGGTACCATGACAGGTCTTTTCCCGGTTATTCCCACCGATCATTTCCATGATGTCAATTTCACCGCATGCAGGCCATCCAACGGTATTGATATCATTGCCCAGCATCCATAATGCCGGCCACATGCCCTGCCCTCTGGGAAGTAACGCCCTGATATCGATCCGGCCATACCGGAATGATTTTTTGCCTTTGGTGATCAGCCGGGCTGAGGTATAGTTGCGATTCATAAAATCCTCCTCCCGCGCTTCGATCGTGAGGACATCATCCGCAACCCATGCATTTTCAGACCGGTAATATTGCAGTTCATTGTTTCCCCATCCGCAGAGGTTAGGGCAACCATCGCCGATATCGAACCCCCAGAATTCCGGATTGATGCTGTTGCCGTCAAATTCATCATGCCAGGCAAGCACATATCCCTCATACTCTATCGGGGTAAAATATCCGTTTTCAAGTGGTACCGGGTCGTACTCCTCAGCCAAAATGGTAACCACCTTCAGGGCTGTTATGTATCTTCCTGATACACCATAAGCCCTGACGGTAATAATATATTGTCCTTCCCCATCAAAAGTGTAAATAAAAAACCCCGTTTCATTCACCTCCGCCGGGGAGTCGTCATCTCCGATAAAGAGCTGGAATTGCACAGCATTTTTCGCACTGGCCTGGATGACCGCTTCGCCCGTTTCCTGAACAACGGACAATACTTCAACCACCAGATTGGAAGGATTTGAAAAGTCAACAGGATTATCTTCCTCACATGCAAAAAGCACCAGGATAATCATTAACAAAACCATGAGCCTAAGCATTGAAATATTTTGCATGATCAATAATTAAAATAAGCGATGGCCGGCCATGCCGGCCATCACTCTCCTTTTCTAACTAACCAAAAACCAGGTCGCGCATGTAGAAGATACCTTCCACTTCATGGCCTCCGCCACCAATACCAGGTAAAACGTTATTGACATAAAATTTTCTGATAAACATTAATAAAAATAAATGTTATCAACAAAGATGGTTGGAGATGTTCCAGTCCCAGCATCATCAAACTTCAACTGGATAACCGCTGTTAAGTCCGGAACAGTATATTCTGAAAGGAGAATATCGAAGCTCTTCCAAACACCTGCTTCAGTTGTTATTGTAACAGGATTCTCACCATTACCTATCACAGATAAATTTATATCGGTTACAACTGAACAATAAACATCTACATGAAGCTTAGTCTTGCCCGAAACGTTTTGAGCATTACCAGCAAAATCAATTCCCTGGTAGTTCAAACCAGCCATCTTTATGACCTTTTCACCACTAATTTCTATTTCTGTAGTCACAGTTGCCTGGCCCCAATTTGGATTAAGATCAACCCCTGTGATGTCTGTGTAAGCATCGCTATAAATAGATATAACGTTTTCTGCAGGCTCAGTAGGAGCTGGTGGGAGTTCCGTAGGATCTAAGCTAATAGATACATTCTTTATAGCTTCTTTGGTATCACCAGTAGAACTTGTACCTGTTAAGACAACCTCATATATACCCTCAGCAGCATAGGTGTGAGTCGGATTTTCCTCAGTAGAGGTATTACCATCACCAAAGTCCCAGCTATAGGAAATTGCATCTTTAGATTGATTCTCAAACGTTACAGTAAAATCGTCAACGCTAAAACTAAAATCTACAAAGAATGAAACCACTTCAGGCTCAAGGGAAGGATCGGAGTAAGAAGCATAGTTAAATACCCAAACACCCCATTCGTAAATGAACTTAACAAACATGTGGTCGTAGCCAACATGTTCAGTAATTTCAATTTCGAAGGAAACACTGGTTTGTGGTGTAGAAACCTCACCTGTAGTTCCTGTCTTGACCAAGCCTATCCAGGCACCTTCTCCCATCAAAGTAACCGTATTAGTAGATGGAATATACTCAAACTGATGTGTTCCACCCAGCCATGGGCTGAGATCTTCATTATTGGGTCCAACCATATTTGAGGGTATAGCTTCAAGGCATTCACCAACCAGATCTGGATGGAATACGCCTCCTTCACCCCACATAGATCCTTTATCATCAAAAATATACTCCATATTTCTGGTGAAGGTAAATTCATGGAAGTATAAGCAGGGCCGAGAACCATCGTTCTCAAGGAACCACCAATCATAGGGTGCACTTAGGCTGGGACCAACACCCATACTTGCATCTATTCTGAAAAGTTTCCAGGTTTTCGATACTTCTCCAGCCAGCAAAGCCAGCGCTTCATCGGGGTCCTTAATATCGATATTTTGCATGTAAGTGGCACTGGCACCTTCATCATTTTTGGCAGTCAGCACTACATCATATTTGCCGGCCGTAGCGTATACATGCACCGGGTTTACATCAGTGGAGGTTTGTCCGTCTCCAAAATCCCAGTTGTAGGATGTAGCATTCTGAGAGAAGTTGGTAAAAGTAACTTCCAGGAAGTTGCCGGGGCTGATCTCAAACTGGAAGCTGGCAACGGGGTTCGGCACGTCCGGATCATCGTCTTTGCAGGAAACCAGTGTCATGATTGCAGACACCGCGATCACCATGAAAGACCAGTAAATCCATTGAAATGATTTCGTTTTCATAATAAGGAATGTTAATAAATTAATAAATTTTGGTTATTTTATCCTCACAAAGTTAATACTAATAAGGTCCAAAACAAATTTTTTTTTTGCTCAAAAACTCAGCATAAATAAAATATTACCACATCAAAATTACATCATATCGATTCTATAATATTGATTAATAAAAATATAGGGATAAAATTGTATGATTTATGAATTTCTCATTTATCCGTTCATTCGCATATAGAGCTTTTCTATTGTTTCGGCTTGAAACATCAAAATGACATGATAAAATCGGTGAGATTGGTATCATGATCCAGGTTAAGTTTTTTACGCAGGCGGTAACGGCTGATCTCAACCCCTCTGGTGGATATATTCATCAGGGTGGCGATTTCCTTGCTCGATATATTCAGCCGGAGATACGCACAAAGCTTCATTTCCCGCGGCGTCAGGTAGGGATATTGAGATTTGAGGCGCTTCAGGAATTCTTCATGGACACTTTCAAAATGCTTTTCAAAGATTTCCCATTGATTTTCGGTGTCTATTTCACGGTTGATCTTTCGTATCAATGCATGGATATGACTGGTGATCAGATCATCTTTGATTTCTCTCGACAACTGGCTGAGTTCCCTCTTTATCGCGATCAACGATTTGCTCTTCTGGATCATCTGCATCGTATTATTAGCCAGTTCTTTATCTTTCTGTTTCATTTCGGCGGAAAGCTGTTCGTTACTCAGCCTGATGACCTCCTTTTCGGCCTCCAACGCCTCGGTCTGAAGCTGTTTCTCCCGCTCCCTGAACAATTGCTTTTGCCGTTCTTCTTCCAGGGATACGGATTTTGCCATCCGGTATTTTATATACTTAACAATGAGTATGGAAAGAATGAGGAAAACAACAATATATATAAGGTATGCCCACCATTTCAGGTACCAGGGCGGAAAAATCTCAAACAGCATGGTGCTGGATGCGCTTTCCGCACCAAAAATGTTTTTTGCTTTCACATGAAATTTATAATTGCCTTTTTTGAGATTGGTGAACTCCCGCATAGAGAGTTTTTGCCAGCCTGTCCAGTCGTTTTCAAACCCTTCCAGATAAGTGGAAAACTGGATGCTTTGCGGATTTTCAAAATCGTTGGCCGTGAATTCAAATTGCAGATGATTGAATTTAAAAGGAATACCGGATAAAATAGTTTCACCAATGGAATGTCCCTGGTATATCACCGAGTCGTATCCTGAAAAATAAACGCTGCGGATAAAGGCCCTGAAAGTATACTGATAATTTTTCGGGTATTCAGGGGTATAATGTACAAAGCCATCATGGGTGCCGAAAAAAACATGCTCGTCACCCAGAGGGTAAACGAACTGGAACCACTTGATGAATTTCCCTTTTAGTTCCCGAAAGGGTACCTCGACATTCACATAACTGCCATCCTCCTGCAAGCGGAAAACCCCGGCATCTTCCAGGGTAAAATACCATATGTTTCCTTTTTTATCGGGATGCAGCTCATGGATGATACTCCCCGGGAACATGGTATTCAGCTTGTCATTTGAAATGAAAGTATTCGTTCTTATATCATATTTATAAAAGCCATCCTCAGTAGTAAATACCGGTTCGCCCAGGATTTCAAAGACATTGATATTCTTTTCCGAGGGAAGCCCGTTATGGCGATCAAAAAACTCGATTCTTGTGATACTGTCACATGCATCGTCCAGTCGTACCCTGAATACTCCTTTGTAGCCATGGGTTATCCAGATCATGTTCTGACCGGCCCTGGCCAGATATCTTGATGATTCATGAAATCCCCTGATGGCTTTGCCTTCCTGCCAGAGGTTTTCTTTCTTATCAAACTTAACCAGCCCGGTATAGGTACCGCAGATAAGCAAATCATTTCTGCCGGGTAGCTGCATGAATGTCCATCCTCCCTGAATATCAGAGATCAACCGCGCCTCAGTGCCATCGATAATGAAAACACCTGAATTATGGCCGCAAAACAAGGTTCCGTCGACCACCCTGAGATCCCAGACCTGCCCCTGGGTCCCGGGAATGATTTTAAAATCCTGATTGCCGCCGTCACTTTGCAATTTCTCCCAATCGTGATAAAAAACCCCGCGATTGGTGCCGAGATAAAGCAATCCGTCATGCATCACGGCGGCATACCCTGCGCTCAGGCTGTGGAAATGCGAGAAGTAGGTGAGGGGTGAATTGATCTCCACATAATCGATACCTTTATCAAGACCGAGCCAGAGATTGCCATACTGATCCGGTTTCATGCTCAGGATCGTGTTGTTCTGCAAGCCCTTTTTCAAATTGATGTGTTGTAGAATGCCTCCGGCCGTATCACAAATGACAAGCCCATCCTGGATGGTGCCAAAAGCATAGACCTTATCGCTGAGGGCCATTCCGCAATAGACCTGGTTTTGCTTCAGTAAGGAAAAAGCGGGATTATTCCACTCTTTCAGGCGCATCCCGTCGAATTCAAAGATCCCCTTATCTGCCGTGGCAATCAGCAGATCATCACCCTTTGGCAGGATCGCCCAGATAAGCTGTCCCCGGAGCCGGTCGGTACCGGGTACCTTTACCAGCCGGTCGTGGGCCAGGCGGTACAACCCCTCCGATTGATCATTGATATAGAGTTCGCTGTTGGTCAGAAAAGAAAAGTGAAAAATCACGGGGGCAGGAATGATGTTCATTTCTTCATCCTTATAGATCATCAGTTGCTGGTATGACTGAAATACGATGCCAAAGGGCAGTTCATAGATCTTCCAGACCTCGCCAAAATCCTGCTGGTGATCAGGTATAAGTTGCAGCAAAGACCTGTAGGACAAATCCCCGCCATTATCCCGCGTAAAATAGCCGATCTGGTTAAAGCCACCGGCATAGATCCTGCCATCAGGTGTGTTTTTTACACTTCTGACGACGATATTCCCGGGCAGTGGATAATTCTGCCAGAATAAGCCGTCAAACTGAAGCACCCCATCGTTATTGGCAAAATAAGCCAGCCCCTCCGGACTGATGTCAATCATCCATGTTTGCATCCCTGACTGGATGTCCGATACATCATAATTCCTGATGTATGGAATGCCGATGCTTTTGACCTGTGGAAAGACTGCCTTGCCAATCAGCAAAAGGATGGCGAGTATAGAATATGTCAATGATTTTGACATCACTTTAAGGGCATTGGTAAATCTATTATTATTCTTCCATATTCTTTTTACTGTCCCTGTTTATCTGATATTTCCTCAACGGGACAATGGTCCTCACCACACCGCTTTGGATCGTTTTCCAGATAAAATTGATGATCCCTTTGTTCTTGTCGCGTTCGTAACCGATCTCGACAAGCTTTACCGCTTTGCCGGGAGAGGGATTGTTTGACAAAACCGCAGTGTTGGCAATGGAAGAAACATCATCATTTGCAGTAAAATCAAATGTCATCCCGGTCAGCTTCATGGCCAGAATGCTCAGAAATCATCATCCTGGCTGGAGACCGATGAGAAATCTTCTTCCTGAAACTCCTCGAAAGAGATATCTTCCGGCAAGTCAATTTCCTGCGCCATACCATTCAGATGATTCAGTAACTCTTCATCGTCGTTCGAACCGAATTGACGCTGCATATCCTGGTAAATGAATTCATCGATGAGATGAATGACATCACCGTATTTCCGGCTTTTTATCTCGGCGAAAAGTTCATTGAAATCGGGATCATGTTTTACCCGGTCGCGGATATCTTCCACGTATTCGTCCAGTTCTTCATAATCGCCCGTTTCGATTGTTTCGCGGATGGTTTCCAGGTATTCAAATTTCTTCGTATCCATAACAGAAAAGGTTAGCCTGTCCGAAAAGATTAGCAATCTAAATTAATCAAAATTATTGAAAAAGCCAGTGTATTTATGAATAACTTTAATTTTGAAGATAAATATACTGCGTTTTATGGAAATGGATAACCACGTTTTCAGAAAATATGCCCATGAATTTGTCGACTGGATGGCCGATTACCTGGAACAGGTAGCGCGTTTACCGGTCAAAGCACAAACGGAACCAGGGGATATATTCCATCAAATAGCTGATCATCCTCCTGAAGAAGGGGAAGAGATGGCTGAAATCTTCATTGATTTTATGAAGATCATTATCCCGGGGATGACGAATTGGCAGAGCCCCAATTTTTTTGCCTATTTCCCGGCGAATTCTAGCTATCCTTCCATACTGGCCGAAATGCTGACCGCCACACTCGGGGCCCAGTGCATGAAATGGGAAACCTCTCCGGCTGCGGCAGAGCTGGAGGAGAAAATGATGAACTGGTTGAAGGAGATGACCGGGTTGCCGGGTCATTTTCAAGGGGTCATCCAGGATTCGGCTTCCACGGCCACACTCGTGGCTATACTTACGGCCCGGGAAAGGATGTCGGATTACCAGGTGAATGAAAAAGGGCTGAGATGGTTCGATCATTTCCGGATATATTGTTCTACCGAGACTCATTCATCGATCGAGAAAGCGGTTAAGATCGCTGGCCTGGGAAGAGAAAACCTGGTCAGGGTGGGGGTCGACGGTGAGTTACGGATGGACCCGCGATTGCTGAAGCAAAGTATTGAATCGGACCTGAAAGTGGGCAACAAACCGCTTTGCGTGGTAGCTACCCTGGGCACCACGGGGAGCACAGCCATCGATCCGCTGAAAGATATCGCTGCACTCTGTTCCCGTTACAACATCTGGTTGCATGTCGATGCCGCGTTTGCGGGCTCTGCCCTGATCCTGCCGGAATACCGCTGGATGATCAAAGGTATTGAACAGGCCGACAGTTTTGTCTTCAACCCGCACAAGTGGCTGTTCACCAATTTCGACTGCTCTGTCTATTTTGTAAAAGATAAATATGCCCTTCTGCGGACCCTGCAGGTCGTGCCGGAATACCTCCGCACCGCCGACCAGGGCAAGGTGAACGATTACTGTGACTGGAGCGTGCCGCTGGGCCGGCGTTTCCGTGGGCTCAAGCTGTGGTTTGTGCTGCGCAGCTTTGGTGTGAACACACTGCAGGAGAAATTAAGACTCCATATCAGCCTGGCTAGGGAACTTTCAGAAACGATATCACAGGATGAAGAATTTGAACTGATGGCGCCGGTGACCCTTAACCTGGTTTGTTTTCGCCACAGACCAAAAGGCGTGACAGATGAGGACGAACTGAACAAGATCAATGAGGACCTGCTGAAAAGAATTAATAAAAGCGGCAAGGCATATATGACCCACACGAAAATCGACGGGAAATTTGTCATCCGGATGGTGGTGGCGCAGACGAATGTTGCAAAAGTCCATGTTGTAAACGCATGGAAATTAGTTCTGAGTTCTAAGTTCAGAGTTCAGAGTTGAGTTTTTAGTTTTTAGTTTTTAGTTTCTTGTTTTTAGTTTCTTGTTTTTAGTTTCTTGTTTTTTGATTAAAATTTTTTGTAATGAAAGATAGTCGGCCGTTGTATAAGATGTTTTCTTCTGTTACGCCGAGTTATGATTTGATCAACAGGCTGTTCAGCGGGCGACAGGATGAGCGGTGGCGCAAAAAGGCGGCAAGGATTATCCTGGAAGATGAACCGCAGTGTGTCATGGATCTCTGCACCGGTACGGGCGACCTGGCCATGCATATTGCCGGTATTGCAAAAGCCGGGGTTGAAATTACCGGTTTTGATTACAGCCGGCCGATGCTGGATATTGCGGAACGGAAGGCGCAGAAATTCCAAGCCGGAAGGATCGGTTTCATCCTGGGCGATGCCGCCGATATGCCTTTTACAGACGGTTATTTTGGTGCGATTGGAATCGCTTTTGCTTTTCGCAACCTGACTTACAGAAACACAGATTCTCAGAAGTTCCTGGCGGAGATATACCGGGTACTCAGACCCGGCGGGAGATTTGTCATCGTGGAAAGCAGCCAGCCTGCAAATCGCCTGTTACGGTTCTTATTCCATACGTATACAAAAACGATGGTGTATTACCTGGGCAGCTGGATTTCCGGGAACAAAACCGCATACCGCTACCTGGCCAACTCTGTGATTGATTATTTCACACCGGGAAAGGTGACAGTTCTATTACAGAAATCGGGTTTTGCTGAGGTACGTCACATCCCGCTGATGGGCGGCGTGGCGGCGATCCATGTAGCCATTAAAAAATGATACCTTCTCAAGATGCTTTTTCAACCGGAATAATCTCCAGTTCCATAAGGGCTCCTTTGCGGAGCACTTTTATCTTCAGTGGTTTGTTGATCTTTTCTGCGGTCAGCACCCGGAACAAGCCCGGTGAACCGGTGATCATCTGATCGTCGAATTCAATGATGATATCGCCTTCAGCCAACTGTGCTATTTTGGCAGGAGAGTTATCGTTGACGCCTGACACCAGCAGTCCTTTGGTGTTGGCCAGGTGATGGAACTGGCGCAAGCGGGGATGGATTTCCACTTCCTGTATCATCACCCCCAGGTAGGCACGGGTGACTTTTCCATACTGCATAAGCTGCCTCGCGATCTCTTTGGCCATGTTGATATCGATGGCAAAGCTCAGCCCCTGGGCCCCGCCGATGATCGCGGTGTTGATCCCAACGACCTCCCCGCTGGTATTGATAAGCGGACCGCCAGAATTACCGGGATTCAGCGAAGCATCTGTTTGCAATACATTTTCGATAACCTGGCCGCCGGCGGTGCGTAATGTCCTGCCAACCCCGCTCAGAATACCGGCGGAGACCGAATGCTGGTAGCCTAAGGGGTTTCCAATGGCTATCAACAACTGGCCAATCTGCAATTGCTGAGAATCACCCAACGTAGCTATGGAATATCCATCCCCGTGAACTTTTAGCAAGGCTATATCAGAATCAGGGTCTTTTCCGGTGATGTTAGCTTCCAGCTCAGTTCCGTCAAGGAGGGTAATCCGGATCAGGCCGGCGTTGGCGATGACATGCGCATTGGTAAAAACCAGTCCGTCGCCTGAAAACACAAAACCAGAACCGGTCCCTGCAGGCATTTTCCGGTTATTCTGCAATCGGTATACATCGATCTTGACCACGGCATTCTTGATGTGATCAATGGCATTGATGATGATCTTTGAGAATTCGTCCATAATTAATTAGTTGAAATCCTGATGGTTGAAAGAGCCGCCCAGCTTATAGTTCATGACCGTGACCGGATAAAGGTTTTTGGCAATGACCTCCCGGGTAAAACCATTAAGCGTTTTTTCATAGATGGGTTTTTTACGCTAAAACTATAAAAAAATAGGTATGTTTGCCCAAAACGTTTACCATTAATTACCCATGACAAAGAAAAACATATTTGACCGGATGCTTGGTTTTGTTGAAAAAGCGGGTAATTTATTACCGCATCCAGCCACATTATTTTTCATTTTTGCCTTGCTTGTCTTATTATTCTCATGGCTGGCCAAGCTGGCCGGTTTTCACGCGATAAACCCGACTTCAGGAGAATGGGTTGAGGTCAATAACCTGCTGACGCGCGACGGGCTGCACCGGATCATCCTGGAGCTGGTAACAAATTTTACCGGTTTTGCGCCGCTGGGCATAGTACTGGTAGCGATGCTGGGAATAGGGATAGCCGAAAGCAGCGGTTTGATCGGCACGGTGATCCGGCTGTTGGTATTGTCAGCTCCAAAGCAACTGCTGACCTTTGTCCTGGTTTTTGCCGGTATTCTCAGCAATACGGCCAGTGATATCGGTTATGTATTGTTGATACCGCTGGCGGGGACCATTTTCCTGGCCGTAGGGCGGCACCCGGTGGCAGGGATGGCCGCCGCTTTTGCCGGCGTTTCGGGCGGTTTCAGCGCCAACCTGATCCTGGGTACTATCGATCCCCTGTTGGCCGGGCTCTCTGAGGAAGCAGCCCATATTATCGACCCCAATTACCTTGTGAACCCCACCGCCAATTATTATTTTATGGTGGTTTCGACTTTCCTGATCTCACTGAGCGGTACCTGGGTGAGCGAACGCATAGTAGAACCGCGCCTGGGTAAATATGAGGGAAACGTGTTGCCCGATAAAATTGAGCCCATGAATAAAGCGGAGAAAAGGGGCTTGCGGTATGCCCTGATTACCCTGCTGGTTTTGATTATTTTAGTGGCATTTGCCATTATTCCCTCCAATGGCATCCTTCGTGGCGACAACGGAGGGCTGCTCAATTCACCCCTGATCAAGGGGGTTATCGCTTTCCTGGTCTTTTTCGCCGCTTTGCCCGGACTTGCCTTCGGTATTGGATCCGGAAAATTCAAGGATGATGGCAGTGTAGTGCATGGCATGACGACAACCATGAAGACACTGGCGGCCTACATTGTACTGGTTTTCTTTGCGGCACAGTTCGTGGCCTATTTCAAATGGTCGAATCTGGGATTGATCATAGCCATCAAAGGGGCGGAAGGCTTGTCTGCCTCCGGTCTCGGGCTTATTCCCATGATGATCCTGTTTATCATCCTGTCGGCCTCACTCAACATGCTCATGGGCAGCGCATCGGCCAAATGGGCCCTGCTGGCGCCAATCTTCATCCCGATGTTCATGCTCATGGGATATTCCCCCGAACTCTCGCAAGCGGTTTATCGGGTGGGAGACAGTGTTACCAATATCATTTCTCCCATGATGAGCTTTTTTGCCCTGATAATTGTCTTTATCCAAAAATATGACGCGAAAGCTGGTATAGGAACTATCATTTCCACCATGTTGCCCTATTCCATCGTCTTTTTCATCGTCTGGACGGTTCTGTTAATTGCCTGGTTAATGCTCGGACTGCCCCTCGGACCCGGCGCCGGAATATATTATGGGAACTAAATAAGAAAATCATAACCTTTTTCCATAATAATAGTATAACCTATTTGCAGATTTCATGATTAATCTATCCGGATTAAGATCCATGCAATGAATTATATATATAATTTTGCATACGATTTTCCGGACTAACCGATACTAATAATTTAAACTATCGGAAAATGAAAAAGCGGTTACTGTTGCAAAATATGGAGAACGTTACTACGCACCATTCCAGGTTCTTCCAAATCACTTTTATACTGGCATTTACAATACTGTTTCTTTCATCTATCTTCACTGTTTCACAACCTGTTGTTACCGTCAGATGTACCAATCCTGTATATGATTGCGCTACACAGATCTACAAGGTTGATGTTCGCCTGCAAGCCAATTCCACCGGTTACAAATTAGAGAATATGAACGTCCGGTTCTATTATGATGACAGTATCCTGGAGTTCATTTCTTTCGGAGAGTTCCATTCCGATTATGGCCCGGAAATGCCCAACCCGCCGGAAGTTACCAATTTTGGATCGATGGGGCCCCTGTGGTTTAATTTTTCAGGTTCGGCTGAATACGTGAGTGGTGCTATTAAAAACATTAATCCAAACCCGGTCGTTATCCCAACCACATGGTGGAGGAAATATTTCAGCATGTCTTTCTTTATTGATGATCCGGACAGTTTTAACATAGAAGATTTTTGTCCCAGTATTGTCTGGGATTTAACAGAGGATCAGAACGGAGGGTTCATGTTCGGTTCACAAGGCGTTGTCATTACCTTGAGAACGAATCAGCCGGCAGAAGAGAATGTATTGCAGTTCAACTGGGAATATGATGGCATCCCCGGGGAACCTTACGGATTTCCGGTTCAGTCCAGTTGTATTTCAACAATGTGCGGGATTGCCCCTGTAACCAATCTGCCATTATGTAACATTATGGCTCCGGGTATGGTAAATATTCCGGTTTGGGTGACAGATTTTAATGATATTACCGAATTTACACTGACTTTTGAGTATGATCCGGCGGTCATGACATATGACAATTTCACACCTCATACTTCTCTTAATGGCACGCTGGTGGTCACAGATGTTACCGGCAGCAGTGGCAAGCGGAATGTAAATATGAGTTATTCCGGTGATGCTATTACATTACCGGACAGTTCCGACCTGGCCATCATCCATTTTTATTTTATGACCGGGGAAACGGCTTTAAACTGGCTGACCGACGGGGTTTCATGCAAATATTTCGGCCCTGGTAACATCCCGCTGCCGGATACACCCTATTCTGATTTTTATCTGGATGGCTCGGTAACATTATTGCTCGCACCGTTAACAAAAATTGATTCGGCCGTTGCACAGGAAGGCGATCTTGTTTCATTCCCAGTTAAAGTATGGGGATACAATAACATTCAGGGCGGTTCCCTTACACTGGATTTTGATCCTGCTTCCCTCACATATTATAGTTCTACGCCCCATGCTGCATTAAATGGCTCATTCACCGCTGATATCATAAGCCCGGGAAGACTTGGCATGTCATGGTCGGGAAACAGTGTCAGTCTGCCCGACGGAAGTGTATTGGTATATGTGACATTTCTTTATGCCGGTGGTGTAGTGCCATTGATCTGGTTTGACGACGGGACATCATGCCAGTACATTTCCGGCAGCTCTGGCTTACCACTGTATGCTGAACCCTTCAACACATTTTATATTGACGGGAATGTAGCCCCCGCAGAATTTATATGGACCGGCGAAATTTCGGGAGACTGGGGTGATGCCGGTAACTGGTTTGATAATATCATTCCGGATCGTTTCACCAACGTAACCCTCGATCCTTCTTTTTCACGATCAGAAAACTGGCCGACATTCAATGGTGATTTTACATTAGGGGTCCATTGTAAAAACTTGGTTATTAATGCCAATGCGCAGTTTTCCGTTTCAGGAGATCTGACTATCAACCCGGGCCACACCCTGGAGATGACAGGATATGGCATACTGCATATAGGCGGAGGCTGGACAAATTCCGGGACATTCATCCCCGGAACGGGGACTGTCAGGTTTAACGGACCTGACCCGTCAGAGATCGGGGTGGGAGTCCCGCCTGCTGATTTTGTCGCGGGTTATATCCTCACGACCTTTCCTGCCGGGATGACACCTGTTACCGGAGGCATTGCAGGTCCAACAGGAAATAATGCACACAGCGATGTTCCCCTGGGGTTTGATTTTACATATCTTGGGATAAACTATTCACAAGTCCGGATCAATACCAACGGATGGTTGTCGATGAACCTTTCCGGAGATGATGGATCATCTTTCGACAATAACATGCTGTTCGAATCATTTGGCCCCAGTACAGTCCTGGCACCCTGGTGGGATGATCTCACAGCAGATGCCGGCAGCAGTATATCCTATGTCACAACAGGCCTCGCACCCGACCGCATATTCACTGTGGAATGGAAGGATGTGCTTTCATATTCCTCCGGATCAACTGTCCGCTTGAATTTCCAGGTCAACCTGCACGAAACAACAAATATCATTGAGTTTTGCTATGGAGATAAAACGGCGGGTACCCATAATTCGATGGAAGGGGCTTCGATTGGGATAAAAGATGCTTCAGGGGGTCCGGGAAATTACCTGGAAGCTACCTTGAACACCACACATATTCCTTTTCCCTGTTTAAGGAGTGAAACCGACTGGCCAACAAATAATTACAGATTTACCCCTCCGGTGGAAAATTACTCGGAGGTTTTCTACCATGTAATTATCGATAAAATAAACGGGGTGCTGGCCATTCAGAAAGACACCCAGGTAACAGGCACTAACTGATAATCATCAATTCGTTCTGATCAATTTTTTAACGGCTACTTCATTCCCTGCGCTAATTCTCAGAAAGTACTGTCCCACCGGTAAGTAACTGATGTCAAACTGCATGGTTTCATTCCCGGCATCTCCATTGGATAATAGCTCAATGGTTTTCCCCTGCATATCAACCAACTCCACTTTATTCACAGGAACTTTGAACCTTGATCCGCCAGCTGGCGGATGAACTTTGAACTTCCCTGTCGTGGGGTTCGGATAAACATCTGCAACCAGATTCGTTTCGGGTTGTGGAGTCCCGGTTTGAATATCCCATATCGCGGTGGCGAGTCCGCGACCGTGGGTAGCGGCCAGCACTGTAAAGTCTGATTTACGGATTCGCAGCATATCCACCCTGACGTTAGCCAGCCCTTCTATATCCTGGGTCCAGATGGTCTCTTCTTCATCCAGGTTAGAGGTTGTCCAAACACCCAATTCAGTAGCGAGCATGGCATGTTTACTGCAGTTGGGATGATAAATCGCCCAGCGGACCGGCATATCGGGGAGATTGGTCTCCTTTTCCTCCCAGGCTGACCCTCCATCATAGGTTTGCCATACGGAAGAGATGCCATAGTTGGAAAAAGTCACCAGAAGCGTATCATCAGAACCACCGACTGCTATACTGGAAATAGCGCCAGGCGGAAAATCATTACCGGTGATCTCTGTCGCCTGCGGGATACCATGGGCGTTTTGCACCCGGAATAACCTGCCGTTCAATGAGCCGACAAACAGATTGGCTGTACCGGATGGAGAATGGGGACTATACTTTACGGCACTGAAATAGACATTCAACCCGGTATTCAGGTTTAAAAAATTACCACTGGGATTGTTCGGAATATTCCTGATGCGCAGGATCTGGTTGGCCTGGCTGCCTCCAAAAGTGCAGGCATTGGCATAAATAGCGTTGTTCTTATAATCATAGTCGGCCGGGCTGATGAAGGTGCCGCTGGACCAGCTGGTCATGGATTTGTACCAGTTGCCGTTAAGGAATAATGTATAGCGGTTATAATAATAAGATGTGATCATGTATTGCGGTTCATTTTCATCGATGAAACAGTAGGCGCCATCGCCCCCATCGATCATGTCTAAAATGGTCAGTGGTGTCCCGGTATGGTAAAGCGTCCCGTTATCCTGCAATCCCCCTACATATTTCACGGAGCCGGCATCGGGATGAATGGCACAGGTATAAAACTGTAATGTTCCGAAGCTAAGGTTTTTCTCCTGAAATACGGGAATGTTCACTGATGCCTGGTTCGTGAAGAAAATGCCTCCATCGGTTGAAACCAGCAGCTCATCAGAAGATCCCGGTTTAAATTCGAAATCGAGTATATCTGCATGTACATAATCATCACCCCCGCCATAATACATCCCTCTCCAATCCGACACCTGGGTCCAGTTATTCCCACCGTTGGTCGATTTATAAACATCCAATCCGCCAATATACAGAGCATCGGGGTTAATGGGATCGACACCTGCGGCCAGGGCATGCCAACCGATGGTAGCCCAATGGTAATTCCCACCGGTCGGCACCGATTTGGAAATCCATGTGAGCCCTGCATTGTCTGATCTGAGTATGTATCGTCCGCGGGTGTAAACAAATCCGTTGTTGTTGTTGATGTAACCGGCGTCCAGCAAGGCATAGACGATATTTGGATCGGATGGGGCGCTGGCCAGCACCACCCGGTTAGGGACATAATAATCCGGGTTCGACTGAATGATGGCCACATAATCATCATACACTGTCCACGTACCAATAATACCCTGGTCAGAGTATAGAATGGATGCGCCGCCCTGGTCATTGAGGTTGGGCATGGTGCCGACCATGATCCGGTTACCGGCAGTGATTTCGATATCAGCAACGGCATAGGGGTGATTTGAACCGGCAATAAGGGGCAGCACCTGCATCCATGTCTGCCCGCCGTCGAATGACCGGTACAGGCCATCGGAGGGCTGGCTCTGGTGTGAACCGTGATAGATACCGGAAGCAACGCCCGCATAAATGACGCTGTTGCCGTTTTCATCCCGTACGGCAATATCGGTGACGAATCTCCAGTCGAGCGTGGAAGGGAGCTGCTGCCATGATTGTCCGCCGTCGGATGACTTGAAAATGCCGGCACCGACGGCTGAAGACTCGCGGTATATTACACGGGCAGTGAAAGCCTCACCGGTTCCAACGTAGAAGGTCATGGGATCGTTGGGGTCATAGGTGATGCTGCTGATGGCCAGTGAGGGCCAGAAGTCGTCCACCGGAATCCAGGAGGAAAAGCTGCTGGTAATATCATTGTTATACCACAGTCCGCCGGTTACCCCACCAGTCCATGCCTTATTCCCACCGGCATCATTCGGATCGTACATGACAACCCTTGCCCGGCCGCCCATGTTCGAGGGAATTATATTCCACTGCAACGATCTACCCGCTTTAAGCAATGACTCCCGTTGTTCGGCCATGATCTTTACATATGCCTGATATAGCCTTTCGACCGGAACCCGCTGCTCAGCCGGGTCAACGGTCTGTAAAAAGTCCTGGAAAACAGCCATATGCGGCGCATCAAACGATTTACCTTCCGATCCGGATTCAGGTACGTCAAAATTTTGGGTTGATGCTACAAGGAAAGCCGTGTGTTTTTCTCTTGCATCTTCCTTCTTCCGGAGAATAAATAAACTCGTGATCAGCAGGAGAAGGGCGGCAGAGATCAAAATTAATGTCAGGATAAATGTTTTCATTTAGATTTCGCTTAATCGGTTGCTTTAGTATGTTTTTAGATGAGGAGGTTACCATCTGTCAAAGTGGATCCGTTCCGAAAGATAACGGTCTTCTGTTTGACGTTCTTCATCAGGGTATCCCAGTGATATCATGGATACGGGGATGATATTCGAAGGAAGCTTGAATAATTCTGAGATTGTACTCACTCGGTCTTCGCGGGGATGAACGCCTAACCAAACAGCGCCGAGGCCCAGTTCATGAGCGGTCAGTAAAATATTTTGCGTGGCTGCCGAACAATCCTGGATCAAAAAACTTTCAGTGTCTTCGATCGTTGTATCACCGCAAATTATAATAGCGCGCGAGGCATGGGAAAGCATTTTCCAGGCCGGCGTGGATTCAGCCAGGGCAGTGAGAATGGTCTTATCCCCAATAATGATGAAATGCCAGGGTTGTCGGTTGCGGGCCGATGGAGCATACATTGCAGCCCGGAGTAATATTTCATCATGTTCTTCCGGAATATCCCTTCCGGAATACTTCCGGATGCTTCTGCGGGAAAGAATTGTTCTCAGTGTTTCCATGTTATCGTCCTCCACAATAAATATTCAGCGCCTCCTGAGCTTTGAAAGAACCAAGGGCTTTGGCCTGCCGCCAATCCTCGCATGCTTTAAGAGTATCCCTCAGATAGAAATTAGCAATGGCGCGATTGAAATAAGCTTCCGGGTAGTTGGAATTAATGGAGATGGCTTTTGTAAAATCATCCAATGCTCCCTTGTAGTCCTTTAACTGCCCTTTGCATATACCCCTGTTGTACCAGGCTGTAGAATATGCCTTGCTTTTGATGATGGCATTGGTATAGTCCTGCAGGGCACCAGGGTAATCTTCCTGATAATACTTTGTCAATCCTGAATAGAGAAAGGCAGTGGTGTCGAATGGATTAAGACGTATTACCTGGTCGAAATCCTCCTGGGCAATATCGTAGTTTTGCTGGCTGTAATAAGCAAAGCCCCGGTTGAACCAGATCCGGCCGTTGTCAGGATCGGCTTCAATGGCACGGCCCAGGTATTCAATCCCTTCCTCATATTGCCCTCCTTTGACCAGCTCCAGACCCCTTCTGAAAAAAGTGGATGCGGTTTTTTCAGCATCACCTGGCATTTTGTATGCTTCCATAGAATCTAGTGCTGTTGTAACTTCCTGTTCCGGGCTGACCATAGCCGTAATATCCTTCGTCTGCTCACTGGCAGCTTTCTCCTGTCCTGTTTGACATGCAAAAAGAAAAAAAAGTAAAGAAATCAGAATTGAGGCAGCTAAAATTTTCATAATGATTCATTTGTTTATGTCTGACAAAAGTACAGAATTTAATTATTGCACATCGGCCGCAGCAACAACCTTTGAGTATCCAGTCGTTAGTCGTCAGTCTTCTATCTTCTAACTTCTGTCTTCTGTCTTCTGTCTTTTTTTATGATATTTTCCCGAAATCTTCGTAAACTTGCACGCAATATTTTCTACAGGATAGCATTTACGCATCTTCGATGAAGGGAAAGCATAATGCATTAGGTAATAAAGCGTTCTGCACAGCGATCTTTATGATTGCTTTTGCTGTTTTTTCAATGGCGGCGGAAACGCACGATGCATCACATCATGCCGAGGGAAAAAAATTCAATGCCGGGCGATTGATGATCGACCACATTGTCGATGCATATGAATGGCATATCTTCGACGTGGGAAAGACGCATGTTTCTCTGCCGCTACCGGTGATCCTGATATATGAAAGGGAATTTTACGTGTTCATGTCCTCTAAGTTTCATCATGGGTATGATTCTTATGCAGGATTTAAGATTGAAGATTCAGGATACAGGAAGGGGAAAATCGTTCGGGTAAAAGAGGGGACGATGGAGACGGATGGGCAAGCCGGAACGATCATTGATCTGTCCATTACCAAGAACGTCTTCGGTATTTTTGTCAGTGCCATTTTATTGATCCTGATCTTCACTTCGGTGGCGACAGCCTATACCAGGAGGCAGAACCAGGCCCCGAAGGGATTTCAGTCATTGATGGAACCGCTAATCGTGTTCGTCCGGGATGATATTGTCCGGGCCGCTATCGGAAAAAAGGCTGACCGTTTCATGCCTTACCTGCTGACCCTGTTTTTTTTCATATTGGTGAACAACCTGCTGGGGCTGATACCCTTTTTCCCTTTCGGGGCAAATGTAACCGGGAATCTTGCCGTCACGGGTGGCCTTGCGCTGATGACATTTCTTGTTACCAATTTCAGCGGTAACAAACACTACTGGACCCACATCTTCAACACTCCCGGTGTCCCCTGGTGGTTGAAGTTTCCGTTACCCCTGATGCCTATCGTGGAGATCCTGGGAATGTTTACAAAGCCGTTTGTCCTGATGGTCCGTCTCTTTGCCAACATGACAGCCGGCCACCTGGTGATCCTTGGGTTCATGAGCCTGATATTTGTTTTTTCCGGCATGAAAGCTTACCTTGGGGTAGCCATTGCACCTGTATCGGTTATTTTTGGTATTTTTATGACTTTTCTGGAATTTCTGGTGGCATTTATTCAGGCATATGTTTTTACGTTTCTTTCCGCGTTATATTTTGGTATGGCAGTTGAGGAGCATCATTGAGGTATTGTATTTATTCATCTTTAAATCAATATATTATGGATCTTATGTTAATTTTATTACAAGCAGCGACCGACCTGGCTTCTTTTGCAAAAATGTCTGCCGGGTTAAGTGCGGCAGTTGTGTCGATTGCAGCTGCATTTGGTATCGGGATCATCGGACGGTATTCGGTGGAATCGATAGCGAGGCAGCCCGAAGCCGCTGGAGACATCCGTTCCAGTTTGATCATTTCGGCGGCGCTTATCGAAGGGGTGTCGTTTTTTGCCATCGTGATCTGCCTGCTGATCCTGTTTGTATGATGAGTACTGGTCGAAAAGCATCCCGGCGGTTGGCCGGGATGCCTTCGTCATGATCGTAAAATCTAAACCGTAAAGCTATGGAACTGATTCAACCAGGATTGGGGCTGATCTTTTGGATGACTTTATCATTTCTGGGAGTGCTTTTTATCCTGCGGAAATATGCCTGGAAACCAATTCTGAAGATGCTCCAGGAAAGGGAAGAATCAATCGATCAGGCGCTGCATGCCGCCGACCTTGCCAGGATGGAGATGGAGCAACTCAAATTTGACAATGAGGTGCTGCTCAGGGAAGCAAAAAACGAAAGGGATACCATACTGAACGAAGCACGCAAGATCCGTGACAAGATTTTTGAAGAGGCACGCATCAAAGCCAATGAAGATGCCCAGCGCATTATGGAAATTGCCAGGGAAAGGATCGAAAACGATAAAATGGCAGCGATCGTCGAATTGAAAAACCAGATCGCTTTGTTATCTATTGAAATCGCAGAAAAACTGATCAGGGATGAACTATCTCATGATAAAAAGCAGGAAGGACTGATCAAAATAATACTTGATGAAATTCAATCCAACTAATTTTTGAATTCATGCTGGGTTCCATTATTGCGGAAAGATATGCCAAAGCGCTCTTCGAGCTTGCCATCGAAAACGAAAAGCTTGAAGAGGTGAAGAATGACATGTCCCTCATTCTGGAGGTTATCCAAATCTCCAGGGAATTCAAACAATTGCTGGTCAGCCCTGTTTTCAGGCCCGATAAAAAGATCGGTGTCATGGATTCTATATTCAAAGACAAGACTCAGATACTAACAAAGAAATTTTACCATCTGATCATCCAGAAACGACGGGAAAAATACCTTCCCGACGTCGCACGGCATTTTATCGAAAAATACAAGGAATACCATCATATTGTGACGTTGGAACTCAGATCTGTCGTGCCCATTGAAGAGGATCTGCGGAATAAGATCATTGAAATCATCAAACAGGGTCGTAAAGTCAGGATAGATTTGGTGGAGATACAGGATGAAAACCTGATAGGCGGTTTCATCATTACATCCAAAGATCAGCGGTACGATGCCAGCCTGAAATCGGCGATCAAAAAACTAAAAAAGGAATTTGAAGAGAATTTATACATCAGGGAAATATAGAATTGTATCATGAACATGGGACAAATCAAACCTGCCGAGATATCTGCCATTTTGAGGCAGCAGCTTGCAGGATTCAAGGATGAGAAGACGCTTGAGGAAGTGGGCACGGTACTGGCCGTCGGCGACGGGATTGCCTTGGTATACGGGCTCAACAACGCCCAGGCCGGTGAATTGGTCCATTTTGAAAAGACCGGCGTGAAAGGGATTGTTTTGAACCTTGAGGTGGATAATGTAGGGGTAGTATTGCTTGGGTCTTCGGCTAACCTAAACGAGGGGGACAAGGTCACGCGCACCAGTCATATTGCATCCATTAAAGTCGGGGAGGGGATGCTCGGCCGTGTCATCAACACCATCGGTGATCCGATCGACGGGAAGGGCGAGATCCTGGGGGAGCGGTTTGAGATGCCGATTGAGCGCAAGGCGCCGGGGGTCATATACCGACAGCCGGTGAATGAGCCGCTTCAAACCGGCATCAAAGCCATCGATGCCATGATCCCGATTGGCCGGGGCCAGCGCGAACTGCTCATCGGGGACCGCCAGACGGGTAAAACGGCCATTGCCATCGATACCATCATCAATCAGAAGGAGAACTTTGAACAGGGCAACCCCGTTTATTGCATATATGTGGCTGTCGGGCAAAAAGGCTCATCAGTTGCGCAAACGGTAAAGACGCTGGAAGACTTCGGGGCCATGGCGTATACGATTGTGGTAACGGCCACGGCATCCGATCCGGCCGCCATGCAGTTTTACGCGCCGTTTGCCGGTGCAGCCATCGGGGAATATTTCCGGGATACCGGCAGGGCTGCGCTGGTCATTTATGATGACCTGTCGAAACAGGCTGTAGCCTATCGTGAGGTTTCCCTATTGTTGAGAAGGCCTCCTGGCCGGGAAGCCTATCCCGGCGACGTTTTTTACCTTCATTCCAGGCTGCTGGAGCGAGCCGCCAGGATCATCTCAGCCGATGAGATCGCCAGTAATATGAACGATCTGCCGGCTTCCATCAAAGACAGGGTAAAAGGCGGCGGTTCGCTCACCGCCCTGCCCATCATCGAAACCCAGGCCGGCGACGTATCAGCCTATATCCCGACCAATGTGATCTCCATCACCGACGGGCAGATATTCCTCGAAACGAACCTGTTCAACGCGGGTATCCGTCCGGCGATCAACGTAGGTATATCGGTTTCACGTGTAGGCGGATCGGCCCAAATCAAATCGATGAAAAAAGTCGCCGGTACGCTGAAACTTGACCAGGCACAATTTCGCGAACTGGAGGCTTTCTCCAAGTTTGGTTCCGACCTGGACCCGGCCACGAAAGCGGTCCTGGATAAAGGCCGGCGGAATGTGGAAATACTCAAGCAATCGCTGCACGATACCATGCCGGTAGAAAAACAGGTTGCCATAATATTCGTAGGGACAAGGGGACTGCTGAAAAATGTCCCCCTGGAAAGTGTGAAGGATTTTGAGACCGAATACCTGCATCATATGGAGGAAAACCACGGCAGGGTTCTTCAGAACCTGAAAGCGGGTGTTTTAAGCGATGATGATATCAAGCTGATGGAAACAGCAGCAAGGGATGTAGCAAAGAAATACGAGAGATAATTGTGCCCAGCCTCAAAGAAGTAAGAATACGGATTGATTCGATCAAATCGTCGGAGCAGATCACCAGTGCCATGAAACTGGTGTCGGCAAGCAAACTGCGACGCACCCAGAATGCCGTCCAGGCACTGGCACCCTATGCGGCCAAGCTCAGGGAAATTCTGAATAATCTCAGCATAAGCCTTGAAAATACCGAAACCGCTGCTTATTCCGCCATACGACCCGTTGAAAAAGTCCTGCTCATAGTCGTTACATCAAACCGAGGATTATGCGGGCCTTTTAACAGCAACATCATCAGGGCGGCAAAATCATATATCGAAACAACTTACAGTGTAGTCAACCGGCAGGGAAATCTCGATGTTTTCGCGATCGGCAGGAAGGGAGCCGATTTTTTCAGGAAGAATAAATATAATTTAGTCAGAGAAGAACATGCCATTTTCGACAGGCTGAAGTTTGAAAACACAACCCCTTTGGCGGAAGAGTTGATGGCGGATTATGCCTCGGCCAGGTACGACAGGATTGAGATCATTTATAACCATTTCAAGAACGCATCGCAGCAGGTGATCACCATTGACCAGTACCTTCCGGTGGTCACCGGGCAAGCAGTGAAAGACCCATGGCAGGCCACAGATTATATCTTTGAGCCTGAAAAAAAGATACTGGTGCGGGAACTGGTACCAAAAGTATTAAAGACCCATCTTTACAGGATCATTCTCGATTCTTATGCCGCGGAACACGGCGCCCGCATGACAGCGATGGCCCAGGCAACCGATAACGCGCAGGAATTACTCAAGCAATTGAAACTTTCCTATAATAAGGCCCGCCAGGCTGCGATTACGAAAGAACTGCTGGAGATCGTCAGCGGTGCGGAAGCGTTGAAAGGGTAGTGTTAAGGTTTTAGTGTTAAGTGTTAAGTGTTAAGGTTTTAGTTAGATATGACAATTAATAATTTTAAAAATTTGAGATATGATTAGTGAAAAAGTAGAAAAGGCAATCAATGATCAGATTAAGAAGGAGGAATATTCCTCGAGACTATACCTGGCGATGGCATCCTGGTGTCAGAAAAACGGTTTCGCGGGAGCGGCGGCATTTCTGTATGCCCATTCCGACGAAGAACGGATGCACCAGTTAAAGCTAGTACATTACCTTAACGACCGGAATGGTTATTCGGTTTTGCAACCCATCGAGCAACCCCCATACCAGTATGAGAACCTGCTGAAAATGTTCCAGGAGATCCTGAAGCATGAGCAATACATCACTGCATCCATTAACGACCTGTATGAGATCAGTGTAAATGAGAAAGATTACACAACGGCCAATTTCCTGCAATGGTATATCACCGAGCAACTGGAAGAGGAAACGCTGGTGAGCGGCATTCTGGATCAGATGGAACTGGCCGGAAATGAAAAATCAGGTTTATTCCATATCGATAAGGAATTGGGAAACATAGCCGCCAATGAAACCGCGGCTACGGAAGCCCCTTAATATTCATTGCTTCCCGGTTTTTCCCGGAGTAAAACTTCCTTTTCTAATTTTTGGTACCAGTCTGTCCCGTATTTTCGGATTAGCGCTTCTTTCAGAAATTGATACAAGGGGATGCCATCCCGGTTTCCCTTTTTCAGCGCCGGTTTGCACACATGCCATTTCTCGTAGTTCACTGCCTCGAAATGTTCATGAACTTTTATTCTGACGGGGTATAGATGACAGGACACCGGCTTTCGGAAAGGCGTTCTGTTATCAAAATAGGCTTTTTCAATAGCACATACAGCCATGCCGTCAAGAAAGTTCGCGAATGCACACTCTCCCCCATTTACCAGTGGTGTGACGAATTTTCCGTGGATATCATAATCAAACACCCCGGTTTCTTTCACTGTAAGGACACCTCTTTCGGTCATATAGGGTATGATCCGGTCTAATTCATCTTCCAGCAGTGATATCTCATCTTCTTCCAGCGGGGCGCCGGCATCTCCCACTACGCAACAGGCCCCCAGGCATTTTTCCAGATGGCAGCAGAAGCGCACCAGGTAAAGGTCGTCAGAAACGGTGATATCATCAATGATGATCATGGCAGCCAAATGATGCAATCCGAAAAAGGCGCTCTATGTGATTTCATCTCTCCTGGTTGATCTTCCAGTTGATCCGTGAGCTCAGCAGATCGATGGCCACTTCATTTTCACCGCCCTGCGGAATAATAATATCCGCGTAACGTTTCGAAGGTTCGATGAACTGCAGGTGCATGGGTTTAACGTAGGTTTCATAGTGGATGAGCACCGTATTGACCGAACGGCCCCGTTCTAGGATATCGCGCTGTATGATCCGGATGAGGCGGTCATCAGCGTCAGCATCCACGAAAACCTTGACATTGAACCGGTCCCGCAAATCAGGATGGGTGAGGATCAGGATCCCTTCCACGATGATCACCCTTTTGGGCTCAATCCTGACTGTTTCTTTGGACCGGGCACATTCCACGTAAGAATACTTAGGCATATCAATAGCCTGCCCGCGGATCAGTGTATCCAGGTCACGGATCAGCAAATCCCATTCTATGGAATCGGGATGGTCGAAATTGATCCGTTTTTTCTCTTCAGGGGAAAGATGGCCGTTGTCCCAGTAATAGGCATCCTGCGACATGATGGATACGGATTTGGGCGGAAGGCCGTAGATGATCTTGTTCACCACGGTTGTTTTTCCGGAACCCGATCCGCCGGCGATACCGATGACAAGCATAGCTGATTAGTTTTTGCGAAGATAAGGAAAAAGTAGACAGAAGACAGAAGATAGAAGACAGGAGACAGGAGACAGGAGGTAGAAGTTAGAAGATAGAATTTAGAAGATAGAATGGGGTTAGGGTTGGGGGGATTATAATTCAGCCGAGCAGGTTTTGATATTCGGGGTGTTTGTCGATATACCAGGTGGTGTAGGAACAATAGGATCGGACTTGTAATCCTTTGTCCCTGGCGTAATCGAGTGCTTTTTGGGCTAAAAGTGCCGCGATGCCTTGTCCCTGATAATCCGGAGGAACTTCCGTATGTGTAATCACAAAAAGACCGGCCTTCACCATATAGATCAGAAGGGCATATTCCATATCAGCTAAATGGACTTCAAACCGGTTGCCTGATTCATTGTGAATAACTTCAAAACTGGTTTTCATATCATGCGTGTTGGGATAATCTTAATTTTCTCTTCCGAATTCAATCTTCCAGATCCCTCTCAAATCGCCAAGTTGATAGCCCGTTGCGAGGTCATCAGGATATCTTTCAAGAATGAATTCATAATTCTCCTGATCCATTGTATTCCCAGGTTCTCCATGACATAACAGGCAGGCGGGATTCTGGATAACGATCGGGGCATAGTAAATCATGTCTGCGCCGGTTTTTTCCAGATGTGGTCTGAGCTCCCGGCCTTCTGCCAGCTGCCCGTGATATGACGCGATCACCAGCAGGTCGGATTCACCGGGTTTGTTGCCGGGGTTGCGGCTTTTGTAAGACAACCGGCTGATGACAACATCATGCGCTTCCGACAGGGAATCAGTGATCGGGTTGGCATGCAGGTGGCAGTAGCCGATGGCATTCTGAACGCCGCCTTCCTGCAAAGCGCCCATCAATTCGCCGGATAAAGCCTTGAAACTTTCTTCGGTGATCATATTTCCAAGGGTGATCCATTCGAGTTGTTCTTCGGCTGAAAGTGGCTTTTTCTGTTGAAAAGACTGGCAGGAAACCATAATCATTAAAACCAATGTGATAAACGGAAGAATACGGGTTGAATTTTTTGACATAGCATTTTATTTAGGATTTGCAAATATCGTAACAACCGGGGCCACTAACAATGAAACCCCCATTCCGATCGTTCCGGCCTCGGGTGAAGAATAACCGGCGAACGACATCCCGATCACCGTTCCCAGTCCAAGGAACATGGAGGCATAAGCTGCTGTTTTTGTCGTCTTTCCCCAGAACAATCCCCAGATAAAAGGCCCGAGAAACGCTGCCCCGATAGCGCCCCAGGAAATGGCCAGTATCGCCACGATGGTGCCCGGTTTGATGAGGGCGATGACCACCGATAGCAATACGAAGAACAGGCTGGAAAACCGCATCAGCAGGGTAAGCTTTTTATCAGTGATGTTTTTGTTTATAAACCCGGCATAAAAGTCTTTTGAAAAAGATGAGCTTGATATGAGCACGAGGGCTGCCAGGGTTGACATGGAGGCAGACAGGATCAGCAACAGTATGATGATGGAGAGCGATTCCGGGATGACCCTGGTGAGGAGCTCAGGCATCAATGCATCCACGTTGGGGTTGCCATTTTCCAGAAATGCAGCGGGCGCCGTTTGGGGATTGAGGAAAACCCGCGTGGTGGAGCCGAGAAAATAAGCGATGCACCCGATCAGCAGGGCAAAAAAGGTGGAGGCGACCATACCGGTCCGGATGGCTTTCCGGTCCTTGATGGCATAGAACTTCTGAATAAGTTGCGGCATGGCAAATGGCGCCACACTGGTCAGCGCCACCAGTGCAAACAAATGCCACCATCCGGGAGGACCGATAGGGGCAGTCAGTTTGGGATCCATGGCCGCCAGTGTCTCCGATATCTTTTCCAGTCCTCCGCCGGCATTGACGGTAAAACCAGCCAGTAACAACACACCAATGGTCATGATGATGCCAAAAATAACGTCGATCATGGTCATCGACTTATACCCCCCCATCGTGATGTATATGGAAGTGAATATGCCCATGAAGGCCACGGCATGCCAGTATTGCAAGCCTTCAAAGGAGGAGGTGAACAAATAGGAAAGGCCGATGAACACTGCGGCGGAATAGGGTACCAGGAAAACGAAAATGGCAATGGAGGCTATCAGTTTCAAAGCGGGGCTCTGGTAACGCTTCTCCAGGAATTCGCTCAGGGTTGTGACCCCCAATTCGACCGACATCTTCTTCACTTTCCATCCCAGCAGCGCCCATACAGCCAATACCCCCACCAAAGCGTTGAAAACGCCGATCCATATCCCGGAATAACCGAACCCCCAGCCCACCTTACCGGCAAAACCGATGAAAACGACAGCGGAAAAATATGCCGTACCATAAGAAAAAGCGGTCATCCAGGCGCCGACCTTACCGCCGCCCAGGAAAAAATCATTGAAAGAACGGGTTTTTCGCAGGCCAATGATTCCAACCACAACGATCAACAGGGCATAGAGCGACAGGACGATAATTTTTATGATCACAAACTGTATTTCTTTTATGTTTATATCACGGGCTGTTTCCAATGGTAATGGTAATGCCGTCGGGGATGATCAAATTTGACCCCGGTTCCAGTTCCAGGAAATCGATCACAAGATTACTAATACTAAAAACGGCGGGATAATAATCTCCTAAAAGAATCTCAGGAATGATTACATGAGAGTCAGGACCCGGGACTGCCCCATCGCTCCAGTTAGCTGCATTATTCCATTCATTAGTATATCCCAGCCAGCATCCGGGCGGCATAATATGCACATTGTAATCTTCCGTCTCGCCATAGGTATAATTGTCACAGGGGTCAATATTTATAGTATAATACACTTCCCTCACCCTCAGCCTCACCATCCCGATAAAAGCATCTGAAGGAACTGTAAAAGTGATTGTAGCAGTGGCAGGCATGGGCGATATGTTATTAGCTTCACCCAGTTTCTCGGCCGTTTCAAAGGTCCCGTTCCGGTTAAAATCGATCCAGGCGGCGATGTGATTTCCCGAGGAATAAGTTCCGGGACTGACGATCAGATCATAAGTGTTGCCCGGGACCAGGTGGGTGGTGACATCCTGGTAATATGTATAATAGGGTGATGGAGAAGCGCCGCTGGATTTGGACAATGATCCCAGTTGCACCAGGCTGATGTAGTCACCGTAAATAGTTCCCGAGGTGTAGGTTGGAATGCAGTAATTGAGCTCAACCTGCCTGTATCCGGCCGGATGGGACACTGCCGGGACCTGGGAACCGGTAACGCCTTCAAATACCACTTCGGAGCAGCCGGCGTCCAGATTGTTACCCGGACCGGCGCCTGCTGCAATATCATAAGCCACCCAGAAATAGTTTATCCCCTCATTAAGAATTTTGGTGCCGGTGATAACCACCTCACCTCCCGGAGCAGCAGTCCCAAAAAGTTCATTTGTGTTGAATGTTGATGAGCTAGTGTAGTAGATCTTGATGGAGGTGATATCATCAAGGTCAGTCGTTCCGCTTGTAGATATCTTAAGGGAATTGACCTGCAAAGGCAAAGGAGAGCCGCTGGTTGTTACCTCAACACGGATGATGTCCACATTTTGGTCACCTGGCGCAACTGACTGCATATTCGGCTGGGTGGTCGTCAAAGCAGCCAGTTCCATTTCATTGATCATGCGGTTTCCTGAAGGCGCCGAGATATCCGGGATCCTGGTAAGCAGGTCGTTGTCACTGATAATGAGCCCGGTACATTCGGCATCGATCAGGTTCCCTATAGCAGCTGCTGCTTCGATATCATATGCCAGCCAGAAATGATTGAACCCCCCGGTAAGGGCCTGGGAACCGGTAATTGTAACCGATCCGGCGGAAACGGCCCCGGTCCCGAAAAGGTTGCTGGTGCTATATGTGGAACTGTTCCCGGTGTAATACACACTCAGAGAGGTCACATCCGACAGATCAGTCGTCCCGTTCATGTTAAATGTCAGCGAAAGGAGATCGAAGGGGTTCTGCGATCCCGACATGGACACTTTCACGCCCAGGGCTTCGGCATCCTGCTCCCCCGGGGCCACCTCGCCCAGGTTTCCATGAAATGCAGTACAGGAAACATAGGCCATGTCCTGATCGGTAATAATAAGCGTATCTATGACCGGCAGGCAGTTGAAAGCGGTTACTGTAACAATAAGCGTGTCATCCTGGTTGATCTGCCCGAAGAAAACATTTGCGCTGCCACTGCTGACAATCCCGGAACCAAGGAGCTGGTAGTTCTTTGAAACGGCCACCCGGGCGCCCTCCTGGTCACAATTGACCGTGACCTGATCGGACCCCACCGGAAGGTCTCCGGGAAAGTTGACTGTCATGGCGACCGGGGCGGCGGTGCGCACCATCAGCGAGGGATCGCCGAAAATCGTCCAGGTGTCTGTCATGTCATAGCCGAGGGTTCCGTAAACATCATTCATGTTCATGCATCCGTTCATGCAGATCCCGCCAAAGGTCCGCTTGATATTGTTGGAATAAGTTTCCACAAGAATGTCCACCATTTCATCCTGCCCGCGCATCGGGGGGTTCCATGTCTGATTGATGGTCGACATGATCGTGGCCACCGCTCCCGACGGCTCCCCGTTATGTGTCGCCCGCAGCCAGGCTTCGGCAAAACAGGTTATACTTACAAAATTTCCGTTCACGCAAGCCACTGATAGAATGAACGGCAGCATGCTGTTATTAGTTAGGCTATTTATATTGGTATTATTGAATCCTGACGTACTCCAGGATGTATTGCTCCCATGGCCTGTGTAGGAAATGATCCCCGTGCCGGTGTTGATCTCGCCGGCCACCATGGTGGAAGTCGGGTCTCCGGTGGCATCTTCCCCACCCTGGCTGCCGTCATATAATTCCGCTCCGTAAGTGTAAGTGTAATTCATGTACTTGGTCCGGATGTTCCGCTGGTGCTGCCAGTCGTATTCATCGTCATCACCGGGCCCCTCGGCGGAAGCGATGCACATGGCCCGCTGATAATAACCGGGGGCGGCATCAGGCATTTTTTCGTAATTGAGCGTGCGAAGGACCTGGGTCTGGACATGAGATGTGTTCTCAGCCGAAAACCGACCGACGAAAACATCAGGGTAATGGTCGTTACCCACGATATAGCCGTAATTATTGTCAGAGGCCCCTGCAGATGTTGAAGATGTGGGTACCTGCGCAGCATCTCCCACCAGGAGCAAGTAAGTCAATCCATTCGTATTATAATAATTTGCCACATATGTCTTGATTTGCGAGGCGGTTGTGCCAATGGTGCTGACATTTACCATTTCCGTGGGGATCCCCGACATGTTCTTCCAGTCGACAAAATCCTGCATATCAGCCATGAAAGCGCCATACGAAATGATCAGCATATTACCATCTTCCTCTAGCGGAACATACCGCGAAGCGCTTCTGTATTCATTAAAATTCAAGAAATTACGCGCATATATCCCTTCAAAAGCCCTTACAGTCTTACCGTCTTCCCGT
>Ga0209498_1000201_pt1 | contig 35778 bp, 31 predicted proteins | sample WalLakDeSediment_FD_184131 | JGI IMG/M metagenome (GOLD analysis project Ga0209498, IMG submission 184131) | Lake sediment microbial communities from Walker lake, Nevada to study Microbial Dark Matter (Phase II) - Walker Lake 11/02/13 Deep... | ecosystem: Environmental > Aquatic > Freshwater >...
AGCGTCCACATCAGCGGCTGTATGCCGGCATTGTTGATCAACAGGTCGATCGCTGTGCCCGCCAGGTCCTGCGCCAGCCGGTCGACACTGGAAGCATCCGTGACATCCAGTTGCACGACTTTCGCAGCCAGCTGGTTGAGCTCGGCTGCAGTTTCGGGATCTCGGGCGGTACCGATGACGATCCAGCCGGCGTGCGAATACTGGCGCGCAAACTCCAGGCCGATGCCACGGTTGGCGCCGGTGATCAGCACGGTTCGCTTGTCCGTACCGACCGCATCGTCGGCTCCGGTCCGCGCCTGTGCGCCCGCAGCCGAACCCGGGGAAATGAGCAGACCTGCAAGCGCGAGCAGGGCCGGACCGAGCCTGGAGTGCAAGAGTTGATATTTCATGGTTTCCATCGGACGAGAAGATATCGCGACTGGTCAGCACGGCGCCACTGCGGCAGGCCTGTTAAGGTGCATTGATTCTCGACGCCGGCGCAGCGGCGGCTGGTCATGCCCTACGCCCGGCGACGCAAACGCTTCGGCGAGACGCTCGAATGCGAGCCGAGCCGCTTTCTGGAGGAGCTGCCGGCCGAGGTGCTGGAGTGGGAAGGGCGGGTCGAGCTGAGCGTCGAAGAAACGAAGGCCCGCGGGCAGAGCGCCAGCGCGGGCCTTCGGTCGTTGCTGGAGTGAAAACCCCGGTTTTCAGCCGCCGAGCTGGTCGACCATATACTGCACGGCATCGCGGACCTGCTCGGCCGTCAGATTGGGATGACCGCCGCGTGCCGGCATGAAGCCGGCATCACCCTGGTAGCCATCGATGGCGCGCCGCACCAGCGTGTCCATGCCCTGGTCGATGCGCGGGGCCCAGGCGTCCGCGTCGCCGGTCTTCGGCGCCCCGGCGATGCCCGCGCCGTGGCAGGCCGTGCAGGCGATACGGTAGACCCTCTCACCGTCGAGTTCACTGGCAACGGGCGACTCACCCGGCGCCACGACAGCCACGGTTTCATCTGCTTCCGCGGCCTCGGTGTCCATGCCGGCGACGAACACTCGCCCGATCGGACGAATGCGCTCTTCGATTTGTGTCTGCTGCACAGCGGCTGGCGGCGAGTGCAGGCCCCGACTCATGTCCGAGACCCAGGTATAAGACAGGTACATCACCAGCCCTAGAACCGCCAGGACGGCAATCCCCGGTACCAGGGATTGCAGGAACAGGCTCCCTTTATTTCCACTCAACGCTGCTTCCTCGTCCGTGTCAGCGCGGCCGTGTCGGCCGCCGAGGCGCGCAGTATATGGGTTTGCTTCACTGCCGCCAAACCCCTCAAAGTGGGGCGTCGCGGCGCTAGTCCCGCTTCGGCGGTTCCGTGGGGCCGATGAGGCTGCCGAAGAATACCGCGTTGGCGAACAGGGTCTCGGTGCCCCGCTGGCGGCACTTCACGGCAACCCACGCTCTGCGATGCTCATGAAGTCCTCAAGCGGCATCCAGCAGGGGTTGAAACTGCGCTTCAATCGTCTGCGATACCGGCACAGTGCCAACTAGTGAGAACAATGCCATCCTAAATGAGACCCTACACCTACAAAGTCATCAAACATCGAGGTTTGAGACGGAGAGGGCATTCCGCTCGATGAATTCCCGCCGTGGCTCCACGTGATCGCCCATCAGCGTCGTGAAAATATCGTCGGCCGCGACCACGTCTTCGATCCGGACTTGCATCAGGCGTCGCGTCTCGGGATTCACCGTGGTCTCCCAAAGTTGCCCCGGGTTCATCTCGCCCAGCCCCTTGTACCGCTGAATGGCCTGGCCCTTGCGTGCCTCCGCCATCAGCCACTCCACGGCCTCGCGGAAGGTTCTCACGGGCTGCCGCTTTTCACCCCGCACAACGTAAGCCCCCTCGCCAACGAGGTCCGCAAGCTCCGCCCCGAGCCCGGCGATGCGCCGATATTCAGCCGACTCGAAGAACTCCCGCTGCAGCGAACGAACCGTGTCCACGCCGTGATGGCGCCGCGCAAGCCGGATTTCCCAGCCCGGCGCGCCCGCCTCATGCACAAGCGACAAGGCATAGCGCGGCGCCTCTGCGGCGCCCACCAGCCGGCGCGCCAGCACCGACATCCATTCGTCGACGCGCGCCAGGTCATCGAGCTCTGTCGCCGTGAGAGGCTCGCTGTAGAGCAACTGCTCAAGCACCTGGGCGTCATAGCGCCGCCCCAGCCGGGTGATGATGGCCATGACCTCGGTATATTTCTTCATCAGCGATTCGAGGCCCGGCCCCTGCAGCGGCGGTGAGTCTGGCGTCAGGTAGAGCGCGGATGAGTCCAGGGCGAGGCTCGACAGGTAAGCATTAAGCTCAGCATCATCTTTGACATAATGTTCCTGCTTGCCCTTCTTGATCTTGTACAAGGGCGGCTGCGCGATGTAGATGTGCCCGCGCTCGATCAGCACCGGCATCTGCCGATAGAAGAAGGTCAGGAGCAGCGTGCGGATATGCGAGCCGTCGACGTCCGCGTCCGTCATGATGATGATGCGGTGGTAGCGCAGCCTGTCGACATTGAATTCTTCGCGGCCGATCCCGCAACCGAGCGCGGTGATCAGCGTCCCGACCTCCGCGGACGACAGCATCTTGTCGAAGCGCGCCTTCTCGACGTTCAGGATCTTGCCCTTCAGCGGCAGGATCGCCTGGGTACGTCGATCGCGACCCTGCTTGGCCGAGCCGCCGGCCGAGTCGCCCTCGACGAGGAACAGCTCAGACAGGGCGGGATCCTTTTCCTGGCAGTCCGCCAGCTTGCCCGGCAGCCCCGCGATATCCAGGGCACCCTTGCGGCGCGTCATCTCGCGAGCCTTGCGCGCCGCCTCGCGGGCGCGCGCGGCGTCGATCAGCTTGCCGACGATCGCCTTCGCGTCAGCCGGCTGCTCGAGCAGGAACTCCTCCAGCTTCTCCGCCATCAGTGACTCGACGGCGCCCTTCACCTCGGACGAGACCAGCTTGTCCTTGGTCTGCGACGAAAATTTCGGGTCAGGGACTTTCACCGAGAGCACCGCCGTGAGGCCCTCGCGGGCATCATCACCGGTGGTGCTGACCTTTTCCTTGCGCGCCATGTTTTCCCGTTCGATGTAGCCATTCAGCGTACGGGTCAGCGCGCTGCGAAAGCCCGCCAGGTGTGTGCCGCCATCACGCTGCGGGATCGTGTTGGTGAAGCAGAACATGCTTTCCTGGTAGGAGTCGTTCCACTGCATCGCCACTTCGACGAGGATGTTGTCGCGCTCGTTCTGGAAGTAGAACACCTTCGGATGAACAGGCGTCTTGTTGCGATTCAGGTGCTCCACAAAGGCGCGGATGCCGCCCTCGTACTGGAACACGTCCTGCTGGCCGTCGCGCTCATCCTGCAGCTCGATCCGTACGCCGGAATTCAGGAACGACAGCTCGCGAAGCCGCTTGGCGAGGATGTCGTAGTGGAAGTCGATATTGGTGAAGACTTCAGCGCTGGGCTTGAACCGGATCACGGTGCCGGTACGCGTCGTCTCGCCGACCACCTTGAGCTCGTACATGGGCTTGCCCAGTTCAAACTCCAGGTGATGAATCCGGCCGTCGCGGTAGATCGTCAGGTCGAGGTGCTCGGACAGCGCGTTTACGACGGAAACGCCCACGCCGTGCAGCCCGCCGGAAACCTTGTAGGAATTGTCGTCGAATTTTCCACCAGCGTGCAGGATGGTCATGATGACCTCCGCGGCCGACCGCCCCTCGTCAGGGTGCAGGTCGACAGGAATCCCGCGACCGTCGTCGGAAACGGTGACGGACTCATCCGCGTGGATAACCACCGTGACCGTGGAGCAATATCCGGCCAGCGCCTCGTCGATGGAGTTATCGACGACCTCGAACACCATGTGGTGCAGGCCCGTACCGTCATCCGTGTCCCCGATGTACATGCCCGGGCGCTTGCGGACGGCGTCCAAGCCCTTGAGAACCTTGATGTTTCTTGAGTCGTAAGTCCGGGTATCGGTCATGGTGGCTGCTGGTCCGGATAAATGGGAAATTATACCACCTTGGTGAAGCCGCCTCGTTCCACGTGAAACGTCCGCTCCGCCGACAACCCGGGCAGGCCCTCAGCCTCCAGGGCGGTCACGAAGACCTGGAACGGCAACTCCGATATGAGCTCAAGCAAATTACGACAGCGTTCGCCATCCAGTTCCGCCGCCGGATCGTCCACGAGGAGAACCCCCTGGCTGCCCCAAAAAGGCGCCAGCAGCCGCGCCTGCCCAAGGATCATGGCCGCCGCTACCAGCTTCTGCTGCCCCCTCGACACCCAGCCCCGCGCCCGGTGATCGTCGATGATCAAAGCCACGTCCGCGCGGTGCGGCCCCAGCTGGGTCATCCCGGCGCGCAGGTCTCTGGACCGGTGAATTGAAAGGGCCTCGGCAAGGTCCACCCCCGCGGGCTGCCCCGGCCGATATTCCAGTCTCAGTTCCGCGCCCAACAACCGGCTTGCCGCTTCCTTCACCGGCAAAGCCAGCGCTGCGATCGTTTCCTCGCGCAACATGTCCAGCACACGACCGTTCTCCGCCAGGGCCAGCTCCCAGGGCTCGATTGCGGTTGACCCGAGGCTCGCCTTCAAGGCCGCGTTCCTCTGGCGCAGCGCCCGCTGGTAGCTCCGCCATGCGTCAAGGAATCCTGGTTTCACGTGAAACGTCGCCCAGTCGAGATACCGCCTGCGTTCCCCTGGGCCTTCCTGGACGAGCTTGTGAACCTCCGGATCCATCAGCTGCACGGGCAGCAGGCTGGCCAGCTGTGCCAGCTGCGGCACAGGCTCGCCGCCGGCCCGCGCTGTCCATCCCGCCCGTGTGACCTCCACGCCCAGGATTCTTCCATCCCCCAGCCGGGCGACGACCCGCGCGTGCTGGCTGCCCTCGCGAATAATCGCTTCGCGGCGCGCAGCGCGGAAGGATCGTCCGCGGCCCAGCAAGAAAATCGCCTCGAGCAAGCTGGTCTTGCCCGAAGCGTTTTTGCCGATGACCAGGTTCAGGCCTGCCGCGGGCTCCAGTTCCGCTTTCTCGAAGCAGCGAAGATCCGTGACCGTCAGGCTTTTCAGCCCCATGCGGCCAACTACAACCGCATTGGCATCACGACGTACTTGCAGTCTCTGCGCTCGGGATCCTGGATCAGGCAGCTGCTGGCCGCGTCCCGGAACTCGAGCCGAACGGATTCCGCGTCCAGTGCCCGCAACGCCGCAATAAGGTATTCGACGTTGAAGCCGATCTCCATCGAGGCGCCGTCGTACTGCACCTCGATTTCCTCCTCGGCCTCTTCCTGCTCCGGATTATGCGCCTGGACCGTCACGCTGCCCGGCTTGAGCTCCACCCGCACGCCCTTGTATTTCTCGTTGGCGAGGATCCTGATCCGGTTCAGGCCATCGGCGAGTTGCAGGCGGTCCGCCATCATCGGCGCCTCACTTTCCCTTGGAATCACCCGCTCATAATCCGGAAAACGACCGTCGATCAGCTTCGAGGTCAGGCGGATTCCCCCCAGGGCCACCCGCAAGTGATTTGTCCCGATTTCCAGGGCGCAATCTCCTCCATCGCCAATCAGGCGCTGCAATTCCAGGACACCCTTGCGGGGCACGATGACCTGCTGCGGCGTTGAGTCGGCGCCGTCGATCGTCAACTCACACAGCGCCAACCGATGTCCATCCGTGGCGACACTGCGAACAATCGGGCCGGCGACTTCCAGCAGCAAACCGTTCAGGTAATACCTGACATCCTGGTTTGCCATAGAGAACTGCGTCTTCTCAATCAGGCGTCGCAATTGCGCTTGCGGCAGGCTGACCCGTTGTTGGGCCTTGATGTCCTCGACGGTGGGGAACTCCGCTGCGGGCAACGTCGAGAGCGTGAAACGGCTCCGGCCGGAGCGAACCGTGACTTTGTCTCCCGAGAGCGTCACGCTGACGGCCGCGCCGTCCGGCAGCGCCCGACAGATATCCAGGAGCTTTCGGCCCGGGACAGTGATTTCCCCGCCTTTCTCGACCTGGACGTCCACGGTCGCAACCAACTCGACTTCCAGATCGGTCGCAGTCACCGACAACGCGCCTTTTTCGACGGCGTGAAGCAGCACGTTGGCGAGAACCGGCATCGTCTGGCGACGTTCTACAACGCCGATTACGGCCTGGAGCGGCTCGAGCAAGGCTTCTCTGGGGGCGCTGAACTTCATCGTTCCACCTGTTGACTAATATTAATAGAGATAGATATATAGAAAACTGTTGTTATTACTATTAAGCAACGCCGAATCTGTGGATAACTCATTTTTATCCATTTATTTCAATATTCTGCGCACACCGCATCACTGTGTTCACGCGGTCTTTTTAACCCCCTTCAGCCTGTGGACGGCCTGTGGACAGTTTGGCCTCGTAAAACTATCCACAGTTTTTCCACATCAAGCGGTCAGTGTTCTCAACAGGTTTGCGTAATCCTCGCGAACCCGCGTATCCGTCTCGCGTAACGCCTTGATCCGCTTGCAGGCATGCAGGACCGTCGTATGGTCCTTGCCGCCGAATGCATCGCCGATCTCGGGATAGCTGCGCTCCGTGAGTTCCTTGGCCAGCGACATCGCGATCTGCCTGGGGCGGGCCACCGCCCGGTTCCGCCGCTTCGACATCAGGTCCGCAACGCGAATCTTGTAATACTGGGCCACGGTCTTCTGAATGTTCTCAATAGTAACCAGGCGATCCTGCAGCGACAGGAGGTCCCCCAACGCCTTCTTGGCAAAGTCCATCGTGATGTCACGATCCAGGAAACGGGATGTCGCGATCACCCTGCGCAGGGCGCCTTCAAGCTCGCGGACATTCGAGCGAATGCGCTTGGCTATCAGGAAAGCCACTTCGGAAGGCAGTGTGACGCCCTCGAAGCTCGCTTTCTTCATCAGGATCGCAACGCTGGTCTCGAGTTCCGGGGCCTCGATCGCCACCGTCAGCCCCCAGCCGAAACGCGTCTTGAGGCGATCCTCCAGGCCATCCACCTCTTTCGGATAGCGATCGCACGAGAGCACGATCTGCTGGCGCTCCTCGAACAACGCGTTGAAGGTGTGAAAAAACTCCTCCTGGGATCGATCCTTGCCGGCAAAAAACTGGATATCGTCGATCAGGAGCGCATTCAGCGAGCGATAACTGCGCTTGAATTCGTCGATGCGATTGTTCTGCAACGCGCGCACCATGTCGCTGACAAATCTCTCGGAGTGCACATACGCAACGCGCGCCCCCGGATTTTTCTCGAGGATCCGGTTGCCGATGGCATGCATGAGATGGGTCTTGCCGAGTCCCACCCCGCCATACAGGAACAGCGGGTTGTAGGAACCGCCGGGGTTCTCCGCGACCTGGAAGGCCCCTGCCCGCGCAAGCTGGTTGCTCTTGCCCTCTACGAAGCTGTCGAAGGTGAAGTCAGGATTGAGGCGGGCACCAGTGACGAACTCGCTGCGTGGCGGCGGCGTGCGGGTCATCCCATTCGACACACCGGGTGAGGGCGCTGGCGCCGGGGCGCCGGCGAGGGCGCGGGTACCGACATCGATCGATACCTCCACGGGGTCCTCGCCGGTGATGGTGTCGCGGGTCAGCTCCCGGATCCGCTCCAGGCAATTCTGCCGCAGCCAGGTGACGACGTAGGGATTGGGCGCCAGCAGCCGCAGCGACGCGCCCTCGCTGACCGCCTGCAACGGCGCAACGTAGGTATTGAACTGGTCCGGAGACAGTTCATTGCGAAGCTTGATGAGACATTGGTGCCAGACGGCCGCCACTTTGCGTCCTGCGCTCGAGGAATCCCGGGAGAAGGTCCGCAGTCTATATTGCCGGGCCGGAGTTATCCACAGGACGGGTGTTTGCTTCCCGGGCGTGAGGGCTGGTTGACACCCTGAGGAGCCGGGCGTACGATTTCCCGTTCTTTTGGCTGGCCTCGCAGGGGCCCGCCTGCGGCACTTTTACGGACGGAATCAGCACCATGAAACGCACGTATCAACCGAGCAATCTCAAGCGGAAGCGGACCCATGGTTTCCGGGCCCGCATGGCCACCAAGAACGGCCGGCTGGTGCTCTCCCGGCGGCGCGCCAAGGGGCGTGCTCGACTGGCCGTCTGAGGACCAGGTCAGCAGGCACGACCGTCAAGAGCGCACCGGCAGCGTCGGCACGTTCACAGGGCTTCTCTTCGGCGCAGCGCCTGTTGTCCCCCGCAGAGTTCACGCGGGTATTCAGGTCGGGCAGGCGCCGCAGCGATGTCTGCTTCACAGTCATCGCCGCACCCGGCCCCGGTCCATCCGCCCGGCTCGGCCTGGCGGTATCCCGCAAGGTCTCGAAGTCAGCCGTCCAGCGCAACCGGATCAAGCGCCTCGTGAGAGAATCTTTCCGCAAGCACAGCGCAGACCTGCCCGCCCTGGATATCGTCGTGATGGCGCGTCCGGGCGCTGCCGGATGCGATAATCCCCAGCTGGTTACCAGCATCGACGCACTGCTAGAACGGACGGCAAGCATATGCGAAGCATCGCGATCTTCTTGATCCGCGGCTACCAATTGCTGCTGAGCCCCCTGCTCGGCAACAACTGCCGTTTTCATCCCACGTGCTCCGAGTACGCCATCGAGGCGGTCCGCGCGCATGGCGCCATGCGCGGCCTCTGGCTGGCGGCACGGCGGATCGGGCGGTGTCATCCCTGGGGGGGCGACGGGCATGATCCCGTCCCGCCGCGTCGGCCGATCGCCTGAGGAGTCCCCGGAGTCTCATGGATAACCAGCGAATTTTCCTCTGGATCGCCCTCGCGCTGCTGGTGTGGATCAACTACACAGCCTACCTGCAGTACCAGTCCGGCCCCACGGCAGTCCAGGAACCGATCGATCAACTGGCTGCGCCGGGGCTGCCCGAGGACCAAGCGGTCCCTGCGCTGCCGACCACAGGCGAGATTCCGGCGCCGCCCGCCGTTGGGGACGTCGCGCTCGCCGCGCCGAGCGACGCCCCGCGGGAGACCGAGCAGCGCGTCCGCGTTTCGACGGATGTGCTGGAGCTCGAGATCAGCCTGCGCGGCGGCGACCTGGTCAAGGCGCTGTTGCCGCGCTACCCGGTCCACAAGAACCAGCCGGATGTCCCGATCCAGTTGCTCGACCCGTCGCCGGACGGCCTGTTTGTCTTTCGCACGGGGCTGACGTCCACCACGCCGGAAACCTCCACCCGGCCCGACACGATGTTCACTGCGCCGGCGATGGAGTTCCGCCTCGAGCCAGGCCAGGCCATGCTCGAAGTTCCGCTGACGGTGCAGCTCGACACGGGCGTGACGGTCACCAAGACGTATCGGTTCCGCCGCGGCAGCTATGCCGTGGAGCTCGAACAGGAAGTGCAAAACGATCTCGAGGTGCCATGGACGGGCGCAAGCTACCTGCAGATCCGCCGCCTGCATGATCCGCCTGGCCGGAGCCTCACCAACGTCGAGAGCTATTCCTTCCGCGGCCCCGTGACGTTCAACGGCGAGAAGTACGAGAAGCACGATGTCGGAGATCTCGCCAAGTTACGCCACGAGTTCACGACCGACGGCGGCTGGCTGGCCTCGATCCAGCACCACTTCCTCGCCGCCGTAGTTCCGGCGGGCCGCGCGCAGTTCACCGCGACAGCCGGACAGGATGGCGTTTACACGCTGACGGCGGTCCGCATGCCCGTCGCCGTCGCGCCCGGCGCCTCGATGGTATTCACCGACCAGTTGTTCGTCGGGCCCAAGCTGCAGGAGCAGCTCGAGGACACCGCGCCGCGGCTGCGGCTCACAGTCGATTACGGCTGGCTGACCATTATTTCGCAGCCCCTTTTCTGGGTGCTGTCGAACATCTACGGCCTGGTCGGCAATTGGGGCTGGTCGATCATCCTGATGACCATCCTGATCAAGCTGGTGTTCTACAAGCTCTCCGAGACCAGCGGCAAGTCGATGGCGAAGATGCGCAAATTGCAGCCGCGCATGAAATCCTTGCAGGAGCGCTACGCCGACGACCGCCAGAAGCTGTCGCAGGCCATGATGGAGCTCTACAAGAAGGAGAAGGTCAATCCCGCGGCGGGTTGCTTGCCCATCCTGGTGCAGATGCCGGTGTTTCTCGCGCTTTACTGGGTGCTGCTTGAGAGCGTCGAGATGCGCCAGGCGCCGTTCATGCTCTGGATCACCGACCTTTCCGTGCGCGACCCGTTGTTCATCCTGCCGCTGTTGATGGGCATCACGATGTTCATCCAGCAGAAGCTCAACCCGGCGCCGCCGGACCCGGTGCAGGCGAAGATCATGCAGATTCTGCCGATCGTCTTCACCGTGTTCTTCGCGTTCTTCCCGGCCGGGCTGGTGCTCTACTGGTTCGTCAACAACCTGTTGGCGATCATGCAGCAGTATCACATCAACAAGGTCGTGGAGCGCGGCGGCGCCTAGGGGAGCGTGGCTGCTTCGGCGGCGCTCCCTTCAGTCACCGAGTTCTGTCTCGATCCGCACCTCGGCGTTGAGCGTGCGGTGCACGGGGCACTTGGCGGCGATCTCGACCAGGCGTGCGCGTTGCGCGGCGTCCAGTGCGCCGCTGACGCGCAGCGTGCGGCGGAAACGATCGATCTTCCCGCTCGTCGTCTCGCAATCGGCGCAGTCTTCCGCATGCACGCGATCGTGCCGGACCGTCACGTCGATCTCGGTTGCGGGCCACTTCTTGTGCGCCAGGTACATCTGCAGCGTCATGCCCGTGCAGGCCGCAAGCGCCGCGCCCAGCAGGTCGTACGGCGTCGGGCCTGCGCCACTGCCGCCGACGGAGGGCGGCTCGTCGGCGATCATCCGGTGGCCGGCGACGCGCAGCTCGGTGCGGAAGCCGCCCATGCGCGTGCGCCCATGCACCCCCTCCCCGGGCTGAGCACCGTCGGCGTCGCCGGAATCCCGCTGCGCGGCATCATGGGAAAGGTACTTCGAGGCCCACGCCGCGATCACCTCGGCCGCGTAGCGCGCATCCGCGGCGTCGGACAGCAGGTGGTCGGCGCGATCGAGGCTGACGAAGCTCTTCGGGTGCAGCGCATGCCGGAACAGCTCGGCGGCGTTGTCGACGTCCACAATCGCATCGCGTGGCGAATGCAGCACGAGTAAGGCGCGGCGCAGCTCGCGCACCGATTCGGGCAGCGCATGGCCGCGCACGTCCTCGACGAACTGGCGGCGGATGGTGAACGGCCGGCCGCCCAGGTCGACCTTCGCTTCACCTTCGCGCAGGATGGTTTCACTGCTGTCGCCGAGGAGGCGCTCCACGTGGTCGGCACGCGCGGGCGAGCCGATGGTCGCCACCGCGACGCACTCCTCGATGCGCGTCGCCGCCTCAAGGGCCGCGGTGCCGCCCAGCGAGTGCCCGATGAGCACGCGTGCCGGCCCCTCATTCTTGCGCAGCCAGTCTGCAGCCGCGACGAGGTCCTCGATGTTGCTGGAGAAATTCGTGTCGGCGAAGTCGCCCGCGCTTTCGCCGAGGCCGGTGAAATCGAAGCGCAGCACTCCAAAGCCGCGCTCTGCGAGCGCGCGGGAGATGCGCGCCGCCGCCGCGCTGCTCTTGCCGCAAGTGAAACAGTGCGCGAACAGGGCCCAGGCCCGCGGGGCGGAATCCTTCGGGCGGGCGATCCGGCCCACGAGCTGATTCTCGTCGGCCCCGGTGAACCGAATGCGTTCCTCGTTCATCATGTGCTCCTCGGTTTCCCGTACACGACCGCCAGGACAGACCCTGCGACTTGCCATGAGCTTACAGGCTGACACCGATACGATCGTAGCGACCGCCACGCCGCCGGGCCGCGGCGGGATATGCATCCTCAGGATCTCCGGCCCCCGCGCCTTCGAACTGGCGGGCCGCGTGGCGGGTTCACCGCCGCCGCCCAGGCAGGCGGCGCTGCGCGCCATGCGCGATGCCTCCGGGGAGATTCTCGACCGCGGGCTGGTGCTGGCATTCCCAGGCCCCGACTCGTTCAACGGCGAGGACGTCGTGGAGCTGCACCTGCATGGCAGTCCGGTACTTGCGGCGCTGCTGATCCGCCACCTGGTCTCGCTGGGCGCGCGCGAGGCTGGCCCCGGCGAGTTCACGCGGCGGGCGTACACGAACGGGCGCCTCGACCTGGCGCAGGCCGAGGCGGTGGCGGACCTGATCGCGAGCGCTTCCGCGGAGGCGGCCAGGGCGGCGATGCGGTCCCTGGAAGGGGAATTCTCCGCCGGGGTCGGCGACTTGTGCGAGGCGCTTGTCCGCCTGCGGGTGCGGCTGGAGGCCGGCATGGATTTCCCGGAGGAAGGCGTGGATGACTACACGGATGCCGAGCTCCATGCGCACCTAACGGACGCGATGGCACGACTCGAGACGCTGCGCAATGCTGCGGCCCGGGGCCGCGTACTGCGGGATGGCCTCACCCTGGTCATCGCCGGTGCGCCCAATGCGGGCAAGTCCAGCCTGCTGAACCGCCTCGCGGGCTACGAGGCGGCGATTGTGACCGAGGTCGCGGGGACCACCCGGGATCTCGTCCGCGAGGACATCCTGATCGACGGCATGCCGGTCCGTGTCGTCGATACTGCCGGGCTGCGAGTTGCCACGGACCGGATCGAGGCGGAGGGGATTCGACGCGCGCGGCAGGCAATGGCGCAGGCCGACCTGCTGCTGCTGGTGCAGGACGCCGCGGTCGGCCCGGCAACGCTGCCCGCAGAGGAGCTGCCCGCGGGCATCCCGGTGCTGCGGGTGCTGAACAAGATCGATCTCGTTGGCGTGCCGGCGGGCATGAGCAGCGACGGCCAGGGAGCCGCCGAGCTCCGGCTTTCGGCGCTGACCGGCGCAGGAATCGACACGCTGCGCGCTTACCTCAAAGAGCGCGCCGGGTATTCGGGCGAGGCCGGCGGCGCCTTTGCCGCGCGGCGGCGACACCTGGACGCGCTGGAGCTTGCCGCGAGGCACCTCGTCGCAGCGCGGGCGCGGCTCGCCGACAGCGCCACCGTGGAACTCGCCGCAGAGGAGTTACGGCTCGCGCACCGGGCGCTCGGCGAGATCACGGGGCAATTCACCACCGAGGACCTGCTTGGGAAGATATTCAGCGAATTCTGTATCGGCAAGTGACCCGGGCGGGCCAAGCCCGGAATCCGCCGCGCCGGCGCCGCTCAGCTGTCCCCGGGTTTCAGGGCAACCACGTTGGAAGCCTGGTTCGGCCGCCGCGCGGGTTTCTCGTCGAACACCTTGTCGCGCCCGGCCCGCTTAGCGCGGTACAGGGCATCGTCCGCGCGACTGAGCGTCTGCTCGATGGTCTCCCCGTAGCGGTACACGGCGATCCCTGCGGAGAAAGTGACCCGGATGCCCGCCTCGAACCGCTCAAGGGCGACGGCGGCCTGCAGACGTTCCGCGCAGCGGCGGGCGCCATCGAGCCCCGTCTCCGGCAGGAGGGCAATGAACTCCTCCCCCCCAAAGCGGCCGAAAGCATTCACCCGCCTACCGGGGGAGACGACATCCACGGAGCGCAAAGCGCGGCGCGCGATTTCCGAGAACCGGGCGAGCACCCGGTCACCCGCCATGTGGCCATAACGGTCGTTGATGAGCTTGAAGTGGTCGAGATCGAAAATAATGATTGCGAAGGGGGCGTGGCGATGCTCCGAGCGCGAGCGCTCCTCCTCGAGGACCTTCATGATGTAGCGGCGGTTGAATGCCCACGTCAGGTGGTCACGGTCCGCGATCCGGTCCGCTTTCCTGATGTGTTCCTGCAGCGCCTCGTTCTGCTCCCTCAGCCGGGCGCGCAGTTGCGCGACGTGGGTGCCGAAGAACGTGCACCACAACAAGCAGGACGCCAGCACCAGGAAGCGCACAGCCTCTTCGAAGACCTGCACCTGGACATCGCGGATCATGAGATCGGCCGCCACGACCAGCGCGTAGCCGAGCAGCGCCACGGCAGTGAGTTTCAGGAAATCCGCGCGGTCCAGCCGGAAGATGCCGAACAGCATCACAACGACAAACACGACCATCATCAGGCTGCGATCGGGATGCGACGCGCCGATGACGATCAGGATCCACAGCAGCCCGAGCGCAACCTGTGGCAGCGTCATGGAGGGGTCGGCGTACAGCAGGCTGCGCCCGGAGCGAAGCAGGTACCAGAAACATAGGTTGGACAGCACGACTCCGCCCAGCGTGGCCGCGAGCAGCCAGCCCGGCATCACGACCAGGCCGCCCAGCCAGGCGATCAGCGCGATGCTTCCCCACAGCGCATAAGACGCCAACGCCATGTGGAAGCGCCGCATGCGAACGGCCTTCCTGGCGTCCATCTCTTCGGCGGGGTCGGCGCGCCGGCGATCCTGCAACGCAGTTCCCAAAAAACGCTCTCCTTAATCCGGACGGACAGCTGCCGGCCGGGAAAACGAAGCATGGGCGAGTCGTGCATGCTTCGCTGTGACTCGATTCTCAGAACCCGGGCACTATATTGGTTGCTTAATTCGCCCGCGCCAAGGCCAGACTCGAGTGCGGCACCGCAGCATGAGTCCTTCTCAGCATGGCAGGGATGAGCTAGCCTTGCTCGTTCAGACAGCGATGTGGAGCGGCAGGCGCTCGCGCGCAGGGCACAGGGTTCACCGGGGAATGGCATTGGCAAGAGCCGCGGACGTATTCATCAGCTACTCGCGCGAGGACAAGCTGGACGACATCTTCGATATCCAGGAGCAGGTGGCGAAGCAGATCGTGGAGGCGCTGAAACTGCAACTGAGCTTCTCCGAGAAGCTCTCTCTGACGAAGCGCCAGACGGTCAACGCCCAGGCCTACGATTTCTATCTGCGCGGCCAGGATTACCTGTACCGCATGACCAAGCGCTCAACCGAGTACGCTATCCAGCTGTTCGAAAAGGCCATCGAGCTGGACCCGCGGTATGCCGCCGCCTATGCCGCCTGCTCCAGCGCTTACGGGCAGATGTACCAGTGGTTCTCGCGCGAGGAGCGCTATCGCGACAAGGCGCAGGAGCAGAGCTTCAAGGCGCTGATGTACGACAGCAACCTGCCGGAAGCCTACACGGCGATGGGCCTGTCGTGTTTCATCTGGAGCAAGTACGACGAGGCCGCCCAGTCGGTGCGCAAGGCGATCGAGCTCAACCCCGACGATTTCATCGCACACTGGACCCTCGGGCGCATTCACCTGTCGACCGGCAAGCCGGAGGAAGCGGAAGGATTGTGTCGCCGCGTCATCGAGCTGAAGCCGGGCTTCTACGTGGCGTATGCCGACCTGCGCATGGCTTACCAGGCGATGGGGAAGACCGAGCAGGCGGAAGCCCTGTCGCGCAAGCTGGCCGATGAGCTGGTGCCGAACTACCTGCTGCAGAATCCGGACGACGCGCGTGCGCGGATGTTCTACGCTATCTCGCTCAGCGAGGTCGGCCGACGGGAGGACGCGGTGCGGGAAGGCGCCGCGGCGCTCGAGATGAGCCCCGGCGATTCCGTGATGCTCTACAACGGCGCCTGCCTCTACGCGCAACTTGGCGAGAAACGGCGGGCTATCGACACGCTTCGTCAGGCGATTGCGGCCGGAGTCCAGAATTACGGCTGGATGAAGAATGATACGGATCTCGACCCGCTCCGGGACGATCCGGAGTTCCAGGAGTTGTTGGAGGGGAAATAAGCCTCCATGCGCCGTTTCGATGCAGCACCCTGAACACTTCGATGTCATCGTCGTCGGCGGCGGTCACGCCGGCACCGAGGCTGCCCTCGCGGCCGCGCGCATGGGTGCGCGCACGCTGCTCCTGACCCACAACATCGACACGCTGGGCCAGATGAGCTGCAACCCGGCCATCGGCGGCATCGGCAAGGGCCACCTGGCACGCGAGATCGATGCGCTCGGCGGCGCGATGGCGCGCGCGGCCGACGCGGCCGGGATTCATTTCCGCACGCTGAACGCCCGCAAGGGGCCGGCGGTGCGCGCGACGCGCGCGCAGGCCGACCGCGCCCTGTATCGCGCCGCGATCCGGCGCATCGTCGAGTCGCAACCGGACCTGCAGCTGTTCCAGCAAGGTGTTGCTGACCTGCTGATGGAGGGGGAGCGCGTCACGGGCGTCGTCACCGCGATGGGGCTGATGTTTCAGGCTCGCGCGGTGGTGCTGACGGTCGGCACCTTCCTCGGCGGGCGCATCCATGTCGGTGAGGCGAGCCATGAGGGCGGGCGCGCGGGCGACCCGCCGTCGAACCGGCTGGCGGCGCGCTTGCGCGAGTTGCCGCTGCGCGTCGGCCGCCTCAAGACGGGCACGCCACCGCGCCTCGACGCGCGCAGTCTCGATTTCGGCGCCATGCGCGAGCAGCCGGGAGACGATCCGCGCCCCGTGTTCAGCTTCATCGGCAGCCGCGACGACCACCCGCGGCAGGTGCCGTGCTGGATCACAGCCACCACGGAACGCACCCACGAGATCATCCGCGCCGGACTGCATCGCTCGCCCATGTACAGCGGCGTCATCGAGGGCGTGGGGCCGCGCTATTGCCCGTCGGTCGAGGACAAGGTCACGCGCTTCGCGGACAAGCTCTCGCACCAGGTCTTCGTCGAGCCCGAGGGCCTCGACACCCGCGAGGTCTATCCGAACGGCATTTCGACGAGCCTGCCGTTCGACGTGCAGCATGAACTCGTGCGCAGCATCCCGGGCTTCGAGCGCGCGCACATCACGCGCCCCGGCTACGCGATCGAGTACGACTATTTCGACCCGCGTGACCTGCGCCCCAGCCTCGAGACCCGGCATTTCGGCGGACTGTTTTTCGCCGGCCAGATCAACGGCACCACCGGCTACGAGGAAGCGGCCGCCCAGGGTCTGCTGGCGGGCATCAATGCGGCGCTCGCCGTGCGCGGCGAGGAGCCCTGGGTGCCCGGGCGGCACGAGGCCTACATCGGCGTGCTGGTCGACGACCTGATCACCCGCGGCACCGCGGAGCCCTACCGGATGTTCACCAGCCGGGCTGAGTACCGCCTGCTGCTGCGCGAGGACAACGCTGACGAGCGGCTCACGCCGCGCGGGCGCGCACTTGGCCTGGTCGATGATGGGCGCTGGGCGCGCTTCGAGGAGAAACAGGCGGCGGTCGAACGCGAGACGCGGCGGCTTGCCGGCTGCCTGGTGCGGCCCGCCGCCCTGACGCCCGCCGAGACGGCGGGTTTCCCCGGCGGCGCGCCGGCGCGCGAGATCACTGCGCTGGAACTGCTGCGCCGACCCGAGGTCGGCTACGGCGATCTCGTGGCCCTGGGCTGCGTGGGCGACGAGTGCGTCGCGCCGGAAATCGGCGCGCAGATCGAGGTTCGTGCCCGCTACGACGGGTACATCAGGCGCCAGCAGCTCGAAATCGATCGCCAGCGCCGCCAGGAAGCGGCGCGGCTGCCGGACGACCTGGATTACGCGCGGGTGAGGGGCCTGTCCCACGAGGTCCGCCAGAAGCTGGCGGCGGCCCGTCCCGCGACGCTCGGCCAGGCGGCGCGCCTGCCCGGCGTCACGCCGGCCGCCGTGTCGCTGCTGATGGTGCACCTGAAACGGCATGGCCGCCCCGATGGCGAGGTAGCCTGAGGCCATGGGCACCCGCACCACCACTCCCCCGCGCCTGGCGCTACCGGCACTCGCCGCGGCGGCGCTCGTTGCCCTCGGCGTCGCGGCCTGCAGCAAGCCCGAGGGGCCGGGCGGGGAGCCGCTGAAGCCAGGCGTGCAAATCCTGGCGCGCGGCAACGGCGCCGAGCCGATGACCCTCGATCCGCATCGCGCGGTCTCGGTGCCTGCAATGAACATCCTGCGGGATCTCTTCGAGGGCCTGGTGAGTACGGCGCCCGACGGCACCCCGGTGCCGGGGGTGGCGGAGCGCTGGGACACCAGCTCGGACGGGCTCAGCTGGCGCTTCGAGTTGCGCGGGAACGCGCTCTGGTCGACCGGCGAGCCGGTCACGGCCGACGATTTCGTGGCCGGGCTGCGACGTGCGCTGGATCCGGCCACGGAATCGGGCGCGGCCGGGCTGCTGGCGCCCATCCTGAACGCCCGGGGGGTGATGACCCGGCGCGTCGGGGTCGAAGAACTGGGCGTGGAGGCGCTCGACGAGCACACGCTGGTCATCCGCCTGGCCGCGCCGACGCCGTGGCTGCTGGAACTGTTGACGCATCCCGTCAGCTCGCCGCTTTACCGGCCTGGGCTGGAACAGCATGGCGAAGATTTCGCGCGCCCCGGCAGGCTGGTCAGCAACGGGCCGTTCTACCTTTCAGACTGGCAGCCCCATGAGCACATCACGCTGGCCCGCAATCACAACTACTGGGACCGGCGTAACGTGGCGATCGACAAGGTCGTGTATCACGCGATCGTGGACCAGACCGTCGAGCTGGAGCGCTATCGGGCAGGACAGCTGCACTGGACCGCGGACGTGCCGCACCACCAGCTCGGGTGGGTGCAGCGTCGTCTCGGCAGCGAGCTCACCATCACGCCGCGGATGGCGGTGACGTGGCTGGGCCTGAACGTCACTCGGCCGCCCTTCGACACAGATGCCGGGTTACGCCGCGCGCTCGCGATGGCGATCGACCGCGAGCTGATCGTCCGATCCGTGACCGGCGCGGGGGAAGTGCCGGCGTATAGCTGGGTGCCGCCCATGGCGGGGTACCCGGCGCAGACCCCGGCCTGGGGCAAGTTGCCGCGGCGCCAGCAGGTCGAAGAGGCGCGCCGTCTCTATGCCGCGGCAGGTTACAGCGGGCGCAATCCGCTCGAGCTGGAGCTGCTCTATCCGGGCGGTCTCAACAACCGCCGCCTGGCGATTTCGATCGCGGCGATGTGGCGCGAGACCCTGGGGGTGCAGACGCGCCTGCGCGAGGAGCCGTTCTACGAGTTCCTCGAGTCGCGCGCCGACCTCGGCACGACCATGGCGTTCCGTTCCGGCTGGGCGGCTGATTACCGGGATGCCTTCAGCTTCGCCGGGCTGTTCGACTCGGAGACCGGCGCCAGCGACACGGGCTGGCGCAACGCGGAGTACGATGAATTGCTGCAGGCCTCGATGCAGGCGCGCAATCCGCGCCGCCGCCTCGCCCTGCTGGCCGAGGCCGAGCGAATCCTGCTGGAGGAACAACCCATCATCCCGCTGTACTTCGACGTCCGGCGACGGCTGGTCAGGCCGGAGGTGCGGGGCTGGGTGCCGAACCCGATGGACCTGCACCCGAGCCGGCACTTCTACCTCGTCAGCGGCACAGCCGGGGGTGGCGAATGAGGACAAGACTGCTGCCGCTCGCGACGGCGCTGCTGGCACTGGGCGCGGCTTCGATGACGGCCGGTTGCGGCCCGTCTCCGGGGCCGGAAGCACGCGATGCATCGCGCGAGGTCGTGTTCAGGCGCGGCAACGGTCCCGAGCCGGATACGCTTGACCCGCAGCGCGCGGAGGACGAATCCAGCCGGGAGATCATTCGCGACCTCTTCGAGGGGCTCGTCGGCGAGACGCCGGAGGGCGAGCTCGTGCCGGGCGCGGCGGAATCATGGGAGATCTCGAGCGATGGGCTCACCTGGACCTTCACGCTCAGGCCTGACGGCCGCTGGTCGAACGGCGACCCGGTGGTGGCGGCCGACTTCGTCACCGGCTTGCGGCGCGCGGTGGACCCGCTGACGGGGAGCTCGAGCGCTTCCCTGCTCGCGCCGCTGGCGGGTGCAGCAGAGATCATCGCGGGCCGGCAAGCGCCGGAAACACTCGGCGCGGAAGTGCTCGGCGAGCTGCGCCTCGCGCTGCAACTGCGCAGCCCCACGCCATACCTGCTGGGCCTGCTCACCCACCCGATCACTTTTCCGGTGCACGGCCCGAGCCTCGCGGAGCACGGTGCGCGCTTTGCCCGCCCGGGGCAGCTGGTCTCGAACGGCGCGTACCGCCTCGACGAATGGGAGATCCACAGCCACGTCCAGCTGGTGCGTAACCCGCATTTCCGCGCTCCGCCGCAGATCGGCATCGTGCGCTTCTACTCGTTCGACGTGTCCGAGGCCGAGATGAACCGGTACCGGTCGGGCGACCTGGACTTCGCGTTGCAGATCCCGCTGTCGCGTTACCAGTGGGCGCGCGAGAACATGGCCGACGAGCTCAATGTCGCGCCCGTCCTGTCGACGAAGTTCTGGCTCTTCAACACGGCGAGAGCGCCCACCCACGACGTGCGGGTGCGCAAGGCGCTGACCATGACCGTCGATCGGGAACTCATTACCAGCACCGTCACGGGGCTCGGCGATCATCCGGCACACGGCCTGGTGCCGCCCGGCGTCGCTAACTACACCGCGCAGACCTTCGACTGGTCCCGCCAGTCGATGCCGGAGCGCATCGAGACCGCGCGCGCGCTGCTGGCGGAAGCCGGCTACGGACCCGGGCGGCCGCTGCAGGTCGAGGTCCATTACAACACCAACGAGAACCTGCGCCGGGTGGCCGTCGCGGTGGCTTCCATGTGGCGCGAGCATCTCGGGGTCGAGACCACCCTGGTCAACGAGGAGTTCCGTGTCCTGCTGACGCGCCGCAAGAACCCGGACCAGTGGCAGATGCTGCGTCTCGCGTGGGTGGGTGACTACAACGACGCTTCGAACTTCCTCGAGATCCTGACGACAACCGGGGCCGTAAACGACACCGGTTACGACGACCCGGAGTACGAGCGACTGCTGGCCGAGGCGTCGGTCGAGCCTGATCCGGCGCGCCGCCGGGCGCTGCTCGAGGCGGCCGAGCGTCGCATGCTGGAGCATTATCCCGTGCTGCCCGTCTTTCACGCGGTCAGCAAGACCCTGGTCAAGCCCTGGGTGCGCGGCTTCCACTCCAGCGTCCTGAGCCGGACCTATACGCGCCACCTGTTGATCGACGTCGAGCAGCGAGGCTTCTGAGGTGCGGCGCCTGCATCCCGGCTGGCTGATCGGCGCGCTCGCCCTCGCGGCGCTGCTGGCATGGGCGGCCATCCGGCCCGGGCCGGTGTCGCAGCAAAGCGCCGCGAAGGTCGAATTCGTGCGCGGCAACAATGCCGACCCGGAGTCGCTCGACCCGCTCCATGCCCGCAGCGAGCCGGCGCTGAACATCCTGCGCGACCTGCATGAAGGCCTTACGGGGATGGATGCGAAGGGCCAGGTCATCCCGGGCGCGGCGCGCGGCTGGGCCGTCTCGGACGAGGGCCTCGTCTGGACGTTTGAGCTCGATCCCGAGGCGCGCTGGTCCGATGGCCGCGCGGTGCGCGCTGTGGATTTCGAGAATGCGTTCCGGAGTCTCGCCGATCCCGCCGCAGCCTCTCCGCATGCCGGACTGTTTGATGCCATCAGCGGCATGCCGGAGGCGATGGCCGGGGCCGCGGCACCCGAGTCGATCGGGGTCGTCGCAGAGGCGGAGGATCAGCTGCAGATCACGCTCGCTCGGCCCCTCCCGTGGCTGCCGGAGTTGCTGGCTCACCCGGCCGCGTCCCCGCGCCGCGCGGACGTGCCGGCCGATGGCAGGATTTCCAGCGGCCCTTTCCGCTTTGCAACGCAGATGCCGGGCTCGCACCTGCTGCTGGTGCGCAACACGGCGTACCGTGACGCTGCGACTGTCGCGCTCGACCAGGTGCGCTATCTGCCCATCGCCGACCACGCGAGCGAGCTGTCGCGCTATCGCGCGGGCGAGCTCGACATCACCTACACGGTGCCCGTGTCGCGCGTCCCCTGGCTGAAAGAGCACAGGGCGGAAGAGCTCCGCATCAGCCCCTATCTCGCGGTCTACTTCTATGGGTTCAACACGCGTCGGCCGCCCCTGGACGACGTGCGCGTGCGACGCGCGTTGTCGCTGGCCGTCGATCGCGAACTGATCGCGAACCGGATCGTCGGCGCGGGCGAGCAGCCAGCCTGTTCACTGGTGCCTGCCGGCCTGGCCGGCTACCCGATGCCGCGAGACGCCGAATGCGAGGCGCGGCGCCGCGACCGGGTCGAGCGCGCGCAAGCGCTGCTCGCCGAGGCGGGATATGGTCCGGAGCGGCCGCTGGAGCTGGAGATCCGCTACAACACGGGCGAATTGCACGACCGCATCGCCGTGGCGGTCAGCGCCCTCTGGAAAGAGGCTCTTGGCGTCGAGACGAGTCTCGTGCGCGAGGAGTTCCGCGTGCTGCTAGGCAACGTGCGCGCGGGCGACGTGACACAGGTATATCGCGGCAGCTGGATTGCTGATTTCGCCGAACCCGAGAGCTTCCTGGGGATCCTGGCCTCCGACAGCCCGGTAAACGGCACCGGCTGGGCCGATCCGGAGTATGACCGCATGCTGCGCGAAGCCACGGCCCGGCCCGACCGCGCAGCGCGGCTGCGGCTGCTTGCCGCGGCGGAGGCGCACGCCCTCGAGGCAGCCCCGCTGATGCCGCTGTATTTCTATGTCAGCAAGAAGCTCGTCAAGCCGCACGTGCGCGGGATCGAGGACAATCCGCTCAACATCCACCCCAGCCGTTTCGTCAGGCTGTGCCGCGATGCGGAGCCGGATTGTTGAGGCAACCCGTTACTGCGCTACCAGCGCGAAACGCGCGGTGACGCTCGCGGTGATGCGGATCAGGCCCGGCTGGTAGGTTTCGGCGCCTCCCATGGCGTCGGCCTCGGCCATCGCCATCCGCAGCATCGGCCGCGGCGAAGCGCCGGGGCCGCCGGCCTCGATCGTCAGCGGCGCGCCGACGCCGACGCCGAGCGCGTTGGCCATGATCTCCGCCTTGGCGCGCGCGTTGCGCGCGGCGGCCGCAAGCGCCTCTGCCTCGAGTTCGCTGCGCCGCGAGGTGTCGAACACGGCCGGCGAGGCCTCCGTGACGCCCAGGCCGAGCGCCTGCTCGGTCAGTTCGCCGAGCTTGCCCAGCTCGGTGAGCCTGAGCGTCACCTGGCGGCTCACCACGTAGCCCAGCAGGCGGCGTTGCCGCGTTTCCGGATGCCAGTCGAATTCCGGGCTGACGCTGAGCGCGGCCGTCGCGATGTGCTCATCCTTGAGCCCGGAATCCCGGGCCAGGGCGATCAGCCGCGCGACGCCGCGTGCGACCTCATCGCGCGCCTCGGCGACGGTCGGATGCCGCGCGCTGACGCCGAAACCGAGCCACGCGATGTCAGGCGCGACCTCCACCAGGCCTTCCCCGGTCACCTTGACGGCGTTTTCCTGGTCGGCGCGGGCTGAAGTGCTCGCGGCAATCAGGGCAATGGCCGCGAGCAGCGCAAACGTACGGGAGTGCAGCATCGGAAATCTCCATCAGGGTCTGAACGGGGTTGTTCGAGGCTTCGAGGCCCGGGGGCAGAAAGGGTTCCAGGCGACGGACAATGGGCTTTTTCGGGTTTCCCTGATTAACATACCGCCGCAATTTCCCGCTACCCCGACGCCCCGGAGGATGCTTGCCGATGCGACCTCGTGCCGTAACAATCGGACTGGCCTTGAGCGCCCTGCTGGCCTCGAGCTCCGCGCTTGCCGACGGGCGCCCAATGGCTGTAGAGACCTGCCTCGGCTGCCATGGCATCAGCGGCTACAAGAACGTCTATCCAACCTACCACGTGCCGAAGCTCGGCGGGCAGCATGCGAAACACATCGCGGACGCGCTGCGCGCCTACGCCAGCGGCGCGCGGGCGCATTCGACCATGCACGCAAATGCTGCGACGCTGAGCGAGGAGGAGATCGAGGCGATCGGCACGTGGTTCGAGGAGCAAGGACGGTGAGCATGCACAAGAGACTCTTCAGCCTTGCGTTGCTCGCGGGCCAGTACGCCGATTACCTGGTGCACGCGCTGAAGCGGTACCGCAGCGGCGAGCGCGAGAACGCCCTGATGGCGCCCTGGGCCGCCAACTTGTCGGATGCCGACATCAGGGACCTCGCGGCGTACTACGCGTCCATGCGCGGCCTCACGGTGCCGAAGCGCTAGCCAGCGAGCCCGGCGCCAGGCCGGCGACAGTCGGCTAATCCCTATCACTATCGGCAGTCCGCTGGACTAGACTTGCTTTCCAGGCCCGGCGACAAGGCATGTGCGCCTCGCGCCGTCGAGCTTGCTGCCGGGGCAGACCTTCCGTCCTGACCGATGCTGCGCCTATTCTCCAAGCTGCTGGCCCTGGCGGTGCTGCTCTCGCCCACCTGCGCGGTGCCGGGCCAACCGGACATCCTCGAGCGGCCCCTGCCCGAGCTGCGCGACTTTCCCCGCCAGCCGATCCGCGTCATCGTCTACACCAGCCCCGGCGGACTGATCGACCTGACGGCGCGCCGCTTCGCGGACATCGCCCGCCGCCACGCCCCGGAGCAGCCGTTCGTCGTGATCAACCGTCCCGGTGGCGGCGGGATCGTCGCATTCGAAGAGGTCCTGCAGCAGCCCGCGGATGGCTACCACATGCTGGCCGTCACGCGCTCGAACATCTCCAAGATGATCGCCACGGGCCGGGACGACCTGATCGAGCGGATCGACTGGCACTCCTACGTCATGGAAAACCCGCACGTCATCATCACCAATGCCGCGCGCGGCGCCGGGAGTTGGCAGGAGGTCCACCGCGAAGCGCTGGCGGCCGGGGACCGCCAGCTCTGGCTCGGCGCCGACATCGGCGGCGTCAAGCACGTGTCGGGGGTGAAAATGGCGCGCCAGGCGGGCATCGAGATGCGCTGGATCCCCTACAGCAGCGGCGGCCAGGCGATTGCGGCGCTGATGGGCAACCTCGGCACCGTCTACCTCGGCAATCCCCGCGACGCCCTTTTGTCAGACGACCTGCGGGTGGTCGCCGTGGCCGCAGAGCGGCGCCTGGCGTCCTTTCCCGATGCCCCGACCTTCGCCGAGCTCGGCATCCCCGGGCTCGAGGACGAACATATCTGGCGCGGGTTTGCATTCCGCAAGGGCATACCGGAGGACCGCCGGGCCTGGTTCGCTGAGCTGATCCGGAAGGTCAGCAACGATCCGGAATGGATCGCGGCCTGGGCCGACGAAGGGGTCACGCTCGAGTATCGTGGCGCGGAGGCCTTCACGCGCATGGTCGAGCGGGACGCCAAGGAGTTCTCGTTCTACCTGCGCGAGATTGGGCTGCTGCGCGAGCCCGGCACCCGGGACACGCTGCTGGCGGGACTCGGCGAAGCGCCCGCGCTGGGGTTCCTCAAGGCGATCCTCATCCTGGTCAACGTCGTGCTCGCCGTCGTGCTGCTGCAGACTTCGTTCCGCCACCGCTGGGGCGAGCTGATGGTGCTGTCGCTCGTGCTGTCGCTGGCCTTCCTGTTTTTCGTCATGTCCGAGGCGCTGCCGCCGCCCAGCCCCGTGGACACCGTGGGTGCGCGCGGTATCCCGCGGCTGTGGATCATGCTGCTGCTGCCGCTGGCGCTTTACCAGGTCTTCCTGGTCCTGCGGGAAAAGCCGAAGGGCAAGGGCAAGAAGAAGAGCAAGCCCCTGTTGCTGTTCACGTTCATCGGGTTCATGACCAGCTACGTGCTGTTGATCCCGGTCCTCGGCTACATGCTTGCCTCGCTGATCTACATGCCCGGCGCGCTCTGGCTGTTGAAGTACCGGCGCCCGGTCGTAATTACCGCGCTGACCGCGGGATGGCTGGCGTTCTCCGAGCTGGTGTTCCGCCAGCTGCTGTACGTGGACCTGCCTGCCGGCGTGCTGTTGCGCGGGCTGGTCTTTCTATGAGCCGCAAGAGCCGAGAGTTGTGCTGCGATGCTTGAGTTGCTGCTTGGCGGGATCGGCGCCACCCTCGCCTGGGCGCCACTGGTCGCGATCATCAGCGGCATCGTGCTCGGCATCATGGTCGGCGCGATGCCGGGCCTGTCGCCATCCATGGGTGTTGCGCTGCTGGTCCCATTTACCTACGGCATGTCGCCCATGCTGGCGCTGATCCTGCTGGTGGCCATCTACATCGGCGCCAGCTACGGCGGCTCGATCACTGCGATCACCATCAATGCCCCGGGAACGGGCTCCGCGGTGGTCACGGCGATCGACGGTTACGCCCTCACCAAGCAGGGTCGCGCCGCCATGGCACTCGGCGTATCGATCGTCATTTCGACCGTGGCCGGCGTGCTTGGCACCCTGGTGCTGATCTTCTTCTCGGTCCCCCTGGCTGCCGTCGCAGTGAACTTCCACCCGGCGGAGTATTTCGCGATCGCCGTGTTCGGCCTCGCGACGATCTCGTCCCTCGCGGGCACGAACTGGCGTAAGGCCTTCATGGCCGCGATCCTCGGCCTCATGATCAACACCATCGGCACCGACCCCATTTCCGGCGCCGAGCGTTTCACTTTCAGCGTCACGCCGCTGTCCGACGGCTTCATATTGATCCCGGCGCTGATCGGCCTGTTCGCCCTCAGCGAGGTGTTCACGGCGGTCGAGAAACGGCAGTTCAAGGTCGTGCAACTGGAGGGCCTCGCCGGCGGCTGGCCGAGGCTGCGCGACTACTGGCAGCTGAAGTTCGTCACGCTGCGGTCGTCGTTGATCGGCACGCTGATCGGGATCTTCCCGGGTGCCGGGGCCATCATCGCCTCGTTTATCAGCTACGACATCGCGAGGCGCATGAGCAGCCATCCGGAGGAGTACGGTAACGGCAGCGTCGAGGGCGTGGCGGCCGCAGAGGCCGCGAACTCGGGCTCTGTCGGCGGCGCGATGGTGCCCCTGCTGACGCTCGGCATCCCCGGCAGCGCCACCACCGCGGTGCTGATCGGCGCGATGATGATCCACAAGCTGACGCCGGGACCGCAGCTGTTCCTCTCCAACCCGGGCCTGATCTACGGCATCTTCGCCGCCATGCTGATCGCCAACGTGGTGCTGCTCATCGTGGGGCTTGCCGGCAGCCGGCTGTGGATCAAGGTGACGATCGTGCCGAAGAAGGTGCTGTTCACCCTGATCACGATGATGGCCGTGGTCGGCTCGTTCGCGGTGCGCAACTCGATGTTCGACGTGCTGTGCTGTCTTGGCTTCGGCATCCTCGGCTGGGTGCTGAAGCGCTACGAGTACCCCGTCGCCCCGGTGATCCTCGGCATGGTGCTGGGCTCGATCGCGGAGACCAACTTCCGCCGCGCGATCATGATGGACGGGGGCCTCGTGTTCTTTTCGCGCCCCTTGAGCGCCATGATGCTGGCGCTGGCGCTGCTTTCCTTCGTCGTGCCGCTGCTGTCGGCGCGCCGCCGCAGCAAAAAGAGTCCACCACAGGCGGGCCCGAATGGGGCATCGTAGCCCCTGGCAAGCGGAACCAGGCTGATTTGCGCGCGCCAGGGAAGGCGCGGGTTTTGCTCGTGGCGGCGAGAGGCGAGACAATCGGGGCAGCCATGAACGGGAACAGACAGTTGCATAAGCCCAGCCTGATCGATTTTGACGCCGGCATCACCGCCGTGGACACGGAGTACGTTCGCCCCGGCCTCGACGCAAGCCACCTGATCGTGCACGGTGGCCGCGCGGCTTTCGTGGACACCGGCACGAGCCTCTCTGTGCCGCTGCTGCTGGCGGCGCTCGAGGCGAAGGGCGTCGAGCCGGGCCAGGTGGACTGGGTGTTCGTGACCCACGTGCACCTGGATCATGCCGGCGGCGCGGGTGCGCTGATGGCGGCGCTGCCCGGCGCAACGGCGGTCCTGCATCCCCGCGGCGCGCGGCACATGATCGACCCCGGACGGCTCATCGAGGGTTCCAGGGCCGTCTATGGCGAACACGCGTTCGACGAGCTCTACGGCGTCATTCAGCCGATCCCCGCAGAGCGCATCCGCACGGTCGAGGACGGCGAGCGACTGGAGCTGGCCGGCCGGGAGTTCGAGTTCATCCACACCGAGGGCCACGCGAAACATCATTACTGCATCGTGGATCCCGCGGCCGCGGCGGTGTTCACCGGCGACTGCTTCGGCATTTCCTACCGCGAACTCGACACGGCCGCAGGGCCGTTCATTTTTCCGACCACCACGCCGGTGCAGTTCGATCCGGAGGCGGCGCACGCGACCATCCGGCGCCTGCTGTCGTACAAGCCCGAGCGCGCCTTCCTGACGCACTTCAGCGCTGTCTCGGCGCCCGCCGCGTTGGCCCCGCAGCTGCACCGCGACCTGGACGAGTATGTGAAGATCGCCGTGGCGCACCGCGACGATGAGAATCCGGAGGCGTCGATCCGCGCCGCACTGCGCGACTGGATGTTCACGCGGCTGGATGAGCACGGCGTCGATCCGGCGCCGGAGCTGCGTGACGAGGTTCTCGGCATGGACATCGCGCTGAACGCCCAGGGCCTCGCGGTCTGGCTGGTGCACACGGAACGAGGAGGCTGAGCATGACTTCTTTCAGGGCATTCCGGATTCACCAGGCCGGCAAGGGCGTCGACGCGCGGCTCGAAACCATGACGCTCGACGAGCTCGGCGCAGGCGAGGTCGTGATTCGCGGCCACTACTCGAGCATCAATTACAAGGATGCCCTTGCCGCGACCGGCAAGGGGCGGATCCTGCGCCGCTTCCCGCTGGTCGGGGGGATCGACGTCGCCGGCGAGGTCGTCAGCTCGAGCGATGCGCGCTATGCGCCGGGCGATGCCGTCCTGGTGACTGGCTGCGGTCTCAGCGAGGAGCATGACGGGGGCTACGCCGAGTACGCGCGCGTCCGCGGCGACTGGGTGGTGCCGATCCCCGCGGGCCTTGATGCGCGTTCCGTGATGCAGCTAGGCACTGCGGGTTTCACCGCGGGCCTGGCGATCCACCGCCTGGAGCACAACGGCCTGGCGCCGGACAAGGGCCCGGTGATCGTGACCGGCGCGACGGGCGGGGTCGGCAGCCTGGCGGTCGACATGCTCGCCGGGCGCGGCTACCAGGTGACGGCGCTGACCGGCAAGGCGGAGGCGGCCGACTACCTGCGCGAGCTGGGCGCCGCCGAGGTGCTGGTGCGCGGCGAGTTCGAGATGGGCACGCGGCCGCTTGAAAAGACCATGTGGGCGGGAGCCGTGGACAATCTCGGCGGCGAGACGCTCGCCTGGCTGACGCGCACCATGGACTGGTGGGGCTCGATCGCCAGCATCGGCCTTGCACAGAGCCACGAGCTGCATACGACGGTGATGCCCTTCATCCTGCGCGGCGCCAATCTCCTCGGCGTGAATTCGGTCGCGACGCCGCGGCCGCTGCGGCTCGAGGTCTGGGACCGCCTCGCGACCGGGCTGAAGCCGCGCCATCTCGACATGATCGCGCACAGAACGGTCACGTTGAGCGAACTTCCGGCTGTTTTCGGGGAATATATGGACGGCCAGGTGCGTGGCCGAACCATCGTAGAGCTGCGCAATTGAAAGGGGACATTGCCGAAAACCCGTTTTCGGCAATGTCCCCATTCGGCTGATTCAGGAGTGTCCCTAACCCGGTTAGACTAGGGGGCTCTGAGCACACACGCACACGCTGTCCACAGGGAGTCGCTCATGCCCGAGACCCAGTCCGCCGGCGCCCGCTTTCGGGCCGCCCTCGAGTCCGAGCGCCCGCTGCAGGTCGCCGGCACCATCAACGCCTACACCGCGCTGTTGGCGGAGCGGGCCGGGTTCCGGGCGATCTACCTGTCGGGCGCCGGGGTGGCGAATGCCTCGTTCGGGCTGCCGGACCTGGGCATGACCAGCCTCAACGACGTCTGCGAGGACATCCGGCGCATCACGGGCGCGACCGGGTTGCCGCTGCTGGTGGATGCCGATACCGGCTGGGGCGCCGCCTTCAACATCGCCCGTACGACGCGCGAAATGATCCGTGCGGGCGCCGCTGCGCTGCACCTCGAGGACCAGGTCTCGGCCAAGCGTTGCGGCCACCGGCCCGGCAAGGCGCTCGTCTCCAGCGCGGAGATGTGCGACCGGATCCGTGCCGCCGCGGACGGCCGCACCGATGATGCCTTCGTGATCATGGCGCGCACCGATGCGCATGCGGTGGAGGGTCAGCCGCAGGCAATCGAGCGCGCGCTGGCCTACGTCGAGGCCGGCGCCGACATGATCTTCGCCGAGGCGCTTACCACCCTCGACGAGTATCGCCAGTTCACCGCGGCCGTCCGCGTCCCGGTGCTCGCCAACATCACCGAGTTCGGCAAGACACCGCTGTTCACGACCGCCGAGCTCGCCGATGCCGGCGTGCGCCTCGTGCTGTACCCGCTCTCCGCTTTCCGCGCCATGAGCGCGGCGGCGCTGACCGTGTATGAGACGCTGCGCCGCGAGGGCACGCAGCAAGCCGTCGTGGACACGATGCAGACACGCGCCGAGCTGTACGACGTGCTCGGTTACCACGATTACGAGCGCAAGCTCGATGCGCTGTTCTCTGCGGACGGCGCAGCCACGCAGACCCACGGAGAAAAGCAATGAGCAAGGACAAGAAGGCTGGTGGACTCGCGGGCGTTGCAGCTGGCGAAACAGCCATATGCACCGTAGGCAAGGAAGGTGCCGGGCTGACCTATCGCGGCTATGACATCTACGACCTGGCGGAATATGCGCGCTTCGAGGAAGTCGCTTACCTGCTCCATTACGGGACACTGCCGACCCAGGCGGAGCTCGACGCCTACGTGAAGCGGCTCAAGGGGATGCGCGCGCTGCCCGACGCCCTGAAAGTGACGCTCGAGACGGTGCCGGGCGACGCCCACCCGATGGACGTCCTGCGCACCGGCTGCTCCCTGCTCGGCAACCTCGAGCCCGAGGGGGACTTCTCGAACCAGCTGGACGTCGCGGACCGCCTGCTCGCCGCGTTCCCGTCGATACTGCTGTATTGGTGGCGCTTCCATGCCGACGGCATTCGCATCGACACGGAGACGGACGACGACAGCGTCGCTGGGCATTTCCTGCACCTGCTGCATGGCCAGCCGCCGTCCGAGTTCCACCGCCGCGTGCTGGACGTGTCACTGATCCTGTATGCCGAGCACGAGTTCAACGCCTCGACGTTCACTTCGCGGGTCATTGCGGCCACGCTGTCCGACTTCCACTCGGCGATCACCGGCGCGATCGGCGCCCTGCGCGGCCCGCTGCACGGCGGCGCCAACGAGGCCGCGATGGAGCTCATCGAGCGCTTCGACAGCGCGGACGCGGCCGATCGCGGCGTGCGCGAAATGCTCGTGGCCAAGGCCAAGATCATGGGCTTCGGTCATCGCGTCTACACGATCTCGGATCCGCGCAACAAGGTCATCAAGGCGTTCTCGCAGCAACTCGCCAGCGAGTGCGGCGACAGGGTCGTCTTCCCGGTCTCCGAGGCCATCGAAAAAGTCATGTGGGACGAGAAGAAGCTGTTTCCGAATGCCGACTTCTACTCCGCGAGCGCGTACCGCTTCATGGGAATCCCGACGCCCCTGTTCACGCCGATCTTTGTCTGTTCGCGGACGACCGGCTGGGCGGCCCACGTGATGGAGCAGCGCGCCAACAATCGCCTGATCCGGCCGGCTGCAGATTACACCGGTCCCGGGCTGCAAAGCTGGATACCGCTCAGCCAGCGCGGCTGAGCCGAATCGAATGGCCCAGGGGGGGCACGCGGCCGCAGCGGATGTTCGTTCGGCGAAGCGTCCCGGCCCTGACAAGGTCCTGGTCGAGATCGCCGACTACGTGGCCGGCTACGAGATCGATAGCGCCACTGCGCTGGAGACTGCGCGCTACTGCCTCATGGACACGCTGGCCTGTGGCTTCCAGGCGCTGGATTATCCCGCCTGCACCAGGCTGCTCGGGCCCATCGTGCCCGGCGCGACCCTGCCTGGCGGCGCCCGGGTGCCCGGCACCGGCTGGGAGCTCGATCCCGTGCGGGCGGCGTTCAACATCGGCGCGCTCGTGCGCTGGCTGGACTTCAACGACACCTGGCTGGCGGCCGAGTGGGGCCACCCTTCGGACAATCTCGGCGCCATCCTCGCGGTGGCGGACTACCTGTCGCGCAAGCAGGTCGCCGAGGGCGGCGAGCCGCTGAGAGTCCGCGCAGTGCTCGAGGCGATGATCAAGGCGCACGAAATCCAGGGCGTCATTGCGCTGGAGAACAGCTTCAACCGCGTCGGCCTCGACCACGTGCTGCTGGTCAGGGTCGCCTCGACCGCAGTGGCGACCGGGATGCTGGGCGGTAACCGCGAGGAGATCATCAATGCCTTATCCAACGCGTGGCTCGACGGCGGCGCGCTGCGCACCTATCGCCATGCACCCAACACCGGCTCCCGCAAGAGCTGGGCGGCCGGCGACGCCACCAGTCGCGGCGTGTGGCATGCCCTTCTCGCGCTGGCCGGAGAGATGGGTTACCCGTCCGCGCTGACGGCGCAGCGCTGGGGCTTCCAGGATGCGTTGTTCGGCGGCAAGGACCTGTCGTTCACGCAGGGCTACGGCAGCTACGTCATGGAGAATGTGCTGTTCAAGATCTCCTTTCCGGCCGAGTTCCACGCACAGACCGCTGTCGAAGCCGCGCTGACGCTGCACCCAGAGGTCCGTCATCGGCTCGGCGACATCAAGGAGATCGTCATCGAGACCCAGGAGCCGGCGCTGCGGATCATCGACAAGACGGGCCCCCTGGATAACCCGGCCGACCGCGATCACTGCATCCAGTACATGACCGCCATCCCGTTGATCTTCGGTCGCCTCGTGGCCGCCGACTACGAGGACGAGGTCGCGCGTGATCCGCGCGTCGATGTGCTGCGTGACAAGATGAAGGTGCGGGAGAACGAGCAGTTCACGCGCGATTATTACGATCCCGGGAAGCGCTATATTGGCAATGCCGTCCAGGTGTTCTTCAACGACGGCAGCTCGACGGAGCGCGTCGCGGTGGAATACCCGATCGGGCATCGCAGGCGGCGGGCCGAGGGCATCCCCGCGCTGGTGCGCAAGTTCGAGCACAGCCTCAGGGGGAAGCTCTCCGGGCGCCAGTTCACGGTGCTGATGTCGTTGTGCGCGGACCAGCAGGCGCTGGAAGAGACGTTGGTGGACGAGTTCGTCGCCCTGCTGGTCAGCGGCTGAGGCCCTGGCCGGGTTGAACCCGGGACGGCGGCTGGGTCGAACAAGATCAGGAGTTCATTTCTGGCGAGGAGGAGAGTGCCATGCAGCTGAAAGGTTTTGTCTTGGGCGCGGCCGTTGCGTCGCTGGCCTGGTTCGGGATGTCCGCGATGGCGGAACGTGACGTGCCCGTTGACGGCACGGCCGTCCTGGCGGCCTCTGCTGCGCAAGGGATGACGGCAGAGGAGCAACAAGCCCATGTCGCGGAAATGCAGCAGCTCTGGCGGGCCATGACCCCGGCGCAGCGCGATGCTCACCGGGACATGATGCGGTGCCCGTACTCCGGCCAGCCTGGCGGCGGTGCCTACGACAGGGGCCAGGCGGACGAGCGGGACAAGGGCGCCCGCCGGACCAGGGAGCCACTCGAGATCTGAGTCGGCGGCGGGGCGAGCCGCCCCCGGTCGAGGGGCGGCAGGCTGAACCCCGGCGGGTGGGAGGTGTCGAACCTTCCCCCGAGGCGTCTGTGCTCGCTGCCGAGCACCAGGAGAAACACATGCAGATCAAGTCGTTAACCTACGGCCTCGCGGCCGCGGCGCTGCTGGTGGTGGCGCTGCCCGCAGCCGCAGACGAGACGCGGCCGTATCACGGCCTGTCCGAGGAAGCGCGCCAGGAAGTGCGCGAGCGCTGGAACGAGATGAGCCCCGAGGAGCGGGCCGAGGTGCGCCGGCAGGCGGACGAGTACTGGGCTGGGCTCTCGGACGAGGAGCGTGCCGCGAAGCGCGAGGAGCTCCGCAAGCACCGGGGCGACCGGTCCCGCGCCCATGGCGAGCGGGCCTATGGCGAGGGGCGCAACATGACCCCCGAGGAGCGCCAGGCGTACCGCGAAGAGATGCGCAAGCGCTGGGAGGCCATGACGCCGGAGGAGCGCGAGGCGCATCGCGGCATGATGCGCAGCCCGCACGCGGCGGACCCGCGCCAGGGGGAATACGGCCCTCGCGGTGGCAAGGGCAAGCCGGAGGGGGTCAAGGGCTACGGCAGGGACAAGCCGGAGGAATAACGGCCAGCGTCGCCGCGCACCGAGGGGGACATTGCTGGAAGCATGCTTTCAGCACGGTCCCTTTTCGCCCCTTTCAGCAGTGTCCCCGTTATACTTTCGGGCCCATGGCGAGGGGCCCCGGTGGACAGATCCCGAGTTCAGCAACAGATCGAGACTGGCTTGTCGGCATTGCACCTCGCCGATGTGCCGGGGCTGGGGTCGACCCTCGTCGACTACCTCGAACTGCTGGCCAGGTGGAACGAGACCTATAATCTCACGGCCGTGCGCGCGCCGGAGGAGATGGTGACGCGCCACGTCATGGACAGTCTCGTCATCTTGCCGTTTATCGGCGACGCGCGGGTAATCGACGTCGGCACGGGCGCCGGCCTGCCCGGCCTGGTGCTCGCGATGGCGCGCCCGGGGCAAATCTTCGTGCTGCTGGATTCCGCCGGCAAGAAGACCCGCTTCGTCGAACACGCGGCAGCGCGCCTCGGGGTCGGCAACGTCCAGGTCGTCAAGGCGCGGGCCGAGGATCATGAGGATGCGGAAGGCTTCGGGGTGGTAGTGAGCAGGGCATTCTCATCGATCGCCGACTTCATCCGTGTCGCCGGGCACCTGGCGCGTTCCGACGGCCGACTGCTCGCGATGAAGGGCGCATTCCCGGAGGCGGAACTCGAGGATCTTCCGGACACCTGGCGCCTCCAGGCAGCCCACAAGCTCTCCGTGCCGGGCCTGCTCGGTCGCCGCCACCTGCTCGAGTTCTGCCGTAAGGAAGCCCGGACGTGACGACAATACTCGCGATCGCGAACCAGAAAGGCGGGGTCGGGAAGACCACCACAGCTGTGAATCTCGCGGCTTCGCTGGCGGCCACCAAGCGGCGGGTGCTGCTGGTGGACCTCGACCCGCAGGGCAACGCGACGATGGGCGCGGGCGTGGACAAGCGCGAGATCGAGGTGTCTTCCTGCGATGTCCTGCTCGGCGAGGCGGCGGCGCGCGACGCCATCGTGGCGACGGATCCCGGCGGCTTCGACCTGATTCCCGGCAATGACGACCTGACGACTGCGGAAGTCAGGCTCATCACCGAGTTCGGCCGCGAGACCCGGCTCCGAACTGCGCTCAGGGACATTTTGCCGGACTACGATTACGTGCTGATCGATTGCCCCCCGTCGATCAACATGCTGACGGTGAACGCGCTGACCGCGGCGACCGGGGTTCTCATCCCCATGCAATGCGAGTACTACGCGCTCGAGGGCTTGTCGTCCCTGGTCAGCACCATCGAGCAGATCCGTGACGCCGTAAACCCGCAATTGCGGATCGAGGGGCTGCTGCGGACGATGTTCGATCCGCGCAACAACCTCGCCAACGAGGTATCGTCCCAGCTGATCATGCACTTCGGTGACAAGGTGTTCCGCACCGTGATTCCCAGGAATATCCGCCTTGCCGAGGCGCCGAGCTTCGGCGTGCCCGCATTGTTCCACGACAAGACCAGTCGAGGCGCGCTCGCCTACCTGGCGTTGGCCGGAGAAATGATCCGTCGCCAGGAAGCCTCCCGGAAGGAGATCCAAATCTGATGGCCGTCAAGAAACGCTCCCTCGGTCGCGGCCTGGACGTATTGCTGTCGTCGTCGAGCCGGGCGCAGATGCCTGAAACAACAGAGAAAAGCCAGTTCCGCGAACTCGACCTCGAACTGCTGAAGCGCGGGCGTTATCAGCCGCGCCTCGACATTCGCCAGGAAAGTCTCGCGGACCTGGCCGATTCGATTCGCGCCCAGGGCGTGGTCCAGCCGATTGTCATTCGCCCCATCAGGGACACCGGCGACGGTATCCACTACGAGATTATCGCCGGTGAGCGCCGCTGGCGCGCCGCGCAGCTCGCCGGCCTGCGGAAGGTGCCGGTCATCATCCGCGACGTGCCGGACGAGGCGGCCGTGGCGATGTCGCTGATCGAGAATATCCAGCGCGAGGACCTGAACCCGCTGGAGGAGGCGCGCGCCCT
>Ga0209498_1000202_pt1 | contig 35754 bp, 33 predicted proteins | sample WalLakDeSediment_FD_184131 | JGI IMG/M metagenome (GOLD analysis project Ga0209498, IMG submission 184131) | Lake sediment microbial communities from Walker lake, Nevada to study Microbial Dark Matter (Phase II) - Walker Lake 11/02/13 Deep... | ecosystem: Environmental > Aquatic > Freshwater >...
AGCCCAGCTGCTCGGTCAGGATGCGGTAGGCCCGCTCGCAGATCTCGACCTTGCGCTGCTGCGTGTCGGCCTGGCCCTTCTCGTCGAAGGCCATCACGATCACGGCGGCGCCGTAGCGGCGCACCAGTCGGGCCTGTTCGACGAACTGCTCCTCGCCTTCCTTCAGGGAGATCGAGTTCACCACCCCCTTGCCCTGGATGCACTGCAGCCCGGCCTCGAGGATGGCCCACTTGGAGGAGTCGATCATGATCGGCACCCGGGCGATGTCGGGCTCGCCGGCGATCATGTTCAGGAAGCGCTGCATCGCCGCCTGGGAGTCCAGCATGCCCTCGTCCATGTTGATGTCGATGATCTGGGCGCCGTTCTCCACCTGATCCTTTGCCACCTCCAGCGCGGTCTCGTAGTCCTCGTCCCGGATCAGGCGGGCGAAGCGCTTGCTGCCGGTGACGTTGGTGCGCTCACCGACGTTCACGAACAGCGAATCCTCGGTGATGTTCATCGGCTCCAGCCCGGAGAGCCGGCAGGCCGGTGCGATATCGGGCACCCGGCGCGGCGGATGCTTCTCCACTGCCTCGCGGATCGCGCGGATGTGCTCCGGCGTGGTGCCGCAGCAGCCGCCGACGATGTTCAGGAAACCGGACGCCGCCCACTCGCCGATCTCCGCGGCCATCTGCTCCGGGGTCTCGTCGTATTCGCCGAACTCGTTCGGCAACCCCGCGTTCGGATGCGCCGAGACGTGGGTGTCGGCGATGCGCGAGAGTTCCTCGACGTACTGGCGCAGTTCCTTTGGGCCCAGCGCGCAGTTCAGGCCGATGGACAGCGGCCGGGCATGGCGCAGGCTGTTCCAGAAGGCCTCGGTGGTCTGTCCCGACAGGGTCCGGCCGGAGGCATCGGTGATGGTGCCCGAGATCATCACCGGCAGGCGCAGGCCGGTCTCCTCGAACAGGGTCTCCACCGCGAACACCGCGGCCTTCGCGTTCAGGGTGTCGAAGACGGTCTCGATCAGCAGCAGGTCGGCCCCACCCTCGACCAGCGCGGCCGCGGATTCTCGGTAGTTCGCGACCAGGGTGTGGAAGTCGACGTTGCGGTACCCGGGATCGTTCACGTCCGGCGAGATGCTGGCCGTGCGGTTGGTCGGCCCCAATACCCCGGCCACGAAGCGCGGACGCTCGGGGGTCTTCTCGGTCCAGGCATCGGCGACCCGGCGCGCCAGGCGGGCGGCCTCGCGGTTGAGTTCCGGCACCAGTTCCTCCATCGCGTAATCCGCCATCGCGATGCGCGTGCCGTTGAAGGTATTGGTCTCGATGATATCGGCGCCGGCGTCGAGGTAATCGTTGTGGACCGCCTCGATCACATCGGGCCGGGTCAGCACCAGCAGGTCGTTGTTCCCCTTGAGGTCGCTCTTCCAGTCGGCGAAGCGCTCGCCCCGGTAGTCGCCCTCTTCCAGCCGGTAGGCCTGGATCAGGGTGCCCATGCCGCCATCCAGGATCAGGATGCGCTTGGCGATGGCCTGCTCGATCTGCTCGTTTCTCGCTGTCATTACAACCAAACCCTTTTCGATAATTGCGGAAAATACCATAAGCCCCGAAACGCGCCGCTGAGGCCTTGCGCAAACGGGTACTTCCCGTGGCCGGCCCGTGCCCGGCGGGAAGGCCTACCCGCGGTTCCCGCAGGCCACTTTTCCAGCGGCACCCGGAACTGTCACGATAGACCCATGCAGAACAGCCCCATCCACTGGTACATGACCGCGCCGCAGCATTGTCCCTATCTCGAAGAACGGGAGATGCAGACGGTGCTCGTGGATCCGGCCGTCAGCCTGGAGGACCACCACTACGGCCGGCTGCTGGCGGAGGGCTTCCGGCGCAGCGGTCAGTTCGTGTACCGGCACCAATGCCCCGCCTGCCGCGCCTGCGTTCCCGTCCGCATCCCGGTGGACGCATTCCGGCCCAGCCGGGGCCAGCGCCGCTGCCTCGGACGCAACGCCGACCTGGCGCTGCGTATCGTCACCGATCCCGACCTCGATGAGCACATGCACCTGCTGCAGCGCTATCTCGGCGCCCGTCATCCGGGCGGCGGCATGGAACACACCACGCGCGCGGACTATCTCGGCATGCTGAGCGACCGCAACTGCGGTGTGCTCCTGCTGGAGATCCGCCGCGGCCCGAGACTGCTGGCCGTCGCGGTGACCGACCACACGCCCCAGGCATTGTCGGCGATGTACACCTTCTTCGACCCCGATGTCCCGGAGCGCAGCCTGGGAACCCTCGCCATCCTCCACCAGATCCAGGAGGCCCGGCGTCAGGGCCTGGCCCACCTGTATCTCGGCTACTGGATCCCCGGCTCCGGGAAGATGGCCTACAAGACCCGCTTCCAGCCGGTGGAGGGCCGCGTCAACGGTGCCTGGAGGCGGCTGCCTCCCGATTGACGCGTTTGCGCATCAGCGCGACCCCCACATGGAGTCCGGGAGCTTGCTCGCGCTTTCCGCCGCCGGGCCAGCCCGCCGACCCAGAGCGGCGGCAAGCCGCCGCACTCCACAGGCGCTGCGCGCCGGGCACCCTATGGAGTGCGGGAGCTTGCTCCCGCTCTTGGTTGAGGGGAGCAGCACTCCAGGCCGCCCTCAGGCCGAGGCCTTGCGCGGGCTCAGGCCTGCGTCGTCGGCCAGGGCCGCGGCCTTGTCGGTACGCTCCCAGGTCAGGTCCAGATCCTCGCGCCCGAAGTGGCCGTAAGCAGCCGTGGGACGGTAGATCGGGCGCTCCAGATCCAGCATCTTCAGGATGCCGTAGGGACGCAGATCGAAGTGCTTGCGCACCAGGGCGGTGAGCTGGCCCTCGTCCACCCTGCCGGTACCGAAGGTCTCGACCGCAATCGAGGTCGGCTCGGCCACGCCGATGGCGTAGGAAACCTGCACCTCGCAGCGGTCGGCCAGGCCGGCGGCGACGATGTTCTTGGCGACGTAGCGGCAGGCGTAGGCCGCGGAACGGTCCACCTTGGACGGATCCTTGCCGGAGAAGGCGCCGCCGCCGTGGCGCGCCATGCCGCCGTAGGTATCGACGATGATCTTGCGGCCGGTCAGGCCGCAGTCGCCCATCGGTCCGCCGGTGACGAAGCGTCCGGTCGGGTTGATGTGGAAGCGGGTGTCCTTGTGCAGCCACTCCTGCCCCAGCACCGGCTTGATGATCTCCTCCATCACCGCCTCGACCAGGGTCTTCTGCTCGATCTCCGGTGCATGCTGGGTGGACAGCACCACGGCGTCGGCGGCCACGGCCCGGTTGTTCTCGTAACGGAAGCTGATCTGGCTCTTCGCATCGGGGCGCAGCCACGGCAGGGTACCGTTCTTGCGCACCTCGGCCTGGCGCCGCACCAGGCGGTGGGCGAAGTGGATCGGCGCAGGCATCAGCACCTCGGTCTCGTTGCAGGCGTAGCCGAACATCAGTCCCTGGTCACCCGCGCCCTGCTCTTCCGGACGCTGGCGGTCGACACCCTGGTTGATGTCCGCCGACTGCTTGCCGAGTGTCACCGCCACCGAGCAGGTCGCGTAGTCGAAGCCCTTGTCCGAGCTGTCGTAGCCGATGCCCTTGACCACGTCGCGGACGATGTCCTCGATCTCGATCCGTGCACTGGACTTGACCTCACCGCCGACCAGCACGAGGCCGGTGGTGGTGAAGGTCTCTGCGGCGACACGCGCCTTCGGGTCCTCGGCCAGGTAGGCATCGAGGATGGCGTCGGACACCTGGTCGCACATCTTGTCCGGATGACCCTCGGATACGGATTCGGAGGTAAACAGGTAACGTTTGCTCATGGAGATGAAGGCTCCTCTGCTGGATTCATGAAAAGTCCGTGTTGAATTGGCTTGACTAGTGGGCCATGCGGAAGCGGAAGATGCCCCAGGCCAGGTGCCCGGCCTCGCCGCCGTCCACCCAGTGACCCAGGCCCTTCTTCATCCGCGTGATGTAGTCGGGCGAGATCGAACCGGCAAGATCGGGCTCACGGGCCTCCAGTTCCTCCCGGACCCGGGCGTAATGGCGCGGCAACTGGTGGGTATGGTCCTCGAACCCGATGGGCTCCAGCCCAAGATCGGCGGCCGCCTGATGATAGAAGCCGGGCGAACCCAGGCTGTCGAGATGGATGCGCTCCAGGATCGGATCGAGCACCCCCTCGGGGCAGGCGTCGTGCGCCATCGGGTCGGTGAAGATCAGCACCCCGCCCGGCTTCAGCACCCGCACGGCCTCGCGCAGCACCTGCTCGCGCTCACTGCTGTGCAGGAAGGCATCCTGGGACCAGACGACGTCGAAGCGGTCATCTTCACCCGGCACGCTCTCGAAGCTGCCGTCCACGACCTCGATCAATCCGTCCAGGCCGCGCGACTTATTGATGGACCGGTTGCGTTCGTTCTCCACTTCGCTGAGGTTCAGCGCAGTCACCCTGCAGCCGTGGTTCTCCGCCAGGTAGCGCGCCGAGCCGCCATAGCCGGCGCCCATGTCCAGCACCCGCCAATCCGCCCGCGGCTCACCCAGCAGGTCCGCCATATGGGCCACGGTACGGCGGCTGGCATCGACAATCGCCTCGCGTTCGTGCTCGTAGAGGCCGATGTGGATGTCCTCGCCGCCCCAGATGCTGTGGTAGAAGTGATCGGCATCCGGGCTGTTGTAGTAGTCGCGCGCGGTGGCGACGGGGCTCGAATAGTTCTGCATCAGCGGACCTCCTCGATGTATTTCTTGCAGGCAACGTGGATGAAGAAATCGGGCTCGGCCTCGTGGTAGGTCTCCTTGAAGTCGCCATAGGTATCGATGGTCTGGAACCCGACCTCGCGCATCAGCCGCCGCACGTAGGCCTTGCGCAGGGGGAACATGTTCAGGTGGTAGGCGGAGCCGTCGGGAAACGCGTACCGGAAGCGCGCGAGTCCCTCGTCGACGTGCGCCGGCGCCGCCGAGACGTTCTCGCCACAGTAGTAGTAGGTGTGGGCGCTGGAGTAGCCGTGGTCCAGGATCGCGTCGTAATTGCGCTGGTCCAGCAGCAGAACGCCGTCGTGATTCAGGGCCGAATAGAACTCGGCCAGGGCCTTGCGCCGGTCATTCTCCCGGAACAGGTGGGTGAAGGAGTTGCCCAGGCAGACGACCGCGTCATAACGGCCGTAGATGTCCCGGTTCAGCCAGCGCCAGTCGGCCTGGGTGGTGCGCATGATGTGGCCGCGTTTGCGGCCGTTCTCGAAGGCCTTGGCCAGCATCTCGGGACTGCCGTCGGCGGTGACGACGTCGAACCCTGCCTCCATCAACTGCACCGAGTGGAACCCGGTGCCGGCCGCGACGTCCAGGACTCGTTTCGCACCGCGGTCCTTCAGGACCTGGATGAAGAAGTCACCCTCGCTCCGTGCCCGGCTCTCCCAGTCGATCAATTCGTCCCACTTGTCGACGAAGGACGTTACATACTCGGCGCGATAGTTGTCGGTCTCCCGACGCTCGGTGGGCTTGGCCCCGAAATCCTGTTTCATGGTGGCGGACATGGCATTCCTCACTGAATTGACAATGGTCTGTTGCGCGCCCTGGCAGCGGCCACGCGGCGAGATTCGCACCCCGGTTCCGGGAACCAGTGCGGCGATGGCGTCTTCCGGCGTCTGCGACGAAGCGGCAGGGATCCGAGCTTGATTCCGGCCTGGCGAGGCCGGCGCAAGCCCTGCAGTGACCCGTTGAACGGGCGGCGCGCGTCCGCAGTGCGTTGCGGAACGAAGGCGACCCTGTGGTCGCACCATTGATGGGCCCTGGTCGGGCGGCAGGGCCGGCAGTGGAAGAAGAACCTGGGGCTGCGCCGGCCCATGAATACGCTCGGTCGGGAGCAGGCCGATTGAGGCCACCCCGGCGAACATCCTCTCTACCCTGAAGCTTCTTTGCCGCGATTACAAGCGCGGTTTTCGATCCCCGGTGGAGAAACGCCTCCAGTCGAAGCCCATTTCCACCGTCTCGGGTGGGAAACGTAAGCCGCCGAAGATCATGGCGCCCGTGCCCGCCCCGAACCACCCATCGCTCCCTCGCGACCGCGCCGACGGGGCCATCCGTTGCCGCCGTGCCGGGGCCGGGACACCTGCAGCGCGCAGTTCGTTATAATTTTGTGCTTTGCCGCCACGAGGCCATCCCATGTCCGATTCCCGCCCCATCCGCCGGGCCCTGCTCTCGGTTTCCGAAAAGACCGGACTGGTCGAACTCGCCCAGGCACTGCTCGCAGAGGGCGTCGAACTCCTCTCCACCGGAGGGACCGCCCGGCTGCTGACCGAGCACGGCCTGCCGGTCACCGAGGTCGCCCGGCACACGGGCTTTCCCGAGATCATGGATGGCCGGGTCAAGACCCTGCACCCGAAGATCCACGGCGGCCTGCTCGGGCGTCGGGGCCAGGATGACGCCGTGATGGCCGAACAGGGCATCGCCCCGATCGACCTGCTGGTGGTGAATCTCTATCCCTTCGAGGCGGCGGTCGCCCGGCCCGGCTGCACGCTGGAGGAGGCCATCGAGAACATCGATATCGGCGGGCCGGCCATGCTCCGCGCCGCCGCGAAGAACCATCGTGACGTGACCGTGGCCACGGAACCCAGCCAATACATGGAGATCGTGCAGGCCCTGCGTGACCTGGGGGCAATACCGGCCGCCCTGCGGTTCCAGTTTGCGGTCGCTGCCTTCGACCACGTGGCACGCTACGACGCCGCCATCAGCAATCACCTGTCGGGGCTGGACGACACGGGCCAGCGCGGTCGCTTCCCGGGGCAGCTGAACCTGAACTACGCCAAGATGACCGATCTGCGCTACGGCGAAAATCCGCACCAGGGCGCGGCCTTCTACCGTGACACCCGGCCGGCACCGGGCAGCCTTGCGAGCTTCCGCCAGCTCCAGGGCAAGGCCCTGAGCTACAACAACCTGGGCGACGCCGACGCCGCCTGGGATTGCGTGCGCCAGTTCGAGGAACCGGCCTGCGTGATCGTCAAGCATGCCAATCCCTGCGGCGTGGCTGTATCCCACAGCCCGCTGATGGCCTACGAACGCGCCTTCCAGACCGACCCGACCTCGGCCTTCGGCGGCATCATCGCCTTCAACCGGCCGCTGGACGGAGACACCGCACAGGCCATCGTCAGCCGCCAGTTCGTGGAGGTGATCATTGCGCCGGAGATCACCCCCGCCGCCCTGCGCGCAACCGCGGCCAAGGGGAACGTCCGAGTCCTGGAGATCCCGCCGGCACAGGGGAATCCCGGACTGGACTTCAAGCGCATCGGCGGTGGCCTGCTGGTGCAGGACGCCGACACCGGCAGCCTGGCGCAGGTCGAACTGCGCTGCGTGACCGAACGCGCACCCACCGAGCAGGAGACCCGCGACCTGCGCTTCGCCTGGCAGGTCGCCAAGTTCGTGAAGTCGAACGCCATCGTCTACGTCCGCGACGAGCAGACCATCGGGGTCGGCGCCGGGCAGATGAGCCGCGTCTATTCGGCGAAGATTGCCGGGATCAAGGCCGCCGACGAGGGTCTGCGCGTGCCCGGCAGCGTCATGGCCTCCGACGCCTTCTTTCCGTTCCGCGACGGCATCGACGCCGCGGCCGAGGCCGGCATCACCGCCGTGATCCAGCCCGGCGGCTCCATGCGCGACGCGGAGGTGATCACCGCCGCAAACGAACACGGCATCGCCATGCTGTTCACCGGCATGCGCCACTTCCGCCATTGAAATGACGAGCCCGGCTGAATCCTGTTTGCAGGGGGACACGAGATGAAGGTACTGATCGTAGGCGGCGGGGGCCGTGAGCATGCGCTGGCGTGGAAGCTGGCGCAGTCGCCGCGGGTGCAGCGGGTGCTGGTGGCGCCGGGCAACGCCGGCACTGCTACCGAGGCGAAGTGCGAGAACGTGGCCCTCGGTGCAACCGACATCGAGGGCCTGCTGGCGCTGGCCGAGCGCGAGGGCGTGGCCTTCACCGTGGTCGGCCCAGAGGCGCCGCTGGTCGCCGGCATCGTCGATGCCTTCCGCGCGGCGGGGCAGCGCATCTTCGGACCCACCGCACAGGCCGCGCAGCTGGAGGGCTCCAAGGCCTTCGCCAAGGACTTCATGCAGCGCCACCGGATTCCCACGGCCGCCTACGGCAGCTTCACCGAGATCGCCGCGGCCGAGGCCTTCATCCGCAATCACGGCGCGCCCATCGTGGTGAAGGCCGACGGCCTCGCTGCCGGCAAAGGCGTGATCCTCGCGCAGACCGAGGACGAGGCCCGCGCCGCGGTGCACGACATGCTGGCTGGAAACGCCTTCGGCAGCGCCGGCCACCGCGTGGTGATCGAGGAGTTCCTCACCGGCGAAGAGGCCAGCTTCATCTGCATGATCGACGGCGAACACATCCTGCCGCTGGCAAGCTCCCAGGACCACAAGGCCCGCGACGACGGCGACAAGGGTCCGAACACCGGCGGCATGGGCGCCTATTCCCCCGCGCCGGTGGTCACGGCCGAACTGCACCGGCGCATCCTCGACGAGGTGATCGAGCCCACCCTGCGGGGCATGGCTACCGAGGGCGAACGCTACACGGGCTTCCTCTACGCCGGGGTGATGGTGGACACGCAGGGTAACCCGAAGGTGCTGGAGTTCAACTGCCGTTTCGGTGACCCGGAGACCCAGCCTATCCTGATGCGCCTGAACAGCGACCTGGCGGAGATGATCGACACGGCCATCGACGGGCGGCTGGATCAGATCGAGGCCGAGTGGGACAAGCGCGTTGCGCTGGGCGTGGTGCTGGCCGCCGGCGGCTACCCTTTGGACTACCGCAAGGGCGACCTCATCACCGGGCTGGATGCCGCCAACAGCGACAGCAGCCGCGTGTTCCACGCGGGTACCCGCAGGCGCGCGGACGGCGGGGTCATCACCGATGGCGGGCGGGTGCTGTGCGTGGTCGGCCTGGGCGAAGACTTCCAGAAGGCGCAGGAAACCGCCTACCGGGCCTCGCAAAACATCCACTTCAACGGTATATACTTCCGTTCCGATATTGGCCACCGCGCGCTCGACCGACGCCGATGACCCCTGCTCACCGGGTAACCGCACGACGGTCTCCCAAGACACTGCCCTGGAGGTCAACCCGATGACCGCATCGCCCGACGACATCAATCCGCGCCACCAGCTCTCGCCGCTGACCTGCGACAGCGCCAGCCTGCGCCAGTCGATCCGTGATGCGCTCGTGCGCCAGGTGGGCAAGGATCCGGACCTGGCGACGCCGCGGGACTGGCTGCACGCTCTGTCCTTCGCCATCCGCGAACGGATCATCGAACGCCGCGTGGTCACCCGTCGGCAGTTCGCCGAGGAGGACGTGAAGCGGGTCTACTACCTGTCCATGGAGTACCTGATCGGGCGCATGCTGGAGGCCAACCTCCGCAACATGGGCATCTTCGAGGTCACCCAGCAGGCGCTCCAGGACCTCGGCGTCGACTTTCGGACCATCGCGCGGCTGGAGGAGGACGCGGCGCTGGGCAACGGCGGCCTCGGGCGCCTGGCCGCCTGCATCCTGGAGTCCATGGCGACCCAGGGTTACCCGGGCTACGGCTACGGCATCCGCTACGAATTCGGCATGTTCCAGCAGCACATCGAGCATTTTCGGCAGGTCGAGCACCCGGACAACTGGCTGCGCTTCGGCAACCCCTGGGAGTTCCCGCGGCCGGAAAAGGTCTTTCCGGTGCGTTTCTACGGCTATGTGATCGAGCACCACGAGGCCAACGGCGAGAACTGCTACACCTGGGAGGACGGCGAGCTGGTGCTGGCGATGGCCTACGACTACCCGACCGCCGGCTACCAACGCCGCAATGTGAACAACCTGCGTCTGTGGGCAGCGAAAGCGACCCGCAACTTCGACCTGCGCTACTTCAACGAGGGCGACTACATCCGCGCGGTCGCCGACAAGAGCGAATCCGAGACGATCTCGATGGTGCTCTACCCCAACGACGCCACGGCGATCGGCAGGGAACTGCGCCTGAAGCAGGAATATTTCTTCGTGTCCGCCTCCCTGCAGGACATTTTCGACCGCAACCTCCAGCTCGGCTACGCGCTGGAGGACCTGCCGGACAAGGCGGCCATCCAGCTGAACGACACCCACCCGGCCATCGCGGTGGCCGAGTTCATGCGCCTGCTGGTGGACGAGCACCGTGTCCCCTGGGACAAGGCCTGGGACATCACCCGGCGGGTCTTTGCCTATACCAACCACACCCTGATGCCCGAGGCCCTGGAGACCTGGCCGGTAGCCCTGATGGAGCGCGTGCTACCCCGGCACATGCTCATCATCTACCGCATCAACCACGAGTTCCTCGAAGAGGTCCGGCACCGCTTCCCGGGCGATCACGACCTGCTGCGGCGGCTGTCCATCGTCGACGAGGAGCACGGTCGGCGCGTGCGCATGGCCCATCTCGCGGTGGTCGGCTCCCACAAGGTCAACGGGGTCGCCGCGCTGCACACGAAGCTGCTGAAGCAGACCCTGTTCGCGGACTTCGACCGGATCTGGCCCGAACGCTTCATCAACGTGACCAACGGCGTGACGCCGCGCCTATGGATGATCCAGGCCAACCCCGGCCTGACCGCGCTGATCGAGTCGCGCATCGGCAGCGACTGGAAGTTCGATCTCGACCGCCTGACACAATTCACGCCCTATGCCTCCGACGAGGCCACCCGAGCGGAATTCCGCGCGATCAAGCGCGGCAACAAGGAACGCCTTGCGGGACTGGTGAAGAAGCGCACCGGGGTGGTGATCAGCCCGGACGTGATGTACGACGTGCAGATCAAGCGCATCCACGAATACAAGCGCCAGCTGCTGAAGCTCCTGCACGTGATCGAACTGTACCAGCGTATCCGCGACGGCGAGGAGGTGCTGCCGCGGGTGGTGCTGTTTGCCGGCAAGGCGGCCCCGGGCTACCGGCGGGCGAAGGACATCATCGAGCTGATCAACCAGGTGGCCGACATCGTCAACAACGACCCCGCCGTGGGCGACCGCCTCAAGTGCGTGTTCTTCCCGAACTACGAGGTCAGCTCGGCGGCCATCATCATCCCCGCGGCCGACCTCTCGCAGCAGATCTCCACCGCCGGCTTCGAGGCCTCGGGCACCGGGAACATGAAGCTGGCGCTCAACGGAGCACTGACCATCGGCACCCTGGACGGCGCCAACATCGAGATTCGCGACGCGGTGGATTCCGAGAACATCTTCATCTTCGGGATGACGGCCGCTGAGGTCAGCGCCCACCGGGCGCAGCGGCAGCCGCCCAGCACCCACCTGGACTCGCATCCACGCCTGCGCGGCATCGTCGATGCGTTGCGCACCGGCTTCTTCGCCAACAGCGGACGGGCGCTGCATGCCCAGATGGCCAGCTACCTGCTCGAGGAGGACCCGTTCTTCGTCCTCGCCGACTACGCCGCCTATAGCGAGGCCAGCGCCAGGGCCGACAGCCTGTACGAGGACGCCGAGGCGTGGTCGGAGGCCGCCCTGCTCAACGTGGCACGCATGAACTACTTCTCGATCGACCGCACCGTGCGCGAGTACGCCGAAAACATCTGGGACGTACTCCCCGAACCGGTACAGGCGCCCTGCCCGAAAACCCCCCACAAGCGATGAAACCGTAGGCGCCCCGCCCCAGCGAAAGGACGAATCCAGGCTTCAATCACCGGGAAAAGCCGCCCCGCAAGTCCTGCAGCTGAGCAAGCTCTCAGACGCGATGCAGGTCGCGCGGCGGGAGGTACTCGGTGCGGGGGTGATCTTCTTCCTCGATGACCGGCACGCCCTGCGCCTCGAGCGCGGCGATCAGTTCCTGGCCCAGGTCTCCGAGATACTCTGCGTGCTGCTTCAGGCTGGTCAGCAGGTCGGAGGCCTCGAAGGCGTCCATCCGGACGTGGGCCTGCTTGTCGGCAATCTTTTCCAGATTCATCGCGTCTCCCCCGGGCTCAGTTTTCGATGCTCGGCTGCTTCGGCGCGTGCTCGTCGAAGGCATGCGGCGGCTGCCGGAACTCGTTGTTCGCCTGGGCGTAGGCCTCGCCCAGCGCCGAGGACAGCGCCAACGCCGCATTGCGCATTTCCCGGGCCTTGCCGTTGATCGCCTTGGCCAGTTTCTGCCCGTGCTTCAGGTCGATGCTGAGCCGGAAGTGGTTGTCGTCGATCCGTTCGATGTTCATGGCATCCTCCCGTTTTGAGGGTCCGATGCTACGCGAGACATGGCCCGCTGGCGGTAATCAGCACCGATCGCAGGGTACCCGCGCCCTGCTCAAGGGACGCGCGCGAAGAGGTCGTGTTCCGTGGCGCCGGTGACCTCCACCTCGAGGAAGGTGCCGGGAGTCGCCTCTATACCCTCGACGAAGACCACGCCGTCGATCTCCGGGGCATCGGCAGGGGAGCGTGCCACCAGGACCCCATCCTCGGCATTGCCATCCACGAGCACGGTCTGCCGGCTGCCGATCTTCGCCTGCAACTTCCCGGCGCTGATCTCGGCCTGCAGCTGCATGAAGGCCTCCAGGCGTGCCTGCTTCTCGGGCTCCGGGATTGCATCGGCCAGCGCATTGGCAGCAGCGCCCTCGACCGGCGAATAGGCGAAGGCCCCGACACGGTCCAGCTGCGCCTCTTGCAGGAAATCCAGCAGCGCCTCGAACTCGGCCTCGGTCTCGCCGGGGAACCCGACGATGAAGGTCGAGCGCAGTGTCAGGTCCGGGACCTGTTCCCGCCACAGCCGGATGCGCTCCAGCACGCGTTCCGCGGCGGCCGGACGGCGCATGGCCTTCAGCACCCGGGGATGACCGTGCTGCAGGGGCATGTCCAGATAGGGCAGCAGCCGGCCCTCGGCCATCAGCGGGATCAGGCGATCGACGTGCGGGTAGGGATAGACGTAGTGCAGCCGCACCCAGATTCCCAGTTCGCCCAGCGCGGCGGCCAGATTCGCGATATCGGACTTCAGCGGACGACCATTGTAAAACCCGGTGCGGTAGCGGGTATCGACTCCGTAGGCCGAGGTGTCCTGGGAGATCACCAGCAGTTCGCGCACGCCGGCCGCCGCAAGCCGGTCTGCCTCGCCCAGGATGTCGCCGATGGGCCGGCTCACCAGGTCCCCGCGCAGGCTCGGGATGATGCAGAAGCTGCAACGGTGGTTGCAGCCCTCGGAGATCTTCAGGTAGGCATAGTGACGCGGCGTGAGCTTGATGCCCTGCGGCGGCACCAGGCTCGCGAAGGGATCGTGCGGCGGCGGTACCTGCGCGTGCACCGCGGCCATCACCTCCTCGAACGCCTGCGGACCCGTCACCGCGAGCACGCCCGGATGCGCCGCCTGGATCCGGGCAGCGTCCTTGCCGAGGCAGCCAGTCACCACCACGCGGCCGTTTTCGGCCATCGCCTCACCGATCGCGTCCAGGGATTCGGCGATGGCGCTGTCGATGAATCCGCAGGTATTGACCACCACGAGGTCCGCGCCGGCGTAGTCGGGCGCAATGCCGTAGCCCTCCGCGCGCAGGCGGGACAGAATCTGCTCGGAGTCCACCAGTGCCTTCGGGCAGCCCAGACTGACGAAGCCGATACGGGGTTCGGGGCTTGACATTTCCCCGCCCTTATTCACAAGGCCTCCAGCGGCCGCATCTGCCGCGCACCATCGGCGAACGCGCTAGCAGGGGAGGAAGTGATCAGAAGATTTTTCATATTTTTCATCAAGTTGAAAATATCGATCAAGGAATGACCAAAACCCGTGTAGCAGCGCGCCGCAAGGCCTGCAGGGCGCTGGTGACAATCCATCCACAGAGTTATCCACAGCCACTGGGGAAAACCGGGCGCACCCTTCTGAGTCAGCCAGTTAGCACAGAATCCTGAGCGGGCCGCGAGGTGTCTCCACGCCGTTTGGGGCGGACCATGGTCCGGACGCAACACGGCCTCGATTCGCGAGTGCGGCACACCGCGCTTGCCAGCCACCCGTCCACACCGCTATTCTATTGCACTTTTCGCCGGAACCCGACCCGAGCCAGAAACATGAAAGCGAACATCCACCCGAAGTACAACGATGTCAAGGTGACCTGCAGCTGCGGAAACACCTTCGAGACGCGCTCGACCTTCTCCGGAGGCGAAATGCACCTCGACGTCTGCTCACAGTGCCATCCCTTCTACACCGGCAAGCAGAAGATGCTCGACACCGCCGGGCAGGTCGACAAGTTCCGTCGCCGCTACGGCTTCTGAACCCTGCAGCGGGGCGCCGCACGGCGCCCCGGATCACCGAAGCGATGCCTCCGGGCACCCCTCTCCGGGGTGCCTGTTTCATTTCCTGGGCACAACCCAAGCCCTGGGAGCCTGTCGGACTCAGGCGGCTCCTGGGTTAAGGGCCGGTTCAGTGCCAGCGCGCTAAGATTCGGAAAAGGGTCGCCACTTTCCAGGCCACCCCCTGATGCGCGAGGTACTCCACCATGAAGCTCTGGCTGAACCCCCAGTACCGCTCCCTGCGATGGGCGTCATGGCGAACCATCGTGGCCCTGCTGACCGCATTGGCCCTGCTGCTGCCGGGCTGCGCCACCAACCCCGTCACCGGCCGCTCCCAGCTGATGCTGGTCTCCGAGAGTTCGGCCATTGCCGCATCGCGCCAGGCCTACGCCGAGATGCTCTCGCCGGCGCGCAAGGAAGGTCGCATCGACAGCGACCCGCGGACCAAGCGCCGGGTGCAGGGCATCACCGAGCGCGTGGTCGCCCAGGCCGTACGCTACCGTCCCGAGACGGCGGACTGGGACTGGGAGATGTCGGTCATCGATGAGCCGGACACCATCAACGCCTTCGCCATGGCTGGCGGCAAGATGGCCATCTATACGGGTATCATCCACCAGCTCGAGCTCACCGACGATGAGCTGGCGCAGATCATCGGCCACGAAATCGCACACGCCCTGTCGTCGCACTCCGCCGAGAAGATGTCGGTGGCCCTGGCCAGCAACCTTGCGCTGGCGACCTACGCGGCGACCGGCGAACGCTCCGGGCTTGCCCTGACCGGCGCGGGACTGGCGGCCCTGATCGCGGTGCAGCTGCCGAACAGCCGCCAGATGGAGGCCGAGGCCGACCGCATCGGCATCGAACTTGCGGCCCGCGCCGGCTTCCGGCCGGAGGCCGCGGCCAGCCTCTGGGGCAAGATGGCGAGCAAGGCGGCAACCCGCCAGCCGGTCTTTCTGAGCACCCACCCGGCACCGCAATCCCGGCAACGCGACCTGGCGACCCTCGCCAGCCAGATGCAGCCGCTCTACGAGCAGGCCCGGCGCGGTCCGATCCCGACCCACCCGGTGCGCTGAACCCGCGATTCGCGGCGCATGCGCGCTGCCGTGCAAGGCATTAGACTGGCAGGCCATGCGGGAAACCGGCCATTGGGGTCAGCCAGCCACACAGGACGACGCCGACCAGGGGCAGAGCGGCGTGGCGCGGATCTGAACATACGCACCGGCCCCCTGTCCCAGGTCGACGGAAAGCGGGAACCGCTGGACCCGAAACCACCACCCGGAGGACGCAGACATGTTCAAGATCGCCATCATCGGTGCAGGGCGCGTCGGCGAGTCGACGGCCCAGTTCCTTGCCGAGTCCGACCTCGCGCGCGAGATTGCGCTGCTGGACGTGCGCGAGGGTGCGGCCGCCGGAGCCGCACTGGACATCCAGGAGACGGCCCCGCTGTTCGGTTTCGATGCGAGGCTCACGGGCGATACCGACCCGGGCGTGATCGCCGGTGCGGAACTGGTCATCATCACCGCCGGGCTGCCGCGCAAGCCCGGGATGTCGCGTTCCGACGTCCTGGACAAGAACGTCGATATCCTGGACGGCATCCTGGTCGACGTGATGCGCGAGGCGCCGGACAGCCTCATCCTGGTAGTGTCCAACCCGGTGGACGTGCTCACCTACCGCGCCTGGCAGAAGACCGGCTGGGACCGGTCCCGGGTCTTCGGCCAGGCCGGCGTGCTCGATGCCTCCCGGATGGCGGCCTTCGTCGCCCTTGAGACCGGCCTGTCGACCCGCGACATCCACACCCTGGTGCTGGGCGGTCACGGCGACGCGATGGTGCCGATGCTCCGTTACTCCGGCATCAACGGCCTGCCCCTGCACCACTTCATGGACCAGGAGGCGATCGACCGCATCGTCGAGCGCACCCGCCACGGCGGTGCCGAGATCCTGGCCCTGAAACAGACCTCCAGCGCCTACGATGCGCCGGCGGCGGCGATCAAGGCCATGGTCGAGGCCATCGTCATCAACCGGCGGCGCGTACTGCCGACCGTGGCGCTGCTGAACGGCGAGTACGGGGCAACCGACGTGGCCATGGGCGTGCCCTGCGTGCTGGGGGCAGGCGGCGTGGAGAAGATCATCGAACTGGACCTGAACGCCGAGGAACAAAAGGCCTTTGACGCCTCCCTCGCCGGCGTCAGGGCCGACATCACCCGGCTCCAGTGATCCCCGCTCCGGTTCTCCATCCGGCGCCGGGCTCCGGACCGACCCATGCCGCTCCCGCAGCGGGGGTGGAGGTCGCGACCCTCGTCGACAGCAGCATCTTCGTGTTCCGGGCCTGGTTCTCCCGCGGGGAGCAGCCGGATGCCCAGGGGCGTCCTGGGGGCGCCGTGCACGGCTTCGCGCATTCCCTTTGCCAGTGGCTGCCGGCGATCCCGACGGGGCCGGTGGCCTTCGCCTTCGACACCAGCCTGCGCAGCGGTTTCCGCCACCGCATCTACCCGGCCTACAAGGCCCACCGGCCACCCGCGCCCGAGGCCCTGCGCGCGCAGTTCCAGCGCATCCGCGAGCTCCTGGACTGCCTGGGCCTGGCGCAGCTGGCCCACCCCGAGTTCGAGGCGGACGACCTGATCGCCAGTCTCGCAACCATGGCGCGGACGCAGGGCTGCCGGGTCGACGTGCTCAGCGCCGACAAGGACCTCACCCAGGTCATCCTGGGAAACGAGGACCGCTTGCGCGACCCGGAACGGGGCACCACCTTGTACCGTGCCGACATCGAGCGGCGTCTGCGCATCCGTCCGGAACAGGTGGCGGACATGCTCGCGCTGGCCGGTGACCGCAGCGACAACATCCCGGGACTCACCGGCGTCGGCCCCGGCACCGCCGCGCGCATGCTGCGCCGGTTCGGAGATCTGGACGCGATCCTGGCCGATCCCGCAGGAATCCGGAACTGCAGGATTCGGAGCGCTGCGCGCATCGCCGAGCAGGTGGCTGCAGGCGGAGAGGCCCTGCGGCTGGCACGCCGACTCACCGGGCTCGTCACTGATATCGCCAGCCTGCCCGCCTGGGACAGCTTGTACCCACGCGGTCCCCAACCCGGCGCATTGGAGCGGCTGGAGGAACTCGGTGTCGCGGTCGGCTACAGCCGGCGCCTGCTGGCGATTGCCGATGCCCTCCACCGCCGGAACCCAGAAGCCCCTGCAACGGTCGGGGTGCGGCCATGAATCGCGCTGCACGCCGCGGCCCGTCGCGGGGACCGGCCCGCCGCGGACACACCGTCGCCTGGCTGCTGGCGGCCCTGTGCCTGTGGCTGTGGCCCGCACCACAGGCGATCGCCCATCCCCACGCCTGGATCGACGTCGTCGTCGTCTTCGTGACCGACCCGGACGGCGAGGTCACCGCGATGGAACAGACCTGGATCATCGACCCGACCTACAGTCGTTATCTGCACGACGACGCGATGCAGCAGTTCGAGGGCGCGACGCCGGAAGAGAAGCTCGCCAACCTGGGGGTCGAGATCCTGGACAACCTGGGCGAGTACCACTGGTACACCGAGGTCCATGCCGATGACCGCGGCATCGCGGTACGGCCGGAGGGACTGCCGCAACTGGTCATGCATGACCGCCAGATCCGGTTCCAGTTTCGGCTGGCACTCGCGGAGCCAGTGAATCCGCGAACGCAGACGCTGCGTTACGCGATCTACGATCCCACGTACTTCATCGAGGTCTTGCACGAGCCTGCAACGCCCCCGCGGCTCGAGCTGAGCACAGGCCCCTGCCGGCTGGACATCCTCAAGCCGCGGCCCGACCCGATGATCGTCGCCAGGGCGCTGGCCCTGGACTACACCCAGACCGGCGAGGCCGACCTCGGCCGTCACTTCGCCGAGAAGGTCACGGCGCATTGCGACTGACATGGCCCGGGTCGTCCTGTTCAACAAGCCCTGGGGCGTGCTGACCCAGTTCACCGACCCCGCGGGCCGTCCCACGCTCGCCGACTTCATCCCCATCCCTGGCGTGCACGCGGCCGGACGGCTTGACCGCGACAGCGAGGGGCTGGTGGTCCTGACCGACGACGGCGGGTTGCAGGCCAGGCTCAGCAACCCCGTGCACCGGACCAGCAAGACCTACTGGGTACAGGTCGAGGGGACTCCCTCGCCAGAGGCGCTGCAGGCGCTGCGCGAGGGCGTGGAACTGCGCGACGGGCTGACGCGACCGGCGCGGGTCGAGGCGATCGACCCGCCCGAACTCTGGCCGCGGGACCCTCCGGTACGCACGCGGCAACTGATCCCGACCCACTGGCTCGCCATCACCCTGACCGAGGGCCGCAACCGGCAGGTCCGGCGCATGACAGCGGCCGTCGGCCACCCGACCCTGCGCCTCGTGCGCTACCGCGTCGCATCCTGGACCATCGACGGCATCGAGCCGGGACGCTATCTCGAGATCCACACGGGGTGAGCGCAGAAGAAAAAATCCATGATCCACCATTGCTCTAGACAGCATTCTTCAGGAAGATAGGGAGAACTTCGGACCTGCCTCGGGCAAGGAATCATTGCAATGCGGATCGGTACACTCGCAGTCGGCGTCGTCTGCCTCTTCCTGGCCGGCACCCTTGATGCCCGTCAGACCAGCCCGGAAAGCGGCTTCAGCTTCGAACGCAGCATCTTCCTGCTGGCCGAGCGAGCGCTCACCAACAACGACGACCGCGCCTTCCTGACCACCCGTCAGCTCCTGACCGGCTACCCCCTGCTGCAGTACCTCGACTACCGGCGCCTCGCGCGGAACCTCAACGCGGCCGATCCCGAGGACATCGCGGCCTTCCTGGAGACTCATGACGACGGGCCGCTGGCGCGGATGCTGCGCAATCACTACCTGGACCATCTGGCCAAGGAAAAAAAGTGGTCGATGTTCCTCCGCTTCGCCGACTACGGCGGCCCGCTTTCCACCGAATTGACCTGCTTCCGCATGCAGGCGCAACTGCAGACCGGCAAGCGGCAGGAAGCGCTTGCGGAGGTCGAGACGATCTGGCTGCACGGTCGATCCCAGCCGAAGACCTGCGACCCGGCACTGGAGGCCTGGCGTGCCGAGGGTCGGCTGACCCCGCAACTCGCTTGGCAACGCCTGGAACTCGCGCTGGAAGCCAACCAGACGGGTCTCGCCCGCTACCTGCGCCGCTATCTCTCGGCCGAGGATCGGCCCTGGGCCGATCGCTGGCTGGAACTGGAGGCGGAACCGGGGCGGGTCACCCGCGCCGGCCTTCGCAGCGGCGACCACCCCGCGGCCGGGACCATGCTCGAAGGCGCCTTTCTGCGCCTGATCCGGAGCCAGCCCGAGGAGGCGTTGGCCGCGTGGGCGTCCCGCGGCCAGCATCTGGAGCTGGATATGGAGGCACAGGCACGGATCCAGCATGCGCTGGCCCTGCGCCTGGCCGTGCGACGCCTCCCGGAGACCCTGCCCTTCATGGCCTCACTGCCCGAAGGGGTCTTCGATGACCAGCTGCGGCAATGGCAGTTGCGCTCCGGGCTCCGGGATCGCGACTGGAACACGGTCTTGACCGCGGCCGAGGGAATGACGGCGGACACGGGGGCCGCGCAGTGGCAGTACTGGCGGGCCCGTGCCCTGGAACAGCTGGGTCGCGGCGACGAGGCCCTGCATGCCTACCGCGAGGCCGCACGCGAACGCAACTTCCATGGCTTCCTGGCAGCGGATCGTCTCGGGCAGCCCTACCGCATCGGCCACGAGCCGCTCTCGGTCCCGGCCACGCTGGAGGAACGGGTGACGGACATCCCCGCGATCCAGCGCATGCGTGAACTCGTGCTGCTGGAGCGGTTCACCGAGGCGCGCCGCGAGTGGTCGCACATGATCAACGATCTCTCCACCCAGGAACAGGAGGCGGCAGCGCGCATCTTTGCCGACTGGGGCTGGCACGACCGGGCCATCTTCACCGTGGCACGGGCCCGCAACTGGGGCGACATCGACCTGCGTTTCCCGCTCGCCTTCACCGACCTGATCCTCGACGGCGCCCGCAACCAGGATATCGACCCGGCCTGGGCCATGGCCATCGCGCGACAGGAGAGCGCATTCCTGCATGACGTGCGCTCCAGCGCCGGAGCCCTGGGCATCATGCAGATCATGCCCGCGACCGGCCGCTCCGTGGCCGGCGCCGCGGGCGTGCGGATCCGGAACGACAGCGACATCCTGAACCCCGCCAACAATACCCGCCTGGGCACCTATTACCTGCGCCGCAACCTGGATGGCTTCGGCGGCCACAGCATGCTGTCCACCGCCGCCTACAACGCCGGTGCCCACCGGGTGCGCTCCTGGCTACCGGAGGCGGGCCGGATCGATCCTGACATCTGGGCCGAACTGATTCCCTTCCACGAGACCCGCGACTACGTGCAGAGGGTCTTCGCCTACCGCATCATCTACGCGGTCCGGCTGGGGCTCACGCCACCATCCCTCGGCACCCTGCTGTTCCCGGTCACCCCGCAGGACCAGCTCGCCCAGGCCCGCGAGCAGCACCTGGCCGACCAGGGAGCCCCCGGCCCGCTACAGGTCGCCGAGCGGGACTTCTGCGACGCCCCCGGGTACACGTCCGAACGCTGTATCTAGCGGGTCATGGAAGCCTGGATCGAAGCCGTCCGCCAGGCCATCGCGAACGCCACCGGCAAGGACTTCACGCCCGCGCGCAGTGCTGGGGTGGGGGGCGGATCGATCAGCCAGGGCTTCAGCCTGCTCGGCAGCGACGGCCAGCGCTTCTTCGTGAAGAAGAATCATGCCCGGCGGCGGGCGATGTTCGAGGCCGAGGCGGCCGGACTCGAGGAACTGGCCCGCTGCGAGGCCCTGCGGATTCCCCAAGTGATCGCCCTGGTGGACCACGGCGACGCCTGTTTCCTGGTGCTGGAGCACCTCGACCTCGGCGGCCCTGCCGATGGCGCCGCGCTGGGCCGCGGCGTTGCGGCATTGCACGCGATCACCGGCCCGCGGTTCGGCTGGACCATGGACAACTTCATCGGCAGCACCCCGCAGCCGAACCCGCCGGGCACGAACTGGGCAGCCTTCTACCGGGAACACCGGTTGGCCTTTCAGCGCCGGCTGGCCAGGGACAACGGCGCCGGCAAGGCGCTGCTGGACGCGGTCGCCCGGCTGGAGACGGATCTCGAGGCCCTGTTCGGCGACCATCGCCCCCAACCCTCCCTGCTCCATGGCGACCTCTGGAGCGGCAACTGGGGCTTCCTCGGCGATGGCGCCCCAACGCTGTTCGACCCGGCGGTCTATTACGGCGACCGCGAGGCGGACATCGCGATGATGGAACTGTTCGGACACCCCGGCCGGGACTTCTTCGCCGCCTACACCGAGGCACAGCCCCTGGATGCCGGCTACCCGGTGCGACGCGAACTCTACAACCTCTATCACATCCTGAACCACTTCAATCTCTTCGGCGGCGGTTACGCCTCCCAGGCCGAGCGCATGGCGCGCCGGCTGCTGTCGGAACTGCACTGAGGCTCCGTCACCATCGCGAGAGCGCAAGGCGCGACCCCATCATCAGGGCCGCCCGTCGACTCCCGGAAGCAGGAAATTTGCCGGCGCCGGTGCTAGGGTACGGTGCACGACCGGGCCCTGCGCAGGTTGCGGCGGCCCCTTTCCCTTTCACCCCTTCATCCAGCCGAGGTCGACATCATGGATTTCGCGGTCCTGCTTCATCCCGAGGTAGTCATCATCGCCATCGTGCTCGCCCTGATCGGTGCCCTCCTGGGCTTCGCGCTGGGCAAGGGCCTGCAGGCGAACCGCGGGGAGGAGGCGCTCGCGGCCGCCAACAGGAACCACGCCCGCTCGGTGGCGGACCTCGAGGCGGACAATTCCGACACCCTCTGGAGGACCCGCGAGGGCCACGCCGAGGAGATCAAACGGCTGAAGGGTGAGCACGCGCACAGCCTGGAGTCGGCTCGCGAGGAACAGGCCGGGGAGATCGCGCGCGTCAACGCCGAACACGCAGCGCTGGTGGACCGCCTGAACGAGGCCAACAACGCGAACATCCGCGAGCTTCGTACCGAACACGGCACGGCCGAGACGGGACTGCGGGAACAGCATGCCGCGGAGATCCGCGCGGTGCGGGAAGAGACCGAGCGGACACTGCAGATGTTCCGGGAGGAACAGGCCCGTTCCACCGAGGCGCTGCGTTCCGAGCATCAGTCCAGCCTGCAGTCACTGCGCGACGACCACGGCCAGGCCACTGCGGCGCTGAAACGGCAGCAAGAGGAGACGGGTGAACGGATCGAGAACGAGCACCAGCGCAAGCTCGAGGAACTGCGGGAGCGCATCGCGGAACTGGACACTGCCGGAGACCACCTGCGCGAGGAAAACAAAACGCTTCAGGACACGATCCGAGAACTCAACGACAGCATCAAGGAGGCCAAGCGCAACAACACCTTCTCGCTGTCCAAGTCCGGTGAGCGGCTGATCCGGGTGATCCGCAGCGTCCAGGACCTCGCACAGGAACTGGACGAGACCTCCCGTGCGGTCAGCGATGGCGAGTACTCCTTCTTCGACGCAATCAAGGACCAGCGCGACCGCGAGACCGTGATGAAACTCACCGGCGGCGAGCGCCCCGTGGTCGACGACGAGGACATGCCGGAACGACCATCGCTCGACCCGCACGACTCCGAGGGCCGGTAAGGACAGGACACTAGTGCCCTAAAGCTCAGGCGTATCGGCACCTGCAATATCCCGGTGCACGTCGATGGCTCCGCTGCGCACCGCCACCTGCACCAGTTCGGCGATGCCGCGGACTTCGAGCTTGCGCATCACGTTCGCGCGGTGAGCGTGCACCGTCTTCGGACTCAGATGGAGCGCGGCCGCGATCTCGTTGACCGAACGCCCACGCGCGAGCAGGACGAAGATCTCCACCTCCCGCGAGCTCAGGAGACTGAAAGGATCGCGGTCCTTGCGCAGATGGGCCAGAGCCATGCTCTGGGCCACCGAATTCCCCAGATAGCGATGGCCCCCGGCCACCTTGTGCACGGCCGTCACCAATTCCTCGGGGGCGCCGCGCTTCGACAGATACCCGAGTGCGCCCCGCTCCAGTGCCATGGTCGGAAAGGGCTCCGACTCATGCATGCTCAGCACGAGGATCCCTGCCGTCGGCAGGATCCGCAGGAGCCTTGCGATCGCCTCGATGCCGCTGACACCGGGCAGGGAGACGTCGAGGACGATCACGTCCGGCTTCAGGGTAGCCACGATGCGACAGGCCTCCTCACTGGACGCGGCCTCCCCGACGACCTCGACCTGGCCAGCGGCCTGCAGCAATCCGATCAGGCCCGCCCGCACGATGGCGTGATCATCCACCAGCAGCACGCGAATCGGCAATTCCTGCATCATCGGATGATCCTCACCCTATCGGTAACGTGGCACGCAGGCACACACCGCCCGCATCGCCCGTGGTGACCTCGAAGTCGCCACCGAGGGCATTCACCCGCTCACGGGCGCCCATCAGGCCCAGGCCATTCGAGGCGACATCGGACTCCGGCAGACCGCGCCCGTCGTCCTCGACGCTCAGCATCACCAGCGGAAGGCCGTCGAACCGTCCGGGGGTACCCGCTTGCCACTCGGCCCGGACCCAGACATTGTGCGCCTGCGAGTGCATGGATACGTTCGTCAGGGCCTCCTGCAACAGGCGATACAGGGTGATCGCCACCGCATGCTCCAGATCCTTCAGGCCCGGATCGATATGCATGTGTACCGTGATGCCCTGCTCGTCCAACCCCGCCTGCTGCGCGCACGCCTCCAGGGAGGCGAGGAGACCGAGATCATCGAGCGTGCGCGGGCGCAGGCGCCGCATCATCGCATGGGTGTCGTCATAAATCGCGCCGGCCATGTCCATGATCAACCCGGCATGGCGACCGGTCGTGTCATCCGCTCCCGGATGCTGCTGACCGATCAACTTGGCGTAGACCCGTATGGCCGTCAGGGCCTGCCCTATATCGTCGTGCAACTCCAGCGCCAATGCCCTGCGCTCGAGCTCCTGCGCCTCGAGCAAGCGCCGAGCCAGGAGCTTCGTCTGCTTGTTCTTCAGCCGAAGCTGTTCCTCCGCGACCAGTCGGCCCTCGACTTGTTCACGCAGATCCTCATTCGCCCGGGACAGGGCCAGGGTGCGGACCCGAACACGCTCCTCGAGTTGCAAGCGATGCTCACGGGCCCGCTGAAGGATCGAGGCCTCGGCAAAGCCAATCCGTTCCTGCAGCCGCCGCAGCCGGAGCAACAGGGTCAGCGCTGCCAGCGAGACCAGCAGCCCCCCTACATAGGGCCATGGATTGGGGCTTGCGAAGGTCATCTGCTCCGATGCCGCCACGCGAAACGGCTGGGATGTGGCGTCGCCTATAAGGAGCTCCCGCTCCAGTCGCGGCAACAGCCTGCGTTCCAGCAGGGTCGCGGACCCCTCCCTCGAAAGCAACGCCGAATACGTGTCGCGCGAGCCCCAGTCCTTGTGCACGGTGAACGACAGGGCCGGCGAACGGACCGCCGCATCGTCCTCACGCACCAGCCTCTCGGCCAGCACCCCCAACACCGCAACGAGTTCCGGTTCACCGGATGTTCCGTAGAGCTCACAGGTCCCGGCACGGCCGCCGGGACACAGCGGCAGGACCAGCACGTAGCCCAGATCGCCGCCCGTAAAATGGAACGCTTCGGATGGCGTCACGTCTTGCCGCTGCAGGGAATGCAGGAGCGCGCGCCGCATATCCGGCACGGCATCCATGTCGAGGCCCATCATCGGCAACGTATCCTCCCGTTCCGGCTCCACCAGGACCGCAGGATAGTAGACCGCCTTTTCCGGAACGGGATGCCAATGCCGGTCGCTGCCATAACCGAAGCGTCGCAGTTGAAAATCAGGCCAGCCATTCGCCCGCATCCTTGACTCGAAGGCCATCCTCTCGGGCGCTTCCACCCGCTGTGCCACACCAATCAGGTGCAGGTGTGGGTACTGCTCCAGTATCTTTCGCGCGTAGACTCTCGCTCCCGCCCCGAGGTCCTCCAAGGAGACCGCGTCGAGAGCGGCCGCAAACCCCCTGATGACGGCATCGTTCAAGTCCACGTTTCTTGTCAGCTCCGACTCCAGCTCCCGGAGATCCCGCTCCAGACGCAGCGCAGCGGCGCGCATGTCCTGGTGCACGGCAAACCAGAAAACGGCCAGGGAGGCCACCAGCCAGAGCAGAAGCAACACCTTCCAGGGAAGCGAATGGGCCCTGACCAGTGCCGTTTCGGCAGCCCGATCAGGAGCCTGGGTCGGCTCTTGCGGATCCCGGTCGGCGATGGCCCGGGGTTCATTCACGACGGCCCCCGCAAGTTTTCACCCTCATCCAGCGCCCCCGGTTGGAAAGCAGACCTTAATCGGCCATGCCCATACCTCTCTATGTACGCCCCGGGAAAAAGAAACACAAACCGTTCCGCGCGTCCGGCCAGTGCTACCTGAACAGGTTTTTGAGCCGTCGTTCCCGCATTCGCCGCAAAGACGGCAGCGAACCCGGGAGAGGGTACGGTGTGATCCCGGTCAAAGGCCCGCGGCGTCAGGAGGCAGAGCGGCCTGCGCCTTCAGCGCCGCGTCGAGCTCGGTACGAAAGAGCGCCAGGGGCTGAGCACCGGCAATGCGCCGCTGCGCATAGACATGGCCGTCATCGTCCCCCCACTGGCCCAGGAAGAAAAATGGCGTGCCCCGGACGCCCAACCGCTGACCGAGAGCCATGTGCGCCCGGATGGTCTTTTCATGCGTGAGCGCCTCGATGCAGGCGGTGTATGCGGCCGGTTCGAGCCCGAGCGCGATGCCCTGAGCCCCCAGACCCGCAGGGTCCAGACTGTAGGGATTCCGGTAGAGGCTTTCGCGCATCTCCGCGTACCTCCCCTGGTCGCCCGCACAAAGGGCCGCATTCGCGGCCGAGAGCGCCTGCGGACTCCTGTCCACGACCGGAAACTCCATGAAGACATAAAGCACTCGACCCGTGTCGAGGTATTCCTCGATCAGCACCGGTATCACGGTGAACTGGTGACGGCGGCAAAAACCGCACTCGTAATCGGAAAACTCGATCAGCACCAACGGGGCCTCTGCCGAACCCAGCGTCGCAGCGCCGCTCACGTCGATCTCGAGAGCGACGCTGGCGGCGGGCGAGCGTGCCGCCGACATCAGTTGCAGCAAGGCCTCCCGCTCGCGAGCGACCTCCTCCTGAGAGAGGGCATCAGCCGATGACACCCCAGGCTCGGCGGACGCGGAACCCAGGCAAACGGCCAGCAAGCTGGCCACGAGCGGAAGAGTCAGCGATCTCCAGAGATGAATCCCATTCAGCCACATGTCACTTCTCCAGTTTCGAGGCGCCTCCACGGCATCGCGGCAAGCCAGCTGACCAGCCAACCGTGACGGTGCGGGCCATGGTCAGTCCTGGCTGACGATGTAGTGGGCCACCGCGTGAAGTTCGTCATCAGACAGACCCTCCAGGGCCCGGCGCATACGTGCGGGCTGCTGCATGCCCTCCGGGCGGTCACGGCGTGCGAAGAGTTGCATCAGCAGGTAATCCGGCGCCTGACCGGCAACGCGCGGCATATCCCGGTCCTGATACCGCCCCCCCTGTTCGTGACATTCTTCGCACAATGCCTGATGGAGACGCTGCCCGGTGACGAAAAGCGCTGGGTCCCGGTGTTCTACCGGAAAGTCTTCCCAGGACTGTTCGGCGTAATAGGACGCCAGCAGGTTGATCTGCTGCGGCGTGTAGCCCTTCATCACCCGGCCCATGATGGTGGAGTAGCGCGTCCCGGTGCTGAACTCCCGCATCACCCGGGCCAGGTAGCGACGGTCGAACCCTGCGATCGACGGCATGGAGGCTGCCCGGCTCACACCGGTGTGCCCATGGCATCCTCCGCAGGCGCCTGAGAGGATCTCGCCCTCCGTAAACCCTGCGCTCACCGGTCCCGCCATGATCGCGCTCATACCGACGGCAAGAAAAAGGCGGCGCATCCAATCCCGAAAAAGGGTGCGCCGCCTCTCATCCATGCCGTCGGGATCCAACCCTTACAGCGTGGCCAACCAATCTGCGATCTTTTTGATCTCTGCCTGGGACGGCGGTGCGTCGCAGGCCTGACTGTAGGCAACGGCCGACTTCATCAGCTTGGCCTCCTCCGAATCGGTTTCGCCCCGAAGGATCTTCATTGCGTTGGTCAGGATCTCGTCCGCGTCTTTGCCCGCGAGCTTCGGCACCAGTCTGCTGACGGGGTCGTTGCCCTGAGCGCCGTGACAGTTACCACAGGAGTGGAATGAGAACAGTTGCTCACCGTCCATCTGCGCGCGATCTGCAGCAACAGAGAACGTCGTCGCACCCATCAATGCGACACCGAGGGCCAATGCCAATGCTGTAGATTTTACCATGGGTTTTCTCCTTGTGAATTAGCGCTTCTTTTACAGTATCGAGCGCAAAACCCGATGCAGTGGTGACCCCTTCGCTAAATGGCTGGGAGCCTATCTCAAGAATGCACCACGAATCCGCAGCAAAACTTGGGAAAAAGCCCGGAAAGAGGTGGGAAAGATTCGGGAATGGGATAGGAAAAACTCTAGTTATGGGTGAGGTTTTTCAGAACCACCCCGGCGTACCAACCGAGAATGGCCGTGAACCGCCAGATACGCTCGACGGAGTCAGGGCGCTGGCGCCACCTCGATACCCGCCGCGTCGCCCGAGCCCGGCAGCAGCGCCTTGATCTGCCCCCGCAAATCGGGGCTGTCGAAATCGACCTCACCCACGGCCCCGAGGACGATACGTCCCTCCCGGTCCACCACCCAGGTCGTCGGCACCACGCGCGCATGCCACGCCTGCGAGACAGAGCCGTCACGATCCAGCAGCATCGGAAAGGCGGGAAGCACGGGGAGGGTCTGCAGGAAGTCCTGAATGCGTTCCACGGACTCGCCCACGTTCACGCCGACCACCTCGAAGGCGGCACCCGGGAAGTGCTGCGCCAAGCGTTGCAGCGCGGGCATCTCCTTACGACAGGGGGGGCACCAGGTGGCCCAGAAGTTCACCAGGATCACCCGGCCCTCGAAATCCGCAAGGCCGTATTCCCGGCCGTCCAGGGCCACGAGCCCCAGTTCCGGCGCCGCGCGCGGCTCGGCCAGCGGCTTGAGAACCTGCGCCGGAACCCCGGACTGCGCCCAGAGGGGCACTACCCACAACAGCAGCAGGACCGCCAGAACGCCCCGATCCAGCCATCGCGGCCGGGCATGGGAGCAGCGGACCGCGACGCTGGGCATGGCCGGCTTCAGCAACCTTCGTCCATCTGAATGAACATCCCCTGGGAATCCATCTGGGGCGCACCGTCGTCATCGGTGATGAGGGTGCCGACGAACATCATGCTGCGAATGCGTTGCGGGTGGAGGGACATCGCCTCCTCGACCTGCTTGTCGGTGAGGCCATCGTAGATCACCACCTCACCCAGTGCCTCGCGCAGGAGCTCGCTATCCGTGGGCTGCATCAGGCGCCGCAGCTGCCAGTTGTCCGCGTACACCGGAACCACGGCGCCAGGCGTCTCCGCCAAAACCGCAGAGGCTGGAACGCCCCCGAGCAAGGGCAAGAGAATCAAGCACTGCAATGGACGAATCAATCGTTTCATGGAGATGCCCTCCGCGTGATGCACGCATATAAAAGTCAAGGGCAATGCGCGCTTGATCGACATGGCACCAAGGATATTCCCGATAGCGGTAGGTTTCATTAGAAAAGCCGCCATGGGGACTAGGAAAAAGTCTTAGTAGAACCGGGTCAGGGAGTCGAATACACAGGGCCGCTCGTGTCGTGGGCCCTGCGCGATGCCGGTCTGGTCAGAAACTGCCGCGCCGTCGCTGGTCCAGGCACCACAGCGCGGCCTCCACCCGCGAATGCAGGCCCAGCTTCTTCAATACGTGTTTCACGTGCACCTTGACGGTGGCGTCGGAGATCTCCAACTCGGCCGCGATCTTCAGATTGCTGTGACCGGCGGCGATGCATTCGAGGATCTGCCGCTCGCGCGCGGTCAGTCCGGTAAGCTCCATGGCCTCACGCCGCCCGCGGTCGTCGCGGATCGACCTGGCCAGGGATTCGGCCAGCCCGTCGGCGAGCACCATCTGGCCGGCCGCGACCCGGCGTAGCTGCGCGAGCAGTGCATGCGGCTCCGCGCTCTTCAGCAGGTACCCGTCGGCGCCGGCGCGCAGCGCCGCCTGCAGGTCCGCCGGGTCGCGCGAGGCAGTGATGACCGCGACCCGGGACTCGACTCCCGTCTCGCGCAGACGGCGCAGGGCATCGATCCCGTCCATGTCGCCCAGCCTGACGTCGAGCAGGACGAGATCGGGACGGAGGGAAGATGCCAGTTCCAGTCCCGCGCGGCCCGAGCCGGCCTCGCCGACCACGCGGAAGCCACCGCCGCGTTCCATCAGGTCGCGCGCGGCCCGTCGAAACAACGGGTGATCGTCCACGACCACCGCCCGTGCCGGCATCCGAGCGGGCGCCTCCCCCCTCTCCCGGCCGGAGACCGGCCAGGCCGGGCCGTAAACCCGGCTCGGGGATGTGATTTGTCGCTGCAGCGCAGGCATGATGGAAACCCATTACCGTGGCGTGTTTCCTCGAAACTGCGCTCACGGCCGCCTCCTGTCCTTGACCTTCGTCAAGCCCATCCGATGACCGCAACCATGCTGCATCCGAAGACCATCGAAGGCATCCCGCTCTTCGAACCCCTGGACGCCGAGCAACGACAACGGGTCCTCGAATCCGGGCGGCGGCTGCACCTGGACCGGGGGCAGACCCTGTTTGCGCGGGGCGCCCCGGCACGGCGGTTCTACCTGGTGCTGGAAGGCGCCATCAAGCTGTACCTGCTGTCGCCGGAGGGCGAGGAGAAGGTGGTCGAGGTGATGCAGCCGGGCCAGACCTTCGCCGAGGCGGTGATGTTCATGGAGCAGGAGGCGTACCCGGTGAACGCGGCCGCGCTCACGAACCTGCGCCTTGCCGCGTTCAGCAACGCGGTCTTCGTCCAGCTGCTGCGGGAAAGCCCAAGGCTTGCCCTGCGGATGCTGGCGACGCTCAGCCGACGGCTGCACGGCCTGCTGCGCCAGATCGACGAACTGGCCCTGCAGGATGCCACCCATCGCCTGGTCGCCTACCTGCTGATGCTACCCCGCGATGCCGAAGACGGGATCGATCTCGGCCTCCCCAAACAGGTGATCGCCGCCCGGCTCGCGATCGCGCCCGAGACCCTGTCGCGAACGCTCGCAGCGCTACGCGAACGTCGCCTGCTGGCGGTGGAAGGCGACCGCATCCTGCTGCTGGATCCCGAGGGACTGCACGGCCTGCTCGCACAACCCTGATCGGCGCCGCGAAGGAGGGCTTCAGACGCGCCCTTCGGGCAGTCGAGTGGCAGATTCAGGTATCCCGTCCGAGCGGGAATCTCCGGGCACGGCGAGCAACATGCCATGGGCCTGCCCGCCGGTGCGCTCGCGGAGGATCTCCCAGTCCGCCGGCGCGGGGAGACTGCCCTCCTGCTCCACGTACACACGCGCCCCGGGTGCAAGCCAGCCGCCGCCGCGCAAGCCTTCCAGCACGGGAACGATCAGACCCTTCCCGAACGGCGGATCGACGAACACGATGTCGAAGGCCGTGAGGCCCGCGGCCTCCGGACCCTGTGCCAGCAGGCGCAGGGCGTCGGCCCTGCGCACCGTCACCCCGTCCGCACCGAGCAACCGAAGGTTGGCCTCGAGCTGATCCGCGGCCACCGGACTCTTCTCCACCAGCAGCACCGAACCGGCACCACGCGAGGCCGCCTCGAGCCCGAGCGCACCGGTGCCGGCGAACAGGTCCAGCACTTTCGCCCCGTACAGCAGGGGCTGCAGCCAGTTGAACAGCGTCTCGCGCTGGGCATCGGCGCTGGGTCGCAGGCCGGGCACCGGCGCCACCGGCAGCCAGCGCCGGCGCCAGGCCCCGCCGATGATGCGCACCCGCGCCGGGCGCCCGCGCGATCCTCCCTTCGTCCGCATATCCGATCCCGATGAACGTGAAAGTCACAGCCCAGTTCTGCAGTGCCGGGACGCCGGGGCTCACTACTCTCCGCCGACCACCACCGTCACCAGTACCGCGGGGTCGATGCGCCGCCGGATGACCTCGTGCACCTCCTCGCCGCTCACGGCACCGATGCGGTCGTTGTGCGCGGCGAGGAAGTCCAGCGGCAGGTCGTAGAAGCCCATCATGCCCAGGTTCTGGACGATATCGCTGTTCGAGGCCAGGCGCAGCGGGAACCCGCCGGTGATGTTGGCCTGGGAGGCCTCCAGTTCGTCCGGATCCACGCCTTCACCGTACAGGCGCTCCAGTTCCTCGCGCAGCACCTGCAGGGCCTCGTCGATCTGATCGGTGCCGGTCTGCATGCCGATCAGGAACGGACCCTCGACCGCCATCGGCTGCACGGAGCTGTAGACGGAGTAGGCCAGTCCCCTTGCCGTGCGCACCTCGCGGAAGAGGCGCGAGGTGAAGCCACCACCGCCCAGTGCGTGGTTGCCGACCGTCAGGGCGTAATAGTCGGCGTCGTCGCGGCGCAGCGCCGGGGCACCCAGGAAGATGTGCGCCTGCTCCGAGGGAAAGGCGATCCGCTCCGTGATCGGACCATCAAGCGCCGGCACGGACGGCAATGCCGGCGCCCGCCCACCCTCGGGTAGCGCCCGCGCAATACGCTCGGCCAGCGCCTCGGCCTCTGCGCGCGAGATCGCCCCGGTCATGGACAGCACCGCATTCCCCGCCGTGTAGTACTGGCGGAAGAAGGACTCCACCTCCGCACGGGTCAGCGTCGGGATGGTGTCCTCGCTGCCGCTGGGCGCATTACCGTAGGGGTGCTCGCCGTACATCAGCTGGTAGAAGCGGCGGCTGGCCACCGATCCGGGCTCCTGGCGCTCCCGTTGCAGCGCCTGCAGCATCTGCCGGCGTTCGCGGGCCAGATCGTCCTCCGGGAAGGCGGGGGCCGCAAGGATTTTCGTCAGCGCCCCGATCGCCTCGGCCATCCAGTCGGGCTCGGTCAGGGTGCGCAGGGTCACGATGCCCATATCGCGTGCGGACGTCGTACTGAACTGTGCGCCCACCGCCTCGAAGCGCTCGGCCACCGCATCCGCGTCCATGTCGGCGGTGCCGTGGGCCAGCGCATTGCTGGTCAGGCGGGCGAGTCCGTTGCGGTCGCCGTCGCGTGCGGCTCCCGCGTCGAAGGTGAGCCGGACATCCAGCATCGGCAGGGTCGGCGCCGGGGCGAAGAGCACCCGCATGCCCTGATCGGTCTCCCAGCTCTCGATGTCCACTGCCTGCGTGGCCGGTGCGAGACCGACGGCGGCGATGACCAGCAGCAGCATGAACCAGAAGCGCATGGACGAGCCCTCGAATCGCGCGCGGATGGCGGTGTGGAGGGCCTTCATGCGTCACCCCCGATCGGCAGCGGATTCAGGATGCCCACTGTGCGCCGTTCGGGCACCAGGTACTCCCCGATGACCCGCTGCACGTCCTCCGCGGTGACCTCGCGAATCCGGTCGACGTACTCGTCGGCGACCTCCCAGCCCAGCCCCACGGTCTGCAGCATGCCGAGTTCGAAGGCCTGGGAGCGGATGGAATCGCGGCGGAAGATCTCCTGGGCGATCACCCGCGCCTGCACCCGCTGCAGTTCGCTCGCGTCGATGGGCTCGTCCCGCAGACGCTCGATCTCATCCAGCAATGCCTGCTCCAGGGTCTCCATGCCGGTGTCCCCGGTCGGCACCGCGGCCACCGTGAACAGCGAATCCAGACGGCTGAACGGGCTATAGCGCGCGGAGGTGCTGTTCGCCAGTTCACGGCCCCGCACCAGTTCGCGCGCGAAGCGCGCGGCCTCGCCCGAATCGAGCATGCCCGCCGCGACGATCAGCGCGTAGGCGTCGCTCGGATCGTCGAGGGTGACCAGCACCGGGGTCTTCCAACCCATGACCAGGTAGGGCAACTCGGCCGGCACCCGCAGAGTCGTGAGGCGCTTGCCGCGCTGCGGCGTCTCCGCCCGCGGCTTGCGCACCGGAAGTTCGCGCGCCGGGATGTGTCCGTAATACCGCTCCGCTGCGGCGATCACCGCCTCGGGGTCGACGTCGCCCACCACCACGACCACGGCATTGTTCGGCGCGTACCAGGCCTCGTACCAGGCGCGCAGGTCCTCGACCGTGTAGGCGTCGATGTCAGTCATCCAGCCGATGATCGGGTGGCCGTAGGGCTGGTTGAAGAAGGCGGTCGCGTAGAACTGCTCCTGGAGCAGGGAGTTGGGCCGGTCCTCGGTGCGCAGCCGCCGCTCCTCCACCACCACGCGCCGCTCGGGCAGAAACTCCTCCTCGGAGAGCTTCAGCCCGTGCATGCGCTCGGCCTCCATCGCCATCACCGCCTCCCAGTGCTCTCTGCCGACCACCTGGAAGTAGCCCGTGTAGTCGCGGCCGGTGAAGGCATTCTCCTGGCCTCCGAGGCTGGCGACGATGCGCGAGAACTCGCCGGGCGGGTACTGCTCGCTGCCCTTGAACATCATGTGTTCGAGCATGTGCGAGATGCCGGTGATGCCGCTGTGCTCGTCCATGGACCCGACCCGATACCAGACCTGGTTGGTCACCACCGGCGCCCGTGCATCCGGGAGCACCAGTACCGTGAGCCCGTTCTCGAGCCGGTGTTCGACCACGTCCGCGGCCACGGTGGCGTGGATCGCCGCCAGCACCAGCCAGCTGCACAGCAGACCAAGGAATAGGCGTCTCATCATTTTCAACCCTCGTGATAGCATTGCCGCACCTTATGCCTTGACCACGGCCAACATGTTCGGTTTCCGAAAAAAAGAATCTCCCGCCGCCGAGACCCCGGAACGGGCCGGCCTGTTCCAGCGCCTGCGCAAGGGCCTGGCGAAGACCGGAAAGGTGCTCAGCACCGACATCGGCGAGCTCTTCCGGCGCAGGATCGACGACGAACTCTTCGAGGAACTCGAGGAGCGTCTGCTGCTGGCCGACGTCGGCGTGGACGCGACCCGACGCATCATGGACCAGATCACCCGCGCCGTGAAGCGCGGCGAGCTGGACGACGCCGAGGCACTGATGCAGGCCCTGGAACGGGCGATGACCGAGATCCTGGCGTCGGTCGAACGGCCCCTGCTGATCGAGCCGGGTGCGGGCAAGCCCTTCTCGGTCCTCGTGGTCGGCATCAACGGCGCCGGCAAGACCACCACCATCGGCAAGCTGGCCCATCACCTGCGCGCCGAGAACTACTCGGTGCTGCTCGCGGCCGGCGACACCTTCCGCGCCGCCGCGGTGGAACAGCTGCAGACCTGGGGCGAACGCAACCGGGTGCCTGTGATCGCCCAGGGCAGCGGCGCCGACTCCGCCTCGGTGGTCTTCGATGCCCTGCAGGCCGCGCAGTCCCGCCGCATCGACGTGATGATCGCCGATACCGCCGGGCGCCTGCACACCCAGCACAACCTGATGGACGAGATCCGCAAGGTGAAGCGGGTGATGGGCCGGCTCGACCCCGACGCGCCCAACGAGGTCCTGCTGGTGATCGACGGCGGCACCGGCCAGAACGCGATCAACCAGGTACGGCAGTTCCACGAGGCCCTGGGCGTAACCGGGCTGGTGGTCACCAAGCTCGACGGCACCGCCAAGGGCGGCGTGCTGTTCGCGCTGGCCGAGCAGATGGGCATTCCTGTCCGCTTCATCGGTGTCGGCGAAAAGGCCGAGGACCTGCAGCCCTTCGCGGCCCGCGCCTTCGTGCGCGCCCTGTTGAACCGCGACAACGACTGAGCCTCAGCGAGGCCGCGCCCATGATCAGGCTGCAACGCGTGACCAAGCGCTTCGACGGCGGCTCCGAGGCCCTGAGCAACGTGAGTCTGCGCGTGGATGCCGGCGCGCTGGCCTTTCTGACCGGGCCGTCCGGGGCCGGAAAAAGCACCCTGCTGCGCCTGATCGCCCTTCTGGAACGGCCGACCCGCGGCCGCATCATAGTCAACGGGCGGGACCTCGAGACCCTGCCTCGCCGCGAGGTGCCGCAGTTCCGGCGCGGTATCGGCCTGGTATTCCAGGATCACCGCCTGCTGTTCGACCGCCCGGTACACGCCAACGTCGCCCTGCCGCTGGAGATCCTCGGCTACCGGCGCGCCGAGGCCCGCAAGCGGGTGCGCGCCGCACTCGACAAGGTCGGCCTGCTGCAGAAGGAGAATGCCCAGCCGCAGACCCTGTCCGCGGGCGAGCAGCAGCGGGTGGGGATCGCCCGAGCGATCGTGCACCGGCCCGCTCTGCTGCTGGCGGACGAGCCTACAGGCAACCTCGACCCCAGACTCTCGCGCGAGATCATGCAGCTGTTCCTGGACTTCAACCGCGTGGGCGTCACCGCCCTGATCGCCAGTCACAATCTGGAACTGATCTCGGGCCTGGGCAAGCCGATCCTGCACCTGGAGAGCGGCAACCTCGAGGCCCGCCACGTGACGCAGGCGCGGAGCGCCGGATGAAGGACGGGGGCGAGCGCGCCGGCTGCCTGGAGGCGTGGCTGTACAACCATGCCGACGCCGCGCGCAGGAG
>Ga0209498_1000203_pt1 | contig 35741 bp, 28 predicted proteins | sample WalLakDeSediment_FD_184131 | JGI IMG/M metagenome (GOLD analysis project Ga0209498, IMG submission 184131) | Lake sediment microbial communities from Walker lake, Nevada to study Microbial Dark Matter (Phase II) - Walker Lake 11/02/13 Deep... | ecosystem: Environmental > Aquatic > Freshwater >...
AATGCAACTAAACGAGAGGAGGTGGCACTCCTTCGGTAACATTTCTAAATGAGTGAGCAACCCACCTCCGGTAACATTCTTATGTGAGTTGACACGTTGCTCTTCGTGTGGTTTGTTCGCTTCTGATTACCTCTGAGCGAATAATGGACAATTTCGCGAGGAAAAGCGCTCTCTCTGAAAGTCCCTGCCTTTGAATGAGCAGCCTGCGTTCTTATCTTTCCTAGTTCAGCGAAAACGTTGAGCCGTCCTCAGTCTTGGTAACTTCGATGCGCACAGGGAAGGCATCCTTCAACTCCTCGATATGGGTGATGACCAGTATTTTCTCAAAGTCGTCTTGAATCGAGTTTATAGCCTCAACCAACTTCTCCCTCCCGGTGCTATCCTGAGTGCCGAAGCCTTCATCGATAATAAGCGTTGGCAGTGGCGCGCCAGCTCGTCTTGCCAGGAGCTTGGATAGGGCAATCCGCAACGCGAAATTGACCCTGAAGGTTTCCCCCCCGCTGAACAGCTCGTAGTTACGTGTGCCCAGCTCGTCTGATATCTTTATCTCCAAGGTCTCGATAATACCGCCTTTCTGAGTATCGCGCTGACTCTCGATCCTTAGGTGCATTCGGTTGTCTGTCATTCGGCCCAGCAGACGGTTGGCCTCCTCTTCGATCTCAGGAAGAGCTGACTCGATGATCATGGCCTGTATGCCTTTCTTGCTGAAGGCGGTGGCCAAATCATCATAGATACTTTTCTCCTCCGTCACCGAACGCAGTGTCTTTAAGTTATCCTTCTTTTCTATTTCCAGCTGAGCACAGCGATGCAGGCTTGTTTGTATCTCGACTAACTTGTCTTGACAGTTTCGCTCTCGCTCCCGTAGCTGCCGATAGGCCACTTCAGCTTGGTTGAGCTTCTCCTCAAGACGGGGCAGTGCTTCAATCTCTGCCAGAATTGCCTTCCTTTTTTCAGCGTTTTCTTGGAGCGACGCATGCAGGTCCTCTGTTGCCTTCTGCGCGTGAGTCAAAGCTTCCCTTTCTTGCGGTAGCGATTTTTCTGCTTCGGTTCGCTCTCTCTCTAGGACCTCTGAACGACGTTCGCACTGGCTGCGCTCCGAGGTTATCATGGTCTCCAGCTTGCTCACTTCTTGCCTTAGCTTTCTCAACTCTCCTTCTTTTTGCTGTATCTCGCTAAGGTTAACTCGATAGATATCCCCCTTATCTCGCCCTTGGGATTCATAGGTAGCCATGATTCGTTCTCGCCCTTCCACTCCCAACTCCGTGCCACACAGGGGGCACTTGGCTTCTTCCTGTCCCAGCAGGTCAAGCTTGCCTTTTAGTTCCTCCATTTCCTTCTTCAACTGAGAGTTGGTTGATTGGAGATAATGGATTCGATTGGAGAGCTCTTCAGCCCGTTGTCTCGATTTGCCCAAATCCTGCTCTAGTCTGGTCAAATCATCCAAGCGTGTTTTTGTGTTGGCAAAGTCCTCATCGTAACTTGAAAGAACCTTCTCGTATCTCTCAATCCTGGTGCGGTGCTCTTTGGCGCGAACATTCAGATACTGGAGTTGTTGATTCGCTTGCTCGATTTGTCTACCTAGTTCTTTATGCTGTTGCTCCTTGAATTTCAAAGCTTCTCGTGACTGTCTCAACAGGGTCAGGGCTGATTCCTGTTTCCCCACATCACTGCTGATCATAGAGATAGCTGCCTGCGTTTCCTGCAGTTCAGCCTCGTAGTCCCCCTTTTTCTCTAACTGTTGCTCGATTCGGACAAGGTTATCGCTGCGATTGCGCTGTTCGATTTCTTTCTCTTTGCTGTGGTCTTTCGCAAGTTTCTCAAGGTCATCGTATAACGAGAGACCAAGGATGTTGGCGAGGACCTCCTTTCGCTCTCCGGGCCTCTTCATGCTGAACTCATCGGCACGACCTTGAAGCAACAGGGCGCTGTTGATGAATGTCTGATAGTCCATACGCAGTATCTCGATTATCCTTTGCTGTGTCTCCCCAATGGTGTTGCCGGTGATCGGGGAGAAACCTTCAGGAGTTGCTACCTGCAGCTCCAGAAGACTTTGCCCCGTGCCTCTCTGCCCACCCTTGGTGAGCTTGCCCTTAGCGCGCTTGCGCAGCACACGATAGCTGTTTGGGCCAACAGCGAACTCGAATTCAACCTCCATCTCCCCCTCGCCCAGGTGAATCAAATCATCGTCGCTCTTGGCTCTGGCCTTTCCCCACAGTGCCCAGGTGATGGCATCGAGGAGCGCTGACTTGCCGTTGCCGTTGTCGCCGCACAGGCAAACCACGTGGAAGCTTTCGAAATAAAGCGGTGGCACGTCATCGCGGTAACACATGAAGTTTCGGAGTGCAAGCTTAATCGGGATCATCGCTTGTAGCTCAAATGGTGTATTCCTTTCCCTCTTCGGGGCTAACTACTTTTGTACTCATGGGCACGATTTTATCGAATGCTTCGGGATGTTCCGTGTGAACAGGAAAAACTACCTTGGGGTTAATATCATGTATAAACTGCTCAATCTCAGGGCCTGATGCATGCCCGGAAGCGTGAACATAATGGGGCTCATGTGCCGGAGCATTGATGTCGAAGTGTCGAAGCCATTTTTTCAATCTTTCCTCATCGAGTTCCATCTCGGTATTGAACGGTTCACTTGAGGCACGTATGTAGGTGCTGCCTGGCGCAGGGCTCAAATCTATCAACTCGTTGAAATCGTAGTAGTCCAGATGGATCAGGTATTTAGATTGATTCTGCTTTATCTGGTACGCTCTGATGCCATTAGTGAAGTGTTCTAGATTGATAGTTGAAGAAGCAGCCCTATCCCAGTCCACACTATAGCCAGCATCGTACTTGGAGTGGACGTAATCGCTCTTGCTATAGAGCATGTTCTGCTTTCTCTTGAGATAAACTCTCACTGTTTCATCGCCTGAAACGTCGGTTATGTCAAGTGCCTCGATGTGCTTTAGCCTTTCAAGCAGAAAGGCGAGCTTTGGCGATATTACGAGAATCCTGCCTGTGCGTTCGGCAACTTTCTTCATGGTTTGGTATCTGGTTATATCCTTCCATGCGAATCCGACCATTGCCAGCGCTTTTGTCTGAGATACCAGTTCCAAGCAACGGTCCTCTACGCTGCTTTCGGTATCAGGGGTGTCATTGGTTATCCTGGTACCCTCGATGATCAAGGCATCTGGCCTCGAACCTTTCAGTGCATTCCGGAAGTTCGCCGTCAGATCGCTTCTGGTGCCGTGGAAACGCAGGTCTCCTGTGTAGACGGTAGTCTTGCCATCCGATGCAGTGATTAGAAATCCCATTGCACCGGGGACGGAATGATCCACGGGGAATGACTGAACCTCGATGTTTCCAATGCTGTCATGCTCAGCGAGAGTTCTGTATTCTCTCGGCACAGCTTTAGTAGAGATCGTGTATGCGCCGGGGAAAAAGGCTCGCGGCCCCATTTCAGAGAGCGCTCTCTTCTTGGCTACTGTGAATTCGTACTCGAATCCTCCCATGCCTATGGCTTCGGCCGTCTCGATGACAATCTTGGTAATATCTGAGCAGTAGATAGGTATCTTCTCGTCCAGCAGGGAAATGTATTGGAAGTGATCCAAATGTCCATGAGATATAAGCACCCCTTCAATGAATGGGCTTCCATTATCCTGGGCAACCTTGTTGTAGCTCTTGACATCGCTTATCCAGAGGGACTTGTCGTCACATTCGATTTCCTTCATGACCTCTTCGATACTCTCGATCTTCAGCAGGTCGTCTCTATAGATTCCGTCGATCCCAGGTGTTACACCAAGCTCTATCAGATCTCTGAGTCCGTTATTTGTCCTCGGTTGCAGGTATTCTTCGTAGAAGTCGCCCTTTTTACCAAAGGACATTCCAAAGTCCAGGAATACCCTGGTGCCCTTGTCTTCCAGCAAGATCTTATTTCCCCCGATCTCGCCAATTCCTCCGTAAAAGGTCAGGGAAGCCATTGGGATCTCCTTTTGTTAGAAATCCAGCTCTTCTTCATCCACGGCTAGACCAGGAATTTCGTCCTTCCTGGGGCATATTTTGAGAAAATCGCAGGTTCCGCAGTAGCTATTTATGATGGCTGGATACTTTGTCTCGGCGAGAATCCTGTCAACCATGCTGACTACATAGTCAGCAGCTTGCTCCAGGTCTGCGGTTGTTGGCCAAAGGGTTTCGAATTCACCAGCAACCAGGTAGAGATAAGAAACCTTGGCAACCGGTAGCTCCTGCTTCTTAGAGAGAATCAGGGCGTAGATATCAAGCTGGGTGCGATCTGTCTCCTCCGGCATTTTGCCGGTCTTGTAATCTATGATGTGCAAACCGCCCTCAGCATCTTTGTCAACACGGTCTATTTTACCGACCAAGGTGATCTTTGGTGACAGCTCTGTCTTATGGTAGTCTTCCACCATGATGGGCGTTACGGACAGGTCCTGGTTTTGGGCAAACCAACGCACTTGGTCAAGTGCTCTTTCACCCCACCGTTTTTCGTCATCCAGGTCCTCGAACCCCTTGCGGTAACGCCGCCACTTCTCCCGCAGTAGATTCTCAAGCCTTGCCACAGTTCGCTCTTCAACGGGGACAATGGACAGGAAATCCTTGAGAGCAGCGTGGATATGGTCGCCCATGGTGAAGTAGGGCCGCGGCTTGGCATAAATTTTTGACAGGTCGTCTATATAATGGAACTTGTACTGCCTGGGACACTGCTGAAACATTTTCAACCTGAAGGGGGAGGCATTAAACATTATTCTTCCCCTCTCGAATCAGCCTTTCTCCGTATTCGAGAAGTAGCTGGGCTCGGTCTTTGGGAGTCTTCTTTGATTCAAGGTATAACTGTAATGCTTCCAGAGGTGTTATCCCCTCTGCAGAATGGCTCCCCAGTCTACTGCGGTGCTCTCGTTCAACCTCCTTGTTAATAGCAGCGACAAAGTATGCCTCCTTGAGCGCTTTTCGTATCTCGTTTTCCTGGACTAGTCCCTCTTTTTCGGCTGGGATCTTGATCTGCAGGCGGACTATGGAGTTCTCAACATCATTTTTTGCGATGGCACGAAGAACTGCTGCAGTAGGATCGTCCGTATCAGCGTTGACCTTGATTGTCAGGAAGCGCCGCGCTTTTACCGGGTGGAATTCACAGGAGCGTACCCGCCTGCTCTGTACGGCGGTTTCATCCAGTTCCACGACGTAGAATCCCTTCTCCTGCCCCTCATCGCCGAAGTCGATGGTCTGCAGGCTCCCCGGGTAGACAACGGGTACCGGATGGTCAACTCTCTGCTGATTGTGCATGTGACCGAGAGCCACATAATCGAAGGCAGGATTGGCGATGCTGCTCAGGGTCAGGATATAGTCCCGCCCTACAAGCATCGTCTTCTCTGATCCTGGAGTAGAGCTTGAATGCGATAAATGCCCAGCAAAGATAGCGGGCAGACCGGGATCGAGGTTTGCTACCTCGGCGTCAAGCCACTTTGTAATGATATCCTGAATCCTCACATTGATCTGGTCCAGGGATAGGTTCTTCGTGTCTTCGCGACTCAGCAATTTGCTGCGTCTCGCCCAGGGCAAGGCCACGATCTGTAGTGGGCCTTTCCTTGTCTCTATGCGATAACTTTGCGGCTGGTTGGCAACGGTTACATTCTCGATTGCTAACGTGTCGAATATCTCTACTGCGGTGGCTCTCCCGATTGCATGTGGCAGGTCGTGGTTACCCGCGAGAAGGAAAACACGGATATCGCTGGCACTGAGCTGCCTGATGCGTTTAGCGAACTCGCGCTGGTAGGTCTGACTGGGGTCGCGGCTCTTGTAAGCATCGCCGCAGAAGAGTACCAAATCTATGTCATTGTTCAGGGCATAGTCCACCAATTGATCCAGAGCAACCAGGAAGTCACTGAGGCGTGAGGAAAGGCCTGTGGCGGGATCGATGCGCCCGTAGGTCTCCACGCCAAGGTGGAGGTCAGCGAAATGAAGTATGCGCATCACCTTTTCTCGCGAGCTATAATCTGCCGATGCCTCTCTGGATGGCCTTGGCAACCTTTGTTCCGAAAATAGGCTTTCTTCCGTTCACCCTGAGCCTGTCGAAGGGCCGTTCATGGTTCGACAAGCCTGTCCTGAGTTGAGCCGAAGGGCTCACCACGAACGGCATCTGGCTGGGGTAGGTTGCCCGACGTCGGGCAACCTATCCATGCTCGAATGCTCTCACAGTTTTCGTAGCCTTTGACGCAAAAGTCACATTCGATGGGGCTTGTCCCCTTCAGAATTATCGCCTTCATTGTTTTCTCAGTCCTCGAATCCGAGCCATTTCGTCCCGCCGGGGGGCAGGACCTCGAAGGGTTCGCCGTTCAGCTTAGCATCGAGTGTTGACTTCAACTCCTTGACAGGCACTCGTATCTGACGCATGCTGTCGCGCTCGCGTATGGTGACTGCATTGTCCTCGAGCGAATCAAAGTCGATTGTAACGCAAAGGGGTGTGCCGATCTCGTCCTGCCTGCGATAACGCCTGCCTATGCTCTGAGCGTTGTCATATTGCACCATCCAGTATCGTCGCAAGTCGGTGTAGATTTCCTTGGACAGTGGCAGCAGCTTCTCATTCCGGCTCAGAGGAAGGATCGCAACCTTTATCGGAGCCAGCGCCGGGTGGAGCCTCAGGATGACCCTCACCTCATCCTTGTCCTGCTCTTCGTCATAGGCATCTGCCAGGAAAGCCAGTACAGAGCGGTCAACCCCCGCTGAGGGCTCAATGACGTAGGGGATTATGTGCTCCTTGCTCTCCTCATCGTAATAGCTCAGGTCTTTGCCGCTGTAGCTGGTGTGCTGTCTCAGGTCGAAGTCGGTGCGATTAGCGATGCCCTCCATCTCGGACCAGCCTATAGGGAACAGGTATTCTATGTCATAGCATTCCTTGGCGTAATGGGCAAGCTCGTCCTCGGTGTGCTGGTGTAGCCTGAGGTTTTCCTTTTTGATGCCCAGGCTGACATACCAGTCAAACCTTTCCTCGACCCAGTACTGGAACAGCTCCTCATCGCTGCCGGGCTTGACGAAGTATTCGATCTCCATCTGCTCGAACTCACGTGTGCGGAAGATGAAGTTCCCCGTGGTGATCTCGTTTCTGAAGGCCTTCCCGATTTGAGCGATGCCGAAGGGTAACTTCCTTCGAGTGGAGTTGAGAACGTTCTGGAAGTTGACGAAAATGCCCTGGGCTGTCTCCGGGCGGAGGTAAACCGTGCCTGCTTCATCCTCCACAGCGCCGACGAATGTCTTGAACATCAGATTGAACATCCGGGGTTCGGTGAGTTCACCGCCGCAATCGGGGCATTTCCCGTCTTTGACATCATCGGCACGCCAGCGTTTGCGGCATTCCTTGCAGTCAACCAAAGAGTCGGCGAAGCCACCCACATGGCCGCTGGCGACCCATGTTTGGGGGTGCATCAGGATAGAGGCGTCCAGCCCGACCATGTCGTCGCGTTCCTGGACCACCGCTTTCCACCAGCAGGCCTTGACATTGTTCTTAAGCTCTACGCCGAGCGGCCCGTAGTCGTAGCATGCGCCAAGCCCGCCGTAGATCTCACTTGATGGAAAGATGTATCCGCGCCGCTTGCATAGCGACACCAGTTTATCCATGTTTACCTTACCTGGTGCTTGTTCTGCCACTATATTTCTCCAGATTAATCTATTCAAAGTGGGTAGCGTTGCCACTCCCTTCGGGCTTGAGCCTCAGGGCGAAACGCCTGTGGCAACGAATTCTTCGTCCCGATTCCCATCGGGACGCTACATAAGGTTAGCAGTTTTGCCTATGAGTGTAAAGACTAATCTCGTTCAGATAGACGGGTGACACTTTCCCCTCATTGCAAGAGGTTATTTCAGTTGTCATTGCGAGGTCGCCTAAGGCGGCCGAAGCAATCTCGGTCTTCGACCTTGAGGCTCAGACCGAAATGTGGGGGGATGGGAACTATTATGGGATTGCTTCGCTTTGCTCGCAATGACAGGGACAATGGAGAGAGACAATGTGTCACTAATGTACTTGACCAGTGTAAAGCCTTGACAAGCCGCTGCAAATAGCGACAATATTTAGTGGGGGGGAAGAATGATTCTGAAAGAGCTCGCAGTTGGTATGTTTGCCTCGAACTGCTTTATCGTGGGTTCGGAAACGACCAAGGAGGGGATAATTATCGACCCGGGTGCCGACGCCAATGCTATATTGAACGCGGTGCATGGCCTCGGTTTGACTATAGGGCTGATAGTAGCTACCCATAACCATGTTGATCACGTTGGTGCGCTACGCCAGGTTAAAGAAGCTACAGGTGCAGACTACGCTGTCCATGAGGCGGATGTGGAAGGGATGACACCTGCGATGTTCGGCCGTATGCTGGGGGTAGTGATGGGTGGGTCTTTTAAGTCCCCGCCCGGTCCTGATAGAGTGCTTCGAGATGGCGATGTAATCGAGGTTAGTGACTTGAAGCTTACTGTGCTGCACACACCCGGGCATACTCCGGGAGGCATCTCGCTCTTGGGGGATGGGGTGCTTTTCTCCGGTGATACCCTGTTTAACTTTGGTATTGGCCGGACTGATATGTCTGGAGGTGACTATGCCACGCTAATAAATAGCATAGTTACCAAGCTCATGATGCTGCCTGATGATACTATAGTCTATCCCGGGCATGGGCCTGCAACCACCATCGGTGCTGAACGCAAACGGAACCCCTTCCTCGTATGAAGAAGGGGTTCCAACTGCAGTTCTAATAGATAGTCCGGGTTGCTAGGCCAGCGCGACCCAGAGCGGGCATAGCACCAGAGTGATCGTGCTCAGGAGCTTCACCAAAACGTGCAGTGAGGGGCCAGCGCAGTCCTTGAACGGATCGCCTACAGTATCGCCAACCACTGCGGCAGCGTGAGTGGGCGTTCCCTTGCCGATGACGTTGCCTTCCTCATCCTTGAACTCTCCGCTTTCGATGAGCTTCTTTGCATTGTCCCAGGCGCCACCGCCGTTATTGAAGAAACTGGCCATCATAATACCGGCAATGGTTCCCACCATGAGGAATGCGGCTACTGCCATGGCAGCATCGTAGCCTGGTATCTGAGCAAAGACGACACCCAATACTATCGGTGAGGCTACTACCAGCACCGAAGGTGCGATCATTTGCCTCAGCCCAGCCTTGGCTGTAATGTCGACACACCCGGCGTAGTCCGGCCTCGATGTGCCTTCCATAATACCGGGGTCGGCCTTGAACTGACGTCTCACTTCGTCGATAACCTTGCCCGCTGTCCTCCCCACAGCCCTGATAGCCATCGAGCTGAAGAGGAAGACCAGCATAACAGCAGCCAGAGCGCCGACAAATACCTCTACCCTGGCAATGTCTACTATGTGGAACGGCTCTCCCCTGAGCAGTGCCACCCGCTCCAGGTAGGCCTGAAATAGCAGGAAGGCGGCCAGGCCCGCGGACACCATAGCAAAGCCCTTGGTCAGTGCCTTGGTGGTGTTGCCTACGGCGTCAAGGCGGTCGGTAATACTGCGTGCTTCCCCTCCTACCCCCGCCATCTCGATGATGCCATTGGCGTTATCGGTGATGGGGCCGAAGGTATCCATTGTCAGGATGAAGGGACAAGTCATGAGCATGCCCATGGTTGCCACAGCGGTGCCGAACGCGCCGCCGCCTGCGAGCCCTATCTGTGTTCCCATCCAGTAGGAGAGAAGGAGTGCCAGGCCGATGGCGAAAGCGGTGGCGAGGGTAGTCTCGAAGCCTACCGCGGTGCCCTCGACTATGTTCGTAGCCGGGCCTGTGCGGGATGCTTTAGCAATACCGTCCACGGGACGGTGTCCAGGCTCGGTGTAGTACTGCGTGATAAACACTATCACTACACTGGCCGCAATACCCACCGCTCCGGCACCGATAAGCCAGGCGTATTCTGTTCCCAGCATTACGATTACCGTTACTACCATGCCTATCAGGGAAAGCCCGATGGCGATAAAGTAGCCCCGGTTGAGGGCGTTCATCGGGTTCTCGCCCTCCTTAGCTTTCACCAGCAGTACTCCTATCATGCTGGCGAAGATGCCGAAGGAGCGGATGACCAGCGGGAACAGTACCCAGACCGCGTTGCCGGTGATCAGGTAGAGCACTACGCCGAGGATCATGGCGCCGATGTTCTCAGCAGCGGTGGACTCGAAGAGGTCTGCGCCACGTCCGGCGCAGTCGCCTACGTTATCACCAACGAGATCGGCTATGACAGCGGCATTTCTGGGGTCATCCTCGGGGATACCCGCCTCTACCTTGCCGACCAGGTCGGCTCCCATGTCGGCTGCCTTGGTGTAAATCCCTCCGCCGAGCTGGGCGAAGAGCGCTACAAAGCTTGCACCGAAGCCAAAGCCTATTATGACGTGAGGCGCGATATCGGGGTTGTTGTGACCTCCGTAAGCGTAGTACATAATGGACACCCCGATGAGGCTCAAGGCCACGATGAGGAAGCCGGAGACGGCTCCTCCCCTCAGGGCCACGGTAACAGCCTCATTGAGGCTGCGGCGGGCTGCAGCGGCGCAGCGCACGTTGGATTTCACCGAGATGTACATACCTATGTAGCCCGAAACTGCCGAGCAGAAAGCGCCGACAAGGAAAGCTACCCCTGTACGCCAGGCGATGCCTACGGGGGTCATGCCCGGTATCCCTTCCTCGCCGCGTAGTGTCCCTACAAGTACTGCTACGATCACCGCGGTGAATACTGCGATGATGCCGATGGTGGTATACTGTCGCCTGAGGAAGGCCATAGCCCCCTCCAGAATCATGTCACCTATTTCCTGCATTTCCGGGGTGCCGGTATCGCGGCGCAGTATGTCTCTAACGAGCAGGATAGCGAATACTATCGCGAAGACACCGGCCACCGGAACAAGCCAGATAAGACCCAACTTTTTGAACCTCCTTTCCTATACGATATAAAAACAACAAGCACAGCCTGAAGGCCCCCTCAAAGCGTTTAGTTTGTGCTCATCGCTCAAGATAAGAAGCAAGTCGCCCATGAACCTACAAACGTGAAGGCTTTTAAGAAGCTACCAACACAAAAACCGGTATGAACATCACGGCCACCTTACCCACGAGTTTTATCAGGATATTGAGTGAAGGCCCAGCCGTGTCCTTGAAGGGATCGCCAACAGTATCCCCTATAACGGCCGCCTTGTGAGCGTCGCTGCCCTTGCCTCCCAGATGGCCGGACTCGATATATTTTTTCGCGTTATCCCAAGCTCCGCCTGAGTTAGCCATCAGTATCGCCAAAACAAAACCGGTCACCAAAGCCCCTGTCAGGAATCCTGCCAGGGCTTCCAGTCCCAGGCCAAAGCCGATTGCAAGCGGAACCAGTATCACCAACAGCCCCGGCACTATCATCCCTTTCAGGGCCTTGCGAGTGGTTATGTCAATACAACTGGCGTAGTCGGCTCGGGCGGTACCTTCCATCAAACCAGGTATTTCCTTGAATTGCCTTCTAACTTCCTTGCAGACGGAAAAAGCGCCGCGGCTCACGGCTCGCATCGACAGAGCGGAGAACAGGAAAGGAAGCATCGCGCCGATGAACAAGCCGACAATCACCTCTATCTGAGAGAGGCTTGCAAGTATGGCGGTGCCGGTCTCCGCCTTAGCCACGGCGAAGAAGGTGGCCAGCCAGGCCAGGGATGCCAGCGCTGCCGAAGAAATAGCGAATCCCTTGCCTATGGCAGCGGTGGTGTTGCCCACAGCGTCGAGAGCCTCGGTACGTGATCTGACCTCTTTACCCAGTCCGCCCATTTCGGAGATTCCTGCGGCGTTGTCAGCTATGGGGCCATAGCAGTCTATGGCCAGCAACATCCCTAAAGTGATTAACATGCCCTCAGCAGCGATGGCTATTCCGAATAGTCCGGCGTCCCCGCCTCCTGCGACCCTGTAGGCGATCAAGGTCGCGACGGCGACAAGAATCACTGGCACTACGGTACTAAACATGCCGACGGCAAGCCCCTGAATAACATTGGTGGCAGCCCCCATTTCGCTTGACCTGACGATGCCCTTTACCGGGCCTCTATCCGAAGTAAAGTACTCGGTTGATATCCCGATCAAGAAGCCGCAGGCTAGGCCTGCGATCATGGCATAGAGAACCCAGATTTTATCAGGGCCCAGATAAAACCACACTAATAAGAAACCGCCTATTAGCATCAATATGTTGCTGACGTATACACCGCGATTCAGGGTTGCGCGGGCCTTGGATGTCTGCTCCTCAAAGCTTCCCCCGGCCTCTGGAGGTCTGACGAAGAAGGTCCCGATTATTGCGGCCACTATTCCTACAGCCCCCAGAAGCAGGGGGAAGAATGTCCCTTTGTCGGCCCCGAGGACCAGCGGAGTTATGGCTAAAACCATGGACGCTGCTATTGCAGAGACGTAAGATTCAAAAAGGTCAGAGCCCATTCCAGCGATGTCGCCCACATTATCGCCCACATTGTCGGCTATGACTGCGGGATTTCTAGGGTCATCCTCGGGGATTCCAGCCTCCACTTTCCCTACTATGTCGGCGCCGACATCGGCACTCTTGGTGAAAATCCCTCCACCAACCCTGAGGAATAGGGCGACCATGGAGGCCCCAACAGCGTACGCCAGCCAGACATGGTAATCATCGGACAGTGTCACGATGACGCTTAAGCCCAGTAATCCCAGGCCGACGACGCAGAATCCCATCACAGCCCCACCCGAGAACGCGATCCTCAGGGCACGTGCCCAGCTCGATGTAGCAGCGGTAGCCGTTCTCGCATTTGCTCTTACGGCTATGCTCATTCCCAGATACCCCGCCGCGGCTGAGGCCAGTGTGCCCACAAGATAGGCAATGCCGACCCAGGGCTTGGGCTCTAGCACTGTAGCGAAAACTACTGTCATGATTATGGTGACAACGGCCAGGGCCCGGAACTCATTGTGTAGAAATGCTCTGGCACCTTCTTGGATGGCCGAGGCTATATCCTTGACTTTGTCTGAGCCGATGTCTTGACGCAGAATATAGAGCACCAGATAGCCGGCAAAGGCCAGTGCTAGGAGCCCAGCCAGTATAACCGGTATCATTTCGAGATTCATGAACCGTACCTCAGGAAGATTTCGGGCAAAATAAAGGGACAGGCCTTCGCCCTATCCCAGCAAATGCTTCGCACAGTCAAACTCACGCTTAATAATCTATCAGGGCACCGACTGTTAGTCAAGGCGGGAACCAGCAGTACCAAGCTAACAAAGGGATGGTTAAAGGGCAAAACGTTTACTTCGCCAGTCTCTGCGTGATCTGGAAGGTTTTCCCCTCAGTCTTTATGGCGGGAGCTATTACTACCTCGGTTTGATGCATTTCCCTGATATTTCGTGCACCACAAACTCCCATTGACGTACGCAGTGCCCCTACCAGATTCTGAGTGCCGTCCGTGACTGATGCCGGGCCGAACATAGTCTGTTTCAGGGAACAGTTGATCCCGACCTTGATCCGCGTTCCTCTTGGTAGTGCCTCGTGGGGGGTTGCCATTCCCCAGTGATTACCTCTTCCTGGTGCTTCTTCAGTCTGTGCCAATATCGATCCCAGCATCACGGCATCGGTACCGCAGGCAAATGCCTTGCAAATGTCACCTCCATTGCGGATACCACCGTCGGTAATTATTGGAACATATCTTCCGGTTGTCCTGAAATAGTCATCGCGTGCGGCAGCACAGTCCATAGTTGCTGTTGCTTGAGGTACTCCCACGCCTATTACTTCCCTAGTGGTGCAGGCTGCGCCTGGGCCTATGCCCACAAGAACGCCGTGGACGCCGGTTTCCATCAGCTTGCGACAGGCGCTGTAGCTAACGCAGTTGCCTACGATGACGGGTACCGGTACCTGCTTGATTATCTCGGAAAAGATAAGGCCGCGGTAACTCTTCGATATGTGACGGGCGGTGGTGACGGTTGATTGCACCACCAGAATATCGATTCCGGCCTCGGCTGCAAGCGGAGATAGCTTCTTGGTATTGGCTGGTGTGAGAGAGACAGCACAGATAGCACCCGCATCCTTAATCGCCGTTATTCGATCACCGATCAGGTTCTCCTTGATCGGCTTCGAGTAGACCTTCTGCATAATCGAGGTTACCTTCTCCGGCGGAGCGTCAGCAATCTGGGCCAGAACCTCGTCGGGGTTGGCGTAGCGTGTCTGTAATCCCTCGAGATTGAGAACAGCAAGCCCTCCCAGCTTGCTCATGGCGATAGCGAATTTCACGTCTACTACGCCGTCCATAGCTGATGCCAGGATGGGGATGGAAAAGGTGAGGCGGTCGATTGCAAGGCTGATATCTGTCTGATCGGGGTTGATGGTTATGTCGCTGGGAACGAGTGCTATCTCCTCGAACCCGTAGGTATACCTCATTTGCTTGTATTGATAATGCTCCATCATGTCATCACGCCTAATATTGGGGTAAGGATACAATAAAGAGGGGTATAGAGTCAAGGTGAAGAACTCGCAGATAGACGGGGACTCAGCTATGCTCTATAATCCTCTTGCAATGGCTACGCTCTATCTGGTAGCTACACCTATCGGGAACCTGGAAGATATGTCGCAGCGAGCGATTCGCATACTGGGCGAGGTAACACTTATCGCTGCCGAAGATACGCGTAGGACGCGACAGTTGCTCGCTGCCTACGGTTTAAGGACGCCACTGACCAGCTACCACGAACATAGCAGGAAGTCAAAACTTCCTTACCTTTTGGGACGCCTTGAACAAGAAGATGTTGCCCTGGTCTCGGATGCGGGTATGCCGGGCATTAGCGATCCTGGGTACGAACTGGTAAAAGGCGCGATCGAACGGGGAATTCCAGTCATTGCTATCCCGGGGGCCTCAGTGTTGACCACAGCCCTTGCTGTCTCCGGCTTGCCGGCAAATCAGTTTGTCTATATTGGCTTTTTGCCTCGGAGGAAGGGTGAGAGGAGACGCTTGCTGGAGTCGATTGACACCGAGTGGCGCACTATTGTTGCCCTGGAAGCACCGCACAGGTTGCTGTCCTCATTGACGGACGTCGAGGAGATATTGGGAGACAGGGGAATCGCTATCTGTCGGGAGTTGACCAAGGTTCATGAAGAGGTCTTCAGGGGTACTGTGAGTCAGGCGATAGCTCATTTCTCTCAACCAAGGGGGGAATTCACCTTCGTCATTGAGGGTTATAGGCAAGAGGAAAAGAAGGCGGGGATAACCGATTCAGTCAGGGAAGAACTGCACAGACTTCGCATAGAGGGAGTTCCAGCTAAGGAGGCTGTAGCTCAACTAGCGAGCAGAACCAAGTTACCGAAAAATGCGCTCTATAAGGCATGGCTGGAACTCCCCTAGTTTTATTTTCCGTTGCCCTTGTGATAGAATTAGTATTCAGAAAATATAATGCCTGAACGTATCTTCATTGGTGTAGCGTGGCCCTATGCAAACGGGCCTTTACATTTGGGGCAGATCGCTGGGGCGTATCTGCCCGCTGACATTTTTGCCCGATATCATCGCATCAAGGGTAACGAGGTGCTGATGGTTTCCGGGTCAGACCAGCATGGCACACCGGTCACGCTCCGCGCAGAGAAAGAAGGTAAGTCACCAGAGGAGGTGGTATCCCGCTATCACCAGGGATTCCTTGACTGCTGGGAGAAGCTGGGCATCTCATTTGACCTGTTTACCACTACAGGCACTCGGAACCATGCTCAGGTTGTCCACGATTTGTTCCTTACGCTGCTTGATAAGGGTTATATATATAAGGACAAGATGGTTTTGCCTTATTGCTCCAATTGCCGTCGCTTCCTCCCTGACCGGTATGTGGAAGGCACCTGCCCTTATTGCCACCACCCCAAAGCTAGGGGCGACCAGTGTGATGAGTGCGGCAAGCCGCTGAATCCGGTAGATCTGATTGACCTCTCCTGTGGCATCTGTGGAGAAGCTCCTGAGATCAGAGAGTCAGAGCATTATTTTCTGCGACTCTCCAGCTTCTCCGAGCAACTCAAGCCTTGGGTTCAGGAACAGAGCCATTGGAGGCAGAACGTATTTAACTTCACCCTCAGCTATCTGGCCGAGGGGCTCAGGGACCGAGCTATTACCAGAGATATCGACTGGGGCGTATCGGTGCCGGTACCCGGCTTTGATGAAAAGCGAGTTTACGTATGGTTTGAGGCGGTGATCGGCTATTTATCGGCTTCCAAGGAATGGGCTGAGTCTTGTGGAGATAGCGAGAGATGGCGTGGTTTCTGGCAGGGGGATGTCAAGAGCTACTACTTCATAGGTAAAGATAATATTATCTTCCACACTGTCATCTGGCCGGCAATGCTCCTGGGCTATGGCGATCTCAATTTACCCTATGATGTGCCAGCCAATGAGTTTCTTACCTTGAAGGGGAAACAGCTTTCCACTAGCCGTAACTGGGCGGTATGGCTGCCCGATTACCTTGAGCGGTATGATCCTGATCCACTGCGCTATCAGTTGTCTATCGGTATGCCTGAGACCAGCGATGCCGATTTCTCGTGGCAGGAATTCGTGCGCCGCAACAATGACGAACTGGTAGCTACCTACGGCAACCTGGTACATCGTGTGCTGACTATTACTTATCGCAATTTCGACGGCCGTGTACCTGCCGCAGGCGATGTCGATGCGGATTCGAAAACCCTGTTGAGCAAGGCGGAGGCGACTCTGAATAAGGTAGATGACCTTCTTTATGGCTGCCACTTCAGGGAGGCGATGAGAGAGGCTATGGCGCTGGCACAGGAGGCAAATCGCTATTTGGACGCCAAGGCTCCGTGGAAGACAATCAAGGAGGATAGAGACTCGGCAGCTACCGCTCTCTCGACAGCACTGGGCGTTATATGTTGTCTCAAGACCGTACTTTATCCCTTTTTACCTTTCAGTTCGGGTAAGCTGCATCGCCTGCTTGGGTTTGAGGGGACTGTTGAGGGGGGAGATTGGTCAATATCGGCACCCCAGACGGGCCAGAAATTGGCATCTCCTGAACCTCTTTTTACTAAATTAGATGATAAAATCGTTGATGAGGAAAATAACCGTCTGGAACAAAGCGCACTGGTTCCATGACTTTAAGCCGAATTAGTGGGAATATAAGATGTGGTATCTAACTAAGCTGGCGATGAAAAGTCGCGTGTTGACCATCCTGCTGGCAGCGTTGCTCATCGGGGGTTCGATCTGGGCTACTTTCCAGTTGAAGATGGAGATGATCCCGGACATGGAGCTTCCCTTTAGCTTTGTGGTCACAGCTTATCCCAACGCATCTCCCGAAGACGTCAATGATGATGTCACGGTGCACATAGAGAATGCTGTCTGGGACCGGTGGATGGGTAATGGCCTGAAGTATCTGGAAGCGATCTCAGCGGACGGGATCTCAGTCATTGTGGCAGAGTTCGAATACGGCACCGACATGAAGCAGGTAAACAAGACCATTCGTGAGGACATCGGCGCCCTGGACCTGCCTCCGGATCTGGTCGGTGTCCCCGGGATGGAGGAGAATCCCCGCGTTATTGATATCGATTTCGGTACAATGATGCCTCTGGTGCAGCTCAGCCTTGTCGGTGATGTTCCCCCAGCTCACTTGAGATACGTCGCCACTAATACTGTCGTGCCGCAGCTGGAGGACATCGATGGCGTGTTCGAAGTGCCACTGGAGGGGAGCGAGGACGAGAAGACCCTGATCGACCCCGATCCTATTGATCTGAAGCAGAGCGGCGTGTCTTTGTACCAGATTGCCGCGCTGCTCTCGATGAACCCGGAGTATGCCTCCCTGGATAATGTTGTGAATCTCCCTATGATGGTCGACTCTATCGTGCTCGGTGACATAGCGGGCGTTGATCTGGGACCGGCTCCGAGGACGTCGATCACGCGGACCAACGGCGAGCCAAGCGTCGGCATCGTGGTAATGAAGGATGCCGACGCCAACGTCGTCGATGTGGCCAACGCGGTGATGGAGAAGGCTGCGGAGATAAACGAGACCCTCGAAGAGGGACTGGAGCTTGTCGTTGTATTCGACCAGTCAGAGTTCATCGAAGAGAGCATCACCGAGCTGACACAGATGGCGCTCATCGGTGCCGCTCTTGCCATTATAGTTGTCTTCATATTCCTGGCGGCTTTTCGTGCTTCGCTGGTTACTGCGATGTCCATCCCCTTCAGTATCATCGTCGGGTTTCTGGCGATGTACTTCAGCAATATTACAGTCAATCTGCTCACACTGAGCGCCATGGCCATCGCCGTAGGCCGTTTGATCGATAACAGTATCGTCGTTGCCGAGGTCATTTATCGACGTATGAAGGGTGGACAGGGTTTCATGGAGGCCTCTATAGGCGGCTCTAAAGAGATAGCAGGTCCCATCACCTCATCTACGCTGGCCACAGTGGCCATTTTCATACCGCTCATGTTTGTGGGTGGTATCGTAGGTCAGCTGTTCATACCGTTTGCTTTGACTATAACCTTTGCTCTTATTGCTTCGCTCCTGATAGCGCTGATTGTAGTGCCCGCATTTTCCAAGTGGTTCGTTGGCAGTCGGGGAAAAGACAAAAAGATGAGTGCCGGCGACACGTGGTACCAGAAGCTATACATTCCTTCGCTCAAGTGGGCACTGGGCCATCGCGTGCTAACCCTGGTGATCGCCGGCGTGCTCTTTATCGGCAGTCTGGGGCTGTTGCCGATTATCGGCAGCTCGTTTATACCGGGCATGTTCCAGCCCATGTTGTTCGTGGAGATCGAGATGCCGCCGGGGACGGACATCAGCACAACCAGCGAGATAGCGGCCATGGTGGAGGTGCCTATCGGGACGCTCGAAGGCGTGGAGGCCTTCCACACCACGATCGGCGCCTCGGCGTCTACCACACAGGGTGCAGTGACAACTGCCTTCGGCGGCGGCGACAACACCGGCGAGATAATGATCCTCTTCGATGACAACGTGGATCTGGAGATGCTGCACTCCCATCTGAAGGATGCTGTCGAGGCCATGATGCTGGGCGACTATGTCAAGGTCATGACCGGTGAAGAGATGCAGTCGGCCCAGATGGGGTCCTCCGGTATAGAGCTCTCCGTGCGCGGCGACAACTTCGAGGACATCGGCACGGCGACCATGCTGCTCGCCGGGCGACTGGAGGGTATCGACGGTCTGACAGAGCTGGAGTACCAGGTCACGCAGGTCGTGCCGAAGCTCAATATCATATTGGACTACGATAAGATGGAGAGCCTGGGACTGTCCGGGGAGGAGATCAGGCAGTTGGAGCAGGAGAAGCTACTCCTCGAGATGGGTGGTCCCCTGTCAGACGTGGAAGTCAGTGTAGACGATGAGAAGTATGGCTTCTTTATCAACGGGGTGGCCGGGGATGTGTATATATCCGAGAACCCTGTGGATCTGGCAAATGCATTGCCCGTAGGATTCCCGGCGGGCCTGACGCTGGGCGATGTCGCCGATGTGTCCTTCGCGGAGGGCTTGACACATATCAGCCACTCCGACCTCAGGCTCTCTGCCAGCGTGACCGGCTCTGTCACCGAGAAGGACGTAGGTGCGATCACCAGGCAGGTCAACGAAGAGATCAAGGAGGTCGAAAAGGAGCTGGACGCCCTCGGTATACAGGGGGTCGAGATCGTAGAGGGCGGCATAGGGCAGGAAATGGCCGAGAGCTTCTCCTCTATGGGGATCGCTATACTCGCGGCCATAGTGATTGCGTACCTGATTTTGGTCGTCAGTATGCGCTCGATATTGAATCCCCTGATTATCATGGTCAGTCTGCCCTTGGCGACGATTGGGGCCTTCCTCGGCCTGCTTATCATGGGCTACACGCTGGATATGTCGGGCATGATGGGCATACTGATGCTGGTCGGCATCGTCCTTACCAACGCCATCGTGCTCATTGCTCTGGTAGAGCAACTCCGCAAGGAAGGGACAAGTACCTACGATGCTCTAGTAGAGGGGGGACGGACGAGGCTGCGCCCGATCCTGATGACGGCGCTGACTACCATGGTGGCGATGGTCCCGATTGTCCTGGGAGTAGGAGCGGGCACTATCATAGCCGCTGAACTGGCGGTGGTCGTTATCGGCGGGCTGTTCAGCTCAACACTGTTGACACTGTTGGTTATTCCTGTAATCTATAGCCTGGTGGATGGTTTGCGCCAAAGGAGACGTAAAGCGAGCTAGCTTGATGGAAATTGCATAGTGGGTAATTTAAAGAATTCGTTGTTTTCTCCCGTGGAAGAGGAGCTCGTCCTTGTAGAGGAGGGTATCAGGGCAGTAGCCGATGTTGAATATCCCTGGCTTGTAGAGCTACTGGGCTACATTGTAAATAGTGGTGGCAAGCGCGTTCGCCCAGCACTAACTTTGCTCGCAGGCAAACTTAGTAATGGCGGTAATCTTGATGCGCTTATCCCTGTAGCGACGGGGGTAGAACTGCTTCACACCGCTACCTTGATGCATGATGATACCATTGATATCTCAACCAAGCGGCGTGGCAAACCCACAGCTGCCAGCATCTGGGGCTGGGGTGTTGCCACTCTGGCTGGAGACTACCTTTTCTCTAGGGCTGCCGAGTTGGTTTCCCAGGCTAACAATGTTAGAGCGGATAGGCTTTTTGCCCAGACGCTCATGGCTCTGTGTACCGGTGAGTTAGAGGAGAGCTTTAGCAGCTTCGATCTGAACCAGAACCGGCAAAGCTATTTAAGAAAAATTGGCAATAAAACCGCTTCCCTGTTCGCAATGGCTACGGAGTCAGGGGGAATAGTCGCCGAGGCGTCGGAGGAGGCCATAGAAGCTCTGAGGAGCTATGGCTACAATCTGGGAATGGCCTTTCAGATCGTTGATGATATTTTTGACTTCACAGCTGGGGAAGAGGAGTTGGGCAAGCCAGTGGCAAGTGACCTGCTTCATGGGCATTTAACGCTTCCGGCAATACTGCTCAAAGAGCAGAGGCCGGACGATAACCCGGTCAATGACATATTCGAGCACAGAGATATAGAGCGGAATCTTGAGCTAGCCATCCAGATGATACGCAACTCGGGGATTGTCTCTGAATGTTACCGCAGCGCTCAGGATTTTATTACTGAGGCATGTCGTGCTTTGGATATCTTTCCTGAAAGTCCCAGTCAGCGCAAGCTGATTGAGCTGGCTGACTACGTGGTCGAGCGCCGACAGTAGGGGCAGACCTTTGCGTCTGCCCCGATGTAGGATTGAGGGCGAACACACAGGTTGGCCCCCTACCGTAGATGGTTCATGAACTCCAGGGACTTAACCTCGCGCTCCAGAAGATAGCGGACATATTCCCTGATCAACTGTTCTACTTCCTGAGACAATTCGCGGCTCATTTGAAGTCGATTGGCAGAGGTAGGGTCGTTAGAGAGCAGAAATCTCATCACTTTGAGAGCATCGACCGATATAGAGCGCGCCGTAGGCTCATTCCCAGCGCAAGCAGAACAGAGCACTCCGCCGCTGCTGGCACTGAAGAGGTTCCTTTCCGGCGCAAGTTGCGACTTGCAACTCAGGCATTGGTGAAGCTCTGGTTGGTAGCCGAGGTGGCTTAGAAGTTGAAGCTCAAAGTGTCTAAGGACGAGTTCGCAACTGCGTGCTTCACAAAGCCAGAGTAAATTTTCGTGCAGCAGTCTGTAGATGGGATAATTTTCAACGTGCTCTGCAGTGAATTGATCCACGAGTTCTGCAATGTAGAAGGCGCAGCTAATGCGCTTGATGTCGCTCTTAAGAGTAAGAAAGCTTTCGATCGACTGGGCCTGGGTGATAATATCGAGGTTTTGTCCCTGAGCCAGGAGTAAAGCACTTTGGGTCAAGAGGTCGAGATGTCCGCCAAGCTTGCTCTTCGGTCTTCGTACTCCTTTTGCTACAGCCCTGATCTTGCCGAAGTTTGGGGTATAGAGGGTGATGATATTATCTGCTTCGCCCAGATTGGTGCGCTTTAGAACAATAGCCTCGGTCTTATAAACGCGTGGCCTAGCCATTACCATTCAGCGCAGTTATGTTACCTGCTCGTGGGACTTGACTGTATCAGCAGAGCTTGCTTCCTTCACTTCCCCGTTTCCGTTATATATAGACGCTCTATGAATACTGTTCATCGAGCAGAAGGGAATCAGTCGAGGTTTCGAATCTTTATCGATGACTCCGAAGTGAAGGGCGCAGTTTTCAACTCGCTCCAAATCGTAATTGTACGGGTCCATAAAATGCATGATACCAATTGTAAGCCATTGTCCAGGAAGCCACTCGGTCAGTACCGATTTGATAGATTTCCTGCCTTTGGTCATCATCAGAATGGGCAAGAACTTGAGCCACAGCTTGGGGCTGACATACCTTATCAGGCTGGTCGCGAGGTCCCACATTATTGCAGGCCTGGATTTGTTGAGACTGAGTGATTTGCTCATTCTGGCATGGAACTCTTCGTTCTTTACGTAGCGTGGTATGGGATCCAACTTGCCTTTGCTGTGGTCGACGACGGTTATCAGCCCGCAATGTGGGTGGATACCGAAATCCTGATGTTGCCCACCCTTGGTCATCATCCTGGCCATTGTCTGGTTCATAGGCAGCGTAAAGAAGTCACTTTTCCTGAGCTCACCACCGGTCTGTTCCTCGGCGAGCCTCATAATGTCTGAGTTCGTTATTCTCATCTCTTTCAACTTGCTCGTATCTATTCTCCCGGAAAAGCTGACAGGCTGAAATACGAGAAACTTTATTACGTCCGAGTTATCGGCAGAGTATCTTATGATATCGCCGACCTGATGGTCGTTTACTCCCTTCGCCAGGGTGGGGATGAGTGCGATTTTGTTGTAGCCTATCTTTCTGGCGTTTTCTATGACCTTCTGCTTCAACGGCCATATATCTCGGCCTCTAGTTTTCATGTAGGGTTCGGAGGTGACGCCGTCGAATTGCATGTACAGCCATGTGTCGGAGTCTCGCAGTTTCTTGAAGTAGTCGAGATCCTCAGCAAGCCTTAGCCCGTTGGTCATGGTCAGAATATAGTCAAAGCCGAGATCCTTCTCCATTTGTATTATTTGGGGAAGGTCATCTCTGAGCGTTGGCTCCCCACCGCTGTTACCAGTGGCCCTAACCCTGAGAGGGTAGTTGTTCTCCTGAGTGTATTCTAGGATTGACCGTATCTGTTCGAGGCTCAGGTCATGGGAGGTATCTTGCGTCCCAGCACTAGCAAAACATATCGGGCATCGTAGATTGCACCTCTGTGTTATCTCTATAATTACCAGAATTGTGTGGGTTTTGTGGTTCTGGCACAAACCGCAGTCAAGAGGGCAACCAAGCTTTGATTCCAGTGGCTTTTGCAGGCCGGTGCCATGATCCCTGAATTTCTCCGCCCTCACATATTCTTCGTAGTCGCTCCAGTAGATATCTTCAAAGTCTCCGTGGTCAGGACAGCTCTTCCTCATTATCACCTGCCCGTCGATTTCCCATAGCTCAGCGTTCAGAACCCTTAGGTCTTCGGGACAAATGGATCTGGTTTTCTTTATGAAGTTCATATGATTCACTTGAGCTTGCGATGCTGTACTTTGATCTGTCGATTTCTCTGCTAACATAAGTATATCCTCCCCTTCAGAACGCTTGCCTGCCCTCGAGAGCGTGGGTAAGGGTCACCTCATCGGCATATTCCAGGTCACTGCCCACGGGCAACCCGCGGGCAAGCCTGGTGATTCGAAGCCCCAAGGGCGAAAGTAGCTTCTGGATATACATTGCTGTCGCTTCTCCCTCGAGGTTGGGGTTAGTAGCCAGGATAACTTCCTCCACTGAGCCAGTCTTGATTCGCGCCAGAAGCTCCTTTATCTTCAGGTCTTCGGGGCCAATACCGTCCATAGGTGAAAGTACTCCGTGGAGAACATGATATACGCCAGTGTATCGGCCGGTGCGTTCCAGGGCAAGAATGTCTAAAGGCTCCTTGACGACACAAATGATGCCGTGGCATCGTTCCTCGCTGCTACATATAGCGCAAGGGTCGGAGTCAGTGACGTTCTGGCACGAGGAGCATAGAACCGTTTTATCCTTTACGGCGATTATGGCCTCGGCCAGAGCCTTGGCTTCAGCTTCAGGCGTGCGCAGCAAGTAGTAAGCGAGACGTGCTGCACTCTTCGGACCGATTCCGGGGAGCTTCCCCAGCTCTTCGATTAACCGAGAGACTGGCGCGGCTGCAGGTATGAAACCAATTCTCAAACGTAGAACCCTTTCCCGAATCTCAAATTTGTAGATATGGAGTGCTGTAGTACTGGGAAGAAAACCTAGAGTAAGCCAGGGATATTAAGTCCTCCGGTTATGGCTCCCATTTCGCTGGCTGCTAGCTCTTTGGCTTTCTCCATTCCCTCATTGACCGCGGTTAGTATCAGGTCTTCAAGCATCTCAATATCATCGGGATCGACTGCTTCTGACGAGATTTTGATGGAGCGCAGTTGCTGTTGCCCGCTGACAACGACGGTTACGGCACCACCGCCAGAACTAGCCTCAACAGTAGCCTTCTCCAGTTCCTCCTGTGCTTTGACCAGCTTCGCTTGCATCTGCTGCGCCTGGCGTAAAATATTCTTATTCATTTGGCTCCTCCTCGATTATCCTGGCTCCCATCTTTACAGCTTCATTTACCAAAGGATCGCGTGCTTGCTGTTGTGTCTTGGGCGTCTTGTTTTTAGGAGTGAGTATACAGCGCACGCGGTAAGGAACTCCGAATACATCTTGGAGCTTCTTCTCCACAAGGTGGCGATACTTGCGATCCTCGACCTTGGCCCTTTGGAAATCCCAATAGAAGCCGAGGACCAAAGTATCGTCTTCGAGTGCTACTGCTTCACAAGCGCTTCTCAATAGGGCATCCAGGTTCCCGCTTGAGCCCATCCCCCGGCAGGCATTGACGAACTCACCCCAGTGTTGGCGAATCTGTTCGATGTTCTGAGGAGGCTGTGGTATAGCGGCCTGGGCAATCTTTGTCGTTGGGGGCTCTTCGCTTGCCGGCGACTCAGCCTCGGTAACTTCTTGCTGCTGGACTGTATTATCAGGACGGGGTTCGTCTGTGTCTATTGTAGGCGCGATGACAGCCTTCTCCTTGGAGATGACCTTTTGAGGTCTTTCGGCGGCCAATAAGGAGCAGTCAACCAGTGCCAGTTCCATGGACAGCGTCGACTGTGAGTCTACGCGGAAGTCAATCTGGGCGAAGAGTTTGATCACTTTCGACAGGTCTGTCATGGATACGCTGGCTGCGAGTTGCTTCATTTCGGATACTACATCTTGAGGGAAGTCAGCGGTATCTGGCGCACCAGCCTTAACCATTAGTAGTCCTCGTAGATATTCCACTAGTCCCTGGTTGAACTGGCGTAGGTCAAGTCCGTCGCTCGAAACGCTGTTTATGGTTGTCAAACCAGCGGAGATATCCTTATTCAAAATATGCTTTGCTAACTCGTAGATGCGTGCGTCGCTGCTGAGGCCTAGTTTCTCGCTAACCTGAGTGAGGCTGAAATCCGAACCATACTGAAGGACGATCTGCTCCAGCAAGTTCTCCGCATCGCGGAGGCTGCCGGTGGCGGCTCTGGCAATGAGATCGAGAGCCTGCGACTCAGCGCGTACGCCTTCATGCTCGCAGATATCTTGTAATTTGCCTACCATGTCTATTTTGGTGAGACGGCGGAAATCGAACCGCTGACATCTTGACAGGATAGTCAGTGGTATCTTGTGTATCTCGGTGGTTGCCAGTACGAAAATGGCATGGGGTGGTGGCTCCTCCAGTGTCTTGAGCAAAGCATTGAACGCAGGCTCAGTCAGCATGTGCACTTCATCGATGATGTAAACCTTGTATTTAGCTGAGATAGGGGCGAAGTTTATCTTCTCACGCAGGTCTCGAATCTCGTCAATACCGCGATTTGAGGCACCGTCTATCTCCACCAGGTCGAGGGCTCGGCCTTCGTTGATCGCTTGACACATGCTGCAGGAGTTGCAAGGCTTCTCCTGGTCGTCACTCAGGCAGTTTATCGCCTTGGCCAGTATTCTGCCCGTGCTGGTCTTGCCCGTGCCTCTGGGACCACAGAAGAGGTAGGCGTGTGCCACTCGCCCTGTTGTCAGAGCATTGGCCAACGTTTTGGTGACTGGCTCTTGCCCCACTACCTGGGCCAGAGTTCGTGGCCGCCACTTCCGATAGAAGACCTGTGAAGCCATGTATGTCTCAGTGCAACTAAAAGTAATTAAAACGAGCTGTCAATTCTGCCTGCTATTATATATTAAGGGTGCTGGTTGTTCAATTGAAAAAAAGGGGATATTGAAGGGATTTTAACCTGTCTCGATTGAGTTCAAGATTTCGGCTTCCATAGCCCTCATGCTCTGTTCAGCCTCAGGTTTCCCGTGGTCATAGCCTAAGAGGTGTAATACGCCGTGAACGACGAGGAGGGCTAGCTCACGCTCGATGGAGTGATGCTGCTCCTCTGCCTGTCTCTCTGCCTGGTGATAGGAAACAATGACCTCGCCGAGATGGAGAATCTTGTCCGGGGGCATAGCAAAGTGCTCGACCTTGTCGCTGCTGGGTTGGGAAAGGGCGAAGGCGAGTACATCGGTGCTGGCATTAACCCCCCGATAGCTTCGATTGAGATTATGGACAGTCTCGTCGCTGGCGATAACCAGCCCGATGTCTACTAATTCACCTACGCCAGCAGCACTAAGGGTTGTTTCCACTACTTTTCCGAGCCAATCCTTGTCTACAAGGCTGACGAACGGATCCTCAATCTGTATGCTGAGTTGCAGGTTTTGCATAGCGCTTGTTCCAAGAGAATCATAACATGGGAGCCGAAAGGAGCAAAGTCCAAATTGCTCGGCCGAGTGGACGTAGAGCAGGGGAAGCGCTGTTAAGGGAACGTGACGACCGCGGTCTCGGCCAGGCGCAGCACAATCCAGGGGTAAATACCCAGGACCAGGACGCCTATCGAGGTAATAGCCAGGGAGACACGCATCGGAATAGAGGAAGGAATGGGTTCATCGGATAGGGGCTCACCGATGTATATTATCTTAACCACTCTCAGATAGTAGTAGGCTGAGATGGTGGAGTTGAGCACGGCGATGATGACTAGCCACAGCAGGTCTTGTTGAATGGCAGCATTAAAGATGTAGAACTTGGCCATGAATCCCACGGTAGGTGGTATACCTATTAGCGAGATGAGGCAGAACGCCAGGATGAAAGAGATAACCGGCGATCTCCGAGACATGCCCGAGTAGTCAGAGATTTCATCACTCCCGGTTTTATTGGAAATGGCGATGATAGCAATGAAAGCGCCCAAATTGGCCAGGGCATACCCCGCCAGGAAGAAGAGCACTCCGCTCTTGCCCAGAGTGCTGACGGCGGCTAACCCCACCATGATATATCCAGCATGAGCGATGCTGGAGTATCCCAGCATTCGCTTGATATTGGTCTGTGCAATGGCGACCACGTTGCCTAGGGTCATGGAAATGGCACCGAGCACAGCGAAGATCATTCCCCAATCGGCGCTTATCGCTTCAATGCCGAAGGCGGTGTAGAATACCCTCAGAATGACTGCAAAACCGGCCGCTTTGCTTGCCACGGAAAGAAAAGCGGTTATGGGAGTCGGAGCGCCTTCATAAACGTCGGGAACCCACATTTGGAAAGGTACGGAGGCGATCTTGAAACCGAAACCTGCAACCATGAGAACTATGCCGAAGAGGAGCGCTGGGTAGTCCCAGAGCTGTCCTCCAGAGACAAGCGCAGATACTTTGTCTGCGATCTGGTCGAGGTGTGTGCTGCCGGTGATCCCGAAGACAAAGGCCATGCCGAGTAGTAACACTGCTGAGCTTATTGCTCCCAGAATCATGTATTTTAGGCCAGCTTCGCTCGACTTCGGGTCTTTGAGGAAAGAAACCAGGGCATACAGGGAGATACTAGCGAGCTCTAGAGCGATGTATATCGATATGAGTTCGCCGGTAGAGCACATGAGCATCAACCCTCCTGTAGAGAAAAGGATCAATGCATAGTATTCGCCCTGGAATCGGGCGAATTTCTTGACGTAGTCTACCGAGGAGATGATGACCAGAGCGGAGATGCCCAGAATGAGGAATTTGAAGAACAGGCTGAAATTGTCCACTACCAGCATACCACTGAATGAAGCCTGCTGCTCGCCCCAGAGCGCGATGGTAAAAGCGATAGGGATTATCAGGCCGAACACGCTGATTACAGCCAAAACCTTCTTTTGCTCAATGACGAGGTCAAGCAGAACCACCGCCAGAGCAATTCCGCAGAGACTCAATTCAGGAGATAATAACCAGAAGTTCAATTATGCTCCCCCTAAACCTAAACTATGTTGGCAATTCTAAGCAATTTTTGAGTGTCCTCGTGCAACTCTTCCCAGATGACGGGGATATCCTTGTGGGCAAACCAACGCGCTTCTCCGACATCGCTGTCTGGCTTGAGGTCCCCTTTGCTTTTCTCAGCAAGGTAGTCAATATAGATAACATGCAACTCGGTTTGGTCTTCCGACCTCACAATTCGATCGAAGGGAACCAGCGGAGTTGTCAACTCAATCTCCAGATTGGTTTCCTCTTTGATCTCTCGCCTGATCCCGTCTTCTATCTTCTCTCCGAACATTAGCCTGCCACCGGGGCAAATCCATTTCCCTTGCCAGAATCCCTCTCTCTCTGGTCTGTGTTTGACTAACAGCACCCTGTCACTGTCATCGTGTATCACTGCGCCTACTGCGACCATTATTCCTTTATCTGTCATAGAACTAGCCCCAGCTACTGAATACAGGAGCGATAACGTCGAGAAGGAATCTGGGATAGACGCCGAATAGCAGTATCAGGCCAACGAAGGCGAAGATGTACGCCTTCTCCATGTTATTGGCATCTCCTACCCCGTCATACTCTGCTTTGGGCTCTCTGTAGAATACCCTCTCCAGCATCCATAGGATATATCCTGCCCCAATTACTATTCCGAGCACTGCCAGCACTACGCAAGTTTGAATGCCGCCAAAAGCAGTGCTATTGTAGCTGCCCATGAATACCGTGAACTCGGCAGCAAAACCAATAGTAGTAGGCAATCCCAGCGCTGCTAGCCCGGCGATGCTGAAAACTACGCAGATAACGGGCATTTGCCTGGCCAAGCCGCCGAGCAAGGGTATTTGGCGTTGATGCGTTTTATCGTAAACTAGCCCCACCATGGCAAACAAAAGCCCGGTGATGAGCCCATGGCTAAACATTTGAAGTACGGCTCCGCTGAGGCTGAGCTGGTTCAAGGCGAATATTCCCAGCAGCACGAAGCCCATGTGGCTTACCGAGCTGTACGCGATCAGCCTCTTTAGATCGGTCTGCCTCATGGTTCCTGCTGCACCATAGAGCACGCTTATCACTGCGAAGACAACTATGATCTTTGCATAGTCCTCAGCTACCCCCGGAACTATGCCTCCATCACCGAAGCCAGCCACCAAACGAATCATGCCGTATGCCCCCATCTTAAGCAGGACACCAGCCAGGATCACGCTTACTGCAGTAGGGGCGTCGGTATGGGCATCGGGAAGCCATGTATGTAGCGGGAACACTGGCAGCTTGATTGCGAAAGCAATGAAGATAAGAAAGAATATCGATGCTAATGGGATGACTGGTATCAGTATTGCTGCACCGCTGGCGATATCTACCATGCTGAATGTATGAGGTGAGGCGGAGTAATATAAGGTGAGAATGCCAGCCAGCATGAACGCGCTGCCAAAGAGAGTATAGACTACGAACTTCATCGCAGAGTACTCTTTCCTGCCGCTGCCCCAGATGGTGATCAACATATACATTGGGATAAGCTCCACTTCCCAGAAGAGGAAGAAGAGCAGAAGGTCCAATGAGCAGAAGACGCCCAGGATGCCGGTTTCCAGGAGTAGAAGCCAGATGAAGTATTCCTTTGTCCTGATGTTGATCTTCCATGATACAAAGACGGCAACTAATCCTATGAAAGTGGTAAGTATTACCATCGGCAAGCTCAAGCCGTCGACGCCGAGATAATACTGGGCGTTAATCGAACTGATCCACTGCGCTTGTTCCACAAACTGAAGGCCACCGTCGCGGTCAAACATGACGAACAGCGCAAGTGAGAGGGCAAAGGCAACAAAGGTGAACAAGGCTGCGGTGATCCTGACCGTCCTTGCCTCTTTTACCAATAGTCCAATTACAATAGCTCCGGCTGCTGGGAGGAAGAGGACTATTGAGAGAGGATGAATAGACTCTATACTCAAAACTGCTAGCTCCTACACAAAATTCTATCTATAGATGAATAAAACGACCATGATAATCAGCACCCCCAGAACTATGGCCAGCCCATATGATTGAAGCTGACCTGTTTGTAGCCTGCGGAAAGTGCTACTCCCAACAACCGTGATATTAGCCACACCATTGACTATGCCATCGACTACATAGATGTCGAATAGCTCTACCAGACGGAATATTCCGTTTTGCAGTATCCTGACAACAAATACCTGCTCGTAAAGCTCGTCGAGGTAGTATTTACGAGAAAACAGTGTGTACAGTGGGGCAAATACTTTCCCTACCCTCTCGGGCGAAATCCACTTGGCGCTGTACATCGTATAGGCGAGAAGAATCCCCGCGAGGGCCACTGCCAGCGCTATCAAGGGCATAGGCTCTTCGCCGACCTTGGTGAATATGTCGAAGAACCCATGTGCATGCCAATGGGCGCCATGGAGACCGTAGTATCCTGCCTCGCCGAGGAACTGGGCTGCTCCTCCACCCCAAATGGCCCAACCGCAGCCAATGGCCATGAGGGCTAATACGGCCATGGGGAAGACCATCACCAGAGGCGATTCGTGAGGCTCGCCATGAGCGTGGTCACCATGCCCTTGCTCCCCACCTTTGTATTCTCCACCGAAGGTCATGAATATTACCCTAAACATGTAGAAAGCGGTCATAAACACAGTAATTATTGCCAGCCAGAACAGAACAGGTGTGTGCTCCCAGGCGTGGAGCACGATCATATCCTTGCTCCAGAAGCCGGCGAGTGGCCAGATGCCGGAAAGGGACAGCGCTCCTGCAAGGAAGACCAAGAACGTCCAGGGCATGTATTTTCTCAGGCCGCCCATTAGCCTCATGTCGAAGGTGCCGCTAGCATGACTGACACTGCCTGCTCCTAAAAAGAGGAGACATTTGAAGAAAGCGTGAGTAAACAGGTGGAAAATGCCGACTGCTATACCCAAGCCGATTCCCTCTTCGTACGTCAAGTACCCCTGGGATATTGCTACACCTACTGTGCCCAGTCCCAGCATCATGTAGCCGAGTTGGCTGATGGTAGAGTAAGCCAGCACTCTCTTGATATCATTCATCACCAGGCCCATGCTGGCGGCGAAGATGGCTGTGACCCCTCCGATTACGGCTACGAACATTATTGCAAACTCAGAGCTGGCAAACATAGGCAGAGTACGCGCAACCAGATATACGCCAGCGGCAACCATGGTAGCAGCGTGGATTAGAGAGCTGACAGGGGTGGGGCCCTCCATAGCGTCGGGCAGCCATGTGTGCAGTGGGAATTGCGCGGATTTCCCTACTGCTCCTGAGAAGATACCCAGCGCAGCTAATGTAAGGGTTGTGCCGCCTAGAATCCCTGCCATAGCCAAGTTATTGAGCTCAGCTATGTTGAAGGTGCCAGTAGTGAAGTAAAGAATAAGGATGGCGATCAGAAATCCGAAGTCACCGAAGCGGGTGACGATAAAGGCTTTCTTGGCAGCGGCAGCCGCTGATGGTTTGTGGAACCAGAAGCCGATGAGCAGGTAGGAACCGAGACCAACACCTTCCCAGAAAACGTATACCAGCAGTAGGTTTGATGCCAGCACCAGTCCCAACATCGACGCCGTGAACAGGGACATAAAGGCGAAGTAGCGGTGGTATCCTGAGTCACCGTGCATGTATCCCTGTGAGTATATTTGCACCATGAGGCTGATTCCGGTGACCACGATAAGCATTATCGCCGTGAGGTTATCAGCTACGAACCCCAAGTTTATAACGAAGTCCCCGACCACTGCCCATTCTATAGTGCTCTCAATAGGGAACTGATCAGAGCTGGTCATCACCCATATGGAGAGACCGAGAGCGACAGCGAGACAACTGATAATGGTATAACCGCTAAGCTTGGGGTAGTTATTGAAGAAGGGCCTCAATACTAGGGAGATGAATGCCAATGAGAACAGTGGCAGCAGAAAGATAACCCACAAAACAGTACTAGGCAGCATTTAGATTTTCCTTAGAATATCCTCTATAAGATGTTTCTTAAGTTCAGGTACCAGGACACGGTATCTTGCCCTTTCGCCTGCCCCGAGTTTCTCAGGCAGGATTCTGATGGGAATTCCCTCACCCTCGAATAGGTCCTTCCACATCTCAGCTATCATCAAGTTGGGCACAACCTTTATCTCAGTCCACATTTGTCAAACACTCAGCAATTAAATATTCCGCTATCCTTGCATCAAGTCTGCCTGCTCGATGTCCACGGTGTGGCGGTTTCTGTAAATCGTGATTATTATCGCCAGGCCTACTGCTGCCTCGGCTGCAGCAACAGTCATGATAAAGATGGCGAAGACGTGTCCTGTGAGCACCACTACATCTGGCACCAGGTATCGTGAGAATGCGACCATAGCGATGTTCACAGCATTGAGCATGATCTCAATGCACATCAAGACTACTACCGCATTGCGTTTGGCTAGGGCTCCATACAGACCAATGGAGAACAAGATCGCTGAAAGTATCAGATAGTGCTCAAGTCCAAGGCTCATCGTTAATCCTTTCCCTCGCGTCTAACCAGTACCACAGCTCCTATGAGCGCTGCAAGCAGGAGCACAGATGCTATCTCAAAAGGCAGTACAAACCCATTGTCCTGATCGAAAAGCGCTACTGCAATATAGCTGGTGGTTGGCTCATCAAGGGGCATTTCCACCACCTGAGGTACTTCTGAAATAGTAGTCCAGTCAGTGCCGATGACTACTCCTATGATCGTTGCCAGCAGCAGCAGGGACAGCACCAAAGCTGGAAGATGAAGTCTATGAAATGGGTTACCGCTGTGCAAATCACGGGTGAGCATGATGGCAAATAAGAGTAGTATACCGATGGCGCCGGCGTAGATTAAAACCTGCGCCGCGGCCAGAAAGTCGGCGTTGAGCGTGATATAGAGCGCTGCAACACCAAAGAAACACACTATCAAGAGTAGGGCTGCCCGGAAAACGTTCCGCAGCAAAACCACTGCCAAAGCGGAACTGACTAGCACTATTGCTATTACCCAGAAGGCTAACTCAGTCATTTTCTTCGTCAACCATTTCTTGTGAAATCTGGCCGTACACGAGGAGGCTTTGCCTTGGTATCCGCCACTCCAGCTCAGGATGGCCGTAGGCGCTGACTTGGTTTGCGGGATCCATCAATGTCTCCATGTCTGCCCACAGCAGCTTCCTGCTGTATCTCGCTTGCTCGTAGCTGCGTCCCATGTATAGTGCATTGTAGGGGCATGCTTCAACACACAGGCCGCAGAACATGCAGCGCCCGGTGTCGAACTCGATATTGTCAACCACGTACCGATTATCGCCATTTGCCGAAGTCGTGATTTGGATAATTCCATGAGGGCAACTCTTGGCACACGTGGCACAGCCAGTACAAAGGTCACTTCTCCACACGAACTGCTGACCTCTTATTCGGCGGGATGTGCTGAGTCTCTTCTCGGGATACTGAGTCGTAACAAAGCTACGAAACAGGTGCCTGAAGGTCAGCGCCATACCCTTGGCTATACCCAGGCCGTACCTCTCCAACCTCAACTCTTCCTCCTCCTAATTTGAAGAATATCTTCGACCACAACAAGATGAGTACCACTGCGATGGCCCAGTTTACGAATATAAATGGCCAGGGGAAGCTTTCCCAGCCTGACATCCATTTATCCCAGATAAGGACCTCGGCAGCGGTAATAAAAATGTTGATCAACGCCATTGGAAGCAGGAACTTCCAGGAAAATGCCATGATTTGGTCTATCCGAACACGAATAAGGGTGGCACGCATCCACAAGATAACCAGGAAGACTGCAAATACCTTGAACACGAACCAGAACCATACAGGAAGGAATGGTCCCTTCCAGCCACCGAGGAAGAGTGTGGTCACTATGGTGGCGATGGCTAGAGTGCCGATATACTCGCCGAGAAAGAAGGTGGCGAACTTCATTCCTGAATACTCGGTGAAGTAGCCGGTAGTAAGCTCCGACTCCGCTTCGATCTGGTCCATCGGGGAGCGGTTAAGCTCAGCCATGGCGCCTATGAAGAATATAAAGCAACCCAAAGGCTGAACTAGGATGAAGGGATATGACTGCTGGCCTACGATCTCGCTCATCTGCAGTGAGCCAACTATGAGGACCACACCAACAATTGAGAGTACCATTGGCACCTCATAGCTAACCAATTGAGCCACTGCTCTCATTGCGCCCAGCAAGGCAAACTTATTATTTGAGCTCCAGCCGGCCATGAAAATCGCGGTAACACTCAGCGAACCAATGGCAACTATGTAGAGTATACCTATGTTAAGATCGGCAAGGGCACCAAGATGGCCTTTGCCGATAGGGATCACCGCGAAAAGCATTAATCCTGAGAAGAACAATACCACTGGGGCAAGCCAGTGTACCAGTTTATCGCCTTTAGCGGGCATAATGAGTTCCTTGATTAATGTCTTGATGGCATCTGCGATCGGTTGTAGCAGTCCGAATGGGCCACAGCGATTGGGCCCGGGGCGGAGCTGCATCCAGGCGATGAACCGCCTCTCCAGCCAGATGAATATGATCACTATGGGGAATACGAATATTAGCATAAGGATAATGCCGATAAGGCTGTCGAGTAATATTATTAGCGAGCTAGCCAGGTTGAAACCCTGTAGCCATTCGATCCAGTCAGTGCGGACGTTCACGAACAGGTCTACGATGTATTCCCAGACGCTCATTATCTATCAACCTCGGCCACGCAGATATCCACGCTGCCAAATATTGCGATGAGGTCCCCGATTTTCCAACCGCGAGACATATAACGCAGAACACCCAGATTGATCAAGGCCGGAGGACGTACCCTGAAACGGTAGGGCGCTATGGAACCGTCGCTCACCAGGTAGTAACCCAGTTCGCCCTTCGGCGCTTCGATGCGGGCGTAGACCTCGCCCTTGGGCGGACGCAACAGGCTGGGCACCTTGGCGCAGACCTCTCCTGGCGGGATCTGCTGTATGGCCTGCTCGAGAATGCGAACGCTTTGCCGCATCTCCTCAATCCTCTGCCGGTAACGATCATATATATCGCCAGCACTGCCTGTAGGGATGTCGAAATCGAACCGGTCGTAGACCGAATATGGGTCGTCCTTGCGGATATCCCACTTCACACCGCTCGCTCGGAGCATGGGGCCGCTCACCGAATAGTTGATGGCCACGTCGGCGGGTAGAATGCCTACGCCCTTAGTGCGGGCGAGCACGATCTCATTTTCCTTTAGAAGTTGGTCATACTCGTCGATGAAGCCCGGCATCTCACGGACGAACTTCTTCACGGCGGGCAAGAACTCGCGTGGGATGTCATGGCTTACCCCCCCGAAGCGCATGTAGTTGTAGGTCAGCCTCTGACCGCAGACCATTTCAAACAGGTCCAGTATCTTCTCGCGCTCGCGGTACATGTAAAGCAGGGGGGTCATCATCGCGCCCAACTCATTGGTGAGGAAGCCGACTGCCATCAGGTGGCTGGAAATGCGCATCAACTCCGACATGATCACCCTGAGGTACTCGGCCCTCTCAGGCACTTCTATC
>Ga0209498_1000207_pt1 | contig 35551 bp, 32 predicted proteins | sample WalLakDeSediment_FD_184131 | JGI IMG/M metagenome (GOLD analysis project Ga0209498, IMG submission 184131) | Lake sediment microbial communities from Walker lake, Nevada to study Microbial Dark Matter (Phase II) - Walker Lake 11/02/13 Deep... | ecosystem: Environmental > Aquatic > Freshwater >...
TTGGCAAAGATGAACACGTCTGCTATAATCACGAACTTAAGAGACCATCCCTATTGAAACGACCGCCCGGCCGATCACAGAGACAGGCCACGCTCAGGTGCCTTCCAGTACCGGTCCGGAGAACTGCTAAGAGGATGTGCTATGTCCGAGAAGATCGCTGACAGCGTAGAGGCCATCGAGGCCAGAGCCGAGGGAATACTCGAAGAGGCCAGAAACACAGCCAACGAGATTGTGGTCAAAGCCAAGGAGGAAGCCAAGGCAGCACTCTCAGCACCGATGCCCCTGGATGATGCCAGGGCCGAATGTGACAGGATCGTGAGCAAGGCCAGAAAAGAGGCCGATGAAGCAATCAAGGTCTCCGAGAAGAAGGCGGCGGAAGTCACCGCCGCTGCCGAGAAGAAGCTGGAGGAGACCATAAAGCTGGTCGCCAGTATCGTAGCAGGCCGAAGCTAACATGCCACCTCTGATAGTCAATACGTCTGATCCTATGGCCAAAGTCAGAGTAGTGACTACCAGGGACTATTCCGCTAAGACACTCAAGGCCCTGCATGCCGCCGGCGTGCTGCATGTCGAGGAAAGCGAAGAGCTGCAGCCGGTAGACAGGGCAGCCATCGAACGAGAACGCCGGGAGATCGCGGAACTGCTGACCGGCATCACCGACGTATTGTCCCATGTGCCCAAGGGAGAGGTAGTGGAGCTGGGGGAGGATGTGGAGGTGATATACACTCGACCGCTTGAGGAGATCGCCGGCGACATCAGACTACTATGTACCAAGCTCAGCCACAGGCATCAAAGGGTTGCCAAACTCGACCATGATGTTGGGTCGCTGAAAGATCTGGCCCGGTATCTCGGCTCGCTGGGACGACAGACCGACATCAGACTGGTAGATCTGGATTTCTCCGGGAGATATCTCTTCTCCCGGGTTTTCGTGTTCCCGAACGAGCAGTTTGCCGCCTCGTACAGCAAGCTCCAGGAGTACGTGCTTGAGGCACTCACCGGCACGACAGAGGATGAGACCGTCGTCTATGTCATCGGCAAAGCAGAAAACCGGGAGACTATGCAGTCGCTGGTCAGGGACGGCGGGGGCAGGGTCCTGCCCATACCGGCAGAGGCTACAACCCTGAGGCAGTTCCTGGGCGCAGCCGCTGACAGAATTCACAGTCTCGAGGAAGAATCGGCGAAGCTTCACTCCGAGGTTGAGCGCGAGACCAGGGAGAACCTGGAGAAGCTCATCCTCTTCAGGGAAGCCTTATCCGCCGAGGCTGAGAGGCTGGCGGTACTGGCCAAGGCCAGCGAGGCCAAGTACGTCACATTGATCCAGGGGTGGATGCCTGAATCTGCCGTCGAGTCCACAGTTGCCGGGCTCAGAGAGAACATAGGCAATGTGTTTGTGGACACCAGAGAGCCCGAGCCGGGGGACGAGCCCCCGACCAAGATGAGGAACTCAGCTGCGGTCAAGCCATTCGAAGTCATCGTGAACCTGTTTGGCACCCCCAGGTACAAAGAGTGGGACCCCACTCCCGTAACTGCGTACTTCTTTGCCGTCTTCTTCGGCCTTATGCTGGGAGACGTGGTGTACGCTCTCCTCCTGATGCTGTTGACCAATCGCTTTCTCCGTCGCCTCGTCGATGACCCCGAGTCCGAAGGGTTCAAGCTGTTTCAAAGAATACTCTACATCAGCAGCGGATTTGCCCTGGTTGTTGGCCTGCTCACGGGAAGCTACCTGGGCAACTTCTACCAGTTCTTCGGCATAGAGAGCCTGGCACTTGCCGGGTCGATTCAGAGGATCTTCGCAGACCCTGTGTCGTTCATATACGTCTCGCTGGTGATAGGCCTGGTCCACGTGAACATAGCTCACGCGCTTGCCCTTGCCAGAGGCATAAGGGATGGGCAGAAGGCCGTAATACCTAACAAGATCGGTTTGTTCTTGCTTCAGATTTGCGCCATACCGCTCGTTCTCCAGCTCATACTCGGTATAAATACTGGGTTCCTGGCTGATCAAACTGCGGTGTTGCTGGGCGGAATCGCTCTAGGCCTGGTACTCATCGTCGCGTCATCTTTTATGGAGAGGGGTCCCTTTCTGGGCAGTATCTTCTGGCTGTTTGATGTCACGGGCATACTGGGCGACGTAATGTCATATGCCCGGCTGGCAGGCGTGGGGTTGGCCACTTACTACCTGGCATACTGCTTCAACCTGATGGCCCAGTTACTACACGGCATGATGCCAGTGGGCGTAGTCCGGGCCATAGCTGGCAGCCTGATATTCGTGCTGATTCTGCTTATCGGGCATGTGCTCAACCTGGCTCTTAGCAGCATAACCTGCTTCGTCCACTCCCTGAGACTGTGCTTCGTGGAGTTTATGTTCAAGTTCTATGAAGGGGGTGGCAAGGCATACAGCCCGTTTCGCTTAAGAAGTCGAAGTGCGGCCGTCAAAGTATGATGCGGCCGGAAAATCTAACTACGGAGGTGTAATATGCTTATCAGCCCCGAAGCCCTGGCAGTCATCGGGGGCGCGATAGCCTTAGCTGGAGGCCTGGCCGGCTCAGCCATAGGCATCGGTACCGCCGGCTCTGCCGGGGCAGCTACACTATCTGAGGAGCCAGGACAGCTCAGAAACGTCATTCTCCTGGCATCGCTGCCCATGACCCAGACCTTCTATGGCCTGATCACTTTGATACTCATCCTGACAACGGTGATCGGCAATCTGGGCGAGGTTTCCAACGGCGGCGGCATGGGTTTCGCCGTGCTGGGCATCGGCATCATTGTCGCCCTGGCTGAAGGGTTCTCCGGAGCCTACCAGGGCGCTGTGTGTGCCTCGGGTATATCCCTGCTGCCCAAGACAAAGGGGAAGATACTGACGAACTCCATGATGCTGGCCGTGTTTGTCGAGCTGATAGGGGTGCTGGGCCTCGTATTCGCCATAATGGCACTGGCCATGCTGGGACTCTTCTAAGGATCTGTGTGAGATGGAAAGAATAGGTGACGCCGTTGTCAGCAAAGTCAAGCTGGACGCGGAGAAGATAGTCAGCGAGGCTGAGGAGAAGGCAAGGGAGGAGACAGAGAAGGCCAGAGCACAGCGAGAGGCAAGGTTCGAGGAACAGAAGAGCAGGATGCTGGGAGAGGCCGGCGAGGAAGCTGCCCGGATCATGGCTCAGGCTTCGATCAAGGCGCGACAGCAACTGTCGAGCGCCAAAGCTGATGTAATCGCCAGAGTAGTCGACGGAACCCGGAAGGAACTCGACCGGATGTCCACCGATGAAGCCTCCCTGCTGGGCCTTATCAGGGAAGCTATGGCGGGTCTCACCAGGGATAAGGCCACGATCTACGTCTCGCCTGGAGACGTGAGCTTAGTGAAAAGGGCTCTGGAAACAGATGAGGAGTTGTCCGGCAGGATTCTGGAGGTTCGGGAATCCGATTGCCTGGGAGGAGTTATTGCTGAGGATGCCGAGGGGAAGTTCAGGATAGATAACACCTATGAAACCAGACTTGAGATGCTGCTGCCCAGATTGCTGCCCGAGATAAGCAAGAGGCTCTTTGCAGCTCCATAAGGAAGCGTTGTGCTTGGTCCGAGATACGCGTTCATATCTGCTTGCCTGAAGGGGGAGGAACCCAAAGCCATCACCTCGGAGCATATCGAGAGGATGATGGCTGAGTCTGAGCTTCAGGATGCGCTGGCAACGATCAGGGAGACGAGTATAGGCAGCTATCTGGAGGAACTGCCTGTCAATAGTTTCAATGACCTGGACGATGCCCTGTGGCGTTATCTGGCGCAACGCATTCGATATGTCGAGTCGTTCAAGTTCCTGCCCGGGGATATCCTCAAGGTATCCAGTGCATACGTGGCAAAGTACGACGTGCTGAACATTAAGGCTGCGCTGCAGCTCATCTCCGGTGTCGACAGGTCGGTCATGATCCCGGTCGGTATTATCAGTGCCAATGGCTTGCTGGATGAGCTTTCCGGTGTGGAGACTGTGGATGACATTATCCGGCTGCTCATCCAGTGCAAACTGGGAGACTATGTGCCTGCCCTGGAACAATACAAGGCAGAAACAAGCGCAAGGGCGAAGATGCAGGTTGAAACCAGGTTAGAGGGTGAGTATTACAAGGGTATGCTAAGCATGGCCAGGAGAATCAAGGACGGCTCGGTGCTAACCAAAGCCCTCGGCCTGGTGATAGATCTGACAAACATGCAGATCGCCTGCAGGGCCATGATTGAGGAAATAGGGCTGGAGGCGGCTGACTTCATCATCGCCGGCGGATACAGGATCCCGGATAAGACGATCAGGGAGCTGCTGCCCCTCAAGGTGGCCGACATGCCTGAAAGGCTGGAGGATGCCCAGTATCGAGAGATCGCAGGCGAGGTGTCTGCCGCCTATGAGAGAACCGGGAGTATCACGTCCGTCGATGAGATAATCGATAAGCATAAGTTCCGAATGCTCAAGGAGATTCTGTCGCCGCGGGTAATGTCACCGCTGGTGATGGCCTGGTACATCATTCTCAAAGAAATCGAGATACGGAACCTGCGGATGGTCATCAAGACAATAGTCGATGGTGCTCCCAGCCACGGAATAGAGAACTGCCTGGTGCTATGACATGACTGTCAAACACGCTGATATAGCTGTCATCGGAGACGAGGACCTGGTCAACGCCCTGAGACTGGCCGGCGTCAGCAAGTACTACATCGTGAGTGAAGGCCACGACCTCGCTAACAGCGTCAGAAAGGCGCTGACCGAGTTGCTCGCCGATACCGATGTTGGCCTGGCGATCATACTGGAGGAGCACGCGCAGCATGTTGAAGACCTGCTGACCCAGGTTAAGAAACGAAAGGGAGTCACTCCTGTGATCGTGGAGGTTCCGTCGAAGTCCGGAACGAGGTACCCGGATGTCAGAGAGCACTACAAGGCTCTTATCAGGGCATCCATAGGGTTCGAGATGGAGATCTAAGACTACTTCTCAGAAGCATGCCCTGATCACACCACAGGCTCGGGACATGCGTCATTGAAGGATAGGAGGAATAGACATGGGCAAGATATGGAGAGTTTCGGGGCCCCTGGTTATTGCCGATGAGATGAAAGGTTCCCAGGTCTACGAAGTCGTGGAGATAGGTGCGGAAGGGCTGGTCGGCGAGATCGTGGGGCTGGAGGAGAACCGGGCCATAATCCAGGCACATGAGGACACCCTGGGGCTTAGAGTTGGCGAGGTGGTCAGGGGAACGGGAAAAGTGCTAAGCGCCGAGCTAGGCCCCGGTCTCGTGGGCTCCATTTACGATGGTTTGCAGAAGTCCTTGCTGGCCATGGGCGAGAATGTCGGGCCATTCATCAAGCGGGGCACCAAGGCAGCAGCTCTTCCCCGCGACAAGAAGTGGCAGTTCACGCCCGCGGTTAAGGTCGGCGATGCGGTAAGTCAGGGTGACATAATAGGCGTGGTTCCGGAGACCGCTCTTATTGAGCACAAGATAATGGTGCCCCAGGGCATCCAAGGCACAGTCAAGGAGATACGCCAGGGCGACTACACCGTCGAAGAGCCTGTAGCCTGGATACGACACAACGGTGAGGTGAAGGAGCTCACGCTCATGCAGGAGTGGCCGGTGAGGAAGCCCAGGCCCTACAGACAGAGGTTCGATCCTTCGGGTCTGTTGACCACGGGCATGCGCATTCTGGACTACATGTTCCCGCTGGCTCTTGGCGGCAAGGCTGCGATCCCCGGAGGCTTCGGCACAGGCAAGACCGTGGCCCTTCAGCAGTTGGCCAGATGGGCTCAGACACATCTAAACATCTACGTCGGCTGCGGCGAAAGAGGCAACGAGATGGCTGACGTGCTCTGTAGCTTCCGAGACCTCAAGGATCCCAACACGGGGAGGCTGCTGCAGGAGAAGGAGATCTTCATAGCCAACACCTCAAACATGCCCGTTGTGGCCAGGGAGTCCAGCATCTTCGTGGGCATTACCATGGCCGAATACTTCCGCGACATGGGCTATGATGTCCTGCTGGTGGCGGATTCAACCTCCCGATGGGCTGAGGCCATGAGGGAGATGAGTGGAAGACTGGAGGAGATGCCGGGAGAGGAGGGCTTCCCCTCATACATGGGCTCGCGGCTTGCCTCCTTCTATGAGAGAGCAGGCATGGTTGCATGCGTAGGCAGCCCTGAGAGAAGGGGCTCGGTCACCGTGGCCGGCGCGGTCAGCCCCCCGGGCGCCGACTTCAGTGAACCGGTAACGCAGAACACGCTCAGAGTAATAGATGCACTGTATGCACTGGATGTCTCGCTGGCCAACAAGAGGCACTTCCCTACCATCAACTGGCTTACGAGTTACAGCCTCTACGTCGAGGCAGTGAAGGACTGGTGGAATGAACACGATCCCGGATGGGAGGATACCAGAGCCACTGCCTTGCGAGTGCTGCAGCAGGAGGCGGAACTGGAGGAGATCGTCAGGCTGGTAGGTCCCGAGGCCCTACCCGAAGGAGACAAGCTCTTGCTGCTTGTCGCCAGAATGATACGGGAGGACTTTCTTCAACAGAGCGCCTACCACGAGGTGGATACCTACTGCATGCCGGCAAAAGCCGGCCTCATGCTCAAGACCATCATCAAGTTCTACGAGCTTGCTCAGGATGCGCTCAGTTCCGGGGCGGGTATCGAGAGCATCCGTTCGTCTCCTCTGGTCCGCCGGATATCCAGGATGAAGGATATACCGAATGAGGGCTTCGAACAGAAAGCCAGGGAACTGTGGGCCGAGATGGAACAAGGGCTGGTAAGCAGCAAACACATTCCCTGAGAAAAGGAGGGCTAACATGGATTTCTCCTCACTTTATGTTAAGGAAGGAAGAGCGATCAACAAGGCTAAGGGGTCCCTGCTGGTAGCCGACAGAATACCGGGAATACAGTTCAACGAGATCGTTGATGTCCAACTCGGAAGTGGAGAGGTTAGGAGCGGACAGGCCATAGATATCAGCGAGGAAGCAACCATAGTCGAGGTATTCGGCGGGGTCAGCGAAGTGGATCTGATCGGAAGCAAGATCAGGTGCAAGGGCGAGACCCTGAAGCTGCCGGTGTCCATTGACATACTGGGAAGGATCTTCAATGGCATAGGAGAGCCGATAGACGGAGGGCCGGCGCTGATTCCCGAGGCCTACCTTGATATCAACGGTGAGCCGCTGAACCCCGCACTGCGCCAGCCTCCTGCCGAGTTCATAGAAACGGGCATGTCGCCCATAGACGCCCTGAACGCGCTGGTGAGAGGGCAGAAGCTGCCCATCTTCAGCGGGTCAGGACTGCCCCATAACCGAATCGTAGCCCAGATAATCAGACAGGCAACAGTTAAGGGCAAGCAGGAGAGATTCGCGCTGGTCTTTGCTGCCATTGGCATCAGTTACGACGATGCCTCGTTCTTCATGAGAAACCTTGAGAGGACGGGAGCACTGGAGAGAACCGTAGCTTTCATAAACACGGCATCAGACCCGGTGATCGAGCGAATATCAACTCCCAGGCTAGCTCTAACCGCCGCCGAGTATCTGGCCTGGCAACAGGACATGCATGTTCTGGTCATACTCACCGACATGACCAACTACTGCGAAGCCCTGCGCGAACTCTCCTCCATGCGCGAAGAAATCCCCTCAAGAAGAGGATATCCCGGCTATATGTACACTGACCTGGCCACGATGTATGAGAGAGCCGGCAGGATCTTCGATAAGGAAGGCTCGGTCACCATAATGCCTATTCTGACCATGCCTGACGATGACATCACTCATCCCATACCGGATCTGACCGGCTACATAACCGAGGGCCAGATCGTTCTTTCACGAAACCTGGAGAGAAAGGGGATATACCCGCCCATAGATGTGTTCCTGTCTCTCTCCCGGATGATGAAGGAGGGGATCGGGCCGGGCAAGACCAGAGAGGACCACAACAACGTCTTCATGCAGTCCTACGCCGCCTACGCGGAGGGATGTTATCTCAGGGAGATATCCACCATTATCGGCGCGGAGGCGCTGGGTGACAGGGACAGGGTGTACCTGGCCAATGCAGAGGAATTCGAGAGGAAGTTCATCGCTCAGGGCGAGTATGAGAAACGAACCATAGAGGAGACCCTGGACATAGCCTGGGGGCTGTTCTCAAGGCTGCCTGAGGAAGACCTGAAGCTGATCAACGAGGAGTTCATCAAGAAGTACCTCCCCAAGTACCGCACTTAGGAGCAACTGCAGACGAAATGCCGCAGATACTGAAGGTCAGACCCACCAAGATCGAGCTTGTCAAACTCAAGCGCAGGCTTTCGCTGGCGCAGAGAGTGCAGAAGATCGTGAAGGACAGGCTCTCCATACTGACCATGGAGTTCCTGCAGACAGCAAGGGATACGGCCGAGGCCAGGAGACGCCTCCTTGCCGACTTCTCCAAGCTCTACAGGGCGATCTCGATTGCCGCCGGGTATCACGGGTACATGGCCCTGCAAAAGGAACTGCTGGCTACTGAGACCGACCTCAAGGTCGCCGCCGGCTCAAGGAACGTCGCGGGTGTGCGCATTCCGTCTCTCGAGCTTGCGGGCAAGGGCAAACAGATGAGAGGATACAACCTGACTGACACCTCCTCCTGGTTGGACCATGCCGCACAAGTGTCCGAGGAGTCTCTGCGAGCCATTGTCGACCTGGCCGAGCTTCAGCGAAGCTTCGAGCTGCTGGCAGCGGAGATAAACAGGACCAAGAGGATTAGCAATGCTCTGGAGTACATAGTCATACCCAGTCTGCAGGTGACCATAAACTACTTGAATATGAAGTTTGAGGAAAGGGACAGAGAGGAGAAGGCGCGGCTCAAACGGGTGAAGGTGCTGGTCGCTCGGGAGTAGATCATGCTCAGGTCACTGCAGGATGAAGGGCGGTCGACGGAGGCGGGGCAATCTCGCCACGAAGTGGTGCTGCAGAACTGCCTTTCGGCCGAACTCAGGTTGGTCAATGCAGGCTTGCCACAGCGTCAGAAGAGGCTATCGGATCTGATGTGCGAGGAGTATCCTCACGTTTTGTGCAATGATGGCAGCACACATCTCTTCAAGAAGAGCGAACTCGAGTATCTGGCGGAGATCTTGGACACTGATGAACAGAAGACTCTGGCCCTGCCCTTACTCGTCGAGCTGGGGGCACATCATGCTGAGGCCGCCGTACTGTGCCAGACGAGAGCCGAGGAGAGGGTCGTGTCCGGAGTTCTCGATATGCCTGTGATCTGCGAACGCGGGAGAATCAGGCTCTACAGACCGCAACTGGCGTTGCTGAGGCAGAAGCTCAGAACAACAACGGTATACATCTTCTCGTCCAGAAGTGTTGCCTAAATCGTCCGATCACTGTATAATTGGGCTTTCGATGCACCACCAGCCCGCTGGAGTGCATCCACTGAGTCGCCAGATATTGACAAACACCTGCACTTAGGAGATAATCAGCTTCTCACATGGTTAGAATAAGACTACGCCGCATGGGCAGAAGAAACAGGCCGTTCTACAGGGTTGTTGTGGCCGATAGTCGCTCCCCCCGTGACGGCAAATTCATCGAGACAATCGGCCATTACGATCCGTTGACCGAGCCAGCCACCGTTGAGATCAACGAGGACAAGGCTTTGAAGTGGCTCCGATGTGGGGCTCAGCCTTCAGACACGGTTCGCAGCTTGCTGGGCAAGGCGGGCATCATGGACAAACTCGACACGGCCTCGGGCCAGAACTAACTACTAAGGAGGCGAAATGAAAGACCTGGTGGAGTACATCATCAAAGCCATTGTGGCAGAGCCTGATGCGGTCAAGATCACCGAGGAAGACAGCGATGAAGGCCTGCTTATTAAGCTGGAGGTTGCTCCCGATGACAAGGGAAGGGTCATCGGCAGACAGGGACGGGTGGCTCAAGCGATACGAACGCTGCTCAGGGTGAAAGCAGCCAGGGAAGAGACCAGAGTCAGGCTTGAGATAGTCTAACCGGGACCCACTAACGCCCGCTTCTCTGCGTCTCCTGTTCCCTCCTGCTGGTCAGATTGCGCCGGCATCCGTTGAGGGGGCTGGCCATCTCCAACCGCCATGGCTGATCTCTCAAAACAGTCCTGACCTTCGCCGTCGTCTGGCGCAAGACATGCCCTCCCCCGGGGTTCACCTCGTTTGAAGGGATACGCCCACAGCGTTATAATCACGGTGCCGCATGAAGATTCTGCTCAGGTTGCTGACTTTCGTTAGAAGATACTGGTGGCTGTTACTGCTGGCCTTCATCTGCATGGTGGGCAGCACAACCTTCGTTCTGATCATACCGCAACTGATCAGCCGCTCGGTCGACACAGTACTCGGTGATGGCGAGACGCGCGACCTCATCTGGCTGGCTGTGGCTGTGGTTGTCGCCGGCGCCCTCAGAGGCTTGTCCGCCTTCGGCAACAGCTACCTGGCCGAGGTCGTATCTCAGAGAACGGCATACGACATCAGAAACGCTCTTTACGGCAAACTCCAGCGACTGAGTTTCGCGTTTCACGACCAGGCCCAGACCGGAGAGCTTATGTCGCGTGGCACCGCCGATGTAGAAGCCATACGCATGTTCTTCGGCAGAGGCCTGCTTGGCTTGCTCCAGATCGTCATACTCTTCATCGCCATCTCTATCATACTGCTCCGCCTCAACTGGCCTCTGGCACTGATGACGATGGGCTTTCTGGCAGCAGTAGGCTGGCGAGCAGTTGTAGTCGCCAGGCTCCTCCGCCCTATCTGGCTTAGCATTCAAGAGTTGATGGCGAAGCTGGGCACGATTCTGGAAGAGAACCTCACCGGGGTGAGGACGGTGAGATCCTTCGCACACGAGCAGGAAGAGAGCCGCAAGTTCTCGACACAGGCAAACGTGCTCTACGACAAACACATGCTCGCCACTCGCAAAAGGGCCTTCAACATATCGCTCATGGTGTTTCTGGTTACCATACCCATAGCTCTCATCTTGTGGTATGGCGGGCGAGAAGTGATAGCCGGCAACCTGACTCTGGGCGGGCTGACCCAGTTCGTCTTCTACCTAACCATGATGTCGATGCCGGTACGCCGCCTGGGCTTCATCACCAATATTGTCACCCGCACTCTATCAGGTGGACAGCGCATCCTGGAGATACTGGATACCGAATCGGCAGTAAAAGAGAGGCCTGGTGCTATCGAACTGGACGGAGTCAAGGCAGGGGTACGTTTCGAGAACGTTACTTTCAGCTACGATTCGGCCTCCCCCGTGCTCAGAAACGTCAGCTTCAGCGTACAGCCGGGCGAACTGGTGGCTCTGGTGGGAAGCCTGGGCAGCGGCAAGAGCACTATCGCTCACCTCATTCCCAGATTCTACGATGTGTCCGGAGGAAGGATTACGATCGACGGTGTTGATGTCCGTGATGTGACGCTGGATTCCCTGCGCAGGAACATAGGCATAGTGCAACAGGACACCTTCCTGTTTTCGGCCACAATTCGGGACAACATCGCCTACGGCGCCATAGGCGCCGACATGGAGCAGGTGACGGCGGCAGCCAGGGCGGCCCAGTTGCACGATTTCATCACCAGCCTTCCGGAGGGCTATGAGACCTGGGTGGGAGAGCGGGGCGTCACCCTCTCGGGCGGACAGAAACAACGTCTGGCGATCGCCCGTACCCTGCTCATCAACCCCCGCATCCTGATCATGGATGACTCCACCTCGAGTGTAGACGCGGGGACTGAGCACCTGATTCGCCGTGCCCTCAGCGAGCTAATCAAGGGGCGCACTACCTTCATCATAACCCATCGCCTGCCCATAATAAAGAACGCCGATCTCATACTGGTGCTTGAGAACGGTGAAGTGGTGGAGCGAGGCACTCACAGCGAACTCATGGCCACAAATGGCCTCTATCGACACATATATGAGTCGCAACTCTCAGTGGCCGACCTCTCTGACGAGGACTCCGAGGCCCAAGACAGCTAAGGCTTGTAAGGAGACTATAGACTAAGTGAGCGCACATCACGGTGGCGGACACCACGGGGGAGGTCAACTCCCCATCACCTTCGACGCAGATAAGGTGATGGGGAACGTATATGACTCCGCGGTTGTCCGGCGCCTAGTCAAATACCTGGGGCCGGTCAAGTCGGACCTGGGGCTGGGAGCCGCCGGCATGGTCATGCGTTCCGTCTCCACGGTGGCATTGCCCATGCTGGTGGGGATGGCCACGGACAGCCTGATAGGCGACGGTGATCTTGCCGGACTCAATGTGACCATTCTCATCGTCATCGGCGTGATAGTGCTGGGATGGGCCGGCCGCTATCTGGAAGAGTTGTTCCTGGGCTATGTGGGCCAGAAGATACTCTACCGGGTGCGCACCCAGATGTTTGACCATCTGCAACGACTCTCGCTCCGGTTCTTTGACCAGAACAAGGTGGGCAGAATAATGTCCCGTGTTCAAGGCGACGTGCAGCAGATACAGGAACTGCTTGCCAGCGGCATGCTTAACGTCGTGTTCAGTGCCCTGACGCTGATCGCCATAGCCGTAGTCATGCTGATCATGAACACCTCTCTGGCCCTGCTTACCCTTACCGTCGTGCCGGCACTGGCGGTGGTGACATTCATATGGCAGAAATATGCTCGTCAGGCCTTTGTCAGGGTACGGCGCGCCATTGCCACAGTCAATGCTCAGCTTCAGGAAGGCATAGCGGGAGTGCGGGTAACCCAGAGCCTGACCCGGGAGGAAGTCAACTCCGAGCAGTTCGAACACGTGAACAGGGAGCACTACAGCGCCAATGTCAGAGCGGCCAGGCTGCAGGCGGTAATGTGGCCCATGGTTGAACTGCTGACCGCCCTGGGCACCGCCCTGGTTATCTACTTCGGCGGGCAGCAGGTGCTGGCTGGACAGATGACCGCCGGTGTTCTGGTGGCCTTCATGCTCTACGTCCGGCGCTTCTTCGAGCCCGTGCTGGAACTGGCCATGGAATATGTAGAGATCCAGCGGGCCATGGCCTCCGGAGCACGCATCATCGAGTTGCTTGACGTGGAGCCTGAAATAGCGGATGCACCTCAAGCTGTTGAGCTGCCCCCAACGAAGGAGATCAAGTTCAAGGGAGTGAGCTTCGGCTACACACCCGGCCTGGAGGTTCTCCACGATATAGACCTGACCATCAACCCGGGAGAGACAGTGGCCATAGTGGGGCGGACAGGGGCAGGCAAGAGCAGTCTGGCCAACCTGATAACCCGCTTTTACGAAGTGAACAAGGGCGAGGTGACGGTGGATGGCTACAACGTGAATTCAGTCACCCAGCAATCGTTGAGGCGTCAGATAGGGGTGGTCACTCAGGATCCCTTTCTCTTCTCGGGCAGCATAGAGGACAACATCAGATACGGACGGCCTGAGGCCAGCCGCGAGCAGGTCATCGAGGCAGCCAAGAAGGCCCACGCTCACGATTTCATCGCGCGTCTTCACCGCGGCTACGACACGCAGGTCGGCGAGAGAGGCGAGAACCTTAGTGCCGGGCAACGCCAGCTCGTCTGCCTGGCCCGCGCTATCCTGGCGGATCCACCTATTCTGGTACTGGACGAGGCTACCTCCAGCGTGGATACCAACGCCGAGCGCCTCATGCAGAAATCTCTGCGCCGCCTGATGAAGGGTCGTACCTCCTTGATCATCGCCCACAGGCTTTCCACGGTCACCAATGCTGACCGAATCGTAGTCCTGGAGCAGGGAAGAATCGTTGAGATGGGCACTCACCATGAACTCCTGGCCAAGCAGGGACTGTACCACCAGATGTTCGGAGCTCTCAGTGCCCCCGACCTGAGTCTTTGACAATTCCCCCAGCGCAATCTAAAATGTGGCGGGAAGCCAGGCACCGCTATCCTATTAGCTTCAACCGCAAAGGAGGTACGCATGGACTTTTCGCTCACAGAAGAACAGAAGGCTCGCAGACGTGAGTTCTACGACACGTGTAAGCAACTGGATAAGGAGAAGCCGGCGAGCCTGGTTGGCTTCGAAGCCATCTATGAGTTGGACGAGTGCTGGGACTACAACCTGTATTGTGCCGGAGAATTCGCCAAGAGGGGATGGCTTGCCTTGGCCTGGCCACCCGAATATGGCGGTAAGGGAGACATGATGGATAGGGTCTTCTTCTCGGAGGCCCGAGGATACTACGGCATTCCGGGAGTGGACATTTTCGGTGTACAGATGCTGGCGCCGACCCTTTTGGAGGCCGCCAGTGAAGAGATAAAGAGGGAGTTCCTGCCACCGATTGCCCGTGGAGAAGTAATGTGGTGTGAGCTATGGAGTGAACCGAATGCCGGCTCCGACCTGGCCACGTTGAGTACGACAGCGGTCCGGGATGGCGACGAGTACATCATAAACGGCCAGAAGACCTGGAACACCGGTGCCCACCGTGCCCACTGGGGATTTGGTGTATTCAAGACTGACCCTGCTGGTCGCAAGCACCACAACATGACCTTCATCCTTCTGGATATGAAGACGCCCGGCATCACGGTCAGGCCGATTCCTTATCTGGACGGCAGCGCTCCTTACTGCGAAGTGTACTTTGACGACGCCCGTGTCCCGGCCAAGAACATCGTCGGGCAGGAACACGAAGGCTGGGCAGTCGTGAATCTTCTGGCCGGTTTCGAGAGGTCAGGCATCAACGAGATCATGAACATGCTCCGCGGGCTGGAAGAACTGGTTGCTTACTGCAACGAGACCAAGAGACACGGGCAGCCGCTGGCCAGAAATCCTCTCATCCGCAATCGCCTGGCTGAGCTGGCCTGCGAACTGGAGGCGGCTCGTGCCCTGGCGTACCGGGTCGCTGACTTGCAGAACAGGAACGAGATGTCGCTGATGGACGCCTCCGCTGGCAAGATCTTCTTCAGCGAACTGGGCGAGCGCTTTGCCTTCCTCGCCACAGACATTCTGGGCCCCTACGGACAGGTAAGGACCTCTCGATGGGCACCGCTGAACGGAGTCTGGGAGAAGATGTTCCACGAACACTTCATCACCACCATCTCCATGGGCACAAATGAGATACAGCGCAATATCATCGCCTGGTACGGCCTGGGCTTGCCCAGAATGCGATAGCCCGAGCTTCGATAAGGAGGAGTCATGGATCTTAGGTTCACTGAAACACAGGAGATACTGAGGAAGACGGCACGGGATTTTCTTGCCACGGAGTGTCCCAAGACCTTGATAAGGGAACTGGAACAGGGCGAGATGGGATACTGCCCCGAACTGTGGAAGAAGATGGCAGAATTGGGATGGATGGGGCTGATCATACCTGAGGAATACGACGGCATCGGCTATACGTTTCAGGATCTGGCTGTACTCCTGGAGGAGATAGGCAGGAACATACTCCCGGGGCCACTGACAGCTACTCTGAACAGCGTGTTCGCCATACTTGAAGCGGGGACTGAGGAGCAGAAGAAGGAGTTGCTGCCCAAGATAGCTCAAGGTGAGTTGATCCTGACCCCGGCCCTGCTGGAGGTCGACGGCGTGTTCGACCCTTCGGGAATTGCTGTCAGAGCAACGCCCAAGGGAGATGACTTCGTGATAAACGGCACCAAGCTCTTTGTGGAGATGGCCCACGTCGCAGACTACATCCTGTGTGTGGCAAGGACCAAGGATGGCACCCCTCCTGACAAGGGGATTACCCTCTTTCTCGTCGACCGCAATGCGCCAGGCTTAAGCTGTGAGGTAATACCTACCACCGCCGAGGACAAGCTGTGCGAGGTGCGTCTTGAGGATGTTATCGTACCCGCAAAGAACGTGCTAGGCACCATAGATGAAGGCTGGCCCGTAGTGGAGGTGATGCTGCGCAAAGGCGCCATCGCCAAGTGCGCTGAATCGATCGGGGCAATACAGACTTGTGTAGAGATGACAGTTGCGTACGCCAAGGAGAGGGTGCAATACGAGAGGCCCATAGGCGCCTTCCAGGCACTACAACACAAGATGGCTGACATGTGGACAGCAATGGAGACCAGCCGCTATCTGGTGTATGAGGCGGCCTGGATGGAGTCGGAGGGGCTGCCCTGTGCCAAAGAAGCCTCCATGGCGAAGGCTTATGTCAATGAGGTGTACAGGCACGTCAGCAAGTGGTCAGTACGGCTGCACGGGGCGATCGCTACCAGCGATGATCATGACATACCCCTCTACTACCGTAGAAGCAAAGCCGCCGACATCGCCTATGGAGGCACTGACTTCCACAGAGAGATAGTCGCCGGGAAGATCGGACTGATCTGAAGTCCAGCCCGCACGATACTGTGCCCGTCGGCAGCAGGTTAGCGCTCTAGAGTCGCGGGCTGACCTGCGGTATGGTTGTCACGCCTGCCGGCGCGAGTCGGCACGGCTCCGGCAGCCCGCAGAAGATGTGAGGTCCAGGCGGGTGATCAGTGGCACCGGCATCTAGGTTCTCTTGCGCTGAGCACTCTGTCTGTACAGGTTGGCCAGAGCCTTGATCGAGGCACCAAGCGAGGGATATACAGGAAATCGCGCGTCTTCAAACGCCCTCTTGGCCAGAAAGTGATACCTTCTGTCCTCTTCGTCGTCTGAATAAGCATCGAGTGCCACGCACGTCATCACGGTCTTGCCCATCTCATCTCGAGCATATCTGCATCCCTGGACCATGATCTCAATCAACTGCGGCAGGTAGTCCTCAACTGCGGCCCCCAGTGCGCGACGCAGATAACCTACCTCATCGAAGTGAAGCACTATAGAATGAATGCCCTCATCGTGAGACAGAATCTTGATGGCATCCGCCAGCGTCCCCTTCGTTCCAGGCATGTTGAAGTATACCGGCCAGGCGTCCAGGGGATTGGTTATGCTTGTTCCCGCCAGCGGAACCATCTTGCGCAACTCGGCTACCGTCTCATGTCTGAAGCGAGGCACATCCAGCCCCGCCCTTACGCATAAGTCGGTTTCAAGCACGCTGAGACCACCGGAGTTGGTGACAATGGCCGTTCCTTTCCCTGAGGGGAGGGGAGCCTGCGACAAAGCCAGAGTGGTATCCAGTAGTTCATCGAAGTCCTGCACCTGGATTATTCCGGCCTGCCCGAAAAGCGCCCTCCAGATCTCGGGCGCACCGGCCAACGAACCCGTGTGAGAAGCTGCCGCCCGGCGGCCATGCTCAGTTACTCCTCCCTTCAGCGCCAATACCGGCTTCAGTCTTGCCGCTTCAACCATCGCTGTTCTTAGACGGTTGCCGTTCTTTGTTCCCTCCATGTACAGGGCGATAACCCCGGTATCAGGATCATGCGCCAGATACTCGAGGAAGTCGGGGCAGTCCAGATCGATGGCATTCCCATAACTCACAACCTTGCTGAATCTCACATTCCTGAGCTTTCCGATGGACAGGAACTGCTCGGCAAAGGTGCCGCTCTGCGAAATCACACCAACCGGACCCGCCTCCATCAAGGCATCCGGGATAAAAGTCAGCCCGGACTTAGGGCAGCATATGCCCATGCAATTGGGGCCGATCAGTCTTACCTTGCCCCTGGCCATCTCTTTGACCTCATCCTCAAGGGCTTTCCTCTCCGCCAGCCCGGTTTCGCTGAAGCCGGCCGTAAACACATGGACAGCCGGCACGCCCTTCTCGATGCATTCAACTAGCACTTCCGGAACACCCAATGCCGGTACTGCTATGATGGCATAGTCAACCGGACCTGCGATGTCCAGAATGCTGGCATAACACCTCCTGCCGTGTAGCTCTTCACGCTGTGGGTTGACCAGAAACAGACCCTCTCTGAGCTTTGTGCTCATGAGGGCCTGTGAGAACCCGTCATAGTTGGAAGCTCCGACAACGGCTACCGTTCTCGGATTGAAAATGCTATCCAATACTCGCAACTTCTCCGCCGTCAGCGCAGGCCTCCTGAACTATACATGCCCTGCAAAAGCATCGGACTGGATCAGGACCGGGTCGTCACACTGGTGTCATGTGCAGACTGGGGTTCCGGAATCGAGGTCCAATTTAGCAGATATCTGTACCTTCATCAAATACGGCAACCTTGACAGACATTGCCCCCCCCGGCTGCTGAACGACGCTGAGCTGGCCTGACCGAACCGGGCAAGCTGCCAGTAATGCAACAGCCAGCCACTCCAGCAGGCCGGGGCAGGCGCGCAGCGGCATCTCCACACGCACAGCAACTTTTACAAGCGGCAAGCTCTCTGCTATACTTTCGGCGGAGACAGCCCTGCATCTTCGCTGAGGCAGCACAGAACTGCACGGCGATCTCAGAAGACATGACATCAGCAATCGACGGCCGCATGTCCTTACAGCCATGCGGCTTCTTCTCTGAATGCCTCCCACCCCACACTCGAACCAGCAGAGCATTATCGAACTAGAGTTATGAGCAACACGCATCCACACGGCCTGGAGTTCCTCTTCCACCCCAGTTCGATCGCCCTGGTCGGCATCACAACCGCCGAGACGGGGCACTGGACGCATACCTTCCTGGATAGCCTCATCGAGTTTGAGTTCGACCGACCGATGTACCTGGTTAATCCCAAGGGCGGGGAGATCAAGGGCCACAAGGTTCACAGGAGTCTCAGGGATATCCCCGGCACCGTAGATTACGTAATCGGCCTGGTAAATGCCCATATCGCTCCGCAGCTCGTAGAGGAATGTGCCCAGAAGGGGGTGCGAGCAGTTCACTTCTGCACATCGGGCTTCAGCGAGACCGGCGACGAGCAGAGAGTGAAGCTGGAATCCGAGTTGGCCGAGGTTGCTCGTAGACGAGGCATCAGGATCATCGGCCCGAACTGCATGGGCATCTACTGCCCGGAGTCCCGCGTCTCCTTCAGTCCGGCCTTCCCCAGGGATAAGGGCCATGTCGGCATCATCAGTCAAAGCGGCGGCAACTCGATCTACATGGTAAGGCAGGCAGCATTGCGAGGAGTTCGCTTCAGCAAGGTTGTTAGCTACGGCAACGCATGTGACATCGATGAGAACGAACTGCTCGAGTACTTCGCTCAAGACACTGACACCACGATACTCGCCCTCTACATCGAAGGAATCAAGGATGGCCAGCGATTTCGCAAGGTTCTTGAGGAGGTCACTAAGAGCAAGACGGTGATACTGCTTAAAGGAGGAACCACCGAAGGAGGCGCTCGAGCCGCGGCGGGCCATACTGCGGCGCTGGCCGGAAGCCGGGCAACCTGGGATGCCCTCTGCAGGCAACTGGGGATCATCAGAGTCAGCAACATCGAAGAAATGGTTGATGTGCTGGTCACTCTATCCTTCCTGCCCATTCCCAGGGGCAGAAACGCCATGCTGTTTGGTATCGGCGGAGGCGCCAGCGTGCTGATCGCTGACGAGTTTGAGAGCAGAGGGCTGACAGTGCCCGGTCTCCCCGGGGAGATCATGGCTCAGATACAGGAGTTCACTCCGGTCGCGGGCAATATCCTGCGAAACCCCGTGGACTATTCACAGGCCATGATGAACCCCGACGGTATCAGGAGGACTCTGGACATAGTATCAGGGTGGGAGGGAACGGACTTCGTGGTCGTGTTCATCAGGACAGGTCAGTTCGTGCACCGTGGAGTCGTGCCAGCCCGCGTAGCATCCTGGGCAGCCATGCTTTTCGCAAAGCAGGGTGATCTTCCCAGGCCCGTGGCGATGGTGCTTGAACCCAGCATCATGCCTGAGGAGGCTGAGGCCATCTGGGCTGGCATACTGGGCTGTGTTGCCGCCGGACTGCCTGTGTACTTCTCTTTCGCGTCCGCGGCCAACGCCATCAACCTGGTGTTGACCCATGCCCAGAACCGCCCCGCAACAGCCTGAGCTGAATACAGGGAACGAAGCGACCGCGAGGTTCTGAATCCTCATGCCGCGGCAGAGATCGAAGCCCAGATACCTGTCAGAAGGCCCTGCCAGCCCTGAGGAGGGCTGCCCGATCCTGCTCGGTCTTCAGCGTTCGGAGTGCGGAACGTAAGATGGGAACTCCTCGCACCTATCAGACACAGGGCATTATCCTCAAGCAAACTAAGCTGGGCGAGCTCGATAAGATCGTCACCATCTACACCCCGGAACATGGCAAGCTAAGGGCAGTAGCCAAGGGTGCCTGCCGTCCCAGGAGCAAGCTGGGTGGCAACGTAGAACCGTTGACCCACAGTCTGCTGTTTCTGGCCAGAGGTCGTAACCTGGATATCATCACTCAGAGTGAAACGATGAACGGCTTCCTGGCTCTCAAGAGCGACCTGTGGCGTATGGCCTGCGGCCTCTACCTGCTGGAGCTGGTTGATTGCTTCACCGCTGAAGGCGGAGAGAGTCGTTCTGTGTTCCAACTACTGCTTGGCACCCTGAATGAGTTAAGCGATCCGGGCAGCAGTGAGATCATACTGCGGTATTGTGAGCTACATCTCCTGCACCACCTGGGCTACCGTCCTCAGCTCCGCCGATGTGTAGGCTGTGATTCGCAGCTCCGGGCAGTTGTGAACTTCCTCAGCTCTGGCAAGGGTGGACTCCTATGCCCGGATTGCAGCGCTAAAGAAGCCCTCCATGCCGAGCAGACTGTGATTATTCCGTCCAGACTGCCACTGCCAGTCTCGGTAGAAGCTCTCAAGGTCCTTCGTCTCTGGCAGAGATGCGACTTTGCCACAGCAAGGCGTGTCAGATTGCAGCCCGAGCTGTCCCGGGAGCTGGAACGGACGTTGCAGGAGTACATAACGCATATTCTGCAGCGAGAGCTTAGGTCGCTGGCCTGGCTCAGGGACCTGAGCAGGGGCAACTGGCGCTACACGAGACCGGCTCAGGCACTTGACAACAATGTTGGGGGGGATTAAAATCGCTGGACGCTTAGCAGCGGACTAATAGCGAAGTAATGTGAATGGAGAGTGCCTAGTATCCTGAATTAGCCTTCAATCTCATCTGCCTCCCCAACCCGTAGCCCCCCTCCCAGCCCACCACGCTGGTCCATCGAAAGGATGACAGAGACAGCTCGCTGAATATCGAAAAATGCATGTCGTAGTAGCAGGCTTAAGTGACATAGGCAAGAACCTGGCCTGGCTCTTGGACAAACAGGGGCACGAGGTACTGGTCATAGACCGGGACCCTCTGAAATGCTCTGAGATGGCGTCCGGGTCCGACGTGATGGCGATCACAGGAGATGCCAGCCAAAAGTCCGTCCTCGACGAGGCAGGAGTCAAGAATGCCGACGCGTTTGTGGCCGCTGCCGGCGATGACTCCGAGAACCTGATGATCTGCATGCTGGCCAAGGAGAGTGGAGCCAGGACGGTGGTCTCTCTTGTCGATGAAACGGAGCATGAGGAAGCCTTCAAGCAGGCGGGAGTCACCTTCCAGGTCAACCCGGACATGGTGGCAGCCAGACACATCTCACGCATGATCTCGCAGCCTTATGTAAAGGACTTTCTGACCTGTGAGATGTCGGAGATATTCGAGATCGAGGTCGAGAAGGGCATGAGATGCGTGGGGCGCGCTGTTCCTGAGATAGGAAGCCCCAACGGCATAAGGGTCCTTGTAGTGCAGCGAGAGGGAAAATACCTGGATGGGGACAGGCCATTGCAGCCAGGAGACTGGCTTACCCTCATCGTGGATCGACAGTCCGCCAGAAAAGGGACCGAGTTCATGAATAGATGGTTCTCCAAAGGATAAGGCTAACCCTTCACATCCTTGGCTCATTTCTCAAGTTCTTCGCCCTGGCTTATATCGTCCCGCTGGTTACCGCTCTTCACTACGGCGAGGACTGGCGCATCTTCCTCTATTCGCTGCTGATCACTCTGGCTGTCGGGCTTTCTCTTGAGCTGGGCTTCAAGACAGACCGGGTAATAGAGCGAGCCGATGGTTTTCTGATCGTGGCTTTTACCTGGCTGCTTTTCCCGCTCTTCGGCACACTGCCCTATCTCTTTTCAGCTGTAGGGTTAAGTTTTCTGGATGGCTTCTTCGAGGCGATGTCCGGCTTTACCACTACCGGAGCCACCATACTGACAGTAGTGGAGGAGCTGCCCAGGAGTGCACTGATATGGCGAAGCCTTACTCAGTGGCTGGGAGGTATGGGGGTGATTGCTCTCTTCGTTGCCATCATGCCCAGTCTGGGCGTAGGTGGCTCTCAGCTCTTTGACCGGGAGTTCCCCGGGCCTTTGCCCGAAAGGCTGCGCCCCAGGTTCAGGACCACGGCCAGGATCCTCTGGTCGATCTATACGGGTTTGACCGCTGCTCAGATCGCACTCCTCTACTTCCTGGCCAGGCTCCCTCTGTTCGACTCGTTTTGCGTCTCGCTCTCCACTATGCCCACTGGCGGCTTTGCACCCCACACCCAGAGTATCGGCTTCTATGGCAACCCAGCGGCCGAGTACATAATCATGGTCTTCATGTTCCTGGCAGGCACCAGCTTCATAATCCATTACCAACTCCTGAAGAGAAGCTTTAGAGTACTCAGGGACGAGGAGTTCAGGCTCTACCTGGTTATCCTGGCGGTGGCAATCGCCCTGATAGTGTTCTCGCAGGGACCTGAGTCATTGAGGCAGGGGATCTTCCAGGCAGTATCGATCATGACGACCACGGGCTTTGTTACTGCCGATTTCGGATCATGGCACTTCGGCCCCAGAACGGTGCTTCTGGTCCTGATGTTCATCGGTGCTTGCGGAGGCTCAACCGGCGGCGGGATAAAGGTAATGCGGGCTTTGACACTGATGAAGCACACCGGGGTCATGATGAAGAGGGCTGTCTCACCTAAGGCCGTGATCCCCATCAAGTACAACCAGAAGCCGCTCTCAGGGGGCATAGTCCGGGATGTGATATCGTTCTTGTTTCTCTACATTCTGATTGCTGTTGCAGCTACAATCGGGCTCTCGTTCCTGGGTCTTGAACTGGAAACGGCCATCTCAGCGGTGGCCGCCACACTGAGCAATGTGGGGCCCGGCCTGGGCGACGTGGGTCCAGCACTGAACTATGCCTGGCTTCCCGACGCGGCCAAATTGATCCTCGTTGTCTGTATGTGGCTGGGCAGGCTGGAGTTGTTCACGGTCCTGATGCTGCTATCGCCCCGCTTCTGGAGAGCTTAGTCTTGTCTCCCAAAGGGCTGGCAATCGTGGATGATGAGGGAATCCGTGAGAGGCCTATCCCAGGACAGGGCAGGCTATAACTTGCCCTTCAGCTTTCTGTAAGTGCCGATCAGGGCTTCCGACACCACCTTGGTGTCGGACAGCACCGGCATGAAGTTAGTGTCACCGTCCCACCTGGGCACGATATGAGTATGGAGGTGCTTATCGATGCCGGCTCCGGCAGCCTTGCCCAGATTGAGACCAATGTTGAATCCGACCGGTTTCATCACCTCTCTCAGAAGGGCCAGGCTCCTCTTGACAAGGTCAAAGAGCTCGCCAGCTTCTTCCACGCTGAAATCTTGTAGATCTGCTATATGCCTGTAGGGCGCAACCATCAGATGCCCCGGATTATAGGGAAAGGCGTTCAGAATGATGAAAGTGTGCTGGCCACGGAAGACGATGAGATTCGCCTCGTCTTTGTCTTCCCCGGGTTTCTGGCACAGTATGCAGCCGGTCTCCGCGGCTCTCTGCAGATACTCTATCCGCCATGGCGCCCAAAGGTGTTCCATCAGGCCCATATAGTATGCTGATTCTCGCCCAAGTGCAACAGGCTTGCCACCCTGAGTTGGAGAGCCCCGGGGATGGCCGAGCAAGTTGACTGTGGCCTTGAGCAGCGCATACAATAGCCGGGAGGTAACATGCTCGAAGTTCTGACCCAGAAGCTGACCGGTATCTTCGATAAGCTTGGCCGCAAGGGCAAGCTCAGCGAAGGCGACGTTGACGAGGCCTTGCGCCAGATACGGCTGGCGCTCCTGGAAGCAGACGTAAGCTTCAAGGTGGTTAAGGAGTTCCTGCCCAGGGTGAGGGAGCGTGCTGTGGGTGCCGAAGTGCTGCGCAGCCTGACCCCGGCCCAGCAGATCGTCAAGATCGTCAACGAAGAACTGATCAGCATTCTGGGCGGGGAACCTGGGCGCCTGGCCTCGAGTACCGAGTCCCCGGCAGTTCTGCTGCTCGTGGGATTGCAGGGCTCCGGCAAGACCACTATGGCGGCGAAGCTAGCAGTTCACCTCAAACACCTGGGCCAACTGCCTCTGCTTGTAGCCGCTGATACACGCCGGCCGGCTGCCATAGCACAACTAAAGCTGCTGGGTGAGCAGCAGGATATCCCCGTGTATAGCGAGGATCCCTCCGTGCCGGTGCGTGACATCTGCCGGCACGCCCTGAAGGAAGCCAGGGGCAGGGGATTGCCCTGGGTGATAATAGATACTCAGGGGCGACTCCATATCGACGAAGACATGATGAAGGAGTTGGCCGATATCAAGGCCCTGGTACAGCCTGCAGAGGTGCTTCTCACCGTAGATGCCATGATCGGTCAGGATGCCGTGCGGGTGGCTCAGGAATTCCACAACCTGATCGGGCTTACAGGACTCATCCTGACCAAGATGGACGGGGACGCCCGTGGCGGCGCCGCCCTCTCTATCAGATTCGTCACCGGAGTGCCCATCAAGTACCTCGGCACCGGCGAGAAGCTGGATGCCCTCGAGGTGTTCCATCCCGACCGCCTGACGTCTCGCATTCTGGGCATGGGAGACATGCTCTCCCTGATCGAGCGTGCCGAGATGACCTTCGACCAGCAACAGGTCAAGGACATGGAGAAGAAGATGCGCAGCGGCCACTTCGATCTTGATGATCTCCTTAGCCAGATGCGGCAGATCCACAAGATGGGCTCGCTGGGACGCCTGGTTGATATGATACCGGGCTTCTCCAGATTCGCGGCTCATCTGCCCGACAATGAAGGCGAAAAGCAGCTGAAGAAGATCGAGGCAATCATCCTCTCCATGACCTACGAGGAAAGGCGCAATCCGGGCATCATAGACGGCAGACGGCGGAGCCGTATTGCCCGGGGCAGCGGCACTACATCCAAGGACGTCAACCAACTCCTCAATCAATTCCGCAAGATGCAGGAGTTGACCAAGTCACTGACAAGGGGCAACATGTCCAAGAAGATGAGCGCCATGTTTGACGTGCCTCTGAAGTGAGTCCTGCCTGCGCTACGGCTCACACAGCCGCAATCATACGGCCGGAAGGCCAGCCAGGAAAGTCTAGTCCAGATAGCCCTTAAGCTTGCGACTACGGGTGGGATGACGTAGCTTGCGCAGGGCCTTGCCTTCGATCTGCCGTATGCGTTCCCGGGTTACATCGAATTCTCTGCCCACCTCTTCCAGCGTACGAGCATGTCCGTCCTTGAGGCCAAATCTGAGTTGTAGAACCTTCTTCTCACGATCGGTGAGTTCGTCAAGCACCTTGTCTATCTGTTCCTTGAGCAACTGCTGAGAGGTAGCCTCGGTGGGCGTCAAAGTCGTATGGTCTTCAACAAGGTCGCCCAGACAGCTATCGGCATCTTCGCCGATGGGCATGTCCAGTGATATGGGTTCACGGAAAAACAGGGCCATCACTCCTTCCACCTTCTCGGGCGGTATATTCAGGCGATCGCCGATCTCCGCATAGCTTGGTTCGCGCCCGAGTTCCTGAACAAGCTGTCGCATCGTGCGCAGCAGCTTATTGATGGTCTCCACCATATGCACCGGAATGCGGATGGCGCGAGATTGGTCAGCTATCGACCGGGTAATACCCTGCCTGATCCACCAGGTAGCGTAGGTGCTGAACTTGTAGCCTTTTCTATACTGAAACTTGTCTACGGCGCGGATCAGACCTATATTCCCCTCCTGGATGAGCTCCAGAAGTGGCATGCCGTGGCCGATGTATTTCTTGGCTATGCTCACCACCAGTCGCAGATTCGCCTCGGTGAGGTGTTTCTCCGACGCTCTGGCCTCCGCCTTGGCCTGTTCGAAGTACTCCTTGAACTCGCTGCGATGAGACTCTATCTCAGTCAGGAACCTCTCGTCAATCAGGAGAGCCTTTAGCTCCTGCCACGAAGTTCCCTCTCTAACCAGAATCTCCCTCAGTTGTGGCGCCAGCAGTTGACTGTGGATGGAAAGGTTAACAATTGCTTCCTCGGCTGCGGCCACTACTTTGCCCAACCCCTTAGCAGTTTCATCCGTCAGCGCAGGGTCTATCACATCGTCGATGGCCAGGCAGAATTCAGGGCTGTTGATCGTCGCAGCGGGGTTGCTGGTCCTGTCCATGCCGACATGCTCCTGCACGATTTGCACAAGCGGATAGGCCTTGGACAATTGAGACACAAGATGCACCACTATGTCAGACGGCGAAGGAAGGTTCTTGTACTTCTTGAAGTGGTTGTCTTCGATCCTCTCCACGCTTCTGCCCAGCTCTATCTTCCGACACAGCAGCTTCTCTTCCTGGACATTGAGCAGTGGCACTCTGCCTATCTCCTGGAGATACATGCGCGCCGAGTCATCGATGATCTCATGCTCTTCCACCGGTGCAGGAGGCTTGATATCCTCTGCTTCCTCCGGGACAACGTCCTCACCTTCCTCCTTAGCCTCAGCATCCTCAGTCAGGGCGCTGGCTTCTTCGATCTCGGTATCATCGCTCAGCAGGCCCTCGGCCTCACCCCCCTCGCCGTCCAGGCTCAGCTCTTCTTCTTTCATTGAACCCATGGCTTCTTCCCTCTCTTGACAAATATATCCTGTAGCTTCCGTCCCGAATCTAGTCCTTCCTCGTTCAATCTGGACAACTCCGAGCCTATCCCACCTCTCTCCCTCTCCAGCTCAAGCGTGGCCTCCTTCTCTGTTTCTAGTTTGCGTGACAGCCTTTCCTGCAGGCGCAGACTGCAATCGGCCAGAGCAAAACGGCGTGTTCGTTCGGTATCACGTATGGCTGGTGGGAAATCTCTGCCAACCAAGCAATATAAATGTTCTAATAGGCTGCTGTCAAGTCCACTTTCGGGATACGGAGAGCCCGCGGAGTTCTGCCAATTGACAAACACCTCCCGGTTCTCCGTGCACTCAAAGTGTTCCGCCGACAGCTCCCCGGCCAGAGGTCGCAATTCCGGGTACTGAAGAAGAAGCGCCAGGCAGTATTCCTCTACCGGGCTGGAGCCCAGACGGCCGGCAGGTTGAGATCGGCCTGACGCCTTCACAGCCTGAGGACGTTTCTGACCCGTCCTCAACTGGCGCAGCGCGACTCTTATGGCGGACTCCTCGATCTTCAGTTCCGTAGCCAGCTTCCTCAGGTAGTGCGACTGCTGCACCGGGTCTGCCATATCACGAATCGAGGGCAGGAGCTTCTGCACGGCCAGGGATTTGTCGCTGGCCCTGTTGACATCCACCTTGCTTACCACAGATCGGAACGCAAAGTCCATGATGGGCATCGCCTGCTCCGACAACCTGCCCCACAACTCAGGGTCCTCCCGTATCACGTCGTCAGGATCCTTTCCGGGCGGCAACGCAATAACCTTTGCCTCGGCGTTGGAGTAAGCCAGTATCGCCTTGCCGCGCAACGTAGCTTCTTCGCCGGCCAGATCGGCATCAAGTGCCAGAGTCACATTGCCGGTGAGCCTTCTGATGGTCTCCACCTGTCTCTCGGTCAAAGATGTTCCCATCGAGCCGACCACATTCTGACAGCCGTTCTGGTGAGCAGTGAGGACATCGGTATAGCCCTCCACGATTATCGCTGAGTTCCCCTTCCGAATCGCGTCCTTGGCCTTGTCAATGCCGTACAGGCAACTGCTCTTGTCGAAAACCGGCGTCTGGGGCGAGTTGGTGTACTTGGGCATCGAGTCATCCAGGGCTCTAGCTCCGAAACCGGTGATACGACCACGGATATCCGAAATGGGAAACATCAGCCGGTTGCGAAATCGGTCGTAACTGCCTCCTTCGTCCTTCTCTATGATGAGACCGGCTTCCGCCAGTTCCTGTTCCGTGTAGCCTTTGTTGCGTAAGTAGTTCTTGATTGTATCCCAGGAGTCAGGGCTGTATCCAAGCCGAAAGCTCCTCACAATCTCGGGCATGAGCTTCCTTCTATCCAGGTAGCTTCTAGCCCCCTCGCCAGCCCGAGTGCTGACCAGCAGATGATGGTAGTACTCAGCAGTTGCCTCGTTGATCTGGAACAGCCTGTCCTTCTTCTCATCCTCAGCCTTGTCCACGGGCTCTCGGCGACTTAGCACCACGCCCGCCCTTTCGGCCAGGAGACGAAGCGCCTGGCCGAAATCGGCACCTTCCTTCCTCATGACAAAGGAGAAGATGTCGCCGCCTGTGGCACAGGCACCAAAACAGTGCCAGCTTTGCTGGCCAGGAAAGACAAAGAAGGAAGGGTCCTTTTCGCTATGGAACGGACACAAACCCTTATAGTTACGTCCTGCCTTATGCAGAGTGACATATTCGCCCACCAGTTCCACGATGTCCAGCCTCTGCTTGACCTCTGCGATCACGCTCATTGAGATATCTCCCCGGCTAGTCTCAGCGCATACTGATCTGTCATTCCGGCGATGTAGTCGATTACCCTACGCTCCCTATCGTCCGAAAGCAACACTAACTCGGGAGGCAGGCTATCGTCGTGCGTGAGTAGATAGGAGTGCAGCAGACGCAATGCCCCCTCCGCCTTTGCTGCCTCCTCTCCAGCCAGGCTGGAGTAGTACACCCTCTCGAACAGAAACTGGCGGAGGGTGTTGGTTACACTCAGTATCCCGGGGCTCATGCCTACCGACGGTGTGGTCAGTCCCCCGTTGCCGCTAACGGGCCAGGAGTAGTTTATGATATCGCAGACCAACGTATCGACTCGCTGCGAATGCGTACTTCCCAGAGCCTCGGCGACCGACACGGGTAGATCATCCTGGCCGATAATGCCCGCCCGTATGGCATCCTCCACGTCGTGATTAACATAGGCTACTACATCGGCTATCTTGCATATGCCGCCCTCCAGGGTATTGGCATCCGCCCAGTCCTCTCCCAACACCTCGCCCTCGCCTTTGGAATGGTTAAGGATGCCGTCGCGCACTTCCCAGGTGAGGTTCAGCCCCTGTCCCTGCCTCTCCAATACGTCGACTACGCGTAAGCTCTGTTCGTTGTGTCTGAAGCCCCCGTGAAACAGCTCGTTCAGAATCTGCTCACCCATATGCCCGAAGGGAGTGTGCCCCAAGTCATGTCCCAGGGCTATAGCCTCGGCCAGGTCTTCGTTAAGATTGAGGGCTCGAGCTATGGTCCTGGCTATCTGGGATACCTCCAGTGTGTGGGTAAGCCTGGTCACATAGTGGTCGCCTGCCGGAGCAATGAAGACCTGCGTCTTATGCTTCAGCCGGCGGAAGGCCTTGGAGTGGATGATTCGGTCACGGTCGCGCTGAAAGCTCGTTCTTATCGAGCATGCTTCTTCGCACCTCAGCCGACCCCGACTGGATCTGCTCTTGACGGCGTACGGAGAAAGGGCCTCCTCTCTCTTCTCTATCTGTTCACGTACGTTGGGCCTGTTAACCATGGAAACACTGCTACATCATGGCGGGCATATTGGTCGCGGGACTTCTGAGCACGGGATCGGCATATCGTCAGGCAGATAGTCTTCCAGCCCTGGCCTTGATCCTCCCCTCCACTTCCGCGATATTAAGCCGGGTTGACAACACCACGTCGGGATTCAGAGATATCGAGTCTATCCCGCACTCAACCAGAAACTCGGCGAATTCAGGGAAATCACTGGGCGCCTGCCCGCATATCCCCACCTTCCTTCTCGGCCTATGGCGGTGAGCCGCATCTATCAACTGCCTGACCAGCCTTTTCACCGCTTCGTTTCTTTCATCAAAGAGATGTGCTACCAGCTCGGAGTCCCTGTCCAGGCCCAGGGTCAGTTGCGTCAGATCGTTCGAACCTATGCTGAAGCCATCAAAGATATCGGCGAACTCCTCTGCCTGAATAACGTTCGACGGTATCTCACACATCACGTACACTTCCAGCCCGTTCTGTCCCTGCTTCAAGCCGAACTCCTCCATCGTTGCTATCACCTTCCTCCCTTCCTCCGGTGTCCGGCAGAAAGGCACCATCACCTTCACGTTGACCAGTCCCATCTCGTCCCTTACCTTCGTGATCGCCTGGCACTCCAGACCAAAGGCGGGCTTGTATCTCTCATCATAATAGCGAGAGGCGCCTCTCCAGCCAATCATGGGGTTCCTCTCTTTGGGCTCGTAACGGTACCCTCCGATAAGATTGCCATACTCATTCGTCCTGAAGTCCGAGAACCGAACTATCACCTCGTTGGGATAGAACCCGGCGGCTATCTTTGCTATCCCCCTTGCCAGGCAGTCGATGAAGAACTCTCTCTTGTCCTTATGTGGCCCCGTCTTTTCATCTATGACTTCGATAAGTTGGGCCAACTGCCTGTCAGTGCCGGCGGCCTTCTTCAGTTCTTCGTACTCTATCAACGCCATGGGATGAATGCCGATGTAGGATTCGATGATGAACTCCTCACGGGTCAGGCCCACCCCGTCATTGGGAATTCGACTCTGGATGAACGCACTATCAGGAATGCCAACGTTCATCATGATCCTGGTGTCGGGCCTGGGCAGCTTGTCCACCTCTACCTCATCCACCCTGAATTTCAGCTTCCCCTCATATACCCTGCCCTGGCCTTGTGAGCAGTCTATCGTGACCTCCTTAGCGTTCCTCAGGACCTCTGTCCCCCTGACTGTGCTGATCACGCAGGGCACCCCAAGCTCCCGACTGACTATGGCTGCGTGGCAGGTCCTGCCGCCCCTGTTAGTCACGATGGCAGCCGCTGTCTTCATGATTGGCTCCCAGTCCGGATCCGTCATGTCAGTGACCAGTACCTGGCCACTCCTGAATCTGTCTATCTCGCCGCTGTGTTCTAGCACGTTGACCTCGCCCTGCCCTATCTTCGTACCCACCGCCTCCCCCGTCAGCAGCAGCTTGCCACTTGTCTCAAGGACATAGGTCTTGAGCACAGCGCTGTTCCTCTGGGAATGCACCGTCTCCGGCCGGGCCTGTACTATGAAAAGCTCGCCCGTCATGCCGTCCTTTGCCCACTCTATATCCATGGGCATGCCGTAGTGCTCCTCTATGGTGCAAGCCCATCTGGCAAGACTCAGGACCTCATCATCAGTCAACACAAACTCCCTTTGCTCCTCAAGGCTCACATCTCTTTGCTCAGTTCCGTTTCCAGTCTCCTTGTAGACCAGCCGCTTCTCCTTCGTGCCCAGCTTCCTCTCCACTATGGGCCTGAAGCCTCCCATGAGGGTAGGCTTGAAAACGTAGAACTGGTCCGGGCCTACGATCCCCTGCGCCACATTCTCGCCCAGTCCGTAGGCAGCATTTATGTACACCACATCCCTGAACCCGGACTCCGTGTCTATGGAGAACGTCACCCCAGAGCAGGCTAGGTCAGAGCGAACCATCTTCTGTACCCCTACCGAGAGGTAGACTGCCAGATGGTCGAAGCCTCTGTCCACCCGGTAGGATATCGCCCTATTCGTAAACAGGGACGCAAAGCACTTCATGACTTTCTTCAGCAGGTCTTCTTCGCCTCGCACATTCAGATAGGTCGCCTGTTGCCCTGCGAACGACGCGGTGGGAGAATCCTCGCCGGTGGCACTGCTTCTTACGGCAACGTCGACATTGCTCCCGTACCTCTTCTCCATCTCACAATAGGCAGCCTTTATCTCCTCTTCCAGGTCAGGCGGAAATGGTGCGGTCTTTATCGTCTTCCTTATCTTCTCGCCTACCTTCGCCAGGCTCTTCATATCACGTGTATCCAGGTCTGTCAGGGCATCTTTGATCTTCTGGCTGATGCCTGCACTATCCACGGTATACTTGTAGGCTTCAGCAGTGATGGCGAATCCGGACGGGACGCTTATACCCTTCTCCCCCAAACTCCTTATCATCTCACCGAGAGAGGCGTTCTTGCCGCCAACTATGGCCAGATCCGTCGCTCCAAGCTCTTCAAACCACTTCACAAACTGCATGATCCCTCCTATGAGTGTTGCTGGAGAATGCGGTTGTCTATCTGCAAGTCATCTCGACCAACTCTGCCTCCCTGCCTGCAGGCACATGCACCGGAAGAAACCACCATTATATCATGGGCAAGCCCCAAACAAGCCCACTACTCCCCTCGCTGACCTGCCAACTCCGAACTATCCTCTTGCCATCTGCTGCAGTGCAATCCTGATCTTCTCCTCCAGGCTCAGTTCTTCGGAAGCCGGAATCTTCGATACGGCCCTGGTCGCTTCGGTCAGCGAGTAGCCCAGGCCGCTCAAGGCCGCGATAACATCGGTGCTCTCGGAGGTTAAAGGCAGGGCCACGTCCTTCCACTCCTTCTCCAGCTTGCCGCTCAACTCCACGACTAGTCGTCCCGCCATCTTCTTGCCGATGCCGGGCGTCTGGCTGATGAGATCGATGTTGCCGCTGGTTATGGCCATCACGAGTTGTTCGGGGCTTAGAGCCGAGAGAAGGGCCAGAGCCACCTTGGAGCCGACTCCCGAGACGGAGATGAGTCTCTTGAACAGCGCCATCTCCTCGCTTGAGGCAAAGCCGTAAAGGGCAACGTTGTCCTCTCTAACGTGAAGATGGGTATGCAGGGAAACCCTGCCTTTGACAGCACCTATCTGGCGCAGAGTCGAGTCAGGAACATATACCAGGAAGCCTATTCCGCCGACGTTGATGATAACGGAGTCGATACCACGATGTTCCAGCGTTCCTTCTAACGCGGCTATCATCTCGACGTATGTTCAGTAAGCCATTGATTGAGGCGATTGTGCTGAATGTGGCAAATCGCGACGGCCAGGGCATCGGTAGCATCGCTCGGCTGTCGCAACTCTGACAGCCCGAGCTGAATCCTTACCATCTCCTGGATCTGGTGTTTATCGCCCTGCCCGTGTCCCGTTATCTGTTGCTTTATCTCGGCGGGCGAGTAGTAGTGGACGGGCAGTCCCCGGTTGACGGATACCAGCACGGCCGTAGTCTGTGCCCTGCCGATAGCGAAGGCCGATCTTACGTTGTGACCTATGAAGGGTTCCTCGATGGCGACCGCACAGGGTTTGTGCCTGGCGATAATCTTGCTCAGTTCTTCATAGAACGAGCGGAGTCTTTCTTCCATGGGGATCCGCGAGGGCAGCTTGATCACCCCGCAGTCGACCATGTGCATTTCCTGCTCGCCATCAACTATACCGTAGCCCAGATTGACCGTCCCCGGATCAACGCCGAGAATGCGCATACTAATTCCGGTTGCGCAGCCTTTCTAGTGTGGCCTCAGAAAGGTCCATATTGGAGAACACACGCTGCACATCGTCCAGTTCCTCGAGTTCGTCGAGGAAATTCAAGGTCTGCATGGCCTTGTTATCTTCGAGCAAGACCGTAGTCTTGGGCGTCATTGACACCTCTGCCGAAACCACGTGTTCTGTCTCCTCGATAGTCTTCCGTACTCCCTCCATGTCCTGCGGTTGCGTGTAAATCTCGGCGTAACCCTCTTCGGCCTTGACATCTTCGGCACCGGCATCGATAGCCCGCAGCACGATCTCATCCGCGTCCGAAGCGTTGCTTTCCACGGTGATCACTCCCTTGCTGTCGAAGAGCCACGAGACGCATCCGTTCTCTCCCAGGCTGCCACCGTGGCGCGTGAACATCCGACGCACCTCCTGAACGGTGCGATTCCGGTTGTCGGTCAATGCCTCTACCATCACCGCCACCCCGCTGGGTCCATAGCCTTCGAATGTAATCTCAATCAGGGCAGCCCCCTCCGTATCCCCGCTCCCCCGCTTGATGGCCCTCTCGATACTGTCCGAAGGCATGTTGTTGTCACGGGCCTTCTGCACTGCCAGGCGTAACACAAAGTTGCTGTCCAGGTTGGCTCCACCCTGCCGCACCGCCAGTATGATCTCGCGGGCAAGCTTGGTGAACACTTGCCCCCGCTTGGCATCGGCTACGCCCTTTTGCCGTTTGATCTGCGACCACTTAGAATGTCCTGACATCGTCTTCCCTTAGCTCAATTCTAGCACCGCAACTCCCAGAACGTAAAGCACTGTCCATCTGGCCAATCCGTTGACACTATCGACACTGCCGCGCCAGTCCTGCAATGCCGAACGAACACACCGAGCACTACGGGTCAAAGCCCAGCCCTTTCAGCCGTTCAGTATAAGGCTGCCTCACTATGCCTTTTTCGGTGATGACGGCCGTCACATAGCTGTGGGGAGTGACGTCGAAGGCCGGATTGGCTGCTCCGACGCCCTCGGGAGCAATCGGCACTCCCTGAATGTGGGTTACCTCCTCCGGGCTTCGTTCCTCGATGGGGATTGCCGCTCCCGAACTCAGGGCGAGGTCGATGGTGCTCGTGGGTGCGGCCACATAAAATGGGATGCCGTTCTCCTTGGCCAGTACCGCCAGCGTATAGGTGCCGATCTTGTTGGCTACATCGCCATTGGCGGCGATCCTGTCCGCTCCGACGATGACACAGTCGACCTTCTTCTGGTTCATGAAGAAGCCGGCCATGGAGTCCGTAATCAACGTCACGGGGATGCCCTCCTGCATCAGCTCCCAGGAGGTCAGCCGCGCTCCCTGCAGAAGCGGACGCGTCTCTGTAGCGACGACACTAACGTGCTTTCCCTGCTCCCGCGCGGCTCTTATCACGCCCAGCGCAGTGCCGTAGCCTGCGGTGGCCAGGGGACCGGCGTTACAGTGGGTAAGCACCGTGCAACCATCCCGTATCATCTCTGCGCCTAGCTGGCTGAGATGCCTGGTTGCCGCCATCTCTTCCTCGTGAATTCGCTCAGCTTCTCTGACAAGCGCCGCTACTATATCAGCGACGCCACCGCCGCCGGAGGCTCGTTTCATCCTGTCGATGGCCCGAAACAGGTTGACCGCGGTAGGCCGCGAGGCAGCAAACTCCTCCATGACTTGATCCAGCCGGGCCAGGAACTCGTCCCTGTCTGCTGTTTCAATGCCTGCTGCTCCCAGAGCGATGCCGTAGGCTGCAGCCACTCCGATGGCCGGCGCCCCGCGAACCCTCATTTCCTTGATAGCCAGGACCACAGAGCCATAATCATCCAGCTCGACAAACACCTGCTCGCGTGGTAGCCGGCTCTGGTCCAGCAGTCTGAGCTTGCCCCCAATCCACTCTATCGGCTTAATAGCCATGCCACTAGTATAATCGAAAGAGCCGGTCCAAGAGAAGTCGCAGACCGCTCCCCAAACCCATCCCTTGACATCGGTGCTGATTCCGTTTGATAATATGGTCAACTGCGGGTGTAACTCAGCGGTAGAGTGCTTGCTTCCCAAGCAAGACGTCGTGGGTTCGAATCCCATCACCCGCTGTGTTGATGACACCAGGCGGCGAGAATGTCGATTAGCACATGAGAATAAAGCTACGTAGCGACCAACTGGCGGGATTAGCGCATCAGCTTCCTTTCGAAGTGATCGTCGAAGACCCCAGGGACGTTAAGGGCCTCCTGGAGATACTGGGCCACAACATGCCCTGGGATGACCAGGGGCTCAATAAGTTCGGTGAACCCCTCAGGAAGCCCAACCGGGTGACCTTCTCCGTGGAGGCAGTTGATGGTGGCTTCGTCTGCGATATCCACCCCGCCTTCGCTATCTACATGTCCAATCTCCTGTCAGACGACAAATAGACTGCGCGCAGTTCATCGACCATGGGCCGTTAGCTCAGCTGGTAGAGCACCTGACTTTTAATCAGGGTGTCG
>Ga0209498_1000208_pt1 | contig 35521 bp, 25 predicted proteins | sample WalLakDeSediment_FD_184131 | JGI IMG/M metagenome (GOLD analysis project Ga0209498, IMG submission 184131) | Lake sediment microbial communities from Walker lake, Nevada to study Microbial Dark Matter (Phase II) - Walker Lake 11/02/13 Deep... | ecosystem: Environmental > Aquatic > Freshwater >...
CGTCTGCGGTTCCGGGTCCATCCTGTAGCCGTAATCCGGCATCGGCCTGCCGTCTATCCAAACTGCCCTGCCAGCCACCCCAACTCGCCCCCGTGCAATCAGGTCATGCACTGCAAACGGGTATACCTGCCAGTCCCCCTCCCTCTTCAGCGCACTTTGAAGGCTCTCACACACTCGTTTCAGCATTGCCTTCCGCTCTCCGCCAGCTATGTCTGCGAAAGCGTCATAGCTGGTTATGTCATGCCCCCTGGCAAAACTCACGATCCGTTCCAACCCATCCATCAACCCCTCGCCCCCCTCCGATTCCAGAGCCTGCAGCGTTAGCATTATGTCAACAGGCCCGGACTGAGCCAGTACCGGTCCGGTGTCCTCTCCCTTATCGACGAAAAACACGGTAGATCTGATCACGCTGTCGCCGGACAATATGGCCTTGGCAGTGGGTATCCAGTACAGACCGGAGTAGCCCCTGCTGGTATCGCCGGGATGAATATTCAGAATCCTGGGATAGTACCTGTCTATCGTCCAGTCCGTAAACCACTGGTCATACCCCGCCAGGCAGACCAGGTCGGGCGTCTGCTTGATCCTATCTTCGATAAGCCGCCATACATCCTGTTCATACTTAAGCCTCTCGCCATGATTCCTGGGGATCATGCCGGGACCATACCTGTCTCTGGCGCCCTGCAGATACGGCAGGTGGCTCAGTTCTATGGCCGCATGCTTGTTTGATCTGGCCTTTCGGATGCCTTCGCAACCGGGCCTGTTCGTGAACACAACGTAGTTGTGATCAGGATCCCGTCGCACGATCTTGTCGTAGTTCGTTCCCGAACCCGAGACGAAGCAGGCGATGGTCATCCTGCCTCCCTGCCGATCGGGGTCATAGAGCAGTGTCTGCCTCATTGCATGATACGGCGCCGAGCGTGGCCGACCATATTCCCCGGGTCTGCCGCCATCCTGTTGACTTCATCAGACGCCTTGAAATCAAAGGCCCGATCGGTGCGATGGAGCAGGTCCCCTGGCTTGGCCCTGCCTGTTCATATTGTATCCGATGACCGGCGAGTTTGAAAGCGCGAAGTTTGTTCCGCGGCCTCCCTCCAGTATCCTACCACTCCTAACGCAAGCGCAGCACCATAGTCGCTTACGTGGAATTCTGCTACACTCTGCACATCCAGAATCACCACAAGGAGGAAGTCATGCAACTGAAGGAGTACGAGGTACCGGTCGAAAAACTCCGCTGGGAATGCGATCCCGGTCTCTTCGACTTTGAGTGTACGGGGGACCTGGCCCCGCTTAGGGAGTTCATCGGTCAGGAACGAGCAACCCGGGCCGTGGAGTTCGGCATGAACATGGCCGACACTGGCTACAACATCTACGTCGCGGGCCTCACCGGCACGGGCAAAACCAGCATGGTGAAGGCCTACATTGAGAGAGTTATCAAAGAACGAGAAGTTCGTGGACAAAGCCTCGACTCAGATGACTGGTGTTACCTCTATAATTTCAAGGAGCCTGACAATCCGCAGATAGCCAGCCTGCCTCAAGGCAAGGGCAAGGTGTTCCGCGAGGAGACTACTGACTTGCTTAACAAGATCCGTCACGGACTGGGGCAAGCTTTCTCCAGCGACGAGTACAAGAATCCCAAACAGAAGACCGTTGAGGAGATGCAGGCTCAACAGCAGAAGCTGTTTCAAGAGATATCCAGCGAAGCACGCAAACAGGGCTTCATCCTGCAGATGACCCCCTCAGGCCCGGCACTAATCCCCGTAAAGGATGACCGTCCTATGCAGGAACAGGAGTACCTGGCGCTCGAGGAGGGTGTCAGAAAGAAGCTTGAGTCCAGGCAAGCTGCACTGCGCAAGAAGCTCCAGGCCAGCTTCGAAGCCGCCGGCAACCTCCAGATGAAGGCTCAGGAGCGATTGCAGAAGGTCGACAAAGACATTGGCGAGTATACGGTCTCCGGCCTATTCAAGTACCTGCTTAAACAACACTCGGATCGGCCCAAGGTCACTCAATACCTCATCGACCTCAAAGAATACGTCCTCGATAACCTGGAGATATTCAAGAGCGCTGAAGAACCGGTACACCCCATGCTGGGAGTGCCGGTGAGCCAGGCCATGGGGGGCAGAGACCCTTTCCTTCCATTTCAGGTGAACGTCTTCGTCGACAACAGCGCCGCCAAGGGCCCTCCGGTGATCCTGGAGAGCAATCCCAACTTCGGCAACATGTTCGGCAAAATCGAGCGACGTTTCCTGCTTGGCGGTTACCTGAGCGACCATACCATGCTCAAAGCAGGGGCTCTCAGTAAGGCCAACGGCGGCTACCTGCTGCTCAGTATGAAGGATGTGCTCATGAATCCCGGCGTCTGGCCGGCGCTCAAGCGGTCCATCAAGAACGGCGAGGTGAGGATCGAAGACCCCTTTGAGCAATTCGGCCTCATTTCACCTCAGGCACTGCGGCCCGAACCGATGCCCGTCAAGATCAAGGTAGTGCTTACGGGCGACGCTCTGCTCTACCAGATGCTGTCCATGTACGACGAAGACTTCTGGGAGATATTCAAGGTCAAGGCCGACTTTGACTCTCAGATCGAGAAGACCAAGGATAACATGCTGGCCTACGCCGCATTCCTCTCCGGGTGTTGTGAGGAGTGTCAGGCCAGGCACTTTGACCCCGGCGGAGTCGCCAAGGTGATCGAATACTCCGCACGGATAGTAGCCGACCAGGATCGACTATCTTCAAGGTTCGCCCAGGTCAAGGACTGGATCGAGGAAGCCAACTACTGGGCTTCACAGGAGAACGCCAGGTTTATCTCGGCCAGTCACGTGCAGAAGGCCATCGACGAGAAGCTGTTCAGGCATAACCTCATTGAAGAACGGATCCGTGACATGATCAACCGCGGCACCATCATGATAGACACTGAGGGTGAGATAGTGGGCCAGGTCAACGGCCTGAGCGTCTACGCCCTGGGCGACATCATCTTCGGTAAGCCATCCAGGATTACGGCCAGGACGTTTCTGGGACGCAGCGGAGTCATCAACATAGAGCGTGAATCTCAGCTCAGCGGGCCCATCCACAACAAGGGTGTGATGATACTGAGCGGCTACCTTGGCTGGAAGTATGCTCAGGACAAACCGCTGTCCCTGTCAGCCAGCCTGTGCTTCGAGCAGTCCTACGAGGGCGTGGAAGGCGACAGCGCCTCATCAGCCGAACTGTATGCCATTCTCTCCAGCCTGGCCGACCTGCCGCTCAAGCAAGGGGTGGCCGTGACCGGCTCGGTCAACCAGAATGGCGAGATACAGCCGATAGGCGGCGTCAACCAGAAGATAGAAGGCTTCTTCAAGGTCTGTCAGGCCAGAGGACTCAGCGGCGACCAGGGAGTGCTGATACCACACCAGAACCTGCGCAATCTGATGCTGGAGGAAGAGGTGGTTGAGGCGGTCAGGCAGGGCCAGTTTCACATCTACTCGGCCGCAACCATCGATGAGGGCATCGAAATACTCACCGGCGTGTCTACAGGCCAGAGACAGGAGGATGGCACCTATCCTGAGAACACGGCCAACTATCTGGTCGACAAGCGCCTGGAGGAGATGGCGAGACGCCTTAAGACCTTCTACACGGACGAGAAGAAGGACGACAAATGAGGTGTCCGTCAGGCCGCATCCCTGAGGCTACCTAGCACCACAGGTATTAGCTCGGTGATGGAGGGGTGAATGTGCATGCTCGTCTGTATCTGGTCAATGCCGCCGCCCGACGCCATGGCGTTGATCACCTCCTGGATCAGGATTGGCGCATAGGGCCCAATCAGATGAAACCCGAGCAGTTTTCCGCTGCTCGCCTCGACAACCGCCTTGGCGAAGCCGTCCTTCTCCATCATGGCCTCCCCCTGCGCCACGTCGAAGTATCGGGTCCTGCCCACCAGAACCTTGTTAGCCTTTCGGGCAGCTTCCTCGGTCAGCCCTACTGATGCGATCTGCGGGTGTGAGTACACTGCATGCGGAGCAGCGCTGTAGTCCATCCTTGTCTTGCTACCGTGAATGGCATTGTCGGCAACCAGTGATGCTTCCACATTGGCTACATGTGTGAACATCTGCTGACCGTTGGCGTCGCCCACAGCAAATATGTTCTTCTTAGTCGTCTCAAGGTACTCGTTTACCCTGACGAAGCCTCTCTGGTCGACCTCAACGCCCGTCTTATCCAGGGCCAGCGTGTCAGCATTGGACCTCCGACCCACAGCCACCAGAACCTTCTGTGCCTTGAGTTCTCTCTTGCTGCCTGACTTTGCATCGTTGACGGTGACGGTAACCCCACCTCCGTCTGCCCGGAACTCCTCGGCCTGGACGCCAGTATGAACGTCCATACGCTGGCTCAGCCGTCTCTCCAGAAGCTCGGCTATCTCCACATCCTCGGAAAGGATCAGCCGGTCCGCCATCTCCAGTATTGTAACCTTCACCCCCATGGCAGCCAGAAAGTGGCCATATTCCACCGCGATATAGCCGCCACCGATGATGATCACACTCTCAGGTCTTTGGCTCAGCTGTAGCACCGTCTCGTTGGTGAGATAGTCGACAGCTTCCAACCCCTTGATTGGAGGTATGAAGGGGCGCGAGCCGCAGGCGATAAAAACCTTGTCTCCCTTGATCGGCTGGTCGTTAACCTCAATAGTATACTCGCCTGTGAAACGCCCCACCCCTTCGTACAGGTCCAGCCCCTTCGTATCAGCCAGTCCCTTTCTCATTTCCGCCTGATTCTCCCGCACAAACTTCCTCATGCGCTCCATGATAAATGCAAAGTCGATGCTTCTTACCTCCGCCTTGATGCCCAGTGCGCTCGCCTCCTCGATCTCGGCGACCCTCTCGGCGGCGGAGATCAGTATCTTAGAGGGGATACACCCCGTATTGGGGCATGTGCCTCCCAGTGGACCTCTGTCGACCAGTGCCACACTGAGGCCACTGGCCACCGCCTCGTCGACGATGTTCATCCCACACCCCGAGCCAATGATAACCGCATCATACTTCTTCATGCTGATTCCTCCCTTTTGGGCGTGCCCCTACGGCCACCCCGCCGATTGTCGTTCTCCGTCAATGATACTACACTATATGATAACAAGACTACTCGTCGCTGTAACCCTTCTCGCCACTACATCTGAGTCTTGCCTCGAGTAATCACGGTCAGCCTAGCTGCGAGCCGGCACATTCATAGCATGACCTGGATCGATATCATCGCAGTCGACCAGACTACGTCCATGGGCATATGGAGGTTGCAGGTGGAGTCAAGCAATAACAGCACACCTGCAGGGAACTCCTCGCTTTCCCGCCGTACTACCAGCACCACGGGTACCCTGGGAAAGGGATGCAGTTTAATGGCAGCGTCACCGTAGCCGCAGCACTCGCCTCCCAGCGACACACCTCTTCTCAGAAATGCAGCGGTATCTGTGCCATAGCTTGTAGCCAGATCATCGAGCGGCAAGGCGTGCGTTCCGGCCGAGAAGATGAGCCCGCCGGGCAGATCCCTGGGATTCTTCAGGATGCCGGAGGGAGAAATGCTCTGTGCCTGTGCCAGATACGTCAGTATGGACAGGCGCGAGTAGCCAGAAAGCCTTCCCAGGAGCATATCACAGAGCTCACCCGAGCCACCGATCTCCCTGTGCTCCGGATGCACTGATATGGTGGAGTTGAACACCTCCAGGCCATAGGCACCGGAGCTTTCATCGAAACGTGCTACCGCTCTTGTGCACACATCTGCCGGGGCGGCCAAAGCGAGCCTCTGCCAGGCTTGTTCCTCGCCGTCAGCCCATTCCCGTTGCGCGCCTGATAGCATACCATATCCTAGCCGCCCGCCGGCGTTACAGTCAAGCACAAGTGCTGCGCATCTGGTTAGTCAGCACGCATTGATTGACATGACCGTCCTTGTTAGAATCCCGCCGGCACCGGCTGGATGATTGCCCAATGTGTCACGATGCTGACGGGGCGGTTCAATGAAAGATGACTAACCAACCACCGGGGGATTGCTCACCGTACCGACTCGGGCAATGGGCAAGGAATCATCCATCTTGAATGGCAACAAGGGGCGGCAGCTACTGTGATTTCCCGCTAACCTGCTTGATCTGCCTGCAGTAATCGGTCACCCTGTGATCCAGTGTGTCTGGATAGTCATAACCGAGGTCTTTGGCCACGCGCTTTGCCAGCTTCCTGAACAGGCCAATCGTGTCAAACAGGGCCCGCCAGTTGTTTTCGAGGTCAGCATCGACGAAGGTGGCTTCCACTTCTGCCCAGGTCTGTTCATCGATGTACCGTCTGAAGAACCTGCCATGCTTGCCTGAGCTGACCGACCAGTTGTTCCTTGTGCCAATATACCACTCGATAATCGTGCGAAGATGCTCAAAACGGATCATACAGTCAAGCATGTACTTAGCGAAGTAGATCTCGTCCCTCCAGAGATGCTTGGCGACGTAGGTCGCATCCCAGAAGAAATCGTTGACCAGAGCTTCATAGTCATTTCGAGTCGGCCTGGTGATGATGTGTCGAGCAGGAGTTGCTTCGCTCAAGGCTGCGGTTAACCCACACTTGTCCACCAGCACCCTGAATCCGCTATCGCACTCTATAGGGTCTACTGCTTCCTTCGCGGTGATCTGGAAATCGATTCGTACTCGATTCTCGAAGAGCACAAGGCGGGTTATCCACTCCTTGTCAAAGGTGGACCCCGGTTTGAGTGGCCACCTTGCCATCACGTCCCCGAAGGAGGCCAGCCAATCATCAGTCATGAACGGCTGGACACTACTAACGTAGAGCTTAACATCATAGTCGGAGAGGATGTCGGTGGTGGAACGCGGGTCTGCTCTTGAGCCCGTGAGTATCATGGCTCTTACAAGGTCGTTCTCGTCGGCCCAGACCCGAAGCCTCCCGGTTACGCCGTCGGCCTCCTGCACACAGGCATTGTACAGCATCCCAGTCTGGATGGGGAATCGCCCTGCTTCAACGCCTTCTGATCCCAGCACACGCGCGTCCTGGTCAGTATCAGCATATCTGGCGCGGAAATGAAATACCTGCGGAACGGTAACCACACCTACTGATGACCACCGCGCAGAGCCTCATTCAGGGCACGCGGACGACGCGCGAAACGTGTGTAAACGAAAAAAGCCCCGAGTAACCTCGTTTCTCTGCCGGCTACCGCCCGGCTTGGCTTCCGCTTACCTTGTACCGGCTGTCACCGGCACGTTTCAGCCTGCGCCAAGCCCAACTCTCATGCCAGATCCCCACTTGGCTACTCGGGACAATCTTAAGTCTACCACACCTGTGCCTCTCCTGTCAAATCCACCGCAGGCTGTGTTGAATTGCTGAGATGTTATACAATACCAGAAACGCGCGGCATATTCGTAGGTTACGTGAAGACCACTACTCTACAGGGTAGCCTTTTTCAGGGCATAGGTGATGTCCAGACGCGGGTGATATCGCGCCGGCAAGACTTCGAATCCCTCTTCGACGGCTTCACAAGGATGCGTGGCATCGCCTACGTAGTCTCCTCCGATCTCCTCCGCGAATTCTTCGAGAAGCGCGGCTACGAGGGGATCGAGATGGTGGTGGGGGAGAACATGACCGAGCCTGCCCTGCGACAGGAACTCCAGGACAAGCCCCTCGAAGTGCTGGAACTGCTTGCCGCGCGTGTTGAGGACGGCTCCCTGCGCATACTGGTCCCGCGTCGCAGCATACATACCAAGCTATACATCCTCGATAACACTAAGGGATCTCGCATAGTACAGACATCCGCTAACCTCACTGATACCGCCCGCAAGGCCACGCAGGTGAACTACGCATGGTATGCCGACCTTCCCCCCGGTCACGAGTTCATGGACAAGGTGTTACACGACTACCATTCACACACCAAGAGTTGCACGCTGTTCATGGAGGACCTCAACAGACTGCTTAAGGAACACCGTGGCGATTCCAGACGGGAGTTGATCGAGGTATGGCTAAAGGGAGAAGCTGTACCTGCCTCCGAACTGGAGACGGCCAAGGTGCTCCGGGAGATGTCGATTCAATCCCTATTGGTCCCGGACACGGTTGAAGCCAGCGTCGTCACCGTGAAGCTGCCAGAGGCACCGGCCGCAAGGAAAGAACTGGAACGCTTTCTCAAGCCTCTGTCTCCATCGACGGCGGGCAATCAGACTACTCTGCGAGCCTCGGCATTCATCAACCACGTGCATGTCACCTACGGGATACCCTTGATGCGCCTCGACCCAGAGAGGTCTGAACTCCGCCTCGGACTGAAGGGCGCCATATCCCATCTGTCGCAACCGCCGGCTGACAGATCGACGGTCTACAGGGCACTTGAACACCTCGAAGAGTACATACAGACGGTCGACCTCGCGAAGAGCCCTGACCCGAGGTTTGCCAAAGCCAGCATGTTCGAGGCACTGCTTTACGTCTTCTTCTCGCCATTTGCCAACGAGTATATGCGGAGACGCCGTTTGGCCTACGGCCAGGCAGACCCCAAAGGCCCTCGGTTTCTGTATGTCTACGGACCATCGCAGAATGGTAAGACGACTTTCTTCCGCTTCGCCTTGAGATTGCTTACAGGCCAGGATATGGAGCCTCTACGCAGGGAAGAGTTCACCCGCCGAAAGATAAAAGGTGCGGCCGCCATAGGCACGGTCTTTCCTCTGACCTTCGATGACGTGGAGCTATCCGGAAAACCGTGGGCAGCCGACGTGATCAAGTCATACTGGGAGACCTGGTGGACATCAGACTCGGACATGCCGCAGATACTGATGTCATCAAATGAACCAAGGCTTCGGGACTGGGCTAGGTCGCGCGTGAAGCGGATCGACTTCGATGTTCATTTCGCCTCGACCGGTCAGGAGAAGAGAAAACTCAAGAGCATCCTGGAGTTCGATAACCAAATATTCCGCTGGTTCTCTGACTTGTACATACAGCACCTCGCGGCGGAGGACGAATTCAGCGATGATGAACTCTTCATTTCGCGTGCTGTGATGCGCAAGCTCTACGAACACGCTGGCAGAAGGCAGCCCGACTTCTTCCTGCAGCAGCCGGTCGAGAACCAGTATGACCTCGGCAGAACGAGATGGATAGACCTCCTCTACGGGCGCCGCGAGGCAAGAGTCTCGAGGGAGAAGGAGAGGCTGCTGGTACGCTTCCCGGACCAGATGCAGTTCTGGGAAATCCGCCGCTTCGAGGGATATCTGCCGCCGGAAGTAAAGGCCCGCCAGGAGGGCCATACTGTCATCATCGAGACGCCAGACGATTTCGATGCGTGGTGTCCCCCTCCCGAGCGCAGGTTATGGCCATGGCGCTCAAGGCGGCAATGACCGACAAGCACCCACTATCGACAGAAGTGACGTACACCGGCCTGCATCGCCGTAACCCAGCACCATGCATGACAGACTCGCTACAAGTGACGGGGTCGCCAAGTCGTCGGCCGTCGTCTATGCACCGACGGCTGGCCCCACAGCTATCGGGCGTGCCCAGCCCTTGCTCTGTCCCGCAGCACCCTGCGCAGCAGTTTTCCCACCGGTGTCTTGGGTATCTCCTGGATGAACTCGACCTCCCGGATGCGCTTATGGGGAGAGATTCTCTCGGCGCAGAACTCGATTAGTTCAGCCGCTGTAGCCCTGCAACCGTCTTTCAGTACCACGTACGCCCTGGGCACCTCGCCGGCCACCACATCCGGTCTCCCCACCACCGCACACTCCCTGACGGCAGAGTGTTCATAGAGGATGGCTTCGACCTCGGCCGGGGCGATGGTGTAGCCCTTGTACTTGATGGTTTCCTTCTTCCTGTCCAGAATGCGGAAGTAGCCTTCTTCGTCCATGACTCCCAGATCACCTGTGTACAGCCAGCCATTGCGCAGCGTCTCACGGGTCTCGTCAAGCCGGTTGAGATAGCCCTTCATGACCTGCGGCCCTTTGATTATCAACTCTCCCGTTTGCCCTGCCGGTAGTTCAGACTCGCCGGACTCCTGGTCGACAATGCGGGCTTCCGTGTCTATCACCGGTATGCCGATGGTGCCGGCCTTGACCCTCCCCAGGGGTGAGTTGTGAGTTTCGGGCGACGCCTCGCTCAGCCCGTAGCCCAGAACCATGCTCACTCCCGTCATTCGCTCCCACCGAACCCTGATCTCTTCAGGCACGGGCATGGCACCGCTTTTGACGTAGCGGAGGCTGGAGAGATCGTAGTCCGTGATGGCCGGGCTGTCGAGCAGCGAGGCGAACATGGATGCAGCGCCGTACATAACCGTTGCCCGCTCCCTCTCTATAGTCGCCAGAACCCCCGAGGCGTCGAAGCGCGTTACGATCACCACGCGCGCGCCGCTGAACAGAGGCGAGATCAGGCCCGTGCAGCCGCCCCAGCTGTGGTAGAAGGGCAGCACAGCGACGATGGTATCGTCACGGCTCCAGCCGAACCAGGCTGAATTCTGCATGGCATTCGCCACCAGGTTACGGTGGGTCAGCATCACCCCCTTGGGCATTCCGGTAGTTCCCCCCGTATACACTACAACGGCCACATCCTCCTCGGGCCTTACCGAAAACCGCGGCGGGGAGGACCGATCGTTCTCCAACATACACCTGAGGTCAACGATTCCCTCAGCGCCTCCACCGTCCGTCAGGATTATCGTCCTTAGCGATGTTCCAGCCCGCCCCTGCTGAACTACGGGGCAATGATCGCTGCACGTGATGAGGCAGGTTGCCCCGGTATCGCTGAGCACGTGCCTCAACTCAGCCTGCCTGGATAGTGGGTTTAGGGTCACAGCTGTGGCACCGGCTTTCAGTATTCCATAGTAGCTGACCACGAAATCCAGGCTATTGGCCAGCAGGAGTAACACTCTGTCGCCACCTCGCACTCCCTGGTCATAGAGGCCGCCGGCGAGTCGGTCAGTAGCTTCATCCATCTGCCGATAGGTCAGGCTGTGCTGGCCGCAGCCGAAGGCGGTACTCCCGGGCCACTTCTCCGCCGCCTCGGACAATAAGCCGAACAGAGGCATAACAGGGTACTCAAGCGTCCTGGGCACGCCTTCAGGCCATACTCGAAACCATGGCTTTTCCACTGTCATCCTATCTTGGAACATGCTTACTCAGACCCCACCGTCAACACCCAACCCCAATAACAGCATAGCATTCTTGGCCAACCTGACGACAGTACCATCTCACCCCATCTAGTTCCATCATATCGAGGCACTCCAGCGGCCCCGGCATGAGACGGGCGGTTGAAAAGAACCAGCCCGCGGCGTTATAATACTCGTGAGCAGAAACATCGCTATGCCGGTACCTCCTGCTAACAAGATCGTCACCATGGGCGACCTCCGCGGGTGCCGGACTTCACGGCGGTCTCAGCTACCAGAAAGACTGGTTAGCTAGTCCTGATCTACACAAAGAGCATGCTCGTGCTGCACTTGCAGATGGTAAGCGAAGGTTCTTCCATGCTTCGACGCCGCGCCCGTCAGCCTGTCTATCACCAGATCGGAGAGACAGCAGGGCACGAGTACATCAGGCCATTTCCTCCCTGGCTCCTCGCCTGCGGTCGATGATAGGCCCGCCAGACTCCAACCACCACGAGTATCGAACGACGATAAGGAGGAGACAATGGAGAAGAGAAGCAGACAAGAAGGCGCCGAACATGTGCTGATTATGGCCAAGGAGCACGAGGTCAAGTTCATCCAGTTATGGTTTACGGACATCCTCGGCAATCTCAAGGACTTCGCCATCACTGTGGAGGAACTGGAGGGCGCGCTGGAACTAGGGATGGGCTTTGACGGTTCATCGATCCAGGGATTTGCCCGCATCGATGAAAGTGATATGGTGGCCGTGCCCGACCCCGACACCTGGCGATTACTGCCGTGGAAGCCCGGGGAGAACCACGCTGTGGCCAGAATGTTCTGTGACATTCACAAACCCACTACGGGAGTTTTCGAGGGCGATCCCCGGCAGGTGCTCAAGAGGAACCTGAAGAGGGCGACAGACATGGGCTACACCTTCAATGTGGGCCCCGAGCTTGAGTACTTCTACTTCCAGGATTCAAAGGGAACGAAGCCGTTAGATGCGGGAGGGTATTTCGACACGACCTCCATGGACGCTGCCACCGATCTGAGGCGACAGACAGTTCTTGCCCTTGATGAGATGGGCATCGCCGTCGAGTATGCCCACCACGAAGCGGCTGCCAGCCAGCATGAGATAGACATACGCTACACGGACGCGCTGACCATGGCCGATAACGTGATGACCTATCGACTGGTGGTAAAGCAGGTCGCTCTTCGGCACGGCGTCTACGCTACCTTCATGCCCAAGCCCGTCTTCGGCATGAACGGCAGCGGCATGCATGTCCACCAATCGCTGTTCAAGGGCGACCGGAACGCCTTCTTTGACAAAGACGATGAGTATTGCCTGTCAAAGACGGCCAGATGTTTCGTAGCCGGGCTCCTGAAGTATGCTCCTGAGATCACGGCCGTTACCAATCAATGGGTCAACTCCTACAAGCGGCTTGTCGCAGGCTACGAGGCGCCGGTCTATATCTCCTGGGCCAGGCAAAACCGCTCCGACCTCATTCGGGTTCCCGAGTACCGCCGCGGCGGAGAGAAGTCAACCAGGATCGAGTTGAGGTCACCTGACGCTGCCTGCAATCCTTACCTGGCCTTCAGCGTGATACTGGCAGCCGGTCTGGAGGGAATCGAGAGGGACCTTGAAGCTCCTGATCCCGTGGAGGAAAACGTCTATAACATGACTGCGGAGGAAAGACAGAAACGGGGAATAGGCACCCTGCCCGCCAGCCTGCTGGAAGCAATACAACTGACTGAGAAAAGCAAGCTGGTGCGAAAAGCTCTGGGCGAACACGTCTTCTCGGCATTCATCCGGAACAAGAAGATTGAGTGGGACCAATACCGCACTCACGTGACCGACTTCGAGATCCAAAGATATCTGCCGATATTGTGATCCGCAGGAATGCTGTCCTCTAAACATGGCAAGACGATGATAAGAAGGAGCGCCCTTGTATCGAGTTGAAGTTCGGGTGAAGAGCGGGCTGCGAGACCCCCGGGGAGAGGCCCTGCAGGCAGACATCCGCGACCTCGGCATTACAGGTGCCGAGCAGGTGCGGGTCAACGATGTCTACCTCCTGGAGGGGGACCTGCATGAAGACGACGTGAAGAGGGCCTGCCAGGAACTCCTTGCTGACCCCGTGATCGAGGAATACTCCTATAGCCGAGCCACCCAGGACTCACCACCACAGGGCATCCATGTCATCGAGGTGGCCTACAATCCCGGTGTCATAGACCCCGTGGAGGACAGCGTCAGTAAGGGAATCCGCGATCTGGGCATAGGCAGCGTTGACTCGGTAAGAACTGCAAAGACATATCTGCTGTCGGGCAGCCTCTCAAACGAAGCACTGCAATCTATCTGTGACAAACTCTTGGTCAATAGTGTCATCCAGCATGTCGTTACCGGCCGTGAGACCATGCGGGCAGGCCCCCTGAGCTACGAGTTTGCGCTGCACAGTGTCGACCTGCTCAACGCAGACGATGAAGCGCTCATGGAGCTGGGTAAGGACAGGCTCTCGCTGAACCTGGACGAGATGAAGGTGATCCGCCAGTACTTCTCCTCGATGGAACGCAATCCCACCGACGTCGAGCTTGAGACCCTGGCACAGACCTGGTCTGAGCACTGCGTACATAAGACCTTCAAGAGCAAGATCAGATTCGGCAGCCTCACCATCGACAACCTGTTCACAAGCACGATTATGAGGGTCACCGAGGAACTGCGCAAGCCCTGGTGCCTTTCGGTCTTTGAGGACAACTCCGGGGTAATAGACTTCGACGGCCGTTATGCGGTCTGCTTCAAGGTGGAAACACATAACCACCCCTCGGCACTGGAACCCTACGGAGGGGCGGCCACAGGAATAGGTGGCGTTATCCGTGATGTACTGGGCACAGGCCTGGGGGCCAGGCCCATAATGAACACCGACGTGTTCTGCTTCGGACCACCCGACTTTCCCTACGAGAGGCTGCCCAGCGGCGTTCTGCACCCTCGCCGTATCTTCCGGGGGGTTCGGGCCGGAGTTGCCGACTACGCAAACCGCCTGGGCATTCCCACACTTAACGGAGCCGTGCTCTTCGATGAGCGATACGTAGGAAACCCGCTGGTATTCTGCGGAACAGTCGGGTTGCTGCCGGCGGACATGGCCCGGGTACGTTATCAGGAGCCTGGAGACCTGGTCGTCCTGGTCGGCGGCAGAACCGGACGCGATGGGATCCATGGTGTTACCTTTGCCTCAGCTGACCTTACCAGGGAGTCCGAGGATGTTTCGGCCAGCTCGGTTCAGATAGGAAATCCGATCGTGGAGAAGAAACTGATCGATGTCCTCATCAGGGCACGGGACCTGGGACTGTATCGACGCATCACCGATTGCGGCGGCGGCGGGCTCTCATCGGCCGTGGGAGAGATGGCCGCCCACACTGGTGCCCGCATCTACCTGGAGCGAGTGCCCCTGAAGTATTCCGGCCTATCCTACCGCGAGATATGGCTCTCAGAGTCACAGGAGCGGATGGTACTCGCCGTCCCCCCGGAAGCAGTCGAGCAGCTGGTCGAGTTTCTCCGAAACGGAGATGTGGAGGCTACCGTCATAGGCGAATTCACGGACGATCACCGGCTGCAGCTATTCTACGACGGGAACGTGGTCGCCGACCTGGACATGGAGTTCCTGCATGACGGTCTGCCGCAGGCCCAGCGTCACGCGGTCTGGCAGCCACCGCGATTCCCGGAGCCAGCCCTGTCGGAGCCTTGTGACCTGCGCGAAGACCTGCTGCGAATCCTGGGCTCCTGGAACGTTTGCTCCAAGGAATGGGTCATTCGCCAGTACGACCATGAGGTCCAGGGAGGCAGTGTTCTAAAACCGCTGGTAGGAACGCGCTCCGACGGTCCCGGCGACGCCGCCGTTATCAGGCCGATACTTGATTCAGACAGGGGCATCATAGTTTCCAACGGCATAAACCCGAGATATGGAGACATCGACCCCTACTGGATGGCAGCCTCCGCCATAGATGAGGCCCTCAGGCAGATCATCGCCGTAGGCGGTAGTCTCCGTGAAGTGGCCCTGCTGGACAATTTCTGCTGGGGCAACCCGGAGAAGCCTGACAGGCTGGGAGGCCTGGTGCGTGCGGCACAGGCCTGTTATGACATAGCCCTGGGATACGAGACGCCTTTCATCTCCGGCAAGGACAGTCTGTACAACGAGTACGAAACCGAGGAGACAAGCATCTGCATACCGCCCACTCTTCTCATCTCGGCACTGTCGGTGATGCCCGACGTGAACAGGACCATCTCCATGGACTGCAAGCAAGAGGGCGACCTCATCTATATAGTGGGCGCGACCTGGAACGAACTGGGGGGTTCCCACTACTACAGCATCCATGGCTACGTCGGCAACAGCGTGCCCAGGGTGAATCCCCGGAAGGGGAAGCAGCTTATGGATGCCCTTAGCGTAGCCACAGACAATGGCCTGGTCAGGGCCTGTCACGATTGCAGTGAGGGTGGCATCGGAGTGGCCGCCGCTGAGATGGCCTTTGCCGGAGGACTGGGCATGGAAATCCGGCTCAGCCAGGTTCCGTTGGGCGAGGCGATAGACCGGGACGATACCGTGCTCTTCTCGGAATCTAACACGCGCTTTCTGGCAGAGGTGTCCCCGCAAGACCGGTCAAGGTTCGAAGAGCTGATGGCCGGAGTGGACTTCGCGGCTATCGGGCGGGTGACAGACAAGCTCAGCCTGGATATATACGGCCTCACAGAGAGGCCGGTGCTGTCGTCGTCGCTTGCCGAACTCAAGGAGGCCTGGCAAAAACCGCTCCGCTGGTAGGATATGAACTGATGGCCAAGGTAAGAACACTGATACTCCGGGCTCCCGGGACCAACTGCGATGCGGAGACGACGTTCGCCTTCGAACAGGCCGGCTCAGTAGTAGGTTCAGCAACCGTTGCTGAACTCGTCGGCCAGAGGAACCCGCTCTCCAACTACCAGATACTGGTCATACCGGGAGGCTTCACGTACGGCGACGATATCTCAGCCGGGAAGATACTGGCCAATGAACTCAGGCTGAAGCTGGGAGAGGAGATCGATAGATTTGTTGCAGACGGAAGGCTGATCCTGGGCATATGCAACGGCCTTCAGGTCCTGGTGAAGGCCGGCATCCTGCCGACATGCAACGATATCACCCGCCAGTTCCTGACCATAGCCCCCAATGACTCGGCCAGATTCGAGTGCCGTTGGGTCCACCTCCGTGTAAATGAGGCCAGCCCCTGCATATTCACGCGCGGCACGAGCAGCATGTACCTACCCGTTGCACATGGAGAGGGCAAGGTATTCGGCGCTTTTGATGGCGCAGAGAACCTGAGCATCGCCCTGTGTTATGCCGATGAACAAGGAGAGACCTCGGCCGGTTATCCCTGGAACCCGAACGGTTCGCTTGCCGACATAGCCGGCATCTGCGACGGTTCGGGACGGATCTTCGCCTTGATGCCCCACCCCGAACGTTTCGTCCGCTGGACACAGCACCCGAGATGGACCCGCGAGCGCCCGCGAGACTGCGGAGACGGTTTACGCATCTTCGTCAACGCAGTTGAATGGGCTAGAGCTATCTGAGATCAGCGCACACTCGGGCAAGGTCCAGCCCCTCAACTTCACTCCTGTCACGCTTCACCTTCCAGCACCGAGCCCATGTGCGGGCGCAGAACCCGATCGGAGTAGTTCATAGAGGCCGGGGCCGCTCTCGGCCTCGCTGTTCGAAAAACACCTCGGCTCCACGCCGATGTGCCCTCTGGTATTACCAAATGGAATCAGATATGATGTCGGCGGGATGAAAGTCAAGACATACCTGTCCCAGACGGGCGTCCTGCCCCGGGGTTTCGTGGACAGGTTGAGACCGATAGTGGGAGATGAGCATGTCTCTCAGCAGGAGTCAGACCTCATCTCATACAGCCTGGACTACTGGCTGTATGGCATATTCCTATCTCAAAAGGGCGAGTTGCCCGCCTTGCCTGCCGCCGTCGTCTCCCCGGCATCTGCAGCCCAGATACAGGAGATAATGAAGTGCGCCAACGAGTTCAACGTGCCCGTCACGCCCTTCGGGGGAGGCTCCGGCGTGCTGGGCGGCGCCATTCCTCTGCACGGTAGCATCATATTGAACCTGCAGAGGATGAACAGGTTCCTCGATCTGGACGAGGTCTCGCTTGTGGCCGAGTGCGAAGCGGGGATCATGGGAGCAAACCTGGAACTGCAACTGCAACAGCGGGGATACTCGGCCGGCAACGTTCCGCAGTCTCTGTTCTGCTCCACCCTGGGTGGCTGGATCTCCACCCGGGCGGCCGGGCAGTTCTCCACCAAATACGGCAAGATCGAGGACATGGTACTGGGCATGGAGGTGGTCCTGCCCGACGGCAGCTTGCTCAACATCAAACCTGTGCCCAGAAGATCTGTGGGGCCTTCGCTACAGGACCTCTTCCTGGGCGGTGAAGGCGCACTGGGCATTGTGACCCGGGCGACGCTTTCGGTTCACCCTCTGCCCCTGAGGACGGTCAAGCAATCCTTCGTCTTCCCCTCTATCGAGACCGCCGTTGACGTTGTGCGCCAGGTGCTGAGGGCTGAGGCCAGGCCTGCGGTGGTCAGGATCTTTGACGAAGCAGAAAGCGAGAGATACTTCCCAAAAATAGGAAGCAAGGTGACCACGATCTTCATATCCGAGGGCGAACCTGACTATGTCGCTGTGGACGGCAAGACCATCAGGCGAATCTCCAGGGAGAACGGGGCCAGGTCCGCCGGCGAAGAACCGGTCAACATCTGGCTGCAGAAACGGTTCGACATAGGCCTGGGGCCTGTGCTGATGCAGCTTGGCGGTGTGGTCGACACCATCGAGGTGTCTGCCCTGTTCAAAGATGCCGCCAGGCTGTATCGGGACATGGTCGCCTCAATGAAGGCGGTCGAGGGCGTGCTGGAGGTATCGGGGCATTATTCGCACTTCTATCCCCAGGGCGCCTGCCTGTATGTCACCTTCGCGGGCATGCCTCAAGACCCAATGCGCTACTATCGCGACAGCTGGGATGCCGCCATGGCGGCTACGCTCAAGAACAGCGGGTCCATCAGCCATCATCACGGCGTCGGCTTCTGGAGAATGCGGTATATGACACAGGAACTGGGCGCCACGGGAGTGGAGCTTCTGCGGTCGATAAAGGAGGCCCTCGACCCCAACGGCATACTTAACAGAGGAAAACTCGTCGATGACCGAAAGCAATAATGACCCTGAGAAGATCGCCAGATGCGCGATGTGCGCAGATATGTGCAAATACAGCTGTCCCACATATCTGGCCACGGGCAGAGAGACTCTGAGCCCTCAGAAGCTGGCCCGGCTCATCGTGTATCACCAGCAGGGCCTGCTGGAGGATAACGAGGGCTTCTTGGACCTGGTGTTCCAGAGCGCCATGTGCGGCGCCTGTAGCAATCACTGCATCTACGATGACCACGACCTGAGGGAGTTCATCCACGAGGCCAGGGTCAAGGCCTTCGCCGGTGGAGTGATACCCGAAGATGTCAGGCAAAGGGTGGAGACGTTCAAGCAGTTCGGCAACCCTAGCGGTGAAAGGGCTGTTATCGACAAAGGGACCGGCAACACAGGCTACTTTATCTCCTGCTCGTCATATAAAGATGAAGACCTGATGCAGGCTACGGACCAGATAATCGCTGCAGCAGGGCTTCCCATAAGGCAGTTCGGAGGAGGAGATATCTGCTGTGGTGCCCCCCTGTATTATGCAGGGGACATGGAAGGGTTCAGGCAGGCCTCGCTGAGGATGAAGGACGCCATCGAGGCACGGCAGCTGAGCACGCTGGTGGTCGACTGCCCCACCTGCGTCAAGATGATGACTCAGATCTACAAAGAGACAGGAATCGACGTGAATCTAGAGATCATGCACACCACCCAACTCCTTCACGAGCTCATCAACGAGGGCAGGTTGAGTCTAAAGACGGCCCGCAAGGATGTGACCTTTCACGACCCCTGCATATTGGCATATGACCTGGCTCTGGCCGATGTGCCCAGACAGATCCTAACGTCGCTGGGCTTCGATCTGAAAGAGTTGGTCTACTCCAAGGATCACACCCACTGCTGCGGCGGGGCGTACGGCGCAAAGATCGGCGACCACGGGCTAAAGGACGCAGTCACCTCGATGAGGATGAAGGAGTTGCAGGAAACTGGCGCCGGCACCCTGGTCACTGCCTGTCCCACATGCAAGTCCGTCCTGTCCGGCATCGACATGAAGTACATAACCGAGCTTGTTGCGGAGATGATAATTGCAGACCGATAGGACGCTGGCGCGCGAGATACAGGGCGAGATAGAGAAGCAGGTCGGCGAGAAGGCCACTGTCTCGGTTCGGAAGGGGATTGCCAGACTGAGCGGGCGCTTCCCGTCTCATCGAGCCGTGGTGGAGGCAGGCTTCCTTGCCGCCGATTTCGACAGGGTCAGGGAGGTGATCAACGATCTTGTCTTCCCGGAAAAGGTGCGCTTCCAGACCCGCCGCAAGGTTTCGGACCAGCTTGCCGGCAGTGAGTTCGATGTGGTCATCGTCGGCGGCGGTGTGATCGGCCTCGCCGTGGCCAGGGAACTCTCACGGTTCCGCCTGAGCGTTGCCCTGTTTGAACGGCATAACGACCTGGGAATGGACCAGACCGGCCGTAGCTGTGCCATGGTGCACCCTGCCATTCAGGCCAAGTACGGCACACTTAGATGGGAGATGAACTATAAGGGCAATGCCATGTGGGACCAGGTAGCCGACCAACTCGATGTGGACTTCAGGCGCGTGGGCACGCTGATTGTGTCGGAGAACCGCCAGGAGGAAGAGCTACTGCCCGCTGCTCTTGATTTGGCCAGAAAACACAACGACCCTGAGCCCAGGCTGCTGGACAGGGAGGCATTGGACCGTGTCGAGCCAGGGCTTGCGCCCAACGTCAGACGGGGCGTGCTGCTCCGCAACACGGCTGTCATAAACGTGCTGGATTTGCTCATCGCGTATGCGGAGAATGCCCTCTCAAACGGAGTCAGCATATTCCTCGACACGAGCGTTATCGGCGTACAGACCCGGGATGCCAGCATTGCAGCGGTTGATACCACCAGGGGCACGGTCAGGGCCAGAATACTGATCAATGCGGCGGGCCTGTATGCCGACAGGATAGCAGGGTACGCCGGCGACAGGTTCTTCACAATCCACCCCCGAAAGGGCGAGACTATAGTCTTCGATAAGTCATACCAGCCCGTACGTACAGTCCTCGCGCCGGTAAGCATGGCTGCCGAGTCGCGGCAGGACAAGCGTTCCAAGGGCGGAGGCATGATTCCTACCACGGATGGCAACCTCCTGTTAGGTCCAACGGCTCTTGAGGTGCCCGACAGGGAGGACGTTGCCACTACGGCCCAGGGATGCGATAGCCTGTTCGCCAGGTTTGCGCCGCTGCTCGAGCGCTTGAAGCCCGCGTACGACAAGCCGGAGCGAGCGAAGATAATCACCCAGTTCGCGGGATGCCGCGCAGCCACTTACAAGGAAGACTTCATTATCGAGCCTTCCCGAAAGGTGCGGGGGCTGATCCATGCCGCCGGAATTCAGTCGCCAGGGCTCGCCTCGGCACCTGCCATCGCCGAACGGATCAGGGAGATCGTATCAGAGGAATGGCGCCCCTCCACTAATGACAGGTTCAACGCGGGCAGAAGAAGACAGGTGCGTATCTCGCAGTTGGGACTACAGGACCAGGACGAGCTCATTCGGGATGACCCACTGTACGGGCACCTTGTCTGTCGCTGCGAGGAGGTGAGTGAGGCCGAGGTGGTGCGGGCCCTGCACGGTCCGATCGCTGCCAGCAGCCTGGACGGAGTCAAGAGGAGGACCAGGGCCGGGCAGGGCAGATGCCAGGGCGGCTTCTGTATGCCCAGGATACTGGAGATAATCAGCAGGGAGATGGGCGTCGAGAAAGGGCAGGTAGTTAAGAGCGAGGGAACATCATATGTTCTGGGCAGGAGGACCAGGTAAGCGAACACATGAATCACTTCATAGTCATAGACGGCGGCACACAGAACATCAAGGCGTTCATCCTAGACGAGCACGGAAACGAGGTGCACGCCGAGTCCTCGCCTGTGAACCCGTATTTTGCGGTCCAGCCCGACTTCTCCGAACAGGATGCCGCCGCCTACCTGGAGATAACACAGGCGGTAACCAGGAGTATAGTGCGAAAGTCGGGAATACCGGCAGACACGCTGGCCGCGATTGCCATCACCACGCATCGAAGCACGATTGTTCCGGTCGATGAGAGGGGTAATCCGGTGCGACCCGCAATCACCTGGCTGGACGAGCGGAAGACCGAAGGCTTGAAGCTGCCGGGCGGGCCTGCTGCTGCGCTTGCCTTCAAGTTGACCGGCATGGAGGAGAGGCTGAGGGAGTACCAGAGACGGTCGAAGTTCAACTGGCTCAAGAGGCACGAGCCCGACAACTATGCCAGGACGTTCAAGTTCCTTACCGTCTCATCGCACATCTTCCACTCACTGACCGGCCATTTCAGGGACTGCTCATCCATGATCGTGGGGCTGTTTCCCATCGATCTCAAGCGTCTTCAGTGGCACCCCCGAAAGGTGGTGTATGAAGTCCTTGGAGTGGAGCGCGCCAGGCTGCCCGAACTGGTCTCTCCCGTGGAGATCGCCGGCACAGTCTCGGAAGAAGGAGCGCGCCGGTTCGGAGTGCCACGAGGCCTGCCTGTGATCATAGGTGCGGGGGACAAGCAATCGGAGTTGCTTGGAGCCGGGGTCACCACCGGCGGCATCGCGGCAATCAGCTACGGAACAGCCGCGGTGATCGAACTACTCTCCGACAGATATGTGACACATCCCAGGATGGACTTCTTCACGTGGGGGGCGGCCATTCCCGGACACTGGGCGCTGGAGGGTTTTGTGGGCCGGGGCTACTGGATGGTCTCATGGTTCAAGAACCAGTTCGGCAAACACGAGCAGGATGAGGCCTTGAAACTGGGCCTGACCCCTGAGGCAGTGCTGGACAAGCAGACGGCAGACATACCGCCGGGTTCCATGGGGTTGCTGGTGCACCCCTACTGGCATCCTCGCGAAAACGACGCTCTCTCCAAGGGAGCCATCATTGGCTTCTCCGGCGAACACACCAGGGCACACGTCTACAGGGCCATAATAGAGGGCATTGCCTACGAACTGCGCAGCCTGGGAGAGCTGATCGTCAGGCGCTCGGGCACACCGATAACCGAACTCAGGGTCGGTGGCGGAGGGTCCAGGAGCGACGAAATCATGCAGATCACCGCAGATATCTTCGGCCTGCCCGCCCTGCGCCTGCACACCGGCCACCTATCCGCACTGGGAGCCGCCATCGATGCGGCGGTGGCACTGGGAGTCTACAGAAGCTTTCCCGAGGCGGTGGAGCGGATGGTCAGGATCAAGACCACCTTCCAGCCGATACCCGAGAATGCCAGAATCTACGATCGGTTGTTCAAAGAGGTCTATGTCAAGATGTACCCTTCGCTGTCTCCATTGCACGGCAGAATCGCTGAGATAACGAACTACCCCAGACTGAGGTAGAGCGTTACCGGGTTTCAAGATGCTGAGGGAAGCCGACGTAGTGGTAATCGGCAGCGGTCCGGCCGGGCTGACTGCAGCCCTGCATGCCTGCAGAAACGGCGCCCCTAACACCCTGCTCGTGGAGCGGGAGGAGGAGCTGGGGGGCATTCTCAAGCAGTGCATCCACAACGGCTTTGGCCTGGAGCAGTTCAACAGGGACTACACCGGCCCCGAATACGCCGAACGCCTGATCAGCGACCTGCGGAAGACCGCTGTACAGTGCTTCGTCAACACGCTGGTAACCGACATCACGTCCCAGAGGATCATAACAGCGCTCAGTCCTGAGCACGGTGCCGTCCAGATCAAGGCCAAAAGCATAGTCCTGGCCATGGGATGCCGCGAACGCACCAGGGGCAGCATCGGCATACCGGGAACACGCCCGGCGGGCATATTCACCGCCGGCGTGGCACAGAGGTTGGTCAACATCGATGGCTACCTGCCAGGCAGACAAGTCGTCATCCTGGGCTCGGGCGACATAGGTCTGATAATGGCCAGACGGCTCACGCTCGAGGGAGCCAGGGTCGCAGGCGTCTATGAGATCATGAGCTATCCCGGAGGGTTGAAGAGAAACATCGTGCAGTGTCTCAACGACTTCGATATACCGCTGCACCTGTCCCGCACAGTCACCGAGATCAGAGGAAGAGAACGCGTTGAAGGGGTCGTCGTTTCCAGGGTTGACGACGCCCTGAGGCCGGTAGACGGGAGTCAAGAGGTTGTACAATGTGACACATTGTTGTTGTCGGTGGGACTGATTCCGGAAAACGAACTATCCAGGAAGGCCGGCGTTGAGCTTAGCCCGGATACCGGGGGGCCTATCACTACAGAAACCATGGAGACCTCGGTGCCGGGAGTATTCGCATGCGGGAACGTCTCCACTGTCTTCGACATTGTGGATTATGTCGCTGAGACCGGCGTCACTGCGGGTAGCTGCGCTGCCCTCTATGCAGGGGCCGGTCCGCACCGGGACAGACGCCCTGTTGATATTGTCGCTGGCGAGAACGTCAGGCTGGTGTTCCCCCAGCGCTACGCCTCTGAGGATGACCTTACCCTGTTCATCCGTGCCGCAGAGCCCATGGAGCGCCCTGTGATAGTGGAGGTGGCTCCGCCCGGCTCAAAGATCACCAGACCCTATGCTCGACCCAATGAGATGCTCAAGGTAAAGATTCCTAGAAGTAAGCTTGCCGGGGTCAGGAAGCCCATCAAGGTCAGCATAAAAGAGAAGTAACATGCCTACCGAGAAGCGACACTTCGTCTGCGTGGTCTGTCCTATCGGATGTGAGATGGACGTAGTCCACGATGGCGTCGAGATCATCTCCATGGAAGGCAACAGATGTGACAAATCCGAGGAGTTCGTGCGCCAGGAACTGATCGAGCCGATGCGTATATTGACCACCACCGTGCGCATCCGTGGGGCAAGGTGGCCGGTTGTTCCCGTGCGCACCGATAGGTCGGTGCCCAGAAGGCTGTTCACCGGCATCATCAGACAGTTGAGGGGCATTACCCTGCAGGCTCCCGTCAAGATGCTGGACGTGGTGGCGGGTGACGTCCTGGCAACGGGAGCCAACGTCATAGCCACCAGAACCATGCCCCGCGAGTAGCCGCCTGGGACAGCCCGGACACCTCACACTCCAGCAGGAGAGGCCACAAGATGCACAGCCCGATAGCGCAGCCTTTCGATGGTATACGGCAAAGCCCTGCACGACCCGGGACTGCCTTTGACCTTGCCAAAAGCCCGACACTCGTTATATAGTGTCGGGACGGGAGGATCCCCGGTGGGGTCGGTGGCATTCCAGTTGGATTCTACAGGCAGACATTTAGCGTGAGGTGGCTTACATGAATCAGAAGACGATCAAGGATATCGACGTTGCAGGCACGCGGGTTCTGGTCAGGGTTGATTTCAACGTCCCGCTAAACCCCGAGACCGGGGCCGTTACCGACGACTCACGGATTCGGGCAGTACTGCCAACGATAAACTACCTGCTGGACAAGAGAGCAAAGCTCATCCTGTGCTCCCATCTGGGGCATCCCACCGACAGAGAGTCAGTGCCGACACTTGCGCCAGTGGCCGAGCGCCTCTCCCAGCACCTTCACCTGCCGGTCAAGATGGCGACAGATTGTGTCGGCCCTGAGGTCGAAGAGGCGGCCCGCACTCTGTTTGAGGGGCAGATTCTGGTCCTGGAGAACCTTCGCCTGCGCCCCGAAGATGAACGTAATGACCCGGCGTTTGCCCAGGCCTTAGCAGGACTGGCGGATATCTTCGTGAACGACGCCTTCAGTATGTGCCATCGCTCTCATGCTTCCACGGTAGGCATCACCGAGTATCTTCCCTCGGTGGCCGGCTTCTTGCTCGAGAAGGAACTGGACACCATCACGCAGGTGCTGGACAGTCCTACCCGCCCCCTTACCGTCGTGATCGGCGGCAAGAAGATCAGCGACAGGATGGCTCCCATCGAGAACGTCCTCGACAAGATTGATTCCTTGCTCATAGGAGGCGGGATAGGCTCGGCGTTCCTGAAATCGCTGGAGCAACGTACCAGGCCGCTATCGGATGCGAACGAAGGTGCGGGCCTGGCGCAGGAGTTGATGGACAAGGCATGGCGGAAAGGCGTTCATCTCCTGCTTCCCATCGACGTGGTCATCTCGGACAGGTTTGACCCCCAGGGCAAGTCCCGAACGGTACCCATAGATGATGTGCCGCCCGGCTGGTATGTTATGGACATCGGGCAAAGAACGATTGAAGTCTTCACAGCCAAGTTCCGCAAGTCGAAGACGATCATCTGGAACGGCCCGCTGGGCATATTCGAGTTTCCCAAGTTTCAGAAGGGGACCAGGGCCATCGCCACGGCCCTGGCCAGCTCAGACTCGACCACGACCACAATCGTCAGCGGCGGGTCCATTGCTGAGGCAGTGGAGGAGATGGAGTTGACGCGCAAGCTCACTCATGTCTCGGTTGCCGGCGGCGCCTACCTGAGGCTTCTCGAGGGCAAGCCTCTTCCCGGCCTGGCCTCACTGGCCGACAAGAACTGACACACCGTTGCCCCAACCATCAGCCCTGGAGCAGGAGCCCCTGCTCCACCCGTAGGCTCGCTACGCGGCAAGGATGCCCCATAGACCGGGCCCTTCCGCTCAACAGGCCTCCGTCGACATAGCAGCGCCCAATAGACCGTGATACAATAAATGCTGCATCGCACTGGCCGGTCCGGATAATACCGGACACGCCACTACAGCATAGGGCTTGGGTGAACAGCAGTGTCCGCTGAGTACGACATAGAGGTGAAGTTGCTGGCCGTCACCCCTGACGCTGAAAAGCTCATAGAGACGGCAGGCCGGCTATGCTGGGACACACAGGACCAGACAGGCACCACCCCTGATCGGATCCAGAAGTGGCTGGAGGTCGGCCACGAGTCCATGATCGAACATGCCTGCGCCACCTTCTACATCCGCGCCAGCCGCGTCCTCACCCATGAGCTTGTTCGGCACAGGCTGGCAAGCTACAGCCAGCGAAGCCAGCGCTACGTGAAGGAGACCGAGCCCAGATACATAGTGCCTCCCCAGATCAAGGAAGACGAGTCTGCCCACCAGCACTTCCAGCAGGCCATGGCAGCCTGCTGGCAAGCCTACAGTGACCTTCTGTCCAGGGGGATAAAGGCGGAGATCGCCCGCTACGTCCTGCCCAACGCCTGCGAGACACAGATAATCTGCACCTGGAATTTCCGCGAGATCAGACACATCATCAACCTGCGCACATCCAAACGAGCCTTGCCTGAATTCAGAGCCGTGGCCGAGGAGATTCGCAGAGTCGTTACGGAGATAGCCCCCCAGGTGTTCGCGGATCTGTGATTCGCGCAGCCCGACGTGCCTGGCGAAACAGCTGAGCAGATCTATGCCCCACCCCCCTGACAAGTCCGTCTCGATTGGAGCAGTGGTCGTTCAACCCGAGCACCACACGTCAGGTTCCAGAGATGTGCCTTACGTCCCATTCGATCAGTAGGTGGGCCTTCTCCGCCATCAGTCGATAGAATGGCACCCTGGAGCACTCGGCAACCCGGCCGAAGAAGGCAGGCGCCCATTGAAACAGATGCTGGTTGAGAAACTCGTCCTCGATGGCAGCCAGGTCGCTGACGGAATCACTACTGTCGTCCCGCTTCCTCCGCTGCTCAACTATCAGGTAAGAAGCGAACTCCATCTCGGCTGCAATATGATCCGGAATCTCGGCGAAGTCCTCGGCCATATGTAAGCCCGCGGCCTCATAAAGCTTGGCCGCCCGAGCGGTGCTCTGCCCCCAAACGAGCCGATCCTCCCCCAGGTACACCGAACTGTAGGGCGGGGCAGGAATACGGGGATACGCGTTAACGAAGAGACGCGTGTACTCGAGCTGTAGCTCCTGCAAGGCTGCTTCCGAGCCAGCCGATCTCAACCAGGCCGTTATCTCCGCTGCTTCGCTGGTGACATCCAGCCCGAGGGTACGCCACCCATCAAGGCATTCCGTCAGGCTCTCCCCGTCAAACAGCTTGACAAGTTCGACATCAGGGAAAGAGAAGCACCGGGCCAGGAATCTGTAGACAACGGCGCGGGCAGTAGCAACACCCGGTTCTACCGCTGACCGCACATCTCCACCTCCCATATGCTTCTATGCCTTTCTCACGTTGACGCAGGTGTCGAGTATGGCGGCCGAATGACAGGGCAGGTAAGACTTGATTCTCAGAGAGTCCTCCAGCCGACGCTCCGGCAGAAGGTCGCCGTCGTTGCTACCCCGACCATGAGCCACACTCCACCCGCGACTCCACTGGCCAAAGGCGTGCTCAGTCATCACGGTATCCCTGCGAATTCCCCTGGTGATGTGGGCCCGCAGCTTTATGCTTTTCCCGTTCTGCGAGTCAACCACCACGTATTCACCCTCTCCAACTCCGATCTCGGCGGCCATGTCCGGATGCATGTGCAGGAAGTTCTCGGGCTGCATCTCTACCAGCACCGGGTCGTTGCTCATCCCCGTATGTACCAGCCAGGGCAGGTGGTTGACTACTATGCGGTAAGGATACTCCGCGCTGGGCATTGTGTAAGGCTCATGCCACGCGGGCAGAGGGTCATACCCCTCTCTCTCAAGAATGCTCGAGTAGAGCTCAATCTTCTTCGAGGGCGTATTGAACTCGGTCCGGCCCACCAGGTCCTGCTTTCTCTCATGGATGCCCTTGTTCGCCCTCATCTCCGCCATCGACGTTCCGGCAGATTCGAGACAGGCGTCTCTATAGCCGGTCCAGTCCACCTTGAACTCGGACTTGACCAGGGCATCCAGAATGCCGTTGACAATGGCGCTCCAGCTCTTGTTATCCCATAAAGCCCCAACACCTTCCCGCAGCAAGAGCATGGGCCACAGTGCATTCCGTGTCCGGTTGGTGTACCCGCTTCCCTCCAGAAAATACATGTCGGGCAGAACGATGTCTGCCATCTGGCAGGACTCGCTGGGCATTATGTCCACTACTACGAAGAAGTCCAGCTTCTTGATGGCCTCGACTATGGTGTCGGGGTTGGGAAAGGCAAGCAGGTTGTACTTGCGCATGATGCCAACCCTCACCGGGTATGGGTCCTCCGAAAGGATTCCCTGTGCTATGTGCCCGAAGCTGCCGGTGCGGGCGGCATTAGCCAGTGGAAAGAGGTGCTGGCCGTCAACCCTCCGCTTCTCTTTCATCTCAGGGAAGGTGGCAGGGGCGAAGCTGTCCACCGAAGGCTGCGAGAAACGGCGGGGCAGGAAGAACCCTCCCTTCCTCTCTATGCCACCAACCAGCGCCTTGAGGATTATCTGCGCCTGTGCCGTAGGGAAGCTGTTGCCCCAATTAGGACCGCCGGCATCCCGCTTGTGTGTTGCCAGCAGAGCGGGCTTGGTCGTGGCGAACTCCCGCGCGATACGCCTGATAACGTCGGCGGGGACATCAGATATGTCTGCCGCCCAATCAGCGGTGTACTGGCTGACATGGTTCTTCAACTCAGCGAAGCCATACGTATAGTTGTCGACATACTCCTTGTCGTACAGGTCCTCCTGTATGACGTAGTTGATCATCGCCAGCAGGACCGCCAGGTCGGTGCCGGCCTTGATCGGAATCCACTCGTCAGCCATGTGGGCGGTCAGTGACATTCGCGGGTCGAAGATCACCACCTTCGCCCCCTTCTCCTTAGCCTTCATAAAGGGAATCAACTGGCAGAGCTTCGATTTGCCCGGCATATCCCACCCGAACCCCATTATGTACTTCGCGTTCTCCATATCCATGGTGTAAGGTCTGCCGCCGCCGGTTGCCATCACACGCCATGCGAAATGGGCAGGCGTGTAACATACGTCACCGTGCTGCACCTGGTTGGGGGTTGCGATGGCCTTTTGCAGCCTGGTGCAGGGGTCATCAGGACGGGAGAATATCACCACCGATTCGGGGCCGTGGTTGTTGATGGCTTCATTGAACTTCTCACCGATGGTGGCAAAGGCCTCCTCCCAGGATATCTTGACCCAGCCGGGGTTTTCGTCCTTTCCCTTTTTGGGGTTAGTTCTCTTGAGCGGTGACTTCAGCCGGTCAGGGTCATAGAGATGCCTCATGGCCGAGGCACCCTTGACGCAGGCCTTGCCATATCCGCCCAGTCGATCGGCGGGGTTCCCTTCTATCCACTGAATGTGTCCGTCCCTTACGTAGCAGATGGTACCGCACTCGCTGGCGCAAACACCACAGCACTGGTATAGCGTCTTCTCCCACACGATCGGTCTCTCCCCTGAAGCTCTGGCGAAGGCACTCAGTTTGCCCTCCAGAATCGACGGCAGCGCGATGAGGCCTGCCGTACTGGCCCCTGCCCCCTTCAGGAACTCTCGCCGGGTTATCTCCATTATTCCCTCCTCTTAGTCAACTTTTGCACTACCATGCAATGGTTGTCGATCGACGCTTATCCATGCTCATTACATGTCCGCCCAAGTATGTTAGCCTATGTCGTTCCAAAGAATCAACCCCCCCGCCCCCCACCATCATACTTGCATCTTCATGCAATTCTACCTGAACGAAGATGCTATTCCTCAGGGCCATGGGTTACAATACCGACACGGATGCCGGCATTTCCGGCACTCTCGAAAGGAGCAGAGAAAATGCTTGGGTTTTGCAGATGTGCCAAAGCGCTGACGGACCCGAATCGGGTAATGATGCTAAAGCTACTAACGGAGAAGGATGTCTGCCTCTGTGAGATGAAGGAGATACTCCCGCTGTCAGAGTCACAGATCTCCAGAGACCTGAAAGCCCTTTACAGCGCCGGCTTCCTCAAACGCTGGCATGAGGGAAAGTGCGTTGTCTACATGGCAGACCGGGTGGATAGTCAGGGATACTGCCGGGCACTACTCGAGCTGGTCGCCCGCTCCTTCAACGATGATGAGCCTGTTCGCCTCTGCCGTGAGAAACTGCAGGCGGTCATCCAGAAGAGAGTCCGCGAGAACAAGGTGCGAGAGAAGAGCCGCTAGCAGCCACGCGGTCCTGCTCCATTCCTCAGCCTCATGCGCACCATCATGAGAAGGCGAGTCGTCACCCCTCTTATGGGCCCGATGCTTGGTACCGGCAACACGCCGCCAGGCGGGATTCGCAGGGCCGGGCCCGTCAGGCGCCGAACAAGCACCGACGCTCAGGCCTAGGCGCTCTCACCCGGGCCAGCCGCTTCCCTCTTCTTGCCCAGCACGCGTGCCAGCAGGATGCTCAGTTCGTAGAGCACGATCAGCGGCACAGCCAGTATGACCTGGGTGAAGGCGTCGGGAGGAGTCAGTATCGCCGCCACGATAAATGCAACGATGATCACTAGCTTGCGCTTTCGAGCCAGCCAGTCGGCGGAGACTATCCCGATCCTGGCCAGAAAAGTGGTCACCACCGGCATCTCAAACACGAACCCGCTGACCAGCAGTAGCCTGGCCACCACCGAAACATAGTTACTGACCTTGATCTGGGGAGTGGCTATGTCGCTACCAAAACCGACTAGAAACCTGATCGCCGCGGGAGTGAGCGTGAAGTAGCTGAAGACCACGCCCGCCGCAAACATGATAACCATCCAGGGCAGGACAAGGTAGAAGTATCTCTTCTCCCTCGGCGTCAGAGCGGGGGAGATAAACATCATGAACTCATAGGTCAGGTAGGGGATGGCCAGCATGATGCCGCTGACCAGGCACACCAGCACAATGGTGCTGATCATCTCAGTCATCTCGGTGAAGATAAGGCTGGTCTCACCGGCCGGGTGCAGCAGTATGCTGAATATGCGATCGTAGAAGAAGAAGGCCAGGGCGGTGGTTATACCCACTGCGATAACGCTCCTGAGCACGTGTTTCCGCATGTCGGCCAGGTGGCCCAGGATGCTTAAACGCCCGGGAGGTGTGCTCATAGCGCCTCTATACGAATGGCCTTCCGCATAGTATATCACCTGTGACGCCGCTGACACGATTGGACAACCCCTTAGCGCCACCTCATGGTGCCCTACGTGGCCGACGACAACAGCTGCAGATACAGGCGAGCCCGGCTATCGAGAAAGCAGCTCAACTGGGACAGAACGGGATGCACGGGGTCTGGAAGGAACAGCTAGCCTCAGCCGTCATGGGTGTCTACATATGCGGGGCTGTTCTGAGGGGCGTCACCCGGGGTGATCCTGAGCTTCGCTGCCTTCTGCGGGAGTCGGCGGCGGCGACTGCTCGCTGTCCGTGCGCTGAGGTCGAGTGGCATTGTCACCCGGCGCATCAAGATCCAGGGTCAGCTCCTTTTCGAACTCGTCCCTGAACTCGCCGGTCAGCCCCTGGCTGTATCTGGTGAACTGCCGTATAGCCTTGCCCAATCCCCTGGCAACATCAGGCACTTTGCCGGGGCCGAATATCAGCAGGGCAAGCAGCAAAATGACAACCACCTCCCCCATGCCGATCCCGAACGAACCCATACACCTCTACCTCAAAGGGCCAGCCGCCTATTACTCGTCCCCTGACTTAGTCTTGGTTGCTGCGGCCGCATCATTGCCTGACCTGGAGCTGCCCGTCCTGGCCTCCTCCTCGACGCCTTCCTTAGCCCGGCGGAACTCCCTGATGCTCTTGCCTATCGCGCCGCCGACCTGGGGCAGCTTGCCCGCCCCGAAGATGATCAGCACTATCACTACGATTATGCCCAGTTCCAGGGGACCCAAACGTCCTATCATGATATTATGTCACCTCCCTGAGGTAATCCTGATCCTTACCGGGCTGTCTGTCGTAGACGCCCTGTCTGGAGTCTATACTATATTACCCCCCTTACAGTGTCAAGTGTAACCCCTCTGTATCAGGGGCGCCCCTCAAGACGGGCGATGGCCCGCCGCACTGCCGCGAGCAGGTCTTCCTCCTCCTCAGGAAACACGGTTCGCGGATCGAGCAGCAGAGCGTCCTTCTCTACGCGGCCAACGACGGGCGGCGTGTTCTGTCTCAACAGGCTAGCCAGCATGCCCACGCCGGACTTCTTGGCCGGTCTCACGGCCACAACCCGTGTGGGCAGCTTACCTCCGGGCAGGCTGCCTCCTCCCACCACCGACTCTCCTGGAACCACAGCGGCGGCCTTGCCCAGGGACTGGGCCCATCTCTCGGCTCTCACCTCTATCTCCGAGAGTGGCGTGGCAATGAAGCGCAGCACCGGTATCCTGTCCAGAGCCTCGCCCCTGATATAGTGAATCAGCGTGGCGGACAGGGCCGCGACCCTGGCTTTGTCGATACGCACCGCCCTGGCCAGCGGGTGTTTCTTCAGTCGGCCGACCAGCTCCCCGCGCCCCAGGATTATGCCCGCCTGGGGTCCGCCCAGCAGCTTATCGCCGGAGAGAAACACCAGCGCGGCTCCAGCGGCAATGCTATCCTGAACCCGGGGCTCGGGGTCCAGCCCGAACTCGGTGGTATCAATGAAGCACCCGCTGCCCACGTCATCCAGCACCGGCAGGCTATGCCGCCCTCCCAGCTCCACCAGTTCCGCCAGCGAAACGGTGTGGGTGAAACCGGCGATCTTGAAGTTGCTGGAATGCACCTGCATCAGAGCCGCTGTTCTGGAGGTAATAGCCCGCTCGTAGTCCTCCACGTAGCTGCAGTTGGTGGTGCCCACCTCCACCAGCCGCGCTCCACTCTCCCGCATTACCTCGGGTATACGGAAGCCCCCGCCTATCTCCACCGCTTGCCCGCGTGAGACTATGACCTCCTTGCGCCTGGCCAGAGCCGTCAGCGCCAGCAGCACTGCCGAGGCGTTGTTGTTGACCACCAGGGCAGCCTCGGCACCGCTGAGCTCACACAGGATTCGCTCCACATGATCCTGACGAGAGCCTCTCTTTCCACTCTCTAGATCAAGCTCCAGGTTGTTGTAGCCCCACGACGCCAGCTCCGCAGCCATCCGTGCCTCGGCGCTAAGGGGAGCCCTGCCCAGATTGGTATGCAGGATAACTCCAGTAGCGTTTATCACCGGCCGCAGGCTGAGGCTGCCCATCGTCTCCGCTTCAGCGACTATCGAGCTTACCACTGCCTCAAAAGTGGGGGCGCGCCCTTCGCTGGCTATGGATTCGCGAATTCCCGCCAGGTGGCGCCGGACTATGGCCACAACAACCTGGCGCGAGAAAGCCTCACATAGCTCGGCCACGCGGCGGTCACAGAGCACCTCGTCCACACCGGGAATCTGCCTGAACGCGGGCTGACCAATCACCGCAATACCCTCTCATCGCCCACCCGCCGTGTTATCTTCTGAGCATCCAGATGTTCCATCAGGGCCTTGGCGTATTTTCGGCTCGTATCGAAGAGGTCACGCACTTCGGCCACGGTGATTGTCCCCTCGCTTCTCATGTGCTCGACGATCTGCTTGACCATCTCCTCATAAGCCGTAGCACTGAAGACGATCCCTTCGCCCAGCTTGACCACTCTCTTCTGCTCTAGCAGCAGATTCAGGAGTTCAGTCTCCAGGGGTGACTCGGTAGGGGGGGAGTAAGGGAACTCGGATAACGCTTTCAAGAACTGGTCACTCCTGGCCTGCTGGGCAGAAGACAGCATCACCACATGCGCAGGAAGCCTCAGCGCCGACCCTTCATCAGTCAGTTCTCCATCGTCGGCCAGCCTGCGCACCAGGCCATCGAAGTGTCTGGATTGTGCCTTAAGGCGGCTTCTGAGCTCCTCCCTGGGCATCCCCTGACGCAGCGGGAACAGGGAGTGATAGTCTCTGAGCAGCGCTGTCGCCTCTGCGGCGAGATGCCTCCATCGGTTCGCGGACAGAAACAGGCGACGACCCTCGCTGCTGCCAATGGACACTGCTCGCCCGCCTCCGACCAGATTCTCCAGTACCTGCCCGACTTCGGCTTCCGGCATTGAGCACTGCAGCGCGATCTCTCTGGGCTCCAATGCCCCACTCGCCTCAAGCACGGCGAGCACAGCATCCTCAGCGCTGCCCTCCCTGGCCTGCAGGCTCTGAATCACGGCAGCCTGAAACCTCCGGTGGCGCCTGGGATGAGCATCCAGGATCTCGCCCCCGCCCAGAGTGCCTCTCGACGAGCGGATGACGAACAGATCGCCCCGGGCCACAGCTACATGACAGGCCAACCCGATCTGGGCCCAGCCGGCCTCGCCCGCTCCGACCGTCTCCCTGTCAAGGAGCCTGATCTTTCCTGCCACTTCGCTTGCGCCCGTGTAGAGCGTAACAGACATGTTGTGAGTGATGGGGCTACGCAGATCAGACACCGCCCGCACCTTCAGGTCAAGCAGCCGGGTCGGCCTTAGCCATCCCTTGCTGGCAATGACCATCCCGCGTTCGAGTTCCTCCACGCCGATATTGCCCAGGTTGACCGCCACGCGATTTCCCGGCAGGGCACGGTCGGTCCTCGTCTTGTGAATCTCAATCCCTCGCACGTGGGCCTTCCTGCCGGCAGGCAGCACCTCCACCTCCTCCCCCACCGACAGCTTGCCGTCAATCAGGGTACCGGTCACCACGGTGCCAAACCCCTTGGCCGTGAAGACACGGTCAATGGGAAGCCTGGGCCTGCCGATGTCCCGTCGCAAGGCGGAGTGGTCGAGAAGACCATCAACAGCCGTGACCAGCTCGGGTAAGCCCTCTCCTGTGATCGCCGAGACAGCCAGAACAGGAGCGTCCGCCAGAGTCGTCCCTCTGATCACCTCCTCAGCCTCCATAAGGGCCAGGCTTAGCCCTTCGTCATCGACCAGGTCCTTCTTGGTAATCACCACGATGCCCTTCTTGATATTCAGCAGGTCCAGGATAGCCAGGTGCTCGCTGGTCTGCGGCATTACCCCTTCATCTGCAGCAATGACAAGCAGGGCCAGGTCAATACCACCCACTCCGGCCAGCATGTTCTTGACAAATCTCTCGTGTCCGGGAACATCAACTATGCTGACCTCCTCTCCGCTGGGGAGCTTGAGCCAGGCGAAGCCAAGGTCGATGGTCATCCCCCTCGTCTTCTCCTCGGGCAAACGGTCAGGATCTATGCCCGTCAGTGCGCGGACCAGTACAGACTTGCCGTGGTCTATGTGCCCTGCCGTGCCCAACACATACATGGCGGTCTACGTTATTGTTATCTTGCCTTTGGGTTCCGCGACCACGTGTCCCACGATGGCCGCATGCTCGATGCCTTCATCACGCATCTTGCCCACGAGTTCCTCCCCTGCGCTGGCCGGCAGGGAGATAAACAGACCGCCGGAGGTCTGTGCATCAAACAGGATCAGCATCATCTCGTCCGACACATGAGTCTCAATCATCCGGGAACGGAATTCCCTGTTGCGTCGCGTTCCGCCGGGTACGAGTTCCCTGCGGCAATACTCCTCGACACCGGGCAAGAGCGGCACCGAGGCTGCGTTTATCACCATGCCCACTTCAGCCCCCTCCACCATCTCGCA
>Ga0209498_1000209_pt1 | contig 35404 bp, 30 predicted proteins | sample WalLakDeSediment_FD_184131 | JGI IMG/M metagenome (GOLD analysis project Ga0209498, IMG submission 184131) | Lake sediment microbial communities from Walker lake, Nevada to study Microbial Dark Matter (Phase II) - Walker Lake 11/02/13 Deep... | ecosystem: Environmental > Aquatic > Freshwater >...
AAATATTCAAAGTTATGGGCTTTTTAAGTTTCAGCTGGGGTATTGAGTTTAGACATTCTACTACACTTCAGATAACATTTTCTTCAAAGATATGAACTTGATTTAAAGAACTACTGATTAATCGCTTGGATGCAGTATTTCAAAAGGTGGGTTCAACAATTGTTTAAGCTATAGGATTCTTCCGAAGGAATGCCTTTGGCAGAACCATTGACCTTCGACAAAAAAAACCTTAGAAAGAGAAGTAAGACTTGAAAGCTTGATAAAGTCATAGATTAAGATTTTTATTAAGAAATTGTTGGTTAAAAATATGGTTGAGAATTGGTGGGAGCTATAGGATTCGAACCTATGACCCCCTGCTTGTAAGGCAGGTGCTCTGAACCAGCTGAGCTAAGCTCCCAGTATTTTAGGGCACAAATATCAAACTATTAGTTCTGAAATGCAAATTTTTGCAAAACTTGGAGCGGGCGACGGGGCTCGAACCCGCGACATCCAGCTTGGGAAGCTGACACTCTACCAGCTGAGTTACGCCCGCAAATTGTTAAATGAGCAAAGTTAGTTTCTTACTTAATAATCCTTTTAATTACACTTCAAATATAATCATTGGTTATTATATAAATTATGTTTCATAATAAAAATGTAAACTGATTTTAGTTTCATAATAATAAAAAATTATTTAATGAGGACAATTTTATTTGCTTTTCATAATTAAACTCGTTAAATATCAGGCACGTATTTTGACCTTATGGATTACTGTAATCAATTAAACTATTCAATGGAGCGAGGGCTAAAGCTTCATTTATTAATTCTTAAATAAAATATATTTAGTTTAAGAAAAAATTAATCAAGGAGTGCTATGCTTACAGGAATAATCATTTTCTCTATCGTTGCTCTAGTAACACTTTATATTATTTTAGGGGCTCGACAATCCTAGGTTCGTTTTCGAATTCCTAATAGACTCTAAATTAGTCTCCTCTTCAGGTCTACTATTTCTCAAATCTATTTAAATTGTCAAATTATTACGGCCGGACTATATCGTATCTTAGTCTTCAGTTGATAATGTGGTTTTTAATTTGGGCAGAATTTTGAAAACTGGCAAGTGCTTCTACTAATGAATCATATTTTTCGAAAATCTCAATCGTACCAGTAAGATGTAATACGGAATGATTAAACTTTCCCAACTTCACAAGTTTTAGTGTACCACCTCTGGTCTTTACTTTTTTCCATATTACTACTAATACTCCCAGGAAAGCTGAATCTATTAATTCACAATTCTCAAGAGAAATGATGATGTCATTGAATCCTTGTTCAATCTCGTCATCAATGAGACTCTTAAATTCAATAGCTTCCTGAAAAGTAGCTTTACCCAGATTCACTGATGTGATCAAGTATCCGTTATGATGTCTTAATTCAAAATTGCTCAAATTGCCCTCGAATAGGAATGTTTTATCTTATTTTTCCAATAAATATGCCAATAACAAATAATTTGAATCAAATAGTATTTACTGACGTTATTGAATTTAATTGCTATTTTAACTGTATCATTATCGCTAATCAATTCTTGCTTCGTATCAGAACAAAACAAGTTAAAATTTAAAGAAATCGATTTTATAAAATGATCGAAACAGAATAGTGGAATAATCCTTGCTAATTAAGAAGTGAAATTTTTGGGCGATAATCCACCCTACACAAAATTTTATAAACAGAATTTTTTCAATAGAAATAATATTACTTTTAATCTATTCGAGGACATAGGTTACAGAAAATGAATAAAATCAAATTATTTACTTACGTAATTATCGTTGAAATAGCAGTGATAGTAGTGCTTCTTATATTTCTTATGTTAAACTTCCATTTAAGCATAGGAAACCAGGACAACATTAAAATCAGTCACGATAGTATAATTTATTCGAAAGATAGGTCAGTACCCTTTACAGGTAAAATGCAGGACACACTTGATAATAAGTTGATCGTTAGGTTTAGTGTTGTAAACGGGATAAAGCAGGGGGAATTTGCTCTGCTTACTCTTGATGGCAATTTTGCTGTTCAAGGGTTTATGAATGCAAATAAAAATAATGGCAATTGGAAATACTATTATGCAAATGGTCAGATTGAATGTGCTGGAGAATTTGACAACGATGAACCAACAGGCAGATGGTTATGGTATTATCAGAATGGTGTAATGAAATGTGAGGGCATTTACATTAACGGTAAACCAGAGGGGAGATGGACAAAATTTAATGACGATGGTTCTCCTTCGTTAATCATAAATTATATCAAGGGTGAACTTGTAAGTTATGTTCAACTTGACAAGCCAACCAGGATATAGTTAAGTATTTAAGTAAACGAATCTTTAACCAATTTTTTCTGCTGCTGCATAGATAACTTGTAGCTGCCAACTGCAGGGCTGGCACTCTCAGGTCTTCCAGCGTAGTCTAACTCACAATTATCCGGAATATCATTTTTGAGTCGTTGATATAAAAAGTTCCAGGCGCCCATATTCTTCGGCTCTTCCTGAACCCATTTCACTTTTTTCACGTTCGTATATTTTTCAAACAGTTTCTTAATTTTCTTCGAAGCATAAGGATAAAGTTGTTCCAGACGGACTATTGCTGTGTTGGAAATTTTATTTTCATCTCTGAATTTTATTAGATCATAATAGACTTTACCATTAGTTAATATAAAATGATTTATTTTATCGTGCTTTTGAATTGTTTTGTCATCTAATAATTCTTCAAATTTTCCTGTTAGAAATTCTACTTTTGTAGACTTTGCTTCTGGTGCCCGCAGTAAACTTTTGGGAGTCATAACAACCAAAGGCCTTTTAATATCCGATTTTATTTGTCTCCTCAGCAGATGAAAGTATTGTGATGGAGTTGTTACATTACAAACCTGCATGTTATTTTCAGCACAAAGTATCAGGAATCGCTCGAGGCGTGCGCTTGAATGTTCTGGACCCTGACCTTCAAAGCCATGTGGTAGTAGTAAAACAAGGTTGTTCGGTATCTGCCATTTTTCATAAGATGCAACAATGAAGTTATCAATTATAATTTGAGCCCCGTTAGCAAAATCACCAAACTGTGCTTCCCAAAGAACAAGTGACAGTGGATCAACTACACTGTATCCAAACTCAAAGCCAAGAACTGCAGCTTCAGAAAGCAAACTATCGAGCGCTTCAAGATAAGCTTGTTTATCGCTGAGATGATTTAATGGAAAATATTCAGCACCTGTCTTGACATCGGTAAACGCCAGATGTCTTTGACTGAAGGTTCCTCTAACGCTATCCTGTCCACTTAATCTTACGGGTGTTCCTTCCAAGAGTAAGCTGCCGAAAGCAATTGATTCAGCAAATGCCCAATCAGCTTTTCCTGAGCCATCTAAAAGTTTTTTACGGCTTTCAAGGAATTTAGAAAGCTTTGGATGACCATTGAAATCAGGTGGAATATGGGTTATTCCTTCTACCAACAGTCTTAAAGTCTCTTCAGATATTGAAGTATTTTTTTCAGACTGAATTGATTCAATTTCGTTTTTTGTAACCGCGAGAATAAGATCACCATCAAACTTCTGACTTTCTTTCCTGATTTTTTCGATTGATGAATTCATCAACTTGTTTAAATCATCAGATATTTTTTTGACTTCATTATCTGTGACTATTCCGCTCTCGATCAGTTTGTTCTTATAAATTTCTCTGACTGATGGATGGTTTTTAATTTTCGCATAAAGTATTGGCTGTGTGAATCCTGGTTCATCACCTTCATTGTGACCGTGCCGCCTATAGCCAAACAGATCAATGACAACATCCTTTTTAAAGATTTGCCGATACTCAAAGGCAAGTTTAGCAACCCATAAAGCAGCTTCCGGGTCATCGCCGTTAACGTGAAAAATTGGTGCCTGGATCATCTTTGCAACATCGGTTGCATATTGCGATGAACGAGCTTCATCAGGTGTTGTAGTGAAGCCGATCTGGTTGTTGACAATTATATGGATCGTTCCACCAGTTCTGTAGCCGCCTAATTGAGAAAGATTTAATGTTTCAGCAACTACTCCCTGACCAGCAAAAGCTGCATCGCCATGAATAAGGAGCGACATAACTTTGGTATGACTCTTATTGTCACCCATTCTGGTTTGCTTTGCTCTCACCATTCCTTCAACAACAGGGTTTACCCACTCAAGGTGACTTGGATTGGCTGCGACAGATACGCTTATATTTTTCCCAGATATTGTCCGATAGTTTCCTGTAGCACCAAGATGATATTTTACATCTCCTGATCCGCCGATTGAATCGGGATCACGAATATCTTCAAACTCAACAAAAATTGATTCATAAGATTTACCAATGATGTTAGCAAGGACATTCAATCGTCCGCGGTGAGCCATCCCCATGACAACTTCTTTGATATTTTGTTCAGCGGCTTCCCCAAGAATTATATCAATTACTGGAATTAAAGTTTCAGAACCTTCGAGAGAAAATCTTTTATGACCAACAAACTTGCTGTGTATAAAATGCTCGAATGATTCTGCAGCAATTAATTTTTTCAAAATATTTTTTTTGATGTTGGTATCGAATGAAGGCGTGTTCTTAACAGCTTCCATCTTGTTCTGGAGCCAGGTTTTTTCTGCAGGATTCTGAATGTGCATATATTCGACGCCGATTTTATCACAATAGGTTTTTTCAAGTATATTCAGAATTTCTCGAAGTGTTGCTGTGTTCAGATTTCCGAAACCACCAGTGATAAAATGTCTGTCGAGATCCCATAAAGTCAAATTAAAATTTGAAGGATCGAGCTCAGCGTGATATTGAGTTTTTGAACTAAGCGGATCAAGGTCGGATATTAAGTGACCTCTTACTCTGTAAAGATTAATTAGCTGAAGCACTTTTGCCTGTTTAACAATCTCCTCGGTGTTTGCTGAAGTTTCAAATATCCCTGGCTGATAATCCGTCTGCCATCTCAAAGGTTTGAAAGGAAGACTGAGAGTTTCAAAGATATCATCATAAAAATCATCCTTACCAAGCAGTAAATCATTAATCTCTTTAAGGAATAATCCTGATTCTGCACCCTGAATAATTCTGTGATCATAAGTGCTTGTTACATTCATTACTTTGCTTATACCAAGGGTTGAGATTGTCGTCTGCGACATCGCCTGGTATTCTGCATTATATTGAATTGCACCTGTTGCAATTATGGTTCCTTGCCCTACCATAAGTCGGGGAACGGAAGCTACGGTGCCGATAGTGCCAGGATTAGTGAGCGTGATTGTTGTCCCAAGAAATTCATTTGGATCAATTGCACCTTTTCGTGATCGTGTAATTAAATCTTCGTACGCACTCCAGAATTGCTTGAAATTTAATTTGCTTGCTGCTTTGATATTTGGAACAATCAAAGACCTTGAGCCATCTTTTCTTTCAATATCAATTGCAAGTCCTAGGTTTACATCTTTTCGTTTGATTATGTGAGGTTTGCCATCAATAATCGTAAATGCATTATTCATCACAGGCATTGCCTGAACAGCTCTAAGAATTGCCCAGCTTATAAGATGTGTGAAAGAAATTTTTCCTTTATTAATTCTTTTCAGATGATTGTTTATCAGAGTTCTGTTTTCTTCTAATAGTTTTACAGGAATAGAACGCTGAGATGTTGCAACAGGAACGGAAAGACTAGTAACCATATTGGCAAGAATTTTCTCAGAACTTCCTGCGATTACCTGAAGTTCATCATTTTCACCTGGTTGAGGGAGAGGAACATTCCCTGAAATAAAAGACACCGCTTGTGAAATATTTTTTCCGTTGCCACCATCCTTGCCTGATATATCACCAAAAAATTTTCTCCACTGCTCAGGAACTTTATCAGGACTTTTTGAATACTCTTCATACAGATATTCAATGAACCAGGTGTTTGCCCCGAACTTTTCCAGTTCTTCAAGTTGTTTTTTCGACAGGTTTTTGCTCTTCATATTGGCTAATTTGTTTTTTATTTCTTTTTAGTAACTTATTAAAGAATTTTATAATTAAATAGATAAACTCAAATCAACAACAAATAAGTATTTGCAAATGCAAGTTAGAAAGTCAATAAATAATTTACGGCGTGAATATAAGCTAAACAAATTATCTGAGGAAACCGTTCAGAAAAACCCTTTTAAGCAGTTTGATAAATGGTTCGGCGACGTTTTAAAATCAGGTTTAATTGAACCGAATGCAATGGTACTTGCAACTTCTGATGCTAAAGGTAATCCCTCAGCGAGAGTTGTTTTGTTAAAAGGATTGACTAAAACCGGATTTAAATTCTTCACGAATTACAGCAGCAGGAAAGGAAAATTATTGACTGAAAATTCCGCTGTTTCGTTACTCTTCTTTTGGGCAGAGCTTGAAAGACAAGTAAGAATCGAAGGCAGGATAAAAAAACTTTCGCGGACTGAATCACAAAAATATTTTAATACAAGACCTCTTCAGAGCAGATTAGCTGCCTGGTCTTCTGAACAAAGCGAAATGATACCAAGTAGAGATCATCTTGAAACGAGATTTCAAATAATAAAACGACAGTTTAAAGGTAAGAAAATTCCTGCCCCGACTGATTGGGGAGGATATATTTTAGAGCCAGGCTACTTTGAGTTCTGGCAGGGAAGAGAAAACCGTCTGCACGATAGAATTTGTTTCAAGAAAACAAATAAAGGTTGGAATATTTTTCGGTTGGCACCTTAACGATAAATAGGTTACAAATAACAATTTCCCTGAACCAGTTTTAGTTTCTATCAGCTTAAGATCTTCTTTGCTTCTGCTTGGCATTCCAAATCTTGAATTTTCTGACCCTCGCTTCGATATTTGCAGGCTTATACCAGTTTTTTCTGTTTTGCAGACCGAGCCTGCCTGCACACTGACGTACAGATTGAACTGTCCTGCCCAGTTTATTCCCAATGTCTTCTGCGGTTAATGTTGTGTAATTAACTTTTACAAATTCTATCTCTGTCTCAGACCACCTTGGCATTTTAGATCTTCTGTAGATTCCATTTCTGTTAGCATATTGTACAACAGCATCACTACTTAAACCGAGATCAACAGCAATTTCCTTAAATCTTTTCTTTTTAAAGTTCTTAATAAGATAATTATGTTCTTCAGCTGTCCAATTATGCTCGTGCCTTGGTCTTACTAACTTTAACTTCTTGGCACATGTATAAACGGCGGTTAAAGATCGACCGAGCCTTTTGGCAATTTCGTTCAGAGGGATTAAGCGATCAGGATATGAACGACGAAGATATTTCTTTTCTTCCTCCGTCCAGTCTGAGGGTTTTTGACTTGTAAGGTTTAATTTCTGAGCATGGTTTGTTACTGCGTGTACAGATCTTTTCAATGTACGGGCTATCGAATTTGCTTTACGGTCGTTATAGTGCCGTTTAATATAGTTTTCCTCCCATATTTCCCATTTCCTGAATTTTTTTGTAGTAATGCCAAGCTTGGAAGTTTTGGAGATAACCGAATGTATTGTTCGTCCAAGTTTCTTTGCGGTCTGAGCTGGACCTTTGTGTGGGTAATATCTTTTAAGATAGAGTAATTCGGATTTAGACCATTTCTTTCTGTTCATATTTTTGAGATGATTTTGAAACTTAAAATAAAACTAATTGTTGTGGTTTGAATTAACTAACTGAAGTTACGCAAGATGTCATTCTGGCGAGTGAAACGAGTCCAGAATCCTTCAATTTTGACAATATTTTAGATTCCGGACAAGCCGGAATGACTAAATATAGTGTTTCTGCGTAACTTCAGTTAACTAATAAAAGCAATACTGCTTGAATAAATTTTTGAATCAAACAGATTCATATTTTTTCTAACAATAATATTATAAAAAATGTTTTGTCAACACCTCTTAAGATCTGGATTTGACGATCAAATATTAAAATTGTTTAACAATTTTGAAAGAAATTAAGTATTGTGTATTTCATAACTAATATCGCAACATTTTCTTAAATATTGAAGAACCTGTTCTTAAAGTCCGGATTGTTATAGCTATTATTATTAATAGTCCACCCATAATTGCTGTTACTGAAGGAGTTTCGCCATAACCAATAAAAACCCAAACTGGATTGAGCACAGGTTCCACCATTGCAATGATGGAAGCCTCTACTGCATAAACACGCTTTAATCCTGAAGCAAAGAATGCATAAGCAAAAGCAATCTGGAAGACACCAAGAAAAGTAACCATCCATAAATCTGAGGAGGTTAGAACTTCGAGTGATGTAATGAAAGGAAAGCAAACAAGCGCAACAATAATATTTCCCCAAAAGATGCTGCTCTGTTGATATTGAGATTCGTTCTTCTTCATCCCTAAAAACAAAGCTGCGAAAGTAATTCCGGAAACCAGCGCAACGATGTTTCCTTCAAGATGTCCTGGCTCGAGATCTCCAACAAAGAATAAAATCATCCCGATGATGCACACACCTACTGTAATGATGTTAATTCTTTCATATCTTGTTTTAGTAAGGAGCGGTTCGAAAATTAAAACATAAATTGGAGCTGTTGCCTGGAGAAAAATTGCATTTGCGGCGGTGGTGGTTTTTGTGGCTATCACAAATGAAATAAGTACGATAGCATAAACAAAAGAATTGAGCACACTCAACTTATTAACTAATAGTATTCTCTTCCTGAATATGATAGCAAAAGTTATTGCAGCAATAGAACATCTGAAAAAGGACAATTGCATAGCTGAAAGAGAAATCAGCTTGATGAATAGTCCGCCGCTGCTCCACAGAATTGCAGCGGTGAAAACATAAAGCAGTCCTTTTTGATGTTCGGAAAGATTTTTCATAAATAATTGTAAATATAAATAATGTTCCCGGTTCCGGTAATTCTTTTTTATAGATTCATAACTAAATTACAATCAAAGAATACTTATTTTTTGATTTATGAGCCGAAGCTACAATTTCATCGACCACACAGCAGATATAGCAGCTGAATTAAAAGGAAGCAGCCTTGAAGAGTTATTTATTGCAGGAGCAGAGGCGTGGTTGGTTTCTGTGGCTGAAAATATCAATATCGAAGCAGATGATTCACTTGATATTGAACTTTCAGGATTAACAACGGAAGAATTACTGATAACTTTTATGAATGAGTTGAATTATCTGCTGATAACTAAAAAGTGGATTTGTTTGTCGGTACAGCCAATAAAAATTTTTGAAGATAAAAATGGTTGTGAATTATCCGCTGAACTTAAGGGAACAAAATTGAAAGAAAAACTTAGCTTAAAGAATGAAATTAAATCAGTTACTTATCACCAGGTAGAAATTGTGCAAAGGAATGGTGAATACTCCACGCTTGTTGTATTTGATATTTAATATTTTGAGAAAGGAGAGGTAAAGTTATGAACATTGGTGGAATTGAATTAGTAAAAGTTCGGGAAAATTTATGGGAGATACCAGCAACCGGACAAATGAAAGTGCCTGGGAGAATTTATATCTCACAGGATATGATTGAAAAGGGTTTGAAGGATGATGAAGCACTTAAACAGGTGGTCAATGTTGCTCACCTTCCTGGTATAGAAAAATATTCACTCGCAATGCCTGACATCCATTGGGGATACGGATTTCCTATTGGTGGTGTAGCCGCAACAAATCTTGATGAAGGAGTTATTTCACCCGGCGGGGTTGGATACGATATTAACTGCGGTGTTCGTCTTGCAACGACTAATCTTGAATATGAACGTGTAAATAGCAGGATTGAAAATTTAGTCGCAAAATTGTTTAATGCTGTACCAACAGGTGTCGGTGCCAGCGGTGCAATTAAAAAACTATCACAGACCGATCTTAAAAAAGTTTTAACTAAAGGTTCAGTTTGGGCAGTGGAGAACGGTCTTGGTTCTTCAAATGATGTTGATTTTACTGAAGAAAGCGGCACATTAAAAAATGCTGATGCTGATATGGTAAGCAAGCGAGCGTATGAACGCGGTGCTGATCAGGTTGGAACTCTTGGTTCGGGAAATCATTTTCTCGAGGTTGACGTTGTTGAGGAAATTTATGATGAAAAAGTTGCTGAAGTGTTTGGATTATTCCCGGGACAAATTGTAATTCAAATTCATACAGGTTCCCGCGGACTTGGTTACCAGGTTTGTGATGACTATTTAAAAATTCTTTTGCATGCAAGCAACAAATATGGTTTTAAGCTTCCCGATAAACAGCTTGCCTGTGCACCAATCAGATCCCAGGAAGGGCAGGATTACCTCGCAGCGATGCAGGCAGCAGCTAACTTTGCCTGGAATAACCGGCAGGTAATAATGCATCTCGCAAAGAAAGTCTTCAAAGAAACTTTCTCGATGAGTGAATCTGAATTAGGCTTCAAACTTCTTTATGATGTTTGCCATAACATTGCTAAAATCGAAAAGCATAAAATCGGAAAAGAAGAAAAGGAAGTTTGTGTGCATCGTAAAGGTGCAACTCGTGCATTTCCACCCGGAAGTAAAATGATTCCTGCCAAGTATCAGGGCGTCGGACAACCAGTTCTAATTCCTGGTGATATGGGAAGATATTCTTATATTTTGGTTGGAACAGAAAAAGCAATGGAGGAAACATTTGGAAGTTCTTGCCACGGTGCAGGAAGAAATTTGAGTCGGACAAAAGCACTTAAGAATGCAAAGGGAAGAGATCTGGTTGGAGAATTAAAGAAAAAAGGAATTGTAATTCAGGCAAAAGGATATAAGACAATTGCCGAAGAAATGTCAGATGCATACAAAGATGTTTCCGATGTCGTTGATGTAATGCACAATGAAGGCATCACCCGAAAAGTTGCAAAGATAAGACCTGTTGGTGTGATTAAAGGCTGAGGAAATGGAAGATGTTGAGCGAACCTGCCTGTCCGGTAGGCAGGGCGAAATCCGCCTCTGGCGGAGAAGATGGATTATGGAAGTTGATAAAAAGTCTTTTTCAATTATTTCAAAAAATTGATATATGGAAAACAATAACATCGAAGAAGCATTATTTCAATTATTAAACACAGCTAATGATATGTACGGCGATGCCGTTGAAAAGATTTGGTTTTACGATGGTGATTTATGTCCCTGCTGCAATAAACGAAAAATAGATGCTCTGGTTATGGGTGAAGAGTCAGCCCTGTCAGTAAATGGGTTTATGTACCATGATTTAAGTACTCTTATAGGTTATTTTCTATGCAGCTACTGTGTTACAAATCTATTTGCCAAAGGAGATAAGCAAAAAGATCTTTATCAAAATCTTGAGGAAAATTTAAAGAAATCTTATCACGAACATTTGAAGTCCGAGGCTTCCTGAAAAAAATTTATCTATTAGCTTACAGGAAATCAGATATTGAATCATTTTAGTCCACCATTATTAATTCAAAGGCTGTTCGGTAATTTCATCTGGTCAACCTCCAATAATAAAATCCTTTTGACCTTTGATGACGGACCAACTGAAGCAGCCACTTTGAAAATATTAAATATCCTCAAAGCAATTAACCTCAAAGCAGTCTTTTTTTGTGTTGGAAGCAATATTAAAAAAAATCCTGAGCTTACGGAGCGGATTCTTTCGGATGGACATATTATTGCTAACCACACAATGAATCATAAATTGCTTACACATATAAACAGGGAAGAATCAATTGCTGAACTAAGCTCTTTCAATGAATTGATGAAAGAAAAATACAACTATGATGTGAAATACTTCAGACCTGCACACGGGAAATTTAATTTGAGAACAAATAAACTTCTGAATGAATTAAGATTAAAATGTGTTATGTGGAACCTGCTCACTTACGATTATGAAAATGATTCAGAGAAGGTTAAATATTCAATAGATAACTATCTGAAAGAAAATTCTGTTATTGTTTTCCACGACAACATAAAAAGCAGCATCATCATCGAGGAATCTTTGAATTATACAATTGATCAAGCAGTAAAAAGAGGATTTACTTTTGGGGAGCCTGAAGATTGTTTGAAATAATTTTTTTAATTCTTGTTTCTGGTTATTTCATCATTTCGGCTATTCTGGTTATAGGAGCGAAGAAAAAATTTCCGCAGATTTCGGAAGAACTTCTGCCAACTGTGTCGGTAGTTGTTGCAGCGAGAAATGAAGAAAATAATATTGTTGCCTGTCTTGACTCACTAAATAAACTAATTTATCCTGATGATAAACTTGAAATTATTATTATTGATGATGCTTCTACTGATAACACAGTGCAGCTAATTGCAAATTTCATAAGTAGCAAACCGGCTTTCAAAATTATCCGTTTGGAGGAATATAGTTCAGGAAATTTAAGGGGCAAAGTTAGAGCAATGGCTGAAGGAATTAAACAAGCATCGGGTGAAGTTATTCTAACAACAGACGCAGATTGTACTGTTAATCCACTTTGGGTAAAAACTTTAGCTTCTTATTATTTTGATGATGTAGGAGTCGTTAACGGATTTACTTCGCAGGTAGTTAAGAATTCATCTAGCGGGATGCAGGCAATTGATTTTATTTATTTACTCTTTATTGCTGCCGGAACTATCAATCTCGGTAAGCCAGTCAGCTGCATCGGGAATAATATGTCATTCAGAAAAAAAGCTTACGAAGAAACAGGTGGATTTGAAAATCTTCCTTTCAGTGTTACAGAGGATTTTCTTTTACTGAACTCAATCCATAAACTAAAAAAATACAAAGTAATTTATCCTTTGAACAAAGATTCACTGGTTATCTCCAAACCTGCAGAAAGTATAAAAGAACTATTACATCAAAAAAAGCGCTGGGCAGTGGGAGGAATTGATGCTCCGCCTTTGGGTATGGGATTAATGTTATGGGCGTTCCTGACAAACCTGTTTATGCTTTTGACTCCCTTTTTCTTCAGTGTTGTTTGTTTGTATTTGATTATTCTTAAAGTTTCAATTGATTTTTTTGTTCTTCTTCCTGTTCATCAAAGATTAGGTCTTCAGAAGAATTTGAAATATTTTCCGGTGTTTCAATTTTATTATATCATATACGTGCTTGTTTTGCCGTTTGTGATTCTGTTCAATAAAAAAGTTAAGTGGAAAGATAGAGTTTATTAATGCTGCTTCTTTGTAACTATTATGTAACATACCGATGTAATGCTTTCTGTGAGTTCTGCCATTTCGGTGACCACACAAATTTCAAGGATACACCCTATGCAGATATCAATGAATTTAAATCAAATGTTGAGCAGCTTGCAAAACTTGGAATAAAGTTTATTGATTTGACTGGCGGTGAACCTCTTCTTCATAAAGATATTCATCTCATGGCTGAGTTTGCACATAACCTGAAAATGCAGACAAGCATTACAACTAACACATTGCTCTATCCAAAGTTTGCTGAAAAGCTTGCCGGGAAAATAAATCTTCTTCACTTCTCACTTGATTCTCCGGATGAAGAAGAGCACAACCGAATACGGAAAGTTGATTGCTATAAATCCATCTTTAAAAGTATTGAAGTAGCTAAATCGCTTGGTGAATTTCCTGATATCTTATTTACTGTTACGAATGAGACTTACAAGAAGCTACCGCGAATGCATGAATTAGCTTCAAGGCAAGATTTGGTACTTCTTGTAAATCCTGTCTTTTCCTATTTCGGTAATCCTGGTTTAACTCAGGAAGCAGTTGATTATGTTGATGAATACTGTGATGGAAAGTTGGATGTTTATCTGAATAAAGCATTTATGAAATTAAGAAGAGATGGCGGAAATGATATAAACGATCCAAGCTGCAAAGCTGTCTCGAGAGTGATTGTGATTTCGCCTTATAATGAAATTCTTCTTCCTTGTTATCATTTTGCAAATGATAAAATCAAGATTGATAAACCGATCAGCGAAATACGAAAATCCGAGAAGATAAAATTCTTTATGAAAAATGAAGGAAGATTTGATTTTTGCCAGGGCTGTACGGTCAATTGTTATTTTGAACCATCATTTGCATTCCCGACAAATCTTTATGCAATTTCAAGTTTGACATCAAAATTCAAATACAGCTACAACAAACTCATCAAACAAAAAATAAAAAAGCTGTCAAAGTCCGGCTCTGACGGAAAACTTATCTCAAAGTCAGAAAGTAAGTAATGCGATTCGTCTCTGTCCTGATTATCATCTCTTTTATTAAATTAAATTCACTTGCGCAAACGACCACTGAATGGTTTCCAGCTGAATTAAATATTCAGCCCTTCACTGCGCATTTCCTTGAACCGAAAGCAGGCTTTCAATACTTGTTCGATCTCGATAAAGTTAGAATTGATATCGGAACTTCTCGTGATATTATTCACTGGAATTCAGAGGCTGAATCGTTTTCTTTTGGCGCTGATATTTTTACTTACACACGAGCACGTTCAGAAGATAATTTCAAGTTTCCTGTTGAGACTATTGATTATTTATTTGGAGTGAACGGAAGCTATAAAAGTAAAAGCGAAGATAGTGAGTGGGGTGCCCGACTCCGATTCAGTCATATCAGTGCTCATCTTGTTGACGGATATTATAAAGCTGAATCGGAAAGCTGGATAAATGGCAGAGAACCATTCGTTTACAGCAAAGAATTTTTTGAGCTGATAGCATATTACAAAATTTATCAAGTTAGGGTTTATGGTGGGATTACTTACAATATTCATATCATACCCGATGAAATAAAAAAAGATATCTACCAGTTCGGATTAGATTACTATCCTGACTTTGCAAGGACTGCTTTATTGTTTCCTTTCATCGCTTATGACTTCAATTTAACAGGGATAGAAGAGTATTCCGGAAATAACATAGTTAGTTTGGGGATAAAATTTGGTCAGCCAGAGTCAAGAGGATTAAGTATTTTAGCATCGTATTTTTCAGGTAAAAGTGTGCACGGCGAATTTTATGATGTAAGCGAAAGTTACCTCACGATTGGAATTAACCTGGATATCTGAACATTTAATTATAATAGAGAATAATGAAAAATTCTATTGATAAAAACTTAATTGCTGAACAGGAGAAACTGGAACACTCGCTTAAAGAAGAGTTGCTTAAAAATTCATCAGAAGAAAATTTCCAGAAGGCATATGATGAAATACACAAGTTCTTTATTGAGAAAGAGAATGTTGAATCACTTTATTCTGAAGACTTAAAGTGGATTGATCATTTATTTGTTAAGCTTTGTGGTAAAGGAAACAAGATTTTAGATATCGGAAGCGGTAACGGAAAACTTGCCTTTGCTATGGCAGAAAAGAAAAATGAAGTTTTCGGTCTTGATATTTCAAAAGTTGCAATTGATATTGCTAAGGCTAGACAAAAGAAGTTATCTCAACAACTACAAGTAGTCTTTAAGCACGGTGATGCAAGAAAGCTGTCCTTTGATGATAATACTTTTGATTTTATTGTCAGTCAGGATCTGGTTGAACATATTACTGAGAATGACTTTAAGATACATTTAAACGAAGTATATCGGGTACTGAAACCCGGAGGCAGATATCTTTTCTGGACTCCTTCAGCCTTAAAAGGTGGAAGCTCGCATGGGCTGCACATAAAAGAGTACACCGTTAATGAACTTGATGCTATTCTTAACGAAACTAACTTTAAATACACCTGGTATGATTTACGTTTCTATAAAATAAAGTTGATCATCAAAATCCGGCAATCTCTTATTTCTCCTGTTATAGTATATGAAAATGCTTTGAAGAAAATCATCAGATTCATACCAAAACCAATAGATAAGTTTTTTATTCCACCATTACTTTTTGAATTAAGAAAATAATCACTTTTATCATTTAGCTCATCGTGAATGCTGCTCAACTTTTAAATATGAATTGGATATTTAATTATGGCTGATCCTTACGGGGACAATTATTACTCAACATATTCAACACCGACATTGAAGCAGAAAAAAGATAAACCATTGCTTCATCTTGCGTTATTCATTATAACTTTTATAACAACAACTATAGCGGGTGTTCAGTGGGTAAGTGCATCAGGTGGTCCATACGAGTTAAGTGAATTAACTTCAGGCTTACCATATTCGATTTCTATTTTGCTGATTATAACTTTTCACGAATTCGGACATTTCTTTGCAGCAGTTTATCACAAAGTGAAAGCTACTCTTCCGTTTTATATTCCATTTCCTCCGATCCCGGGTTTAATAAATTTTGGTACGATGGGCGCCGTTATCCGAACACGTTCGCGAATTCACTCAAACAAAGCTATGTTCGATATTGGAGTTGCGGGACCAATTGCAGGGTTTATTGTTACGCTTGCAATTCTCGTTTACGGTTTCTTAAATGTTCCAGGAATTGAATACCTGCTCAATATTCATCCTGATTACTTTGAACCCACTTATGGGCAGGAAGGTTATTCATTAATTTTTGGTGATTCAATCCTTTTTCTATTACTAAAAGAAATTTTTGTTAAGCCGGGACAATTCTTTCCACCGATGAGTGAGATTTATCATTATCCTTTTCTTTGTGTTGGTTGGTTTGGATTGTTCATCACTTCTATGAATATGATCCCCGTTGGTCAGCTTGATGGCGGACATATTTCATACTCTATGTTTGGAAAGAAAAATCACTATAAGATTTCGATAATCTCTTTCACTGTAATTTTTATCTTTGGAGTTATTGGCGTTGTTGATTCATTTCTTGAAATCAATTATGGTTTAGGATGGTCAGGCTGGCTGTTTTGGTCTTTGATATTGTATTTCATAATTAAGCTCGATCATCCACCTGTACTTGAAATTCAGACTTTGGATAACAGAAGAATGCTGCTGGGTTATTTTGCAATTTTTATCTTCATAATCTCTTTTTCTCCTATGCCTATTATGCTTACATTACCGCATTAAAAATTCACTTTCACTTAGATAGTCTTTATAATGTAATTTTCACTATCTTAAATGAACTCAGTTAAGTCAAAAAACAATGTAAAGATACGGCTTACCGATGAACGATGGAGGCATATAACCGAAGAACATTCGGAAATGGCTGGATATTATTATGAAGTACTTGAAGCAATAGCAGAACCGGATTATATTTATGAAGGAATTGATAAAGAGCTTTTAGCTGTAAAAGAAATTATCCCGGCAAAGTATATAGTTGTTGTATATAGAGAAATAGATGCGGTTGATGGATTTATAATAACAGCTTTCTTTACAAAAAGGAAAAAACATCTCGAGAGGAGAACATTATTATGGAAGAAATAAACATTAAGAACTATCTTAGCTTAGCTTCGGAGTTGTTAAATATTCCATTTACAAATGTTTGGTCTAGTTATGATAAGGAAGCAGATGTACTCTATATGAACTTTAAAAAACCTGCTGTTGCTGATGATAGTGAATTAACCGATGAAAACATAATAATAAGATATGAAGGTAAGGAGGTAGTTGGTATAACTATATTAAATGCAAGCAAGCGAACTAATCTTAATTAGTTCCTTGTAAATAATTGAACAGTTCAAGATTCAATAAACAACAAATACCTTATACCCATATACCTTATAACGTATACTAACTTTTTACCTTGTGATACTCCTTGCATCGAAATATAATTCCTTTATGAAAAAATCGATTTTCCTGTTGATCCCACTTCTGATCTGGGGATGTGAAAAAACCTATGATAACCTGATTGACACGTCAACTGAGAATTTTCAGGTAAATTCAGTTGTAGGAATAAAAGATACAGTTGACTTAAAGAACCCGGCTGATTCTCTTCTTTCTCTGCGATTAGTTTTTACTCCTCAAAGCGAAGTTAATAAAGCATATTTCGATTTGTATGCATCTGATAACACAAGGTTAAATTCCTCTCCCGTCGAAATGCAGGAAGTCTCATCAAATATATTTGAAAATCTATTTATCCTTAAAAGAGAAAACCCGATAGGAAATTATACTGTCAGATTTTTTGCATTGGGTTTGGATAATAAAAGCAAGCAGGTTGCAGTAGGTTCATTTTATTTTAATAATGGACAGGATAATCTTCCTCCTGTTATTTCAAATCTTGTTGCTCCCGATACTGTAACCATCGGAACCGATACAACCTTCATTCAAATTACACTTGATGTTCAGGATGCTAATGGATTAAACGATATTCAATTTGCCTGGTTCGATTCTTATTTACCAAATGGTAATCCGTCATCACAAAACCCTATTGCTCTATTTGATGATGGAATTAATGGTGGAGATTTAATAGAAGGTGATGGCACTTATTCGCGTATTGTAATTCTTCCTCCGACTGGGGTAACAAAGGGAACATACAGATGGGAATTCAGAGCACGTGACAGAAGCGGTACGCTCAGTAATCAAATTATACATTTTCTGGAAGTGAATTGATGTCAAAGTTACTGATACTAATTTGTATTGCACTTTTTGTTCAATCGAACTCCTTCGCTCAACTAAAACCCGAATCGTTCAACCTCCAAGGGGATAAAAATTATTTTTCAAAAATCAGTGCAGCAACTCCGGTAAGCAACAGCATACTCGATATCGTCACACTTGGTGATACTGTTTGGCTTGGAACAAGCAGAGGAGTAAGCGTTTCATTCGATAGGGGAGAGAACTGGACAAACTTTTACGGTACTTCTCCTTTCGGTAATGATAATATCTCTGCACTCGCCTATAATAAATATGACAGTTCAATCTGGGCTGCAACTGCTACCAGTGCAACTGCGCCTGGCGGAGGAAGAGTTCCTAAAGGCACAGGTTTGAAATACACAACAAATAATGGATTAACCTGGGCAGCAGTTCCTCAGCCTGTTGATCATCCTGATTCAGGAAGTGTAAGATATGGTATAAACCTCTTACCAGCTTTGCCTGTTACAGTTGCTGAGCAAAATATAACTTATGATATTTCATTCACCCCGGGAGCAGTCTGGATTACGTCTTTTGCAGGTGGAACAAGAAGAAGCACAGACAAGGGAGTCACCTGGCAGAGAGTTGTTATACCTCCGGATAATTTAAATTCGATCAAGCCTGAAGATTCACTTGACTTCTGCCTCTCTCCGATTGGTGGTTCATTTTGCAGCCAGGGAAATTTAAATCACCGCGCATTCGCGGTTGTTACCGTAGATGATTCAACTATTGTAGTCGGAACCGCAAACGGAATTAATAAAACAACCAATGCTGATGATTTATATCCTAAATGGGTAAAATTTAATCATCAAAACCAGGATAAACCGATAAGCGGAAATTTTATAACTGCACTTGGATTTAATTCTTCAAATCCGCCAACTATTTGGGCTTCAACCTGGAAAGCAGAGAAGCCTGAAGAATTCTATGGAGTCAGTTCATCCACAAATGGCGGAGAAAGCTGGCAAACATCTTTAAAAGACGAAAGACCGCACAATTTTGGATTTAAGGGAAACAATGTAATTGTTGCGACTGATAATGGAGCATTCAGAACATCTAATCAAGGAAGTACGTGGATTCTGCCAAATAATATCGTTGATAAAGAAAGCGGAGTTGAACTAAAGACTACTATTTTTTATAGTGCTGCATCGCAAGGCAATGACATCTGGCTTGGTTCGGATGACGGTTTAGCACGACTGAAGGAAACAACTTTCTGGAATGGTGATTGGAAAGTTTATTTTGCATCTCAAGCGCTTAAATCGGACAGAGAAACTTACTGCTATCCTAATCCTTTTTCACCACGACAGGAACAACTAAAAATAAAATACAGCACCGGAGGAAAAGAAGCATCTGTAACAATCAGGATATTTGATTTCGGGATGAATTACATTCGGACTATTATTCAAAATGCACCGCGTAACAGAACTACCGAGGGAGCCCCAGAATTTTGGGATGGCAGAGATGATAACGGAAACTTTTTACCAAATGGTGTTTACATTTATCGAGTTGATATTGATGATGAAGAGCCTTTATTTGGAAAAATAATTTATATGCAATGATCGTCATACTAGAAATGAGATATGTGGGTAATAGAATTTATCAGTATCTGGATTGCAGCAATAATTTAAAAGAATGGTTGCATGATTGCATGACTGCATGCAACCATGCAACCATGCATTCATGCATCAGCGCAAATGAGTAATAAGTAGAAAACTAACAAAATTTGAAAAAGATAATTTTAATATTGTTTATCTTGATAATTGAAGCCGTTACTGCACAGCCCGAATTCAGTGGTATGGCTGTTAGTCCCGGTGCATTCAGCAGGATTGGTTTTGGTGCGAGAGGAATCGGTATGGGTAATGCTTTATCTTCAATTACAGAAGGGGAACTTGTTTCGTATTACAATCCGGCAATCACTCCATACCAGGAAAACAATTCTTTCCATGCAGGTTATTCTTTTTTAACTCTCGACAGAGCACTTAATTATTTCAACTATACCCGTAGATTTGATTTTTACTCTGCACAAGACACAATTGCTGAAACACGCAAGCCAAGAACAACTGCTGGATTAAGTATTGGTGTTATAAATTCTGGAGTGAGAAATATTGACGGAAGAGATAACAATGGTTTACCCACCGGAGAACTCTCAACATCTGAAAATCAGTTTTTTATCGGACTTGCCGCAAGGATTTCTGAAAAAATTTCAATCGGCTTATCAACTAAATTTTATTACTACCACCTTTACGAAGAGATCAGTTCAACAAGCATTGGATTAGATATAGGTGCACTGTACAGGTTAAATGAAAATTTCAACATATCTTTTGTTATTGTTGATTTGATGAGCAAATACAAGTGGGATACTTCGCCAGTTTATCAGCAAAGCGGAATTATCAGTGAAGATAAATTTCCGAATCTCAGAAAGCTTGGCGTCAGTTATCGAAACAAAGATCTTGGTCTGCTCGGGGCTATTGAATATGAAAACAGCAGCGTGAAAACAAATATCATTCGTGCTGGTATTGAGTACAATATTTATGATAAGTTTTTTATCCGCGGCGGCGTTGACCAATTTGATCTGAGTAATACAGACTGGCTGGTTAAACCATCTTTGGGCTTTTCATTCATTCAGCCGTTCGGTAATTTAGTAGTGGGTGTTGATTATGCTTTTCAGATTGAACAATACTCAAGTGCAGACAGGCATATTTTAAGTGTTAACTTTAATTTTTAATCTTTATGCTGAAGAATTATACTGCTGGCAGGCAGGCTTGTTTCAGCATCTTTTAGCTTAATGAAGAAATTCCGACATAAATACGGAATAATAAAATGATGAAAAAAACTTTAATAATATTATTTCTATTGAATGCAATTTCCTTTGCCCAATCAGCAGGCAACAGCGGCTTATCATTTCTTAAATTTGGATTTGGTGCAAGAAACATCGCGATGGGTGACGCCGGCACCGCTGCTTCTAATGATCTTTCAGCCTTATTCTATAATCCATCCAGACTTGTTTCAACTGAAATGAATGAAGTTATGTTTATGCACAATGAATGGATCCAGGATATTCGAAGTGAAGTTGGCGGGATTAAGTGGAGTATGTTTAGTCTTCCCTGGGCAGTTGGATTCAATGTTACAACTGTTGATGACATCGAAGTAAGGGAACGTCCGGGCGAACCGATCTCTAAGTTCAATGCAAATTATTTCTTTGCTAGTTTATCAACAGGATTTACAGTCATCGATAATCTTGATTTTGGAACTACCATTAAATATTTATACGAAGGGTTACTGAGTGATGAGTCAACTGGTTACGGATTTGATTTCGGTTTAAATTATTTTACACCAATTAAAGGATTAACCGCATCAACAGTTATTAGAAATGTCGGTTCGATGAGTGAGTTAAGAGTAGAAAAGACAAAGCTTCCGATAGAGTTTCGTTTAGGTGGAGCTTATAACTTCGCTCTTGAAGAATCGAAACTCGGTTTTGTTATTGTTGGTGAGTTACAAAAATATCTCGATACAGATGATATTCATTTAATCGGCGGCGGGGAAGTAGTATACAATGAAGTTATAGCTGCACGTGTTGGATATCAATCAGGATATGAATCAAGAAGCTTCACTGGCGGTATTGGAATTATGTGGGGTAACCTGCGTTTTGATTATGCATATATGCCATTCTCGCTTGGACTTGGTAACGCAAACCTGTTTTCAATTCAGTTCAAGTTTTAACTTTCTGTCTCTTCAAGTACTTCAACTATTGTAACAGTATGCTGGATCAATAACTCGATATATCTGTTCTTGGTAACATTTATTATTATCGAGAACTTGCTTCCTTTTTCCGTAAATGTTTCAAGTGGCAGTAGTTTAGCCTCATCAAGGTCTTTTTCGTATTGTTTCAATATATTCCACAAAGTTTTAAATACCTGACCGACATTACTTTTTGTTCTCGTGCCCCAGTCTTTAATGATTTTAACCGCTATTTCATTCTTAAAAATTACAACACCAACCGGTTCGTTTTTTTTATCTGATATGTAAAAAGTTCCATCACTCTCCTCAACTACATTAAATCCTGACTTTAATTTATCCCAAACCTGCATCATATCCATTCCTAGTTCAACGTCATACCCTCTTAAATTCATAGTTCGGTCCTGAGCATAAACTGTAAATGTTAATATCAATATCAAGAAAATGGTTTTCATTATATCTCCAATTAATAAATTTAGTTGATGGAAATTTAAATAAGTGCAGTAACGTAGGCAATGATTTTAAGAAGTGTCCTTACGTTTTAATTTCATAAGGACACTTAATGCTGAGATACTATTTGAGGATTACCATTTTTCTTGTCTGTATGTAAATTCCTGCTATTAGTTGATAAACGTAAACTGAGCTTGATAAACCTGTTGCATCGAATGAAATTTCATAATTACCAGCTGATCTATATTCATTAACCAATGTTGCAATTTCATTTCCGAGTATATCGTAAACCTTAAGTGTAACCATACCGCTTACCGGTAACTGATAACTGATTACCGTACTTGGGTTGAACGGATTAGGGTAGTTTTGATATAGCTTAAATTCTTGAGGTAATAATTTTATATCAGAGATATCAGTCGGACTACTTTGCCTTAGTGGATGTGGATAAGTAAATGGAGTATAACCCGGTTTCGGTGTTGTTCCGTTATTAATGAAATCTCTTCCTTCAAGAAGATGTGGTCTCCCATTCACTTCACAACCGGCAGTACATTCCATTCCAACTAGATTTGCATTATTATAGTTACTCCAGACATACAATGGATAACTATAAGCTGTCGCACCTTCGCCTTGAGTTCCAATCTGGTATTGGCATCGCCAGCCAGCTTCACCGGGAACGTTCTGGTCAGCAGGATCATTTCCGTCACAGGGCAGAAGACCTCGTGGATCAAATGATTTATAATCCATTGCACCAATTGGCACAGTCCAGTCAGTTTCCCATGTTCCTCCGCCAATAAAATTATTTCCCCAGACTACACCTGTTCCTGCAGAGATATCAAGACCTTTCCATTTAGTCGTATTTGTCCAGAATGAGTTATTGTAAATTTCATAAGCATTAGCGCTTGCAGCCGTTCCGTGCCTAGCTTTGTCGTGTGTTTCCCAGAAACCGTACTTGATTGTGTTATGTCTGAAGACAACCCTGCCTCCACTATTCATATCCATACAAGCGGCGCCAGTTACTCCGTACCAATCATCCCAATCAAAATTATTGTCTTCAACAAAAAAGAAATCTGCAGTACCGAGATACAAAGGTGTTTCCCAGTCTTCAGTGTCATCCCCCCAAAATACTATACCATGCGCAGGGCCTTTAAAAGTGTTTTGATCAATTAGTCCATGCGTTCCTGCATAACCAACCATAGTCCACTGTTTATTATTTTCAAATACATTGTGATGGATTCGAAGATTCTTCCAGCCTTTTGGTCCTGAAAACTGAATTGCTGTTCCGCTCCAGTAATCAGAATGACCACCATAAAACCAGAAACCGGTCACTTCCATTTTACCGGTTTTATTTTCAGCATCAATTTCCAACAGACCGTGATTTGATCCGCCATAAATTATTTTAGTACCACCAGCACCTGAGCCTGCACCTATTAAAGTTATAGTTTTATTTTGAATTGATACTTCTGAATTCCATATGCATTCTCCTGCTGGAACCAGAACGGTATCGCCATCCTGTGCAGAGTTTATAGCAGACTTTACATCAACTCGTGAACAGCTTGCTGCCTGAATGATATTAGCCATCGCAGGCATTGTTGAACAGATAGTGAATAGTGTTATAGTAAAAATGTAAACTACTTTTTTCATTGTTCTCTCCTAATTGCCATAAATAAAATTTTTCTTAATTGATCATTACCATTGATTTTGTTGAAATAAAATATCCTGATTGAAGCTGGTAGAAGTAAACTCCACTTGGTAGATTCCGGACTTTGCCGGAATGACTATCCGCATTGAACTCAACTTCATATTTTCCTGCAGGTTTGTATTCATCAACCAATGTCACAACTTCATTTCCAAGCATATCATATACCTTTAGTGAAACGAATGACGATTGTCCAATGACATATGACAAAGTGGTACTTGGATTAAACGGGTTTGGATAGTTTTGATAGAGAACAAAATCTTTTACGATCAATTCATCTTCTTCTACAAATGTCGGAACATTTTGCCTCAGCGGATGGGGATAGGTGTATTTCGAATAGCCGGGCTTCGCACCGCTATCTACAAAAATATCTCGATTTAACACAAAGTGGTTCGTCCATGCGCTGATAACCCACCATGTGCTACCACGAGAACCGCTGTTATTCCATATATAGACAGGATCGCTAACATGGTTTGTTCCATTATGTCCCCATCCGGGTTGCATGGGTATGGGATAAGGGCCGGACGGATTATTTTCACCAACATTGAGAAGACTTATGTTTCCGTAATAACTAGGATTTGATGCATTATTTACTACATTATCAGTAAATAGTACCGTACCACCACGGAGCCAAAAGTAGCGCCCGACGTGATTACGTTCCTCAGTCGTTACAGAAAATGTATTGTTGTAGTATTCAATATGTCTTCCAGTGATCACACTGGTAAACCCGTGCGTAGTTCCGCTACAACCATCTAAATCATTATATCGCCATACTGCACGTCCGGCAGGGTCGTTATCGGGAAAGCTCCCACAATTTAGACACGATGAGTCTTCTAAATAAACATTTACAGACCCGTTGGTATCAAGCGATCCCATAGTTGATGGGGTAGTCCAACCACGCGGACTACTGATGTAAAACGTCGCCCCGCCCACTCCGGTAGGGCCAAGTCCAACAAATCGAGTATTCCAGATAACACCGCCAAGAGCCCGCCAGTCAACTGCAGCTATTTCATTAGAGTTTCCAAATCGTTCTTTTACTTCAAAATAGATATCGTTGACAAGCCCGACCTTCGATCCGCTTCCGATCACCTCAAGGTGATTATTTGATCCTGTTCCTTCATTGAAGCGAATACCTGAAATACCCACGTGATAACTGTTTCCGGTAGTAAAGCTAAATAAAGGCATGCTTGAGGAATTGTTCGTGATAATAACATTACGGGTGGTATTTCCGCCGGGAGTTGGCGTGTAATTCTGCGCCTCAATACGAATCTGTTTTGTCGTCGAAATCCCTCCAGTCCATGCACATGAGCCGTTCGGTATGAGAACTACGTCCCCGTCACTCGCGGCGTTCACGGCCGCCTGCACATCCGCCTGCGAGCAGCTCGCGGCTAGAATAATATTCGCTGCTGCAGAAGATGATAAACAGATTGCTATCAAACAGATTGATAAAATGTAACTTAATATTTTCATTGTTCTCTCCTAATTGCAATAAATAAAATTTTTCTTATTTGATTAGCACCAGTGACTTTGTTGAAATAAAATCTCCTGATTGAAGCTGGTAGAAGTAAACTCCACTTGGCAGTCCGCCTTTGGCGGAGAACTCAACTTCATAAGTGCCTGCTGGTTTGTATTCATCTACTAATGTAGCAACTTCATTTCCAAGCATATCATATATTTTTAGTGAAACGAATGACGAATGTCCAATGACAAATGACAAAGTAGTAGTTGGGTTAAATGGATTTGGATAGTTTTGATAAAGTTTAAATTCTTTTGGGAAAAACTCTGAGGCGGGAACTGAAGTTATACCATCTTGTCTTAGAGGGTGCGGATAAGTGTAAGGTGTATAATATAATTCCCAGGTATTCGCTGATGTGCATTTGTACAATTGACCATCAGGTCCTGGATTTAAACTATTCCATTCCCCCTGATCAGTTGCCCAATATGCCACCCCAGGACTGCAAGTAGTTGGTCTTTGAGCTAACGTTCCCACTCCCATTCCTGTTGTCCCATTAAAATTAGGGTTGTACGAATAGAAATCACGATTCGGTTTTATATGCTTATCCGAGCTGTTAATTACATCAACACTTAACTCAACATTGCTTTCAGTTCTGTTGAACCAGATATACGCAGGTACCAATGGTTGAGTATAAGATCCGGGAGGATTATGATTCCATTGAGGATTGTCTCTGTCTCTTCCAATCTGATCACGGCAGGGATAACCAGTAGAATCGCTGTTCCCATCCCAGGCAGATGTGCCATCACACATTCCACCACCCTGACCCGCAGGAGCGTAACTTCGAACATTGTCTAAAGCAACTCCATCATTTGTCCAGTTTCCAGGAACATTGTTGAAAAATACCACACCGGTTCCGCCACGAATACGGAATGGATAGTAAATGTTTGAATACGTGTTATTAATTGTGTTGTAATAAATTTCCCATCTTCTCATTGCACGGTTTCCCTGTTCTTGGGAAGAGTGTACCTCAAGATAGCAGCCATTCATTGAATTGAAACGAGCAACATAACGACCGCCATAATTCCCATCCAGAAAGTTGCAAACAGTTGTTCCTGCAGTATTTGTAAAGTTATTGTCCTCAACATAAACAGCCAATAGCCCTCCGAGATCTAAATCATTTGCCCAAAGCTTATGCTGCGGATCTCCCTCGTGAAGCATATAGTTTGTACCAACTGCAAGGACACGTCCATTCAAGATTTCATTATTATCAACCAATCCCCACGCTACTGATGGATTGATTTCATCTCTTGCACAAACTACAACAGCATCACCCCAATCTGGCAATTCAATCTTACAGTTATCTAATCTGAAGCCATAACCATCACTGTAAATTGTAGGATTGCCCGTGAAGGTAAATCCTGTTACTCTTGAACCAGATTTATTAAAATCAAGATTGCCTGTTATAATTGTATTTTGTTTTCCGGCGCCCATAAGAGTGATCTTCTTGTTGTTTGGCAGATCAAGTCCGCCCAGCCAGGTACAATTTCCAGCAGGTACCAGCACAGTATCGCCATTCTGTGCCTGATTGATTGCGGCTTGAACATCTGATTTTGTACAGCTTGCCGCCTGAATAATATTTGCTGTTGATATCGATGTAAAGCAAAATGCAATTAAACTTATTGATAAAAAGTATTTTAATGATTTCATTTTTCTCTCACTTTACTTTAATTATTTTTTTATTTAAGCAGCACCATTGATTTTGTTGAAATAAAATCTCCTGATTGAAGCTGGTAGAAGTAAACTCCACTTGGTAGATTCCGGACTTTGCCGGAATGACTATCCGCATTGAACTCCACTTCATAATTGCCTGCAGGTTTGTATTCATCTACTAATGTAGCAACTTCATTTCCAAGCATATCATATATTTTTAGTGAAACGAATGACGAATGTCCAATGACAAATGACAAAGTGGTAGTTGGATTAAACGGGTTCGGATAGTTTTGTAAAAGCTGAAAATCTTCAGGAAGATGTTCAGGTGGTTGTTGTATGTCTGTGGTTGTCATCATAGGACCGATATAGGAAGTAGCAATTACAACATTGTCGTACCACTTTTTTGCAACACTCATTATGTTATTCTTGATATGGAGATCAATACCAACCCGATCAATTTTTAAATCTGTTGTATCTCTCAATCGAATGTTCAGGAAATCTGCAATGAGGTTGCCATCGAGCCAGAATGCAATCCTTCCATCGCGTTCTCCTGGTGTGTTCGCTTTCACCATTATTTCGTACGCATACCACTGATCCAGTTCCGGAACAACTTCAGGGCGTGAAATAAAGTATGGTCCAAAATTACCGGGAAGATAATCAAATGGAATTACACGACCGGTAGGAAAGAAATGATCTCCCCAAATATCTCTTTGCTCCGGATGATAGACGTAAGCATTTAAGCTTCCTGGATTTTGCGGTCCGCTTGCATCCCGCCACATTTCACCACTTACAAGAAATTTATTGTAACCATCTGCCGGAATTCCCGGACCACTGCCGGGACCTTCCCAGTAGCTTGATGAAATTGTACTGCCATTGTGGCTTGAGCCTGCAACATTGAATTCACTATTGAATTTTGCATAGAAGCGAATGAAGATAATATCTTCAGTCGGATTTATGTATTTGACTAAAGTATTTGAAACTTCATTATTTGTTTGCGGCACCTTAAACTCTAATGCTTTTGTACCGTGATAATAATTTTCAGGCTCTGTTGCTAGGCGTATGTTTTGAGTATGATATGCTTCATTCCATCTGCCGTTGGCAGTGAGTCCGGAAACACTATTGTAAGACTCAAAATTATCTGCATAGATAACTGAAGCATCGTTTTCTATTCCCTCATCATTTAAATAGTTCCTGGCTATACCGTTGTTGCCGGTTGGAAGGGGATCGGGAGCCTGTGCGTTGGAACAGACTGCAAAAACTATCAGGTAAATTGTTGAGAAAATTTTTTTGTAAGTAAATGTTTTCATTCTGTTCTCACTATAAAAAAGTTATTTAATGAGCATCATTGATTTTGTTGCTGTGAATTCACCCGATTTAAGTTGATAGAAATAAATTCCGCTTGGCAGATTCCGGACTTTGCCGGAATGACTATCCGCATTAAACTCCGCTTCATAACGACCAGCAGGTTTGTATTCATCTACTAAAACCGCAACTTCATTTCCCAGTATATCATAAATCTTTATTGAAACGAATGACGATTGTCCAATGACAAATGACAAAGTGGTACTTGGGTTAAACGGATTAGGGTAGTTCTGAAATAATTGAAATGATTGAAGAATATTATCTTCTTCAACTGATGTTCCTGATGTGTATTCATAACATCCAATATCAAAACCACTACCTTGTGGACGAGTTATCCCATCTTTATCAATTGCCGGTGCTAAAAGATTACTTCCTGCATCAATAGCTGGACTTGTAGAAATCAAATGATAGTCACCCGTACCTCCTGAAGGATTGATAAAGTAACTTGATGCCTGGCTCATAGTAATTTCCACATTATGATCTGCTGTAACGCCGCCAGTAAGAGAATAATCCGTAGCAATATTATTCCGCACAATCACTCCTGATGATGGCGTTCCATTCTTATGATTATTTACCATTATCCACGGATCAGGCGAAGGAGTTAAATTGTTATCAACAACAGTGTTGTTTATTATTTTACAATTAATGGCACCATAAAATGAAATGCCATGCCAGTGATCTGTTATTACCAGATTATTTTCAACTAACCAGTTCTCGAACATTCCATCGAACAATCCAACTCCCTGCATACTACCTCTGTATGGCTGGTTTGGATCTTCATAATTGATTATTGTGTTTCCGCGCAGGACAACATTTTTAACCACACCTGTTCCAACACCGCCTGGACCGACTGACCACGATTGAAATCCATCATCATGATTACCATCAACATCGAAAGAATTTTTTATTATGTTGTATTCATAAATTACATCATCACCCAATCCTCGAATTCCATCGCCACGAAAATTAACAATGAGATTTCCTGATACAATTGAATTTGAAGCTCCGCAGCCGATTCCATGATCAACCACAGTAATTGTATTATCAAGAACATTTAAATTTTCTCCATCCATTACAATTCCATTGCCAGCACGCGCCAGCCAGTCCGAATCAGTCCAGCCAGAAATATCATCAGAATAATTAATATCACAATTTTTTATGGTTAGGTAACTGCCATCTAAGTTGACAGCATTCTTTCCATCAGCACCACTTGTGTATCTCGGTTTAATCTCAACTCCTGTTAACTCCCAGTAACTGCTGTTATTAAAATTGACGCTTGAAAAGATGGCAGCACCTCCGATATTTGCTCTTATAACAACAAACGAATTATTATTTTTTCCAGAGATGGTCAAAGCGCCATATGTTCCGCTGAGAAGTGTAATTGTATCTCCACCTTGAACATTGTTAATAGCGTTTTGCAATTCAGTTGAATTGCTAACTATTATTTCAGTTGCATATATTGACCGAATATTGAAATTCAGACTAATAACGATTAACGATATAAGAATTTGAAATTTAGTGGTCATAAGAAGTCCATTTTTTATTATATCTGAAGTGTCAATAAAAATACCAGATAGATTCGCCTGGATATTTTAATTAGAAGTGATTTTAAGCAAGTTAACAATTTGATAAAGCGTCAATTATTACATTTTAACCGTCTATTATGGTAATTTTACGAAGCAATTTTCCTCATTTTATTTACAGAAAAAGAAAGATTTTGTGGAGCAATTGATGAATTACAGTCTTATTAAAAAACCTGAGTTTGATAAAGTAAAAAAATATAACGGTGACTGGGCAACTAAAATGGAACTGTTTGCTGATATGTGCCGATACAATACTCTTATCGCTGTTAAGAAAGCGGGCTCAGGTCATCTTGGTTCATCACTCAGTGCAATGGATATTACAACTTATCTTTATTTAAATGAATTGAATGTTTTGGAAGTTGGACTCGACTCACCAGACCGTGATATTTATTTTTCTTCGAAAGGACATGATGTTCCCGGACTTTACTCTCTCTTTTATGCTCTCGGAATAATTCCTGAAGAAAAATTATTGATGCTAAGAAGATTGCATGGTCTCGATGGTCATCCTGAAGTCCGTCAACCGGGAATTGAAGCAAGCACAGGCTCACTCGGAATGGGAATTTCAAAAGCTAAAGGAATGGCGTGGGCAAAAAATTATAACAAGAGCAAAGGTCACGTTTATGTTTTAACTGGCGACGGCGAGTTTCAGGAGGGACAGATTTATGAATCACTACAGGCAACAGCTCACCAAAAAGTAAACAATGTTATTGCAATTATGGATCACAATAAATATCAGACAGATATGCTTGTTGCCGATGTAAATAATATTGAAGATGTCGTGGAAAAAGTAAAAGCCTTTGGCTGGCACGTTGTAAGAATAAACGGTCACGATTACAATATGCTAAAGCATACTTTTGATGCAATGAAGAAGTTAAATGATAAACCCAAAATGATCATTGCAGATACAATAAAGGGCAGGGGAGTTTCTTTTATGGAAAAACCTCTCACTGAAACTTTTCAGGGAAAAACTCTTTACAAATGGCATTCAGGTGCACCAGATGATGAAAGTTATGACAAAGGATTAGCTGAACTAACAGAAGCAATAAATAAACTTTCTCAAAAGCTTGGTGTTGGGAAAATTCAGATACCAGAAAACAAATCTGAAGGTAAACCAATAACAAAACTTGATAAAGAGTTTGTTACAGAAGCATACGGCGAAGCATTAGTTGAACTTGCAAAGACAAATAAAAAATTTGTTGTTCTTGATGGTGATCTTTCCGCTGATTGCAAGCTGCGTAACTTCGAAAAAACTTATCCGGATAGATTCATTGAAAACGGAATTGCTGAACAGGATATGGTTTCGATGGCTGGTGGACTTGCGAGGATGGGATTGATCCCGATTGTAAATACTTTTGCGAGCTTTCTCGCTGCAAGGGCTAACGAACAGATTTACAACAATGCAGGAGAGAAGACAAAAATAATTTACACCTGTCATTTCTCAGGAATGATACCTGCAGGACCGGGAAAATCACATCAGAGTGTGAGAGATATTTCTTTGTTCGGTGCATTACCGAATGTTACAATAATTCAACCCTGCAATGCCGACGAGACAAAATGGGCAACAGATTATTGTATAAACAAAGCTGAAGAAAATTGTATGCTGCGATTGGTAATTGGACCCTCACCTGAAAGAATTCAATTGCCGAAAGAGTACAAATTCCAAGTCGGTGTTGGTGCAGAATTGACTCAAGGCAGCGATGCAATTTTATTCGGTTACGGACCGGTAATGCTTCACGAAGCATTAGTCGCAGCTGACTATTTAGAGAAGATCGGATTTGGTTTGAAGGTTGTTAATATGCCCTGGCTCAATAAAATTGATAAAGATTGGCTTAAAAAAGTAATGAGTGATCAAAAGAAAATATTTGTGCTTGAAGATCACTCTGCTATTGGTGGACTTGGAGATAGGTTATTAAACGAATTCGTGTCAATTGGTGCAATTAGTGGCCCGTCTTCCTCTGGTAAAAACCAGACTTCGCCGGGGCAAGCATTAGAATTTGTAAACTTTGGATTAATCGAATATCCCGAATGCGGAACTCCATTTGAAGTTCTCGAATTTCATAAGCTGGATGGTAAATCACTCGCTCAAAGAATTTCTGGTGTTAAAGATATTGGATCCGCCTCAGGCGGAGAAACAGCAGAAGCAGTTAAGCAGAAATACACTGCTGATGCACCACAGTAAAACTATACCCTGAGTTTGCGGCTTTATTTTGTTTAGTTCAATCGTAAGCTTATATTAGCAATGTATAAAATTATAAAATAATATACATTAGCAATGGATAAAAATGCATTACGGCTGGTAATCACTGAGCAGTCGAAGATTTTTAAGAGTCAGAAGGATTACATTAAGCGGGAAATCCCCCCGTTCTTCTTTGATACTAATAAAATTGTAGCCATAAGCGGTGTAAGACGATGCGGGAAATCAACCCTGCTTCGTCAGATAGCAGAAAAATATCCGCAATTCTATTATCTTAATTTTGATGATGAACGTCTGTTAAACTTTGATGCAGGCGATTTCAATAATATTCTTGAGATCTTTTTTGAATTATTCGGGACAACCGGCGTTTTCTTTTTTGACGAGGTTCAGAATGTAGATGGCTGGGAAAAATTTGTTTCCCGTTTATTTAACGAACGTTATAGAATTTTTATCACCGGTAGTAATGCGAAGCTTTTAAGCTCCGAATTGGCTACTTCATTAACCGGACGACATTTAACTCTTAATCTTTTCCCTTTCAGTTTCAGGGAATACTTATCTTATCACGATTTTAACTTAAAAGAGTTTTATGATACCAAAGATAAAAGCAAAATAAAAAAGTATTTTGCGCAATACCTGGAATTTGGCGGTTTTCCTGAAGTTGTTAAGAGCAGAAACAAAAATGAGCTTGTGCAGCTTTATCAGGATGTCCTTATAAAAGATTTAATAGTTCGCTTTAAAATAAAAGAGAGCAAGGCATTCAGAGAATTAGGTCTTTACCTGCTTTCCAATATTTCATCTCTTGTAAGTTTCAATAATCTTCAAAAATTTCTTGGAATAAAAAGTGTCACATCAGTAAAAAATTATTTTGGTTTCCTCGAAGAAGCTTATCTGTTATTTAATGTTCCCAAGTTCGATTTTTCTTTAAAGAAGCAGATGATAAACAACAAAAAAATTTATGCGATAGATTCAGGATTATATGAGGCGGTATCTTTCAAATTTTCACATAATAAAGGAAGATTGCTGGAGAATATTGTTTTCCTTGAACTGAAAAGAAGAGGTAATGAAGTTTATTATTTTAAAGACAAATCTGAGTGTGATTTTTTAATAAGGCGAGGAAATAAAATAACTGAGGCAATACAGGTCACGGATTCAATTGCTTCTCCTGAAACACGCCGGAGAGAAATAGCAGGATTGACTGAAGCTATAAAAAAGCACAGCGTCAAATCAGCTCTCATTTTAACTAATGACCACGAGGAAGAATTCAGAATCGGGAGTAAAAAAATAATAGTTATGCCTGTCTGGAAGTGGTTAATTGAATGAAAAGCCCGATGATTCAACATTATTTAAAAAGAATATCCCGAATGCGGAACTCCATTTGAAGTTCTTGAATTTCATAAGCTGGATGGAAAATCACTCGCTCAAAGAATTTCTGGTGTTGCTAATATTGAGACTGCGGAAGCAGTTAAACAGAAGTACACAGCAGATGCACCGCAGTAATTATCCAAGGACTCGTTAACTGAGTGTAACAGTATTATGTCATTCTGGCCCTGCCTGTCCGGCAGGCAGGTTGTCCAGAATCTGGTGAATATTCAAGCGGTGCAGATTCCGGACTCATTTCATTCGCCGGAATGACATCGGTTTGCAAGTGAGTAATTACAATAATTAGTAATTCGAAAAACCATTCAGCCTATTCAAACAACTCATTTAAATTATGGATGTAGAATGCCAGCCCGGTTATATTTGTTTCAAATGGATGATTTGTAAAGTAGTTTGTATTGTAATATATAATATCAAAATGATTTCCGAAGAAATCTGTAATTGGTTCATTAGCCCACAATGCCCATAATTTGAATAGTCCTTTCGCTCTTATTTCATAGCCGCCTGTTTTTGCAGAGTAGAAACCTCTTCCTGAGAAGTGACCAAAATACAGAGAAACAGTTTCAACAAAATCGAGCTTTGTACCAGCATGTGATACAATTTTTTCATCACCTTCGATTTCAACTATGTTCTTCCAGAATTTCAAATCACTTAAAGTCGATTGATATTCCCAATCACTTGACATTGATGCCCTTGTAATCAAAATGTCATCTGCTTCAACTGTGAATGAAATGTTAAATGCATTTATACTGAAATTATCTGAAACTAAATCAAAACCAGTCGAAATCCCGTAACCTAGTCTCTCAATTCTTGGAAGAGGATCAGCTTGTGCTGGATCTATGTAATAAATGTCATCTCCAATATTTGATTTTGAATATCCTAATGAGAAATTGAATATTGGCTTGCCATTCAAACTTCCATCTATAGGTAATAAAAGGTCTTCGTTAATCAACTTAATTACCGGTACATTCAGTAGTATACCAAAATCGTTCACTGTTGTTTCTGCTTTAATCTGTCCTGGTTCACCACTATCTGGATCAATAATTGAAGTTACATCTTTAATTGTATATCCAATGCTCAATTCAGCAAAATAATTAACACCTAAAGCAAAGGAATATGAGTGGAAATAGTCTTTTGAAGATGGGTGACCAAATAATGAAAAATCAAATTCAACATTTGAATATCCGAACCCAAAGCTTAATGGAAAACCGATTAAATCTTTGAAGTTATACCCTGCATTTAAAGCGATTCCTTTTAACTCCAGATCTACATAAAAAACTGGAGACCATTCAAGTTTTGATGGATAAAAAATAAACGAGAGATTATTTGTCTGGCTTATGTAACCTAACTGTGCAGGATTCCAGAGAAATCCAAAAGGGTCTTCAGTTGGTAATGCTGTTCCTGTTGTACCCATTGCACTAAGAGATGGAGAAGGATTCAACAATAAAAATGGAACTGCTGCTTCTCCCTGGGCAAAGTTTGTAACTGAAAATAAATGGAATAGAAAAAGGATGGTTAGAGAGGATGTAGTTTTCATCGAAATTCTCCTTGAAAAATTATTGAATCGAACTACTTAAACCTACTTCT
>Ga0209498_1000210_pt1 | contig 35309 bp, 33 predicted proteins | sample WalLakDeSediment_FD_184131 | JGI IMG/M metagenome (GOLD analysis project Ga0209498, IMG submission 184131) | Lake sediment microbial communities from Walker lake, Nevada to study Microbial Dark Matter (Phase II) - Walker Lake 11/02/13 Deep... | ecosystem: Environmental > Aquatic > Freshwater >...
CGTTCCGTCAGGCTTCCGCCAGTTCCACCGCGGCATCGATGTCCACGCTGACCAGGCGCGACACGCCGGGTTCGTGCATGGTAACGCCGATCAACTGCTCCGCCATGGCCATGGTCGTCTTGTTGTGTGTGATGAAGATGAACTGGATGCGTTCCGACATTTCCTCCAACAGCGCACAGAAGCGGCCGACGTTGGCCTCGTCCAGCGGCGCATCGACCTCGTCGAGCATGCAGAAGGGGGCGGGATTGAGCTCGAAGATCGCGAACACCAGCGCCGCCGCCGTCAGCGCCTTTTCGCCACCGGACATCAGGTGGATGGTCGAGAGGCGCTTCCCCGGGGGGCGCGCCATGATCGCAACGCCGGTGTCCAGCAGATCGTCGCCGGTCAGTTCCAGGCGCGCCTCGCCGCCGCCGAACAGGCGCCGGAACTTCTGTCCGAGGCCCTCGTTGACCTTGTCGTAGGTCGCCCGGAACATGGCCCGGGTCTCCCGATCGATCTTGTGCATGGCCTGCTCCAGCGTCTCCAGCGCCGTGATCAGGTCATCGTGCTGTTCCCTCAGGTACTGGCTGCGCTCGACCAGGCTGCGCGCCTCTTCGATGGCGGCCAGGTTGATCGGACCCAGGCGTTCGATCTTCCGGTCCAGGGTCGCGATCGCCTCTTCCCAGGACGGGAGATCGGCCGTTTCCGGCAGTTCGGTCGCGAGGGCCTCGGGGTCCAGGCCGCTCTCCTGCAGCTGCGCGGCAATCTGCTCTTCCTGGACCCGGAGTTCGCGCAGCCCCAGGCGGCGTTCCTCGCAGGCGCCGCGGCCCGCCTCGATCTGTTCGCCAAGCGTGCGCAGCTGCCCGGCCAGTTCCCGGAGCAGCGTGTCGCAATCCTCCAGTGCCGACCGTGCCGCGGTCAACCCGATCTCGGACTCCTGCCGCTGTTCGAGTTTCTCCTGCAACTCCTGGCGCCAGCCGTCCAGCGGCGCGAGGCGCCCGGTGCGCGCCTCCTCGAGCCGCGCCAGGCGTTCCCGATCCTGCGCCGTCTGCTGCTCGAGTCGTTCGCGGTGTCCCTGCTCCAGGGCCACCAGGTGCCTGGCCTCCTGCAGCGCGAGACGGGCGGCCGAGGCCTTTTCGCGCGCCTGCTGCACCACCGCGCGCGCGGCCTGCTGACGCTCCTGGGCCAGCTGGTTGCCGTGGTCCAGCCCGGCCTTGTCGCGGTCCAGTCCCTCCAGGTGCGCCAGAGCCTCGTTCCGCTCTGCCAGCGCGGCATCCCGTTGCTCGGAGGCCCTCGCGATCTCCTCTTCCAGCTCCCCGATCTCCCGGGACAGGCGCCGGCGCCGCTCGTCCGCCTGCTGGGCACGATCGCGCAGCCGCTGGAGTTGTGCCTCGTGACCGGCGACCTCGCGCTGGCTCTCGCGCAACCCCGCCTCGACCTGCTCGAGCTCGCCCTCGATCCGATGGATGGCCTCACGGCGCGCCTCCAGCCCGGACGCGGACTCCTCGCCACGGGCTCCTAGCTCGACGGCCTCCTGCTCCAGCGCCCGCTCCAGGCGCAGGCGCTCGATCACGCCCTGGACCTGCCGATCCAGCGTGCGGTGGCAGAGCCAGCCCGGACCCACCCAGGTCCCGTCCCGGGTGACCGCGCTTTCGCCGGGCGCACAGGAGCGCAGACGCTCGTGCGCCTGGGCCGCCGTATCCACGCAGTGCACCGAGGCGAGATGCGCCCGCAGCGCATCCGGGCCACGGACTCGTGCGGCCAGCGAGTCCCCGGCAAAGACACGGCCATCGGGGACCGGGTCCAGCGCGCGGAATGCCGCGCCGGGCAGGCTCGCCGGCATCTCGGACAGGGACATCAGCACCGCCTCGAACCACTGCCCCAGCACCACCTCGACCGCGGCCTCCCAGCCCGGGTCGACATCGATCTGTGCGGCGACGCGCTGGTTGGGGTCGATCCCCTGCTCCCTGGCCCAGTGCTCGAAACGGCCGCGGTCCTCGTCCTGGTCCATGCCGGGAAGGATCTTCAGCGACGACAGTTGTCCGGCGATCTCGCGGGCCTTGCGCTCCAGTGCATGGACCGCGTCCTGCTCGGCCTGCAGGTCCCGGCGCTGCGCGGCCAGGTCCTCCCGCAACATTTCCCGGCGCTGCTGCAGCGCATCGTGGCTGCGACCGGCCGCGGCGAGTTCGTCCTCGGCAAGCCGCAGGGCGTCCCCGCCATCTTCCTGCGGCAACCGGCCCTGTTCCTCCAGCAAGCGCTCGCGCCGCTGCCGTGCCCGCTGCAGCAATTGATCGGCGTGGTCCATCCGGGTCCGCGCGAGTTGCGCGGCCTGCTGGGGCTCGGCCATCGCCTGGTGCCAGGAAGAACGGGCCTCGCGCGCCGCGTGCAGCGCCTGGTCCGCAGTCTCTGCAGCGCCCTCTGCCTGTTCGAGCGCCTCCGCAGCCGCCTCGTGGTCCAGTTCGTGGGTCGAGATCGCCGTTTGCGCGGATTCGACCCGTTGCAGGGCGGTGGCCAGGGCCTGCTCGGAATCCCGGATCCGGGCGTCCAGCTGGGCCTGTTCCCGCGCCTCGCGCTGGAGTTCGTCCTCGGCGTGGCGGATGGACTGTTCCAGCCGCGACACCGCGGCCGACACGTCGTAGAACTGCGCCTGCGCGGTCTGCAGATCCCGTTCGAGATCGGCCCGCAGCACGCGCTGCTGCTCGGCTTCGGTCTCCTTCCTGCGGCCCTGGGTCTGCAGACCCGCCAGCGCGGTCTCCGCCGCCACGAGTTCCTGATTCTCGCGGGCCAGCCGTTCCTCCTGGCCGCGCAGGCGCAGCAACAGGAGTTCCGCGCGGCGCTGGCGCCGGGTCGCGGCCAGGTCCTGGTAGCGCTCGGCGACCTCGGCCTGCCGGGTGAGCTTGGCCGCCTGACGGTCCACTTCCTCGCGGACGTCGTCCAGCCGCTCCAGGTTCTCGCGCGTGTGGCGGATGCGGTTCTCGGTCTCGCGCCGGCGCTCCTTGTACTTGGAGATGCCCGCCGCCTCCTCCAGGTAGACGCGCAGCTCCTCCGGGCGGGCCTCGATCAGACGCGAGATCATGCCCTGCTCGATGATCGCGTAGCTGCGCGGTCCCAGGCCGGTGCCGAGGAAGATGTCGGTGACGTCGCGCTTGCGCGCGCGCAGGCCGTTCAGGTAGTACTTCGACTGACCGTCCCGGGTCAGGGCGCGGCGCACCGAGATCTCGGCATAGCTGCTGTACTCGCCGCCCAGGCGTCCCTCGCTGTTGTCGAAGAAGAGTTCGATGCTCGCCTGGCCCACCGGCTTGCGCGAGGCCGAGCCGTTGAAGATCACGTCCTCGCCCGAGTCGCCGCGCAGGTGCTTGGCCGAGGACTCGCCCATCACCCAGCGCACCGCGTCGATGGTGTTGGACTTGCCACAGCCGTTCGGCCCGACGATACCGACCCGGTTGCCGGGCAGCACGAGCAGGGTCGGGTCGACGAAGGACTTGAAGCCGGCCAGTTTTATACGGGCAAGTCGCACGGGTGAATGGGGTCCAGTGGGGACAACGGGTAGAATCTTACATGGTTCGGCCCGGCTTGTTGCCAGGCGCCGGAAAACTGCGGACGACAAGGATCCACGATGCCCAGCCAACCCAGCAAGACCCTGGACAGCTTTCCCAATCCCCAGCCGGAGCGGGACTTCACCATTTATATCCGCATCCCGGAGTTCACCTGCCTCTGCCCGGCCACCGGTCAGCCCGACTTCGCGGAGCTGCACCTGCAGTACGTACCCGAGGCCGCCTGCGTGGAACTGAAGTCGCTGAAGAACTACATCTGGTCCTACCGCGACCAGGGCGCCTATCACGAGGCGGTGACCAACCGCGTCCTGGACGATCTGGTGGCGGCCCTGCAGCCGCGCTTCATGCGCCTGACCGCCGATTTCAACGTGCGGGGGGGCGTGTATACCCAGGTGGTGGCGGAGCACCGGGCCGAGGGATGGAGCCCCAGCGCGCCGGTCAACCTGCCCCCGCCGACCCGTTCCTGAACCGCGCACCGCCCCATTCGGCGAGCGGATCCCACTTGATCCGGCATTGCATCGGGATCGACCTCGGGACCTCGGGCGTCCGCGTCGAGATCCTGGACGCCGCCGGGGCATCGCTGGGCGGCCTTCGCCAGCCATGGCCCGCAGGCTCCCGGAACGAAGAACCCGGCGGACCGGATGATCCCCAAGTCTGGTGGGCGGCTGTGGCCAACCTGCTCCGGCAGGCCGCCCGACGCCTGCCCAACGTGCCCGTGGCCATCGCCGTCGACGGCACCTCGGCGACGCTGCTCGCGGTGGATGGCGCCGGCGACCCGCTCGGACCCACGCTGCTGTACAACGACGCCCGGGCGGTGGACGAAGGCGAATACCTGCGCGGCATTGCGCCACCGTCCAGTGCGGCCCACGGGGCGTCGTCGTCGGCGGCCAAGCTGCTCTGGCTGCGCCGCCAGGGCCGGCTGAAGAGCGCCGTCCGGGTGCTGCACCAGGCGGAATGGATCAGCGGGCGCCTGCAGGGCCGCCATCACCACGGCGACGAGAACAACGCCCTCAAGCTCGGTTACGACCCGATGCAGGGCCGCTGGCCCGACTGGTGGCTACGGGAGCTGGGACCGGTCGCCGATCTGCTTCCCGAGATCGTACCGGCCGGAACGCCCCTGGGCCGGATCACCGCAGCGGTGGCCCGCGAGACGGGACTGCGCAGGGACAGCCGGGTCGTCGCCGGCACCACCGACGGAATCGCGGGTTTTCTTGCCACCGGCGTCGACCAGCCCGGGACCGGCGTGACCAGCCTGGGCAGCACGCTGGTGCTGAAGCAGCTGTCGGAGCAGCCGCTGTTCGATCCGGCCGCGGGCGTCTACAGCCACCGCGTGCTGGGCCGCTGGCTGGCCGGCGGGGCCTCGAACAGTGGCGGCGCGGTCCTGGCGGCGCATTTCACGCCCGCCGAGATCGAGGCGCTGGCTCGGGACATCGACCCGGCCTGGGATACAGGGCTGGACTTCTACCCGCTGCTGCAACCCGGCGAGCGGTTCCCGGTCAGCGATCCGGGGCTGCAGCCGCGCCTCAGGCCCCGCCCGTCGAGCGATGCACGGTTCCTGCAGGGCCTACTCGAAGGCATCGCAGGCATCGAGGCGGCTGGCTACCGCCGTTTACAGGAACTGGGCGCGCCCGGCGTGACCGAGGTCGTCACCGTCGGTGGCGGTGCCGCAAACCCGCAGTGGACCGCGCTGCGTGCACGCATCATTGGGGTACCCGTACGGCCCGCCGAACACGAGCAGCCCGCCCGCGGCGCCGCCCTGCTCGCCCAGATCGGCGCCCGAGCCGCCGGCTGAAGGTCCCTACCGTCACCAGGAAGGCCAAGATCAACCGCAGGGCGGAAAAGGCCGAAGGCGGTTATCCTCCATCGGCGCTGCAGGCCACCGGCAACGCGGCTCCCGGCACGCGGATCGGCTGCGTCCTTCCGCCCGACCCCATCGAGACCAACGAACCGCCGTTCAGGCGTGACCAGCCGTCGGGGCGTCGTGCGTGGCCGTCTGCAGCGAACGCAGCGCCTGTTCCAGCACGTCGCGGGCCAGGCCACGGGTCAGTTCGGGATCGGCGGGAATCATTTCCGTACGCACCGCGATGGCCATCGCGAGGGCCTGCAGCAGGTCGCCGTTGCGGGTGTCGCCCAGCAGTGCGATCTCGTGGTTCACGACCTCCAGGATACGATCCAGCAACTGGTGTACTCGGGTTGCGGAGCCGGTCTCGGGGTGCAGTCTGAATTCAAAGGAGATGGCATCCCCGGTCGGCGTGGTGAAACGGTAGGGCAGATAGTCCATGGTCTTCTCCAGGGTCGAGGAATCTTGGTCAGGTTCCGATGACGGCTGGAACGTTCGCCATCAGCATGTAGTTGACGCCTTCGTAGCGCGTCAGGCGCATCCGCCTGCTGACGGGGTTGACGGCGACCCCGGAGCGGGCAACGATGCGACAACCGGCCGCCTCCAGCGGCCGGGTCAGTTCGCGGGGCCGGACGAACCGGCGCCACTGGTGCGTACCCCGCGGCAGCACCCGAAAGATGTACTCGGCGCCGATAATACCCGCGATGTAGGACGCCACGGTCCGGTTCAGGGTCGCGAGGACGAGGAAACCGCCGGGCCTGACCTTCGCCAGGCAGTGCTGGAGAAACGCCTGCGGGTCGACCACGTGCTCGATCACCTCCATGTTCAGGACCACGTCGAAGCCGTCCTCGGCGAGGTCCTCCAAGGCCACGTGACGGTATTCCACCGCAAGATCGCTGCCCTCGGCATGGCTGCCCGCGACGATGATGTTGCGCGGCGTCACGTCGATTCCGAGGACCTCGGCCCCTTGACGCGCCATGCTCTCCGAGAGGATGCCGCCGCCGCAGCCGACATCGAGCATCCTGAGCCCCGCCAGCGGGCACTGGGCTTCGGGGGCCCGGCCCAGTTCGCGGGTCAGGTGCTCGACGACCCAGCTGCTGCGCAGCCGGTTCAGCACATGCAGGGGCCAGAACGGCCCCTCTTCGTCCCACCAGGTCTCGGCCAGCCGTTGATACCGCGCCACCTCCTCGGGATCGACGCTGGCGGCCTTTATGGACTCCGTTTCCGACATGTCCGACTCCCGGGCAAAGGCCTTGGTGCATACCCCGGTTTCGGCCGATTTCGCGGCGGTTAGTTCAGCCGGGGTTGGACCTGATGGTCGGAACGATCCCCGGGCGACTCTTGTACCGAGGGGCATCCAGGCAGCACCAGACCTGGCTATCACGAAAGCTCCACCCGTGTTCAGATTCGTGCTGCTTCAAAAGGCGTGGATGTAGGAGGCCAGCCTCTGGCCGATGGGTTTTCCGGCGCCAGATCGGCGAGAGGGCTCGCCTACGAAGAGCCGGGTGACCTGGTAGGAGCGGCCTCCGGCCGCGATGGGGCCGGGGACATGGACCGGGATCGCGACCAGAGGTCGCTCCTACGGGGTAAGGCTTATGCGAAGCCTCCGTGATCATCAGGACGCCGGATGCCTGTGGAGTGCAGCGAAGCAAGCGGGCGCTGTCTGGCAGAATAGTCGGATGAGGCGATTCCGCTCCCCCATACGCACCCGCCGGCCACGCGCACCGCGCAGGACGCTGCTCCGCCGGATGCTGCGCGCCGCAGCCCTGACCATGGCGCTGCTGCTGGGACTGGCACTGCTCCTGGTCCTGCTGCTGCGCTGGGTGAATCCGCCCTACTCCATGTACATGTTCAGCGAGGCGGCCGGCCCGATCGCGCCATCCCTGCGCAGGCACTGGCAGCCGGTGCACGAACTCCCGGTGCATGTGCCGCTGGCCGTGATCGCGGCCGAAGACCAGCGCTTTCCCCTGCACGGCGGATTCGACTGGCAATCCATGCAGGAGGCCGTGAACGAGTACCGCCAGGGCCGGCGCCTGCGCGGCGCCAGCACCATCAGCCAGCAGACGGCGAAGAATCTGTTCCTGTGGCACGGCCGCAGTCTTGCGCGCAAGCTGCTGGAGGCCGGCTTCACCGTGGCCATCGAGGCGCTGTGGCCGAAGGCCAGGATTCTGGAGGTCTACCTGAACCTCGCCGAATGGGGTCCGGGCGTCTTCGGCATTGATTCCGCGGCACGCTACCACTTCGGCATCACGGCCCGGGAACTGAGCCGTGAGCAGGCGGCCCTGCTTGCCGCGGTGCTGCCGAACCCGAAGGTCTATTCGCCCACCCGTCCCAGCGAGACCGTACGTGCCCGGGCGCGCTGGATCGAACGGCAGATGTCCCAGCTGGGACCGGGCTGGCTGGAGCCTCTGGACCTCTCCCGGGAAGGACACCCTGGCTGGCGACCTCCGGCAGCGAGCCGTTAGACTCCCATCTGGCCGACCCGGAAGACTTCCCGATACCAAGTCCGGAGCCCAAGGCAGTCCGCAAACAAAACCTGGAGCAGCGCCGTGTCGAGACGATCCCGCCAGGGACTGAACAAGGTCCTTCGCCCACTCCTCGCATGGCTGCTGCTCCTTGCCATCATCCCGGCGGCGGTGGGCGCCGCCAGTGCCACCGGGGCCGACACCGTCGAGGCGCTGATCTCGGTGCTGGAGGACCCCGACGCGCGTGAGCGCTTGCTGGAGCGGCTGCGGGGCCTACCCGAGGCGGGGCCCGACGGTCCCGTCGCAGCGCCGGAAGCAGAATCGGCGGTCGCATCATTGCCACGCCAGATCGCTCAACTGACGCAGCAGGCGGCCGAGGGAACCGTGGCCGAGGTCCGCAACCAGGTCGAGATGGCGCGCGAGGTGTTTGGCACCCTCAGGGACGCAAACTGGGCGGTATTCGGGCTGGCCGTGCTCGATCTCGCCATCCTGATCGCCGTGACGGTCGGCGTTTTCCTGGTCCTGCGCCGGCTCGCCCGGCCGCTGTTCGCTGCGATGGACCGCTGGGTTCTCGCCTCCAACCAGACCCTGCTGCTGCTGCGCACCGTTCCGGCGGTCCTGCTCGCGGCCGCCGTCGACCTGCTGGTGGTGATCCTGGCCTGGGTCACCGGTTACGCGCTGGCCCTGTTCGTGCTGGGCGACGCAGGCATGATGGAGATCCGGCATTCCCTCTTCCTGAACGCCTTCCTGCTGATCGAGGTCGCCAAGGCCGTGCTGCGCCTGCTCTTCGCCAGCCGCTACCAGGGCCTGCGCGTCCTCCCGATGGCCGGCGAAGAGGCTGCCTACTGGAACGCCTGGCTCAGCCGGATGGTCGGGTTCATCGGTTACGGTCTGCTGCTGATCGTTCCGGTCGTGAACTACAACGTATCGACCGCCGCCGGCCGCTCGGTAGGCCTGTTGGTGATGCTCGTCGCCTTCAGCTACGCCGTCGCGATCATCCTGCAGAACCGGGTCCGGGTCCGGCAGCAGCTGCTGCAGGCGGGCGAGCGCAGCGGGCTGATGTTCACCCGTTTCGCATTGACCACGCTCGGGCGCATCTGGCACTGGCTGGCGCTGCTCTACTTCGGTGCGCTGGCCGTCGTCAGCATCACACGGCCCGAGGATGCGCTGCCGTTCATGGCCATGGCCACTGGCCAGACCCTGCTCGCGATCATCGCGGGTTTCTTCGTGGGCGCGCTGCTGACGCAGGTCATCAGTCGAAGGATTCACCTTCCGGACGAGACCCGGCGGAACTTCCCGATGCTCGAGGAGCGCCTGAACGCCTACATCCCGACCTCGCTGAAGGTCATGCGCATGGCGATCCTGCTGGTCGTGCTGGCGGTGATCGCGGACGCGTGGGCCGTGTTCAACCTCGGCGCCTGGCTGGCATCCGACGTCGGTGCCGGGCTGCTCGCCAAGGTGCTCTCGGTGGCCATCATCCTCGGGATCACGGCGCTGTTCTGGCTGGTCGTGGCGAGCTGGATCGAGCACAAGCTGAGCCCGGATACCGGCAGCGGGATGCCCAGCGCACGACAGAAGACCCTGCTGACCATCTTCCGCAACGCGATCGCGATCGCGCTGGTGGTGCTGGTCACCATGGTCCTGCTGGCCGAGATCGGCATCAACATCGGCCCGCTTCTCGCCGGGGCCGGTGTCCTCGGGCTGGCGATCGGCTTCGGTGCGCAGACCCTGGTCCAGGACATCATCACCGGCGTCTTCATCCAGCTGGAGAACGCGATCAATACCGGCGACGTGGTGCAGGTGGCCGGCACCACCGGGACCGTCGAGAAGATGACCATCCGCTCGCTCGGCCTGCGCGACCTGTCCGGAACCTTTCACGTGATTCCCTTCTCGTCCGTGGGCACGGTGTCGAATTTCACCCGCGACTTCGGCTATCACCTGGGCGAGTACGGCGTCGCCTACCGGGAGGACACCGACGAGGTGATCGTGCGCCTGCGCCAGGCCTTCGAGGAACTGCGCGCCCACCCGGAACACGGCCCGAAGATCGTCGGCGAGCTCGAGGTCCACGGCGTCACCGCCCTGGCCGACAGCTCGGTGAACGTCCGTGTCCGGATCAAGACGCTGCCGGGGGAGCAGTGGGGGATCGGCCGCGAGTACAACCGCCTGGTGAAGCGCCATTTCGACGCCGCCGGCATCGAGATCCCCTTCCCGCACATGACCCTCTATTTCGGCGAGGACAAGAAGGGCTCGGCACCCGCGGCGCATCTGCAGGTGGTGCACCGGCAGGCCGAGGCGCGGAAGGAGGCTGCGGAGGAGCCGGAATCCTTCGCGCGGGATCCCCGTGCGCGCACCAACCCGAAACACAAGGGCGACTTCGACGAGGGCGACGATTCCTGACCCGTTCCGATCACGCGGCAACCGGGCGGGAAACGGAAACCCTGACGCCGATGGATTAGATTAGGGGCCATGGCTCGGTTGCTCATCATCCTGGTTCCTCTCCTCATCCTGGCCACCTACGGGCCGGGATGGTGGGTGCGCAGGACCATGGAAAAATACAGCCAACCGGCCGATCGCTACCAGGGTACCGGCGGCGAGCTGGCACGGCATCTGCTGAACCAGCGGGGCATGCACGACGTGGCGGTGGAGGTCACCGAACAGGGCGACCACTACGACCCGGAGGCCCGGGCGGTGCGCCTGTCCGAGGGCAATTACCACAGCCGTTCGCTGACCGCGGTGACCGTGGCCGCGCACGAAGTCGGACACGCGATCCAGCATGCGGAGGGTTACGCACCGCTCAAGCTGCGCGGCGAACTGGTGCGCTGGGCCGCAGGCGGACAACGTCTGGGTGCCTTCATGATGCTGGCCATCCCGGTGATCACGATCATCACCCGCCATCCGGCGCCCGGGCTGCTGTTCCTGCTGGCCGGGCTGCTGTCGATGGGACTGGCCGCGATCGTCCACCTGGTAACCCTGCCGACGGAACTGGACGCCAGTTTCGGCCGGGCCATGCCCATCCTGCGCGACGGCGGCTACCTGCACGACACCGATTACCGGCACGCACACCGCATCCTGAAGGCAGCCGCCTACACCTACGTCGCGCAGTCGCTGATGAGCCTGCTCAACATCTGGGCGTGGCTGCGCTTCCTGCGCCGATGAGGGAGGTTTTCGGGGAATAGGGAATATTCACCACGAAGAACACGAAGAACACGAAGTTTTCTGTTGTTTGCCGCGGGGCGTGCCGGCGATGATAGAGGCGCACGGCTCCCGGATGACCTGGAGTCTTTTGACAGGTTTTTCTGCAAGCCTGGCGGCCACACAGATGTTGATGGCAAGCGGACTTTCGCTGCCACCCAACCCAAAACCCTTCATTTCTTCGTGTTCTTCGTGTCCTTCGTGGTAAATATCCCTTCCCCGAGCCTATCGGGATGCCGAATCTGACACCGAGCCGACCCCGACGAGCTCAGTCCTTATCGGGCAGGGTGATGTTCAATTCCAGGACTTCGCAGTCGCCCTCGCGCTCGAGGTTCATCTGCACGGCCTCGTCGTCGACGTGCACGTACTTGCGGATCACTGCCAGGATTTCGCGGTGCAGGGCCGGCAGATAGTCGGGTCCGGAGCGGTGTGCGCGTTCGCGGGCGACGATGATCTGCAGCCTCTCCTTGGCCTGCGACGCCGACCTGACCTTCGGGGAGCGGAAGTAGTCGAAGATACCCATACCGGTCAGCCCCCGAACAGGCGTCCGAAGAAGCCTTTTTTCTGTAGCGTGGTAAAGCGGTAGGGACGCTCCTCACCCAGGAACCTTGCCACGGCGTCCAGGTAGGCCTGGCCCGCATCCGAATCCTCGTCAAGCACCACCGGTATACCGGAATTCGAGGCGTTCAGCACCGACTGGGATTCGGGGATCACCCCGAGGAGATCGATGGACAGAATGTCCTGCACGTCCTCGATGCTCAGCATCTCGCCCTTGTCCACCCGCGCAGGCGAATACCGGGTCAGCAGCAGCGTCGCGGGGATCGCCCCTCCGCCCTGCTCCGCCTTCTTCGTCTTGCTGGCGAGAATGCCCAGCATGCGGTCGGAGTCCCGAACGCTCGAGACCTCCGGATTGGTCACGACGATCGCCTCGTCCGCAAAGTACGACGCCATCAGCGCACCGCGCTCGATCCCGGCCGGGCTGTCGCAGATGACGAACTCGAATTCCTTCGCAAGCTCGCCCAGCACGCGTTCCACGCCTTCGGTGGTCAGCGCCTCCTTGTCGCGGGTCTGGGACGCGGGGAGGATGAAGAGGTTGTCGGTGCGCTTGTCCTTGATCAGCGCCTGGCGGAGATTGGCATCGCCATTGATGACGTTGACGAAGTCGTACACGACCCGCCGCTCGCAGCCCATGATCAGGTCGAGGTTGCGCAGTCCGACGTCGAAATCGACGACCGCCGTCTTGCGCCCCTGCATGGCGAGACCGGTTGCGATCGCGGCTGACGTGGTGGTCTTGCCCACCCCGCCCTTGCCCGAGGTAATCACTACAATGCGTGCCATAGAGCCTGCATCTCCTTGAATATGGCGTCGAATGAGGCGTCTTCCGAGCGCCTAGATTTCCGTGATGTCAATGGTTTCACCGGACAGCGTCACCAGACGATTCTCACCGCGTTCTCTGTCGAGGATGTCTTCGGCGATCCGGTAGTGGCCGCCGATGGACACCAGTTCCGCATCCAGGCGCCGGCAATAGATGTGGGCGGAAACCAGGCCGCGCACCCCCGCTAGGGCCCTGCCGCGAAGCGTGCCATAGACATGGATGTGACCGTCCGCCAGCACCTCGGCACCGGCCGACACCGCACCTGTGACGATCAGATCGCCCCCCCGTGCATAGACCTGCTGCCCCGAGCGCACCGGTTGGGTCACGACCCGCGTCGGGGTGTGCACCGCGGGTACCGGCGCCGCGACCTGGCGTGGCTCCGGCGGGGCGGCTTCGGCCTGCTTCGCGCGCGGCGCGGGGGCCTCCGCCGCAGCCTTGCCGCTCAGCACCAGCAATGGCAGCCCGCTCGCCTCGGCCAACGGATCGCTGGCGACCTCGCCCTGGTGGATCCCGATCAGCTTGAACCCATGCCGGCGCACGTGTTCGATCGCGACCAGCAGATCCGGGAAAGCGACTGGGCCGAGCGCTTCCAGATCCACCACGACCGGCATATCGCGCATCAACTCGGGGGCCTCCGCCATCCGGGCACCCAAGGCGGCATCGAGTTCCGCGGCCTCCGTCGTGTGAAGACGCAGAATCGAGACCAGCATCATGCGCCCCTTGAACTCGATGGCACGCAGGGCGTCGCGCCTTGCGTTCACGGCATCAGGCGACATGGGGCACCAGGAAGAACGGGTTCAGGGGCATCGACAAATCCGGCATCGGCGCATTGTATCGTTTCGCGGCCCTGAAGACAGGGGCCGGACAGTGCGATCCTGCCCGGGCGGGCCGCCAACGGCAAGCCCCACGCGTCCGGGCGACGGCATCAGGCCCTGGGCGGCCCCGGGATCAGCGCGTTGGTGCGTTGCGCGTATTCGCGATAACCGGGCCGGCTCCCGCTCAGATGCCGGTCCAGCAGGGTCACTCCAGAAACCCGCAGGATCAGGAAAATCATCAACGCGACACTGGGCAGGGCCCACCAGCCGCCGAACGCCAGCGCGATCAGACCATAGCCGAGCCAGAGGACGATCTCGCCGAAGTAGTTAGGGTGCCGGCTGAAATGCCAGAGACCCCGATCCATCACCTTGCCCCGGTTGGAAGGATCGGCCTTGAACCGGGCGAGCTGCCAGTCGGCGACCGACTCGTACAGGAAGCCGAACAGCCAGACCGCCCAGCCCAGCCAGACGAGGGTCCAGAACGGGCTGCCGCCCTGCACGCTGGCCAGCATCGGCAGCCCGATCACCGCCACCAGCGCTCCCTGCAGCCAGAAGATCGTGAACAGGCTGCGCACGGCGAAGGCGTAGTCGGAGCGGTCCTCGCGCATCGCCGAGTAACGGGCGTCCTCGCCATGACCCCAGTTGCGCCAGCTGATGTGCGCCGACAGGCGCAGGCCCCAGAGGATCACCGGCACGAGCATGATCCAGGCCGTCGCCGGTGTGCCCGCGAGCAGCCACCATACGAATGCGACGACGATGAAGCCCAGTCCCCAGAAGCGGTCGACCAGGCTCGCATCACGAAGCGGCACGCTGAAGATCCAGACCAGACTCATCAGCGCAATCGCCGCGAACAGTCCCATGATGAAAAGTGTCATCGAGTCCATCCTTTCGTTTTCGGGCATTCCGTTTTCAGGAAATTTCCGCCGGCCGGCCCGCGCGTACGCAGGTTCGCCAACCGATCAACCGGGTTCGGCCTCTTCGCGGCGCTGGAACAGCACGTGGGAGACGAACCACTCGTTGCCGTCACGGTAGCCGAACAGCTCGGCGCAGGCCATGTAGAACATGCGCCAGCGCTGGAACCACCGCCGCGCGTCGGCGCCGTAGGTCCGTTCGAACAGGGGCATGATTGCCTCACGCGCCGCATCCTGGCGGTGCAGCCACTCGTTGCAGGTCCGCTCGTAGTGCCGCCCGTTCACCCGCCACTGCCGGATCACCTGCAGATCGGCCTGGAAGTGCCGTGCCAGGTCGTCGGAGGGCATCAGGCCATCGCGGAAGAAGTATCGCCCCATCCAGTTCCCCGCACCCTCGCTCTCGAAGAAGTAGGCCTGCTCGCGGTGGCTGAATACGTGCACGAAGAGCCTGCCGCCGGGCCGCAGCCAGGTCGACGCACGCCGCAGCAGTTCCTCCCAGTTGCGCATGTGCTCGAACATCTCGATGGACACGATACGGTCGAACCCCGGCTGGTCCGGGGCAAACTCGTTCATGTCACGGGTGATCACGCGCAGGTTGCCCAGGCCGCGCTCGTCGCGGCGCGCCTCGATGAAGGCGCGCTGCGAATGAGAGTTGGAGACCGCCGTGATCTCGCTGCCGGGATAGTGCGCGGCCATCCACAGCGACAGCGAACCCCATCCGCAGCCCAGTTCGAGAATGCGCTGCCCGTCCGCGAGACCGGCGCGCTCGCAGGTGAGACGGAGCATCCGCGCCTCGGCGGCGTCGAGGTCGCCGATATCTTCATCCCAGCGACAGCAGGAATATTTCAGGTGCTCGCCCAGGCAAAGACGGAAATAGTCGGCCGGGACCTCGTAGTGCTGTTCGTTGGCCACTTCGGTGGAGAGTGCCACCGGGGCGGCCCGCATCGCCTCGAGCAGCGCCTGCCGCTGCTCCATCGCGGCCTCGACCTCCCGCCCCACACCGCGCAGGCGCTGCCGGAGCAGCTGCCGCATGCCGAAGCGAACCACGGCGTCCGGCAGCCAGCGCCGCTCCGCCCAATCGATCAATGTCTGCATACCGCCCCCTGGTCACGTCCTTCTCATCGACTGGGCGAATGGCGATCGGTTCCACTGCGCGGCCCGTGCAAGGTGCAACCTGATTATCACGGAAGCTCCGCAGCGAATCCGCTCCCGCGCAACGATCTTCCCCCGCGTGGCCGTACCCTGTGGGAGGCGAGCCCTCTCGGCGACCGAACGGCGGAAAACCCTCGCCCAGAGGCTGGCCTCCCACAGGGGCGCCCCTTGAAACAGCGCGAATCCGACCACATGCCGAGCTTTGGTGGTAATCAAGAGGTGTAATGAGCGACGCGAATTCCAGCGCCCGCCGTTTGCGGTGCGGTTTGGCTGCGCCCCACGGCACCCTACGGCGCGCCGAACCCACCGCCCCCGGGCGTCTCGAGGACGACGCTATCGCCGGCGCGGACCGCCCGCCGATCACAGGATTCCAGATCTTCGATCGAACCATCGGCGCGCTCGATGAACGTCCGACCGCACTGGCCTGCTGCGCCTCCCGCCAAGCCGAATGGCGGCACCCGGCGCCGGTTGGCCAGGATGATGACCTCCATGTCCTCCAGGAAGCGCAGGCGCCGGATCACTCCGTCGCCGCCCCGATAGCGTCCCTCGCCGCCGGAGCCGCGGCGCAGGCCGAACTGCTCCACCCGCACCGGGAAGCGGACCTCGAGCACCTCCGGGTCGGTCAGCCGCGAATTGGTCATGTGCGTCTGCACGGCGTCGGCGCCGGGAAAGCCGGGGCCCGCCCCGGAGCCGCCGCAGACGGTCTCGTAGTACTGGTAGCGGTCATTGCCGAAGGTCAGATTGTTCATCGTCCCCTGCGCGGCGGCCATCTCGCCGAGGGCGCCGTACAGGGCATCGGTAACCACCTGCGAGGTCTCGACGTTGCCGGCCACCACCGCCGCCGGCGGCTTCGGGTCGAGCATACAGTCGGCGGGCATGACGATCTCCAGCGGGCGCATGCAGCCCTCGTTCAACGGGATGTCGTCGTCGATCAGCGTTCGGAACACGTAGAGCACTGCCGCTCGCGCCACCGCCGCGGGGGCATTGAAGTTGTCTTCGCGCCGGCCGGTGGTGCCGCTGAAGTCGATGCGTATGGACTCGCGCTCGCGGTCCACCTCCACCCCGACACAGACCACCCCGCCGTTGTCCATCGGGTAGCAGAAGTGGCCGGGGCGCAGGCGGCGGATCACGGTACGGACCGCCTGTGCGGCATTGTCCTGCACGTACCGCATGTAGGCGCGCACGGTCGCGGCGCCATACTGCCCGACCAGCCGGCGCAGTTCTTCGACGCCGCGCGCGTTGGCCGCCGCCTGGGCGTGCAGGTCGGCCAGGTTCTGCTGCGGGTTGCGCGCCGGATACGGCCCCCGCGTCAGGCGTTCGAGCATCGCCTCGGTGCGGAAACGGCCGCCCTGCACCAGGCGCATCGGCTCGATCAGCACGCCCTCCTCCGCCACCGTGCGCGAGAAGGCCGGCATCGAACCCGGCGTAATTCCGCCGATATCGGCGTGGTGCCCGCGCGCGGCGACGTGAAACAGGATCTCCCGCCCGCCGTCGTCGAAGACCGGCGTGATCACCGTGATGTCCGGGAGATGGGTGCCACCCTCGTAGGGGTCGTTCAGCACGAAGGCTTCCCCGGGTGCGATGTCCGCGCCGAAGCGGCGCAGCACCGCCTGCACGCTGGCGCTCATGGAACCCAGGTGCACCGGCATGTGCGGGGCATTGGCGACCAGCGCGCCGTCGGTATCGAACAGCGCGCAGGAGAAATCCAGGCGTTCCTTGATGTTCACCGAGTGCGCGGTGTTCTGCAGCGTGTAGCCCATCTGCTCGGCGATCGACATGAACAGGCTGTTGAAGACCTCCAGCATGCCCGGGTCGCAGGCCGCACCCGCAGCCTGGGTGGCGGCCTTCGCCGCCGCCATGCGCCGCAGCACCAGCACGCCTTCCGCGCCGACCTCAGCCGTCCAGCCCGGCATCACCACCAGGGTGCCGGTGGCCTCGATCACCACCGCCGGGCCGGAAAGGGTCTGCCCGGCCTCCAGGTCTTCGCGCCGGTACAGCGGGGTGGGCTGCCGGGACCCGTCGATGCCCACCTCGACCTGCGTCGCCGGTTCCGGCTGCGTTTTCTTCGACGGCGGCGGAGCAGGACGTGCTTCCTCCTCGCGCGCGCCGGCGACGGCCTCGACCACGCAGGTGGCGGCGACCAGCGGGCGGTCCTCCAGCACGAAGCCGAAGCGTTGCCGGTAGCGCTCCCGGAAGTCCTCCGTCATCGCGGCCACCGGCGCCAGCGGGACCGCCAGCGCGGTGTCGGAGCCCTGGTAGCGGATCTGCACCGACGGGAAGACGCCCGTTGTCATCCCACGCAGTGCCTGCGTGGCCAGTTCGTCCAGCGCGGCCTCGCGGAGTTGCTCGATGCAGGCCTCGATCCGCTCTGCAGCGGCGGGATCCTCCAGCGCGCACTCCAGGCTCTGTTCGCGCAGCGCACGCACCTCGGCGATCCCCATCCCGTAGGCGGAGAGAACACCGCCCAACGGATGCAGAACCACCTCACGCATGTTCAAGGCATCCGCGACCTGGCAGGCGTGCTGTCCGCCCGCGCCGCCGAAGCAGATCAGCGCATAACGGGCCAGGTCGTGGCCGCGCTGCACCGAGATCTTCTTGATCGCCTGGGCCATGTGCTGCACCGCGATGCCCAGAAAGCTCTCGGCCAGCTGCTCTGGCGAGCGCCTGGGCGCACCGGCCGCAACCAGCGCCTGCGCGAGCTCGTCGAAAAGTACCTGCACACGGTCGTGGTCCAGCGGCTGGTCCTGGGCCGGGCCAAAGACTGCCGGGAAGAAGTCGGGCTGCAGGCGCCCGAGCATCAGGTTGCAGTCGGTCACGGTGAGTGGCCCGCCGCGCCGATAGCAGGCCGGCCCGGGGTTCGCACCCGCGGATTCCGGTCCCACGCGCAGACGCAGCCCGTCGAACCAGCAGATCGAGCCGCCGCCGGCAGCCACCGTGTGGATGTCCAACATCGGTGCCCGCAACCGCACCCCGGCGACCTGGGTCTCGTAGACCCGTTCCAGCTCCCCGGCGTAATGGGCCACGTCGGTGGAGGTGCCGCCCATGTCGAAGGTGATGATCCGCGCGAACCCGGCCCGGCGCGCCACCTCGCGCGCGCCGACGATGCCGCCGGCCGGGCCGGACAGGATCGCGTCCTTGCCCTGGAACAGCCTGGCATCGGTGAGGCCGCCGTTGGACTGCATGAACTGCAGGCGCACCGGCCCCAGCGCCGTGGAGACGCGGTCGACGTAACGGCGCAGGATCGGCGAGAGATAGGCATCCACGGTCGTGGTGTCGCCGCGGCCGACGAGCTTGATCAGCGGACTGGTCTCGTGGCTGACCGAGACCTGCGCGAAGCCCAGGTCGCGCGCCAGTCCGGCGATCGCCTGTTCGTGGGCCGGAAAGCGGTAGCCGTGCATGCAGATGATCGCGACCGCCCGAAGCCCGTCCGCGAGGGCCTGTTCCAGCCGTGGCCGCAGCGAGTCCAGGTCCACCGGCACCAGCACGGCGCCGTCGGCCCCGACGCGCTCGTCGACCTCCTCGACCCGCGAGTACAGCAGTTCCGGGAGCACGATCTGCCGGGCGAAGATATCCGGGCGGGCCTGGTAACCGATCCGCAGGGCATCGCCGAATCCCCGCGTGATCACCAGCAGCGTGGGTTCGCCCTTGCGCTCGAGCAGCGCGTTGGTCGCGACCGTGGTGCCCATCTTCACCATCTCGATCGCGTCCGGCGGGATCGCGTCCCCGGGATCCAGCCCGAGAATGTCGCGGATTCCCTGCACGGCGGCATCGGGGTAGGCCTCGGGGTTTTCCGACAGCAGCTTGCGCGTGACCAGGCCGCCGTCGGGCCCGCGTGCGACGACATCGGTGAAGGTGCCGCCGCGATCGATCCAGAACTGCCAGCCAGTCATGTGGATATCTCCTCACCCTGTGCCACGAACCCTGATAAGGGTAGCGACTTCCCGGCTAGGGCCTTCGCGACCGGAGGTCGCTCCTACGGGCCGGCGCTGCTTCGTAGGAGCGACCTCCGGTCGCGAACGTCCCACGGGCCCGCCCTGCTTCGTAGGAGCGACCTCCGGTCGCGAACGTCCCACGGGCCGGCGCTGCTTCGTAGGAGCGACCTCCGGTCGCGAACGTCCCACGGGCCCGCCCTGCTTCGTAGGAGCGACCTCTGGTCGCGAAGGCCCTCCCGCGGCACGCTTGCACGTATCATCGCACCATGACGACGCACTGGCGCACGGTCCTGGTGGCCCTGGTCCTGACGGCAATGGCGGCGTTCACCGCCTGGCTGCCACTCCTGCCCCAGCCCGAGGCCTACCACGCCTTCGCCGAAACGCGGACGCTGCTGGGCATTCCGCACTTCGGTGACGTGCTGTCGAATCTCGCCTTCGTGCTGGTGGGATTCCTGGGCCTGACCTGGTTCCTCCGCAACCGGCGGCGGCTGCACCGGCATTTCGTGCACCCCGTCGAAGCCTGGCCCTACCTGTGTGCGTTCGGCGCGATCGTGCTGGTCGGCATCGGCTCGGCCTACTACCACTGGGATCCGACCCACGAGCGCCTGTACTGGGACCGGCTGGCGATGAGCATCACCTTCATGGCCGTCTTCGCGGCCATCGTCGGCGAGCGCACGAATCCTCGTGCGGGATTGATCGCGCTGCCGATCCTGATTCTGCTGGGCATGGCCGGGACCACGCACTGGCTGCTCACCGAACTCCAGGGCGCCGGCGACCTGCGCCTGTACCTGTTGACGCAGGCGCTGCCGCTGATCGTCGGCACGCTGCTGATCCTGCTGTACCGCAGCCCCTATACCCGCGGCGGGGATTTCATCATGGCCGCGGGCTGGTACCTGCTCGCGCTCGCGGCGCAGAATCAGGATCACGCCATCCACGTGCTGACCGCGGGCTGGATCAGCGGCCACACCCTGAAGCACCTGCTCGCGGCCATGGCAATCTACTGGATTCTCCGGATGCTGCAACTCCGGCGCATCCGCGGCTGCTGACAGTCGGGAGTCAGCCGCGACGGCGGATGACGGCCTACGGCCTCTTCCGCCCCGCTTATGGAGTGCGGGAGCCTGCTCCCGCTATTCGGCGACGGGGATAAACCGGCTCCCCACAGCGGCGGCAAGCCGCCGCACTCCATAGGCGGCTTCGCTTTCGTCACTCGGGGTGGCGCGCTCCGAGGCCACGAGAGCGAGACCGGTCGGGTTAGGCCCTGTGGGTTGACCCGACTTACAGTTTGCGGCCTTTCCGTCAGGGGTGGCGCAGGGCCGTGGGGTTAACGTTCCTCCGCCTCCAGCTGACGCCGGCGCTGCTCGCCCGTATCCTGCATGAACTGCTGCATCTGTTCCTCGAATACCGGCAGATCCTGCGGCCGCTGCGGCACGCGCGGCACCTCAGGCCCGGACCCGGCTGCCGGGACGTCGATCGAGCGATCCGGGATCCCGCCGATCTGCCGGTACAGCAGCAGGCCGACGATCAGCAGGGCCGCGAGCAGCAGGATCAGGCGCATGGCCGGTCAATCGGCCCGGCGGTGCTCGTCCCGCTCGTGAGCCTCCTGGGCCTCGACGCTCAGGGTGGCGATGGGGCGCGCCTCCAGCCGGGCCAGCCCGATGGGTTCGCCGGTCTCCTCGCAGTACCCGTATTCGCCGCGCTCGATCCTGCGAACCGCGGCGTCGATCTTGCCGATCAGCTTGCGGTAGCGGTCCCGCGTGCGCAGTTCGAGGCTGGCCTCGGACTCGTGCGTGGCCCGATCATTCGGATCCGGCTCCTGCCAGTTCTCGGTGCGCAGGTGTTCCAGCGTCTGCTCGGATTCGTCGATCAACTCGTCCCGCCAGGCCTCCAGCTTGCGCCGGAAATAGTCGAGCTGGCGCGGGTTCATGTACGGCTCGTCGGCCGAGGGTCGGTATTCCTGTGATGCTGTGTCCATGCCTACGTCCTTTCACTCGACGCGCCCCGACCGGATCGCCGGGACGGGAAACGGTAGTCATTGTTCCTGCAATTCGACCAGTATAGTCCAAGGCGTTACCTTACGGCGCGCGGACACACGGCCCGCACCATGAGAAGCAAGATCGGGGGACCACGTGGCGACCAAGCATAATGACATCACCGTCATCCAGATCACGGACACGCACCTGGGCCGAACGCCCGGTCCGATCCGTTCCGGTTACCCGGACAGCGATGCGCAACTGGCTGCGGTTCTCGAAGACCTCGCACGACAGCACGATGCGCCGGACCTGGTGCTGGTCACCGGCGATCTGGCCGAGGATCCGGAGAAGCCGGTATACGAACGCCTCCTCGAGCACCTGTCCGTCCTGCCGGCCCCGATCGCGGCACTGGCCGGCAACCACGACGATCACGCGATCGCCCGCCGCAGTTTCATCGACGCCGGGCATGGCTTCGACGGCGAGCGGGTCCTGGGCAACTGGCTGATCATCGGCCTCGATTCTTCCTGGGCCGGGCATGCCGGGGGGCTGGCCTCCGCCACGGAGTTGCAGCGCATCGAAGACGCGATCAGCAGGCATCCGGAGCACTGGGTGCTGGTGGCCGTACATCACCCGGTAGTCCCCGTGGGAAGTCTGTGGCTGGACCGCATTGGCCTGAGCAACGGCGGGGAACTGCTGGACCTGCTGGAGCAGCATCGGCAAGTGCGCGCCTGTATCTTCGGCCACATCCACCAGGCCTTCGACGGGATGCACGGCTCGATCCGCCTGCTCGGCTGCCCGTCCACCCTGGTGCAGTTCCAGCCGGGATCGCTGCTGTTCGCGCTGGACCCGGCCGAAGCCGGCTACCGGATCCTGCGGCTGTATCCGGACGGCCGGCTGGAGACCGCGGTCCGGCGTGTGCCCGGAACCCGTCCGACGGCGCTGACCGAATGAGCGAATCTGCCATGCCAGTCCAGGCGGACCCGCGTGCGCTGGCCCTGAACCGATGGCTGCGGAACATCGATCCGGACTTCACCCCGGCGCAGCCGATGGGCAGCGACGCCAGCTTCCGGCGCTACTTTCGCAGTCAACGGAGCGGGATCAGCCACGTGCTCATGGATGCCCCGCCGGAGCGCGAAGATACCGCGCCGTTCCTGCGGGTGGCGGGACTCCTGCACGCGATGGGTCTGCGGGCACCCGGAATCCTGGCCAACGACCCGGATCAGGGCTTCATCCTGCTCGAGGATCTCGGCGACCGGACCTTCACCCGCGCCCTCGCGGACGGCGTGCCGGAACCGGAACTGTACCGGCTCGCCACCGCGACCCTGCTCGCACTGCAGGCGCGCTGGATCGAGCGCGGCGCGGCAGGGCTTCCCGAGGCGGACGCCCTGCGACGCTACGACACGGACCTCCTGCTGCGTGAGGCCCGCCTGTTCATCGAATGGTACTGGCCCGAGGTCCGGGGTGCCCCCGTGCCTCGGGCGGTCGAGGACGCCTTCGAACAGGCCTGGCGGGGAGTGCTCGATGCGCTGCCCGACCTGCCCATGACCCTGGTGCTGCGCGACTTTCACGTCGACAACCTGATGCTGCTGCCGGCAGGCCGGGGAACCGACGCCTGCGGCCTGCTCGATTTTCAGGATGCCGTGCTCGGCAGCCCCGCCTATGACCTGGTCTCCCTGCTCGAGGATGCGAGACGCGATGTCTCGCCCGACGTCGTCGCGGAAAACCTGGAAACGACGCTTGCCGCTGGCCGCTGGCCGTCCGCAGCCTTTCTGCATCATTACCGGGTCCTGGGTGCGCAGCGCACGGTCAAGATCATCGGCATCTTCACCCGGCTGGCCCGGCGCGATCACAAGCCCGGCTACCAGGTCCATCAGCCACGGCTGTGGCGCCTGCTGGAGCACAGCCTGGAGCAGCCGGAACTGGAGCCGGTCGCAACCTGGTTCCGTCGGCATTTCCTCAGGGACGGACGGCCGTGCGTGCGATGATCCTCGCCGCGGGGCGCGGCGAAAGGATGCGCCCGCTCACCGACCGCACACCGAAACCGCTGCTGACCATTGGCGGCATCCCCCTGATCGAGTACACCATCCGGCACCTGCGCGAGGCCGGTTACCGGGATCTGGTGATCAACCTGGGGTACCTGGGGGAACAGATCGAGGCGCGCCTCGGTGACGGCGGCGGACTCGGCGTCAGCATCCGCTACTCGCGGGAGCCTCCGGGCGCGCTGGAGACCGCCGGCGGCATCCGCGAGGCGCTGGATCTGCTTGGGTCCGACCCCTTCCTGGTCATCAACGCCGACCTCTGGTGCGATCACCCGTTGCGTCCACCCGCCCTCGCCATGGATGCGCTGGCGCACCTGGTGCTGGTGGCAAACCCCGAGCATCATCCACAGGGCGATTTCACGCTGCAGGAGGGCCGGGTGGGCCTCTCCGGAGGCCCCCGCCATACCTTCGCCGGCATCGGCTGGTACCGCCCCGGTCTGTTCGCCGGCCTACCCCGCGGCCGCCGGGCGCTGGCGCCACTGCTGCGTGACGCCATCACCGCCGGGCAGGTCACCGGCGAGATCCACCGGGGCGGCTGGATCGACATCGGAACCCCCGAACGCCTGCGCCTGCTGAACCAAAAAAAAACCTGATTATCACGGAAGCTCCGCAGGGAATCGGCTCCTCCTGCGCAACGCCCTCCCCGCGCATACCCTTACCCTGTGGGAGGCGAGCCCTCTCGGCGATCTAACGGCGGAAAACCTTCGCCGAGAGGGCTCGCCTCCCACAGGGCGTCCCTTGAAACAGCGGCAATCCGGCCACCTGCGGAGCTTTGGTCCTGATCAAGAAAAAAAACCCGGCAGGACCGGGTTGAAGGCTCCGAAGAGCGCCCTCGCTAGGAGGGTCGGGGGAGAAGCGGGTCACGGCTTGATGTAGGTGTAACCCTCGCGCTGCAGGATGGACAGTTGCGCCACACCGCTGAGGACCATGTCCGCCTCGGTCGTGTCGTACAGCGCTTCCATCGGCAGCTGCCGGGAAGTGAGCGTATTTTGGCAAACCTGGAAGCCCACGCCCTGCAGCTTCAGGCTGTCGACCGCGGATTGGATACCGGGGTTCTCGTTGGCTCCCAGCAGCAGGTTGATGCCGCCCCCGTGCATCACCAGCTTGATGTCCATGTTATCGGCGCCAACGGCATTGATGTGATTCTGTACGTTGCGCAGCGCCGCCATGTGCAGGCCCGGATCAGCCTGGTTCACGTGGTAGACCACCCGCGTCTTGTCCTCGGGCGTGGCGGCACCCGCCATGCCGGAGACGGCCATCGCCAGCACCAGCAGCAGGGTGTAAAGGGACTTCTTGCTCATTGCTTCTCTCTCCATCTCGATGAATGGCGGTTTCCGCCTGGTTATCACGGACGCGCACCGCGCCTGTGTACTGCCCGCATGGACAACGCCCCGTCACACCCGGATATAGGTCCAGCCCTCCTGCTGTTTCTGTGCGGCCTCGCGCACGCCCGATTCGACTTCCTCGACCCAGGGCAGCAATTGGACGGGGCGTCCCTCCTCGCGCTCGTGCCGTGCGCGGGATTGCCCACAGGCGGTGACGCGCAGGCCGTCGTAGGTGTGCACCAGATCCCGGATGCGGTTTGGAAAGGGCGCCAGGTCAGCCCGCACCAGGTCCATCCCGGTTCCGTGCAGCACCATCTGCACCTGGAGCTGCTCGTCGTTGAGCCATGCCGTCTCGAACATGTGCTCGATGTCATCGAAGAGGGCCTCGGCGTCACGCAGATCCACGTCGGTCACGTGGAACAGCACCCGTCGAACGTCCGTGACCGGTGCGACCTCCATGCCCGCCGCCAGATCCCGCTCCTGCGGCAGCAGCGCAACCTGCTGAAGATCCCCCGATCGCTCGCGGCTCACCTCGAGCACGGCCACCGTGCCCAGGGCCAGCGCGACCACGCTCGCGGCAATGGCCATCAATCCGCCGCCCAGCCGTCCCCCCTTACGCGTGGGGCGCCGCTTGGGATCGGGAATGGAGCCCTGGCTGTAGGCCATGCTCACCAGCTCCTTGAGCTGGTACATGTCACAGACCTCGCGGCTGAGATTCTCGCTGGCCGCGATGGATTTGAGCGTCAACAGGCGGTCCTCGGACGAAAATTCCCCGTCCACGAACGCATTCAGGATCTCGTCGCTTGGCCGCGGATCACTCACGGTGCGTCCTCACCAGCCGCAGCGTCGGCGACTCCGGGGCAGCCTGCTCCAGCAGCAGCTTGCGCAACTGCGCACGCGCCCGGCTCAGGCGGCTCATCACGGTACCGATCGGAACCTCCAGCACCTCGGAGACCTCCGCGTAGGCAAAGCCCTCCAGGTCCACCAGTGCCACCACCTGTCGATGGTCGTCGCTCAACCGGGCCATCGCCCGGCGGACGTCCTGTACGACCCGACCGCGCTCCGTCTGCGTCTCGGGGCAGTCATCACAGGGGAGATCGATGCTATCCACGTCCACGGTGTCCTTCTGCCGCCGACCCCAGTCGCGGTAGCAGTTGGTCATGATCCGGAAGACCCAGGCCTTCAGCGCGGCTTCGTCCTGCAGGGTCTTCAGACGTGTCAGTGCCTTCATCATTGCTTCCTGGACCAGATCGTCGGCCAGAGCGGCGTCGTGACACCAGGCGAATGCGGTCCGGTAGAGTTGCGGACGCATGTCGCATACCTGTTGCCGCAAACGTCGCTGTGCGAGCCACGTTGCCATCAGTTTTCTCCTCACCCGACCGTCATGGCGGCCTTGCTTGTTCTTGTTCGGTGTTAGACGCTAGCCACGAAGGCCGTATTCCAGCACATTGTTCCAGCAACCTGTGGAAGCGCCATGTCCTTTGACCCGAAACAGCTCGAAAGATCCTTCGCCTTCGACCCGGAGACCGTGGCAGTCCTGCGCGAGAACTGGTCGGAACTGATTGTCGCGGTCGTCTGGGACGACCTGAAAAGCGGGACCATCGGCGCCCTGCCGCGACTGCGCAAGCGGGTGCTCGAGGTGGGGGAGAACCTGCGCTCCCTGCTCTCGGACCGACGCTGGATCCCGCATGAGCGCGAGCGGGTCAAGGGCGCGATGGCGGCAAGCCTGAACCTGCGCGATAGCCTGCTGCAGGCGGACCGGGCCGCCAAGCTCGTCTCGGAGGGCAGCGACTTCACGCGCTTCGAGGCCCGCTACCTGGCGTTCCGGCAGCAACTCCTGGCCTTCATCGAGACCCATGAGCAGATCTGGGCAGAACTGCTGGAGAGCCTCTACAGCGACGACGCGGACGAGGACTGAGGCCATGGGCGAAGACATCAGCGAGGAACGATTCACCCCGGAGGACTTCCATCGCTTCGCCGGCAACCTGGGCCGGGAAACCGAACGCCTGGGACACTGGCTCCGCAGCCGGGAGGATCCGGGCCCACAGCAGCCGCGGCTTGGATTCGAGATCGAGGCCTGGCTGATCGACGCCGACTGCGCTCCCCTCGCCCAGAACGAGGCCTTCCTGGAACTCTTCGACAGCCCGATGGCCACGCTGGAGCTGGCCCAGTTCAACATCGAGATCAACTCCAGCGTCTTCCGTACCGGTCCGGACTGTTTCTGCATGATCCTGTCCGAGATGTCGGAGACCCTGCGCAGGGCACAGCTCGTGGCACGGCAACTGGGCGGCGACATCCTGATGGCGGGTTCCCTGCCGACGCTGAAGCCCGCAGATCTGGGCCTGCATCACATGTCCCGGCGCACGCGCTATCGGGCGCTGAACAGTGCGGTGCTCGAACGCCGCGCCCAGCGCCCGCTGCGCCTGGAGATCGAGGGCCAGGAACACCTGAGCCACGTGCACAGCGACGTGATGCTGGAGGCTGCCGCGACCTCCTTTCAGATCCATCTCGAAACGCAGCCGACAGTCGCCCACCGCGTCTACAACGCCGCCCTGGCAGCTTCCGGACCGGTGCTGGCGGCCTGTGGGAACACACCGTTCCTGTTCGGCCGACTGCTCTGGGAGGAATCGCGCATCCCCCTGTTCGAACAGGCGGTCGAGGTAGGCGGGTTCGGCGAATCGGCGCGGGGTCCGGTGCGGCGCGTGACCTTCGGCAGCGGCTACCTGCGCGAGAGCATCGCCGAGGCCTTCATCGAGAACAGGGAGCACTTTCCGATCCTGTTGCCCAGTCGACTCCCGGAGAACGACCCCAGCCTGCCGCACCTGCGCCTGCACAACGGCACCATCTGGCGCTGGAACCGGCCAATCCTCGGCATCGACGCCGACGGCGGGTACAATCTGCGCATCGAACACCGCAGCCTCCCCGCCGGACCCACCCTGGAGGACATGCTGGCCAACACGGCGTTCCTGCTGGGGCTGATCGAACATCTGATCGCAACCCCGGGCAACGGGGCCGGAGCGCTCCCGTTCGCGAGCGCCCGCGACAATTTCTACGCGGCGGCACGCTACGGTCTGAAGAGCCGCCTTCGCTGGGAAGTCGAGCCCCCGCTGCCGGCACGCCAGCTGATCCAACAGGTGCTTTTGCCCCACGCAGCCGATGGGCTGGACCGCCTGGGCATCGACGCCAGCGAGCGTGACCATCTGCTCGGCATCGTCGCCGCGCGGGTGCAATCCGGACAGACGGGGAGCATCTGGCAGCAGCAGTGGGTCGAACGCCACGGCGGCGACATGGCGGCCCTGACCCGGGCCTACTTCGCCTGGCAGCGCACCGGGCGCCCGGTCCACACATGGAGTCTGTAATGGATCACCCGCTCTTCGACGAATACGCGGAACTGCCGGGCGGCTTTCTTGCCAGTGCACCGGAGGACCTGCACCGGTACCTGCCGCGGCCGGCCATCATCCGCCTGCCAGGCAGGCGTCAACCGGCGGTCGCGGTGGTGCTGATGCTGCATGGCAACGAGCCGGTGGGCCTGCAGGCGGTGCAGCGACTCCTGCACCAATACGCCGGCCGGCAACTGCCGCGGGGGCTGACGCTGGTGGTGGGCAACGTGCACGCGGCCGCACTGGGGCAGCGGCACCTGGACGACCAGCCGGACTTCAACCGGATCTGGCCCGGGACCGAACAGCCCGGATCGCCCGAGTCGTACATGTTCGAGCAGATCATCGGGCGCCTGCGCGCGGACGGCCTGTTCGCGGCCATCGACCTGCACAACAACACCGGGCGCAATCCGCACTATGCCTGCGTCAACTACCTGGAGGACGGGTTTCTGAATCTGGCGGGCCTGTTCGGGCGCACCGTGGTCTACTTCACCCGTCCTCGCGGGGTGGCATCCATGGCCCTGGCGGCGCTGGCGCCCGCGGTAACCCTGGAGTGCGGGCATCCCAACGACGAGACCGGGATCCGCCACGCGATGGAATTCATCGACGCCGTGCTGCACCTCAGCCGGTTCCCGGACCACCCCCCGGACCCCCGTTCGATGAACGTCTTCCATACCGTCGCGCAGGTACGCGTGCGGCCCGGGCTGCGCGTCGGCACGGATGCCGAAGCCGACGTGGTGCTGGAACCCGACCTCGATCGCATGAACTTCCGGATCCTTCCCGCAGGGTCACGGCTGATCCGGCAGGCGCGCACCGGAATGGCATCCCTGGTGGCGACCAGCGAGGACGGACGCGACGTGACAGCGCGGTACCTCGAGGAGGATGGACCGGACGTCCGCCTGCGTCGCCCGATGATGCCGTCCATGCTCACGCTGGACACGCGGGTGATCGCGCAGGACTGCCTGTGTTATCTAATGGAGCCGATGGACCTGGCGCGGGAGCTGGAGATCGGCAGTCGGGCGCACGGGTAGCGCGCCGGGGATCAGTCGTCGCGCTCGACGCGCTCCAGCACCTGGTCGAGCCGATCGCCGCGGCGGTAGTTGCGCAGTTCGCGGGCCATGTCGGCCAGGGCGCGCTCGCGGGCGGCCTCGGTATCGAACCAGCGGAAATACTCCCACTCCGGCCCCAGCAGGTGCGGCGCTCGCATGGTGCTTTCTTCCGCCAGCGTGATGCGGATACCGTATCGTTTCATCGAAGGGGACGCGGCAGGTAAGAAGGTGGTGGCTACGCCCTGATTCGAACAGGGGACCCCATCATTATGAGTGATGTGCTCTAACCAGCTGAGCTACGTAGCCACACGGGCTGCGAATTCTCGATTCCCGGCCCGCCATTGTCAAGCTGGAAGCCCTGGAACCACCAGGAGCCTGTCGGACTTGGGCTGCTAGATCTGCAGGCGCTCGACCACCCGACCATTCTGCAGATGCTCCTCCAGGATCTCGTCGATGTCGCGCTCGTCCTGGTAGGTGTACCAGACACCCTCGGGGTATACGACGGCCACCGGACCCTCATTGCAGCGATCCAGGCAGCCCGCGGTATTGACCCGAACCTGACCCTTGCCGTGGATTCCCATGTCCTTGGCGCGCTGCTTGGCATACGCGCGCATCTCGGTCGCGCCATGATCCTCGCAGCAGTTGCCGTCGTCACGGAGGTTGGTACAGAAGAAGATGTGTCGCTCGTAGTAGGCCATGCCGTCCCCCACAGTTCGCCGCCATGATAGCGCCACACCCGGGGGCGCGACAGGCAACGGGATGGACGGTGGGGAAACCGTCAGGCACCGTGTGCCGCAACCCCCATCGCCCACCGGCCAACACCCGGGGCCTGCGGGCTGCTGGTATGCTGAACCTGTCGTCCACCGCCGCCTCCCCGATGAGCACAAACCACGGCCAAGCAGCATCCCCTGCACCCGTTTCGTCGCCGGCAAGCCTGCCCCGGTTTGCCGCGGACCTCGCCGGGGCGGACCGCTGTGTACTGTGCGGAATGTGCCTCCCTCACTGCCCGACCTACGCGATACAGCGGATGGAGGGCGACTCACCGCGTGGCCGCATCACCCTGATGCATGGGCTGGCGCAGGGACGCCTGGAACCGGGCAACGAGCGGCTGCGCGGGCATCTCCAGGGCTGCCTCGGTTGCCGCTCCTGCGAAGCGGTCTGCCCGGCGGGCGTGCGTTTCGGTGAACTGATGGACACCAGCCGGCGCATCCTCCGGGAGCACCCGGGCGGCACCTGGCGAACACTGCCGGAGCGCCTGTTCGGTCCCTGGCGACGGCTGGCGCTGCGAAGGCGACCGGTGCGCCGCTTGGCCGCCCTGGCCGCGCGCGCCGTGCATCGCATCGGCCTGCGGCGACTGTTCCCGGCATCGAGCCGGCTTGGGCGCGTGCTGCGCCACACCGGTCCCTCGCTGGTCAGGATGCCGCGCCTGGCGCGCCTTGCGGATGCGTCCAGGGCGGACGTCTGGCTGTTCACCGGCTGCATGGACGCCTTCTTCACTGGGCCGGACAGCGCCGCCACGCTGGAACTGCTGCACGCACTCGGCATCCGGGCCGGACTCCCGCCGGGTCAGGTCTGCTGTGGCGCGATGGACCAGCACCTCGGCCGCACCGAAGCCGCAGCCGCGTTGCAACGGGAAAACGAGGGCGCCTTCGGCGGCACCCGACCCATCCTGGTGCTGGACAGCGGCTGCGAGGCGCAGCTGCGTGAATACCCCGGGGACGCCTGGCGCGAACGCGTCACCAGCCTGACCGGTTTCCTGGCGCAGCTGCCGGTCGAGGACTTCCGCTGGCGGTCCGACCCGGTGCGCGTGGCGCTGCATCTGCCCTGCACCCTGCGCAACGTGACCCGCGAGAGCGACGGCATCCGGCGCCTGTTCGAGCGCCTGCCCGGGATCGACGTGGCCGCGCTCATCCCACCCCAGAACTGCTGCGGTGCGGCCGGTACGGCCATGCTGACCCAGCCCACGATGGCCGACCCGCTAGGCCAGGCGACCCTCGCGGCACTGGAGGCCGCGGAGCCCGACGTCATCGTCAGCCCGAACGTCGGCTGCAGCGTGCATCTGCGCGCCCTGCAGCAGCGCGGCGGTAGCGGCCCCCGGATCGTCTCCCCGGCCCGGTTCCTGTGCGAACGCCTGGCCTCCCCCAACCCGTAGGAGCGACCTCGGTCGCGATGCCGTTGTGCCCCGCCCGGCAGCCGTTGATCGCGGCCGGAGGCCGCTCCTACGCGCCGGGGGGGGATTGCCATCACTTCGCCGCCACCCCTGAAACCGTAGGAGCGACCTCCGGTCGCGATGCCGTTGTGCCCCCGCCCGGCAGCTGCTGATCGCGGCCGGAGGCCGCTCCTACGCGCCGGGGGGGATTGCCATCACTTCGCCGCCACCCCTGAAACCGTAGGAGCGACCTCCGGTCGCGATGCCGTTGTGCCCACCCGGCAGCTGCTGATCGCGGCCGGAGGCCGCTCCTACGGGTTGTAAGGAGGGCCGTTGCTGGCCTAGCATTCTGCGATGCGCAATCTTTCCCTTGTCGATGAACTGTTGAGCCAGGCGGATGCCTTTTTGAAGGTCGTCTCCGGGCATGCCCGCGCCACGGGGCGCCCGTCTCCTGGGCAGGGGCTCCCTGAGCCCTTCCTGGAGGCCGACGAGCGCCGCCTGGTCGGACGTCTGATGCGCGTCAACCATGCCGGAGAGATCGCGGCCCAGGGGCTTTACCAGGGCCAGATGCTCACGTCCCGCCGGCCCGAGGTGCGGGCACGGCTGGACCAGTCCGCGCGCGAGGAAGGGGATCACCTGCACTGGTGTGCCCAACGGGCGCAGGAGATGGGCACGCAGACCAGCCTGCTGAACCCACTGTGGTATCTCGGCTCACTGGCCATGGGCGCGGCGGCGGGCCTCGCCGGCGACCGCTACAGCCTCGGTTTCGTCGAGGAGACCGAGCGCCAGGTCGAACAGCACCTTGACGAGCACCTCCAGCGACTGCCGCCGGAAGACAACGTGTCGGCGGCGATCCTGCTGCAGATGAAGCTGGAGGAAGTCGAGCACGGCGCAGCGGCGATGGATCTGGGCGGCCAACCGGTGCCCTGGCCCATCCGCAGACTGCTGATGCCGGTCGTGGCGGGGGTGATGACGCGGACGGCCTACTGGATTTGATGCCCTGCGCACCTGCAGCAGCCCGGGCCGCAACCGTCGCTGTTCAGGTGGCGCGACTCATGTTCTTGCCGTAGAAGATCTCCATCATCTCGCGCTTCAGCAGCTTGGAGATGCGCGCCGCCTCGCGCGCGGGGTAGTCCTCCTTGCCCAGACCGAACATGTAGTTGTCCAGGTCGAATTCCTTCAGCACCATCTTGGTGTGGAACAGGTACTCCTGATACACGTTCACATCCACCATCTGGTACTTGTCCTTGGTGTCGCGCGACAGGAACTCCTGGATCGAGTTGATCTTGTGGTCGATGAAGTGCTTCTTGCCGCGGATGTCGCGCGTGAACCCGCGCACCCGGTAGTCCATGATCACGATGTCGGACTCGAAGCTGTGGATCAGATAGTTCAGGGCCCGCAGCGGCGAGATGCGCCCGCAGGTGGAGACGTCGATGTCGGCGCGAAAGGTGGCGATGCCGCCTTCCGGGTGCGATTCGGGGTAGGTGTGGACCGTGATGTGGCTCTTGTCCAGGTGCGCGAGCACGGTCTCGGGCAAGGGTCCCGGCCCCTCGGTGAAGCCGATCTTCTCGGTGGCCACAGGTTCCTCGGAGATCAGCATGGTCACCGAAGCCCCCTGCGGATCGTAGTCCTGGCGCGAGATGTCCAGGACGTTCGCCCCGATCAGATGGGCCACGTCGGTCAGGATCTGCGTCAGGCGCGCGGCGTTGTAGGCCTCGTCGATATACGCGATGTACTCGTCACGGTGCCGGTGCCCCGAGGCATAGCAGATGTCGTAGATGTTGAAACTCAGGCTCTTGGTCAGGTTGTTGAACCCGTGGAGCTTGATGCGCTTGTCGTGGCGAGCCAGCATGGCCTGTTCCTCCAGCCCCAACCAAAGAGCGGCGAATTTTAGACCCCTTGTTCAGTGTGTCAACGATTCAGGCCTCGGCAGGCGCCGGGCCCTCCTGCCGGGGGGCCGGACCCTCGATGATGGTGAAGTCGTGCGACATCTTCGCAGAGGCTCCCAGCATGATGGACGCCGAGCAGTAGCGGGTGGCCGAGAGCTCCACCGCGCGGGCCACGTGCTTCTCCGACAGCCCGTCGCCGTAGACGCGGAAATGCACCGCGATCTCGGTAAAGACCTTGGGCACCTTCTCCGAGCGCTGGGCCTCGACGATGACCTCGCAATCCAGCACCGGCTGCCGCGCCTTCTTCAGGATCGCGATCACATCGAAGCTGGTGCAGCCCCCGAGACCCAGGAGCAACATTTCCATCGGCCGCGCCCCGAGGTTGCGCCCGCCGAATTCCGGGGCACCATCCATCACCACCGCGTGCCCGGTGCCCGTCTCGCCTACGAAGGCCATGCCGTCCAGCCATTTCACCCGTACCCGCATCGGTTCCTGCTCCTCGTGTCGGCGGCCCGATCGCACGGGCCGCGGGAAAATCGTCGCTTGCGCCGGATTTCAGCCGAACAGCCGCTCCAGGGCTGCGCCCGGATCGTCGGCGCGCATGAAGGCCTCGCCGACCAGGAAGGCGTGAATGTCGGCGGCGCGCATCCGTGCCACATCGGCCGCAGTCTGGATCCCGCTCTCGGTCACCAGCAACACTTCCGGGGGTACCGAAGCGCGCAGTTCGAGGGTCGTCTCCAGCCGGGTCTCGAAGCTGCGCAGGTTCCGGTTGTTGATTCCCACCAGGTCCGCTCCCAGGCGCAGCGCGCGCTCGAGTTCGTCCCGGTCGTGAACCTCCACCAGCGCATCCAATCCGAGTTCACCCGCAAGCCGGTACAAATCACCCAGACTGGCGTCGTCCAACGCGGAAACGATCAGCAGGATGCAGTCCGCGCCCAGGGCCCGGGCCTCCAGGACCTGGTAGGGGTCGATCACGAAGTCCTTGCGCAGCACCGGTAACCCACAAGCGGCACGGGCCTGCTGCAGGTAGGCGTCGGCCCCCTGGAAGAAGTCGATATCGGTCAGCACCGACAGGCAGGCCGCGCCGTGCTGTGCATAGCTGCGCGCGATGCCTGCCGGGTCGAAGTCCTCGCGCAGGAGTCCCTTGCTGGGACTGGCCTTCTTGATCTCGGCGATGACGGCCGGCCGCCCGGCATCGACGCGCTCGCGCAGGGCCGCGCGGAAGCCGCGCGGGGGCTCCGCCACCGCTGTCAGGGCCGACAGGTCGGCCAGGGACAGGACGTCGACCCGCGCCAGGACCTCCTCGCGCTTGCGCGTCAGGATGCGCTGCAGGACGTCCGGGACGGTCCCTTCCCCCGGGTGGCTCATGGCTTCCATTCGGGCAGCGCGGTGGTGAGTTCGACCAGCTGCCGCAGACGCTCCCCGGCGGCGCCGCTGTCGATGGCCCGACCGGCCTCGGCAACGCCCTTGGCGTGGCTGGCGGCGCGACCGCTGACGTAGAGCGCGGCGCCGGCGTTCAACAGCACGATATCGCGGGCCGGTCCAGGCTCGGCGGCGAGCACCGAGCGGATCATGGCCGCAGAGGCCTCGATGCCGTCGACCCGGATGCTGTCGAGCGGGGCACGCCTCAGGCCCATGTCCTCCGGAGTCAGGGTGTACTCGCGGATCGCGCCATCGCGCAGCTCGGCGACATGGGTCGGGGCGGAGATGCTGATCTCGTCGAGTCCATCCTCAGCATGGACCACCAGGACATGGCGACTGCCGAGCTTCTGCAGGGCTTCGGCCAGAGGTCGTACCCACTGTGCCGCGAAAACTCCGAGCACCTGGTTCGGCGCCCCGGCCGGGTTGGTCAGCGGCCCGAGCACGTTGAAGATGGTGCGGATGCCGAGTTCCCGGCGCGGGCCGATGGCGTGGCGCATCGCGCCGTGATGCGCGGGGGCAAAGAGAAAACCGACGCCGAGTCGGTCGATGCAGGTCGCGACCCCCTCGGGCGAGATGCCGAGACGTACGCCCAGGGCCTCGAGTACGTCCGCGCTGCCCGATCGCGACGACACCGAGCGGTTGCCGTGCTTGGCCACGCGTGCGCCGGCGGCCGCCGCGACCAGGGCCGAAACCGTCGAGATATTGAAGGTGCCGGAGGCATCACCGCCGGTGCCGCAGGTGTCCACCAGGCCCTCGGTGGCCACCTCGACCCGCGTCGCCAGTTCCCGCATCACCCGGGCCGCCGCGACGATCTCGTCGGGGGTCTCCCCCTTCATGCGCAGCGCGACCAGCAGGGCCCCGATCTGGGCCGGCG
>Ga0209498_1000212_pt1 | contig 35103 bp, 35 predicted proteins | sample WalLakDeSediment_FD_184131 | JGI IMG/M metagenome (GOLD analysis project Ga0209498, IMG submission 184131) | Lake sediment microbial communities from Walker lake, Nevada to study Microbial Dark Matter (Phase II) - Walker Lake 11/02/13 Deep... | ecosystem: Environmental > Aquatic > Freshwater >...
TTAATTAACAAATAATATTTAATAAATTACTTGTCAATAAATATTTTTATTAATAATATCAATTATTTAATTATAAATTATATTTAATAAATACTATAAAATATTAATAACATATTGAAAATATTATATATTTATAAAAGATATTTTTTTCATAAAAAAGATATTTTTTTCATAAAAAAGATATTTTTATTATCTAATCAATTGATATTATTAATTAATATTATTAATTAATTATTTTTAAATATTTTTTGTTCAAGGTAACAAAAAACAGATAACAGACTATTTAAACAGATAACAAATAAAACAGATAAAACAGATAACAGATTATTAAAAACAGACAATAAAAACAGACTATCAAAAAATAAGCTTTAAAGCTTGTTTTAAGCTTGTCTATTATTTTTTGATATCAGATATCAATCAATTGTTTTAAAGGCATTAGACAGGCATTTACTGGTCAAAAAATATGCACTCATTAAACAAGCAATGCATTAAACAATTTGTATTGTCATGCCTGTTTAATATATTTCAAGGCATGGTCATTTTATAGCCATAGACACCCCCCCACAATTTTTTTTCCTATTTTCTATGAAAATTTTTTCATAAATTCTAAAAATTTTTTTCCTATTTCCCATGTGATAGGAATTATGGATAAGAAAATTTTTTTTCCTATTTTCTATGAAAATTTTCTTCTAAAACCTGAAATTTTTTTTCCTGTTTCCCGTGTGATGCCCTTATTAAAACCTGAAATTTTTTTTCCTATCTTCTATAGAAACTTTTATTTAAAATTAAGTTCTCTCTCTCAGGTAACTTTATTCTTAATCTTGAATATTCTTTTATAGATATTTTCCTATCTTGTTTTTTCTTGTTTTTGGTGAAATTGCATTTTTTTATTTTTAACCCTTCTTTTTTTCCTTTATTTTCTGATTTTTTCATTTTTAATAAACTATTGATTTTATTGAAAATACAAAATCGGTGGCTCTAGGCGGCAAGTTCATTTTTCACTTCCTTTAATTTCATATACCTTTTATACGTAAGTGTTAATTTTTTGTTTTAAAAATCATTGATTATTTTCTTTAAATGGTTAAAAAAAATCTAAGGAAATAAGAAAATAATGGGTACGTGGGTTAGGAATGTTTTTGTTTGACGGATTTATTTTTCTGGTTTATTTAAAGAGGGAACGTAGGAGGATTTATGGAAAATGGATTGGCTTTAAACAGACGTTCTTCTGGTCTGGCTTTATGCAGTAAGAATATTTTAGACATGCCTGTTATTGTTTGGGATAATATTATGCCTTGCAATAACAGGTGCATGGTTTCTGATTCTTGTTCTTCTTTGAATAAAAGCGATAAATGTGTGAAAATGGCTGAATACTTCAGTCATGTGCTTGATTCGGCCTTGTCTGTCTATGGTTCTTATATGAATGAGAAGATCATGGTGCAGATTGGTCTGCATTTAATGCCTATGTACAGTCAGTTATTCAAGCTTAAACTTCTTGAATCTACGGTTACAGTCAACCGTATGATCAAGGTGAATAAACAAGGTGTGCGAACCATGCACCCTATTTATAAGGAAATTCGAGAAACGGTCAAGTCTATTGATGAGTTGTGGCTGAAGATTGGGGGGAAGTCTGGTTTGGGCGAAGGGAATGTTTTTGGTGATCGTGGCGATTCATCTTATATTGATGCTTTGAGCGAGATTGTTGAGGAATAAAGGAACAGAAATAAATTTATGAAAGTCGTCAATGAAGCTGTTGAGGCTGATAAAAAGCGGAAAAAGCTTTTAGAATACAGGAATGGTGGGGAAGGGTGTGCGCTGTGGGCTGAGGAGAATGTGTGCGCTTCTATATACCGGGTTGGGAGTGTCATACCTGAGTGGATACCTATTTCTGAGTTGCCTAAGAAGAAGAACGAGATCACAGGACGCTCACCTTACGATATGTGGCAGAAGCAGAAAGAGGTTCTTCATGAAGCCTTAGAAATGAAAAATAACCGTTTTCTTTACAGGTTGATTGTTTTATGCTGGATGCGGGGTGAAAGTAAAAGTTTTCTTGCCTGTTTGATTCAGTTGTGGAAATTCTGTTGCTGGCCTAAACAGACTATTGTTCTTGGAGCTAACTCTAAAGATCAAGTCAAATTTGTCCACTTTGACATAGCTCGTGATCTGGTTTTGAACTCCCCTAATCTTCGGATGATTGTTGGAGCTAAGAATGTTCAAGAGAAAGAAATCAGAATGAAGAATAAAAAGGGAGAGGTTGTTTCGTTTATTCGGCCTATTTCTTCATTTTCTGGAATTGTTTCTAATATTACTGGGTTTACTTTTTCGGAAATTTTCGACATGAAGCGGCCTAAATTCTACGAACAGCTTTACGGCTCGATTCGTAACATACCTAACGCTCTCGGCACTATTGATTCTACCGTCAGTGACAAGACACACATACTGTATAAACTGTTCACAACCTACCGAGATAAGAAAGACAAGACTTTGTTTTTCTCTCATCGTGAATCTGAGAATGCTCTGCAGGAAGATTACTGGAACCCAGAAATGACCCAAGAGCAATTAGATTCATACAAGCTCAATCTGGTCAATTTCGCTCAGTATTTCAAGAATACTTGGGATGCTGGAAGTGTTAAGCCTATTACTGATGCCATGATAGATGCCTGCTCTTACATCGGCTATGACGGCACACCTGTAGTCAGTGAGTCTTTGGTCAATCTGTGTGAAGAAAAGAATGAGTACCAGAAACGCAGTGACAAGGCTTTGCAGGTCTATGCCTATCATAAAGACAAGGCAGATAAGATGAGGTTGTACTACGATAAAAAGGTAAGAGAAATCGCTGAAAGAATGACGAAATTCCCGGAAATTGCTGGAAATTACTTGATGGACGTGTCGGAAATCGAGAAAATTAGCGATATATATGGAACTGATTTATGCATACTGATTGGCTTAGACCGAGCCGACCCCCTAAAAGATAACAAAGAACTAGGCGCAAGAACTATTCTTACAGTTATAGCCAAAGGTCTGCCTGACAGCAGGCATATTTTCAGGTCTGTGTATGACGATAACTACATGCCAAAATATATTTATTTCCCAGTCGGCATCTTCAACATTAAAGATCATAGTTTAGAGTCAATAAAAGCTGTTTTAAATCACGTACACTTAGAAATAGGCATTGATGCTTTTTGTTCTGAAAGGTGGGGTGTTTGGGATATGGTGGAGTGGTTTGAGGCTAATGATGTTGATTATGAAATCTTGCACCCAACTTACGAAAAACAGCGTGCCGCTTTTTCGGCTTTCTTTGAAGTCATGGCTAATGCACGTTTTAAATTGAATCTGATCAACCTTGAAGGCGTTAAAGGCGAAGATCAGTTCACAGAAGAATGCCAGCATTTTGTTCATCATAAGCAGAAACGTCAGTACGTGTCTGATGAGAAAGAACAGTTGCATGGTGTTCAAGACGATTTGCTGTATTCTATTGGTTGGGCTTTGTATGGGGGGAGGGAGCTTGGGCCTTCTGATTTTCGATCTTTACAGAAAAAGACGTTTTTTGGCAGTTATTTGCCGCCAGATGATGATATTGTTAAGGGGAATTATGATTAAGGTTAAGCGTCATAAATTAGGAGAAAGTGCTTTTTCTATTGGTAAAAAAACAAAAATCGCTGAAAACGCCAATTTTGATTTAACTGGCAGTATTATTATTGAAGATGGAGTTATTGTTAGTGACGGAGTTTATATTTTTACTCACAGGCATTTTTGGCGTAATTCACGAGTGCCGATTATCAAACATAAAGAATTGGCTAGATATGATCTGGTTATTAAAAAATATGCGTTTATTGGTATTTATTCAGTTATTTTAGGAATTGAATATATTGGAGAAGGAGCTGTTATTGGAGCTGGATCTATTGTGACTAAGAATATTGGTGATTTTGAAATATGGGCAGGTAATCCAGCTAAAAAAATAGGACTTAGAAATGCTTAAATTTGTCTGTTATAAATGGTGTAATGAACAAAGTAATAAGAATGTGTACGTTTATAAAGCCGATCATGTGAACAGGCTTTATAACATGCTTGAAAGAAAGTTAAGACAACCTTTTGAACTTTATTGTATAACTGATGATTCTAATAACCTAAATCCATTCATTAAAACAATACCTTTGCCTGTTGAATATAAATTGTGGGGGGAAAGATGGTGTCTGGTCTGGTCGTTTTCTGAAGAAATGAAAGAACTGGTTGGTGACAGGTTTGCGGTTTTAGATTTAGATGTGGTTATAGTTGATTACATTGATGATTTATTTGATAATGACCATGATATTGTTCTGATGAAAGGCACTTCAAAAAACAAGACTCCTTACAATACAGGCTTTATTTACATGAAAGCTGGCAGTAGACGGCTTATTTGGGATTTTTTTGATGTTGAGCTTGCTGTCAGGCTTCAAGAAAAGACTCGGTATGTTGGGACTGCTCAATCATGGGTTGGAGCTTTTTTACGAGAAGAAGCGGTTTGGAGTAAGAAAGAAGGGGTTTATGCTTACCGTTTATTGAAAGATAAAGAAAACCTGCCTGAAAATGCAAAAATTGTCTTTTTTCCTGGAGCTAAAGATGATCCTTCTCAAACAGAAGTACAAAAACAGAGTCCTTGGATACTAGAGCATTGGCGATGAAAAGAGTGTTGATTGTTGGTGCTGGTCTGTCTGGTGCTGTTTTGGCTAGAGAACTGGCTGAATCTGGTGTCAGAGTTCTAGTTATAGATAAACGAGATCATGTGGCAGGTAATTGTCATATTGAACGTGATGAAGATACAGGCATACTTGTGCATAGATACGGCGCACATATTTTTCATACTGATGATAGAGAGGTTTGGGATTATTTGAGAAGGTTCTGCAAACTGTATCCATACGTAAATAGATTAAAAACTTCAATTTCAACAGGTATCTATTCATTTCCAATTAATCTGCATACCTTAAATCAGTTTTTTGAATTGCATCTGAAACCGAAAGAAGCAGAACAGTTTTTAAAAACACAGGTCACTAAGATTGAAAAACCGCAAAATTTTGAAGAACAGGCATTGAGTTTAATCGGTGAAGATTTATACCGAGCATTTTTTTATGGTTATACTAAAAAACAATGGGGTGTGGAACCTTGTGAATTGCCTGCTTCAATTTTGAAAAGACTGCCTGTTCGGTTTAATTATAATGATAATTATTACAATCATAGATACCAAGGCATACCGATTGAAGGTTACACAATTGCCGTGCAGAGAATGTTAGATCACAAGAATATTGAAGTATGGCTTAAAATGAACTGGTTGAAAGATATGCTGAATGAATATGAGCATGTTTTTTATACTGGTACTATTGATGGTTTTTACGATTATTGTTATGGGTATCTTGGGTATAGGACTGTTTTTTGGGATAGGTGTGTTTATAATGGTGATTTTCAAGGAACAGCAGGCATAAATTACCCAAGTGAGCATATACAATTCACACGTATACGAGAGCATAAACATTACACACCGTATGAAAATCATGAAAAATCAGTTGTTTTTTTTGAATACAGTAAAGAAACAGGCAAAGCCGATGTTCCCTATTATCCAAAAAGATTGCCTCATGATTTAGAATTATACCAAAAATATGCTTTATTAGCGAATAATGATAAGAAAGTTACGTTTTTGGGGCGTTTGGGTGGCTATGAGTATTTAGATATGGATCAAGCTGTACGAAAAGCTTTAGGTACTGCAAAGGAGTTTTTATGCGAAAGATATTCTTAGATTGTGGTGGGTATGATGGGAGGGCGGCGGTAAAATTCAGTAAGTTTTTTCCTAATTTCGAGATTTTCAGTTTTGAGCCAAATGCCACTCTGAATAAATTTTATAAACATACAAACATTGTTTTTCTGCCTTTTGCTGTTTGGGTTGAGAATTGCAATTTAGATTTTTATTTGGATGAAAAAGATTATGACGGCAGTTCGGTTTTTCAAGAAAAGAAAAATATAGTCGGTGGCAGACACACAAGAGTACAAGGTATTGATTTCAGTTCTTACGTGAAAAGCTATTTTGATGAAGATGATTTTATCATTGTTAAAATGAATATCGAAGGTGCTGAATATAAAGTTCTGAATAAAATGATACGAAGTAAATCTATTAATTATATCAATGAATTGTTTATTGAGTTTCATTATAAAAAAATGGATATGCCTGAGAATGAACATAATCAGTTGGTTGGTAAGTTGGAAAAATCTGGATTAGATGTTCAGCTTTGGGGTGGTGTTAAGCGAATTGATACAGTGGTAAATTATCTTAAAAAGAAACATGAAAATAATTTATACGGCTAATATAGGTGGTTATGATCAACCTATACCTCTTTGTAGTGAAATAAGGGGTGAGTGGGAGGCTTTTTATTTCACTGACGATGTTTCTTTAAAGGTTAAAGGTTGGCAGATGATTTATGTAAAATACAATTTGCCTAATGTAGCAGTATCAAAAGAGATTAAAATCAGACCACACAGGTATTTTCCTGGTGCTGATTATTTTTTGTGGATTGATTCTACTCATGAAGCTATTAGACCATTGAATGATTTTTTTCGTTTCTTTCAAGAAAGAGATAAGGATTGCACTGGATGGATGGCGAAAAGGCATACAAAGAGAAATTGTGTTTATGAAGAATTGTACGCACCTAGAGTAATGAAAAAAGTCAAATTAGCTACATTGAAACAGTTAGAAAAATTCTACCGAAGAAAGAAAATGCCAAGAGATTACGGCTTGCCTGAAAATGGTGTGTTTTTTAAAGCAAATACTGAAAAAACGCAGAAGATTAGTGAATTGTGGTGGAAAATGATGGTTAGTAATAAAGCCTATCGAGATCAGATTTTTTTGCCTTATGCTATGTGGAAATATAATTTTATGCCTAGCTGGTACACAGAAGAAGAAAAAAGACAATATGTGGTTAAAAAATTTAAACACTTAAAGAAAAAGACATGATTATGGACATAGATGTTGTTTATTTTAATATTCAGAAAAGTTACTCTCGTCATGCTGAATTGAGGTTCAGTCTAAGGTCGCTAGAAAAATATGTGTCAGGTATTAAAGATGTCTATGTAATCGGTTATGCGCCTGAATGGTGCGAGAACATAGTGTTCATCAAGAAAAATGATCCTTACCATAAAAACAAAGATGCCAATATCATTCGCAAGATGATTCATTGTTGTCAGAATGATCAAATAAGTGATCCATTCTTATTTGTAAATGATGACCATTTTTTCAGCCAGCCAGTGAAAGCCGATAATTTTTTGTTCTATCATAAAGGCACATTGTTTACTGATACTGTAAATGCCATGTATCGGCACAGAATAAACAGAACCAGAGAGTTATTGCTTGCGAAACAACTGCCTGTTTTTAATTATGATATTCACACTCCTATTTTAATCCACAAAGAAAAATTACTAAATGCTTTTCAAGGCTTTGATTATATTGGTGATTATATAGTCATGAAAAGCTGGTACATGAATAATTGGGAAGGATTTGACAAGGGCGTGGAAATAGTTGATTGTAAATTTAATTCTTCGGAAAGAAGAACTTTGTTAGAATTAAAGCCGAAAGTCAAAGCCAGACCTTGTTTTTCGGTTACTGATCAAATGTCTAAGCAAGTAATAAATCTCTTGCATTGCATGTATACTGAACCAAGTAAATACGAACAGGTGTGATAATGAATGAACTTATGTTTTCTGACCAAGCTTTAGAAGCATTAGAACAGATACCAGATGATGTACTGCAACGCATTCAGTTTGCAATGCCGTGGCAAGAGCCGTCTGCTGATGAAATCAAGACACATAAGCCGAGAGTAGATGAAGATGGTTTCCCCTTAATAGGTGGAAAACATGGTTATGGCAACTTGCCTGAATTGCAGATGATTTGTTGGGAAAAGTTCAATAAAAATCCCCAAATATCACTGCATGTCAGAGATATTATGGGTAGTTTGTGTGGGGCTGGATTTGAAGTTACTTCGGAAATTGAAGAACTGAATGACACGATAGAAGAACTTTTTGAAGATGCTCGCAATAATTTATGGGTCAATCTGCCTAAGTATGTTGCCAGAGCAGAGGTTGAAGGCGAACTGTTCTTGCCGTTGGCTTGTCATAATGATGGTTTCGTAGAAATAGATTTCCTAGACCCCTCATCCTTAAATGGTGGTGAAAACGGTACAGGCATAGTCTTTCACCCAACAAAAACCAATTTCGCATTAGGCTACCTGTTTTCAACTACAATCAATGATACTAAAGAAACCGTCTGTATACCTTCAATCAATATAGCCTACTTCCCAGAACTAAAACCAGTTCTTCAAAAACAACTCAAGAAATACACAGTTAATTTAAGTTTTTCAGAATCTAATGATAAACGGTTTAAAAGTCTTGGTGGTTTTTATCGGTTCATGATTAACTGGGATAAGGGATTTCTGACACCTAGAAATGTCAGTCACATCAGAACGACTATAGAATGGTTGAATTGGTATGAAGAACTGAAGAAGTATGAGATTGATCATAAGAAATCGGCTGGATCTTATTTGTGGGTCGGTACTTTCACCGATCTGAAGGCTTTTCGGTTGTGGTTGTCTTTAAGTGAAACTGAACGAAAGGCTACTGGTCTGTTGCAGAAGAAAGCGCCTGGAGGCACATTGCTTGTGCCGCCGGGTATGGAATTTAAATGCGTAAACCCGCAACTCCAGAAAATATCAGAACAAGACACTGACATTCTACAAATGGTCACTTCTGGCCTTGGTAAGCCTGAGGATGTTATGACGGGTATGGTTAGGGGCACACAGTCTGGGATACAGGCTGGACGTGGACCTGTTGTTGACCGTATTGTTAACGAGATTGAATACTTCAGGCGTTTTCTTCAACATACCTTTTTTAAGTCAATTTTTTATCTTAAACAGGAAATGGGTGTTCTGAAGAAGAATTTCAGGGTTCTTACGGTTGTTGGTTATGAGGATAAGATGAAGGAGGTTGAGGTTGTTGGTGTTGATGGTGAGGTGAAAAAAGTTAAGCAAGAGGTTAAGGAACCTAAAACTAAACTGAAGTACCGAAAACCCTATCAATTAATAGATTTCAGTTTCCCAACCACAGAAGTAAGCGACCTGCAAGGCAAAGCCAGAGCAATGCTTGGTGTGAAGCATGGTTCACTCGCTGAAACTCTTGGCATACCTAGAGAAGATATGGCTAAGAAACTTGGTTTTGGTAACTATAAGAAACTCAGATTGCGTAAATCTGAAGAAGATTTGAAATATCCAGCTTTATTGACAAATGTTGAACAGGAATCTATACAGGAGAGAGCAGAGGGAGAAAGTCGGAAACCTCAGAATGTTGGCAAGAAAAATTCTAATGATCGGCAACGTGAAGCTGATGCAAAGAAAAAGCTAAATAGGAGATCGTAAAATGGAAAAAGTCATTTCTAAGGAGCAAAAGCAGGTTCCTAAGTCTGCCTTGTTTTTTGCAGATACAGCAGTTGTCGAATTTGCTAATGCGGTAGAAGGGGAGTTAAAGAAAGGATCTATGCTTCTTTATTCAGGATCTAAGGTTGATCATTGGTATTGGGGGAAAACTATTATTGATGTAGAAGGGATTGATTTTTCTCAGCACAAAAAATACCCAATACTAGAAAATCATGATACTGATAAGAAGATAGGTTTCTCTGATAAAGTAGAATTAAACAAAAATGTTTTTTTTCCTGAAATAAAGCTTCTCAGTAATGCCCACGCTGAGGAATTTTATAATAACGCTAGGGAAGGTTTTCCTTACCAAGCATCAATTTCTATTCGCCCAACCTTACTAGAGCGAGTAGAAAAGGAAGAATCCACCGAAGTAAACGGAATGAAACTCAAAGGCCCACTAACAGTGTTTAGGAAAAGTTTGTTCAGAGAAGGAAGTATCTGTGTCCATGGTGTAGATACGAAAACAGATTCTTCTGTGTTTGCTGAATCTGATGTTGATAATCTTGAATACGAGATTTTGTCATTTTCAGATGGAACACAATCTCTGAGTGACCACATTTTAACTAATCCAAATCAGGAGGATGTGATTATGGATTTGAAAGAACTGAAGGAAAAGTACCCAAACCTCGTAACAGAGGTTGAAAATTCAGTTAAAGAAGAAATGACCAAAGTTGTAGAGCAGAAAGATAAAGAGATTTCTGATCTGCAAACTCAGGTTGCTTCTCTTTCTGATGAAAAAACTGATTCAGCCAAGCGTATTGCAGACCTCGAAAAGAGGGAGGCTATTCGCACTGAGAAAGAAATGAAAGCCAGTGCTGATTCTGTACTGCAAGAAAAGCTTTCTCTGAGCAAAATACCCCAACGTCTGCATGAAAAAGTGACCAAGCATATCAATTACTCTGAATACGTGAAAGAAGGTGTGTTTGATAAGGCTGAATTTACTAAGGCTGTGGACGATGAGATTAAAGATTGGGAGTCTAATTTTGATTTTTCAGAACCAGTTGTGAAAGGCATTACTACTCATAAAGAGATAGACAATGTTGATCAAAGTGATTCTGATGCTGATGTTGACCGTCTGATGTCTTATCTGCCTAAACAATAAATATTAATTTAGGAGGATTGTAATATGCCTATAGGAATTGGAAAAACTACTGCTGGTAGAGCAGGTAATGTGCCACAGGTCAACATTACTGGCTACCACAGAGAAGTACAAAAAAGGCTTTTCTACTCCCGCAGAGAACAGGCTTTGCTTCTTGAAAAGACTGTTCGGGGCGGGTTTGGCAATTTGGAAATGGGCCAGGTAATGACTGAGGTTTATGTTGATGGAACAGCGGTCAGGGATTTCATTGTGCCTTATGGTGCTAACGGTAAAGCACTGCTTCTGGCTAACGCCACAAGTGGTCAGGCAACATTGACTATTGATGGTGATGAAGCCGCCTGTTTTGCTGTTGGTGATCTGGTCAATGTTGGTGACAGCAATTCAAATGCCAATTATGAGATTGATGACATTTCAATCACAGATGGCGTTGCTACTATTACTGTTACTGGTACTTGGGCTGAACATTACACTACTGCTAGGGATGCTTGGATTCAACATAGGAGAGGCGGAAAGTTCTATGTGATGGATCAGCATGTGGATGCTGGTGGTGGAGATGCTGGTGTCGAAGGCGCACTGACTTCCGTAGTTATTGCCAATGCTGTTCTGTACCAGGATGCTGTTATTGGTTGGGACAGTGATGTTGCTACTAACATGAACGCTTTAACAGATGGCGTTTATTACGTAATTAGATAAGGAGGTCGTTACTATGGCTAAAGGTGTAAATATTTTTAAACTTGAAACTCTTAACAAGTTTATACAAAAGCTTCCAAGACAGGAAAATCTGCTTTTTATAAACTTGTTTCCAACCGATCAGTATCCTTCAGATACTATTCGTTGGATGGTGGAGTACGGTTCTGTAGGAATGACCCCCTTTGTTGCTCCGGGTTCTCCGGCTCCTAATGTTGGGGATGAGCAGTTCTACAGTGAAGGTTCAGCAGTTGCCGCATACTGGAAAGAAAAAACCTTTCTTGATGAAGTAATTCTGAATAACCTTCGTGAACCTCTGACTGAGCAGACTTACTATACCGCTGAAAAACAGATTGCTCGTAAAATTCAAAGACTCAGAGCAAGATGTGACCGCAGAAAAGAGTGGATGATTTCTCAGATGTTGTTCAATCATTCTTTCTCTTACCAGATTAAGGGTGGGACTAAGTTCACTGTCAATTACAATGTGCCTTCACAGAATAAACAATCTTTGTCTGGTAATGATTACTGGCAGAGATCAAATGGTGTTAAAGGTTCAACTGCTACACCTATTAAAGATGTGTTCGCTTTTCGTAAAGAGTATGTTGATGAGTTGGGACGTGAACCGGAATACTGCGTTATCACCAGTGATATGCTGACTTATTGGATGTTTGATACTGCTTTGCAGGATCTTCTGAAGAAATCAGCTTTTGGTGAAGGCGACCTGTTCACAAACCCACAAGGCGTATTCTCAAAACTGCTCGGTCTTGGCAATCTTATTGTTTATGATGAGTTCTTTGACATTGCTTCTTGGACTACTGGAAATATTACTGGTGGTTCTTCTACTACTGTTACTGTTGAAGAAATCACTGATTTTGTGCCTGGACCTTGTCGTGTTTACAATATGTCTGAAATGTTCACCTATGAAACTGCTGAGATTACCGCAGTCAACTACGCTACAAACACTCTTTCTTTTGCTGACGCTATTACCAATTCTTATTCTTCAGGTAAGTGCAGAATCGCTTTGAGAAAGAAATTTGCGGCAGATGACAAACTGATGTTCTTCTCTAAGTCTGTTGAAGGTGAAACTATTGCTGAGTTTATGGAAGCACCTTTTGGTCTTAACAGGAACTGGGGCATGTATGGCGATACCAAGACTGAATGGGATCCTGATGGTCTGTGGATGAGGATTCAGAATAAGGGTCTGCCTGTCATGTACTGGCCTAATGCTGTTATGACTTTCAAGGTTTTTGAAACTGAAAGTGGTTCGCCATAAACAGTGATAAATAAGGAGTCAATCTTATGAAAATAAGAAAATTGGAAGCGTTGTACACTATTAGAACGTCTAAAGGTAAAATCGCCAAGGGAGTTTATTCTGTAGACTCCCTTGGTGGTATTCCAAAAGTTCTGCTTGAAGAAGCTAAAAGAGGCGCAAGCACGGTTCGTGTGTTGTCTTATGATAAAGAGGTCGAAGAAGTTGTTGAGGCACAACCTGAAGGCCGTGAAGCAGGGGAAATGACGATGCTTGATGGTGGTGAAGGTAGTGTGAATTTGAATGAAGAACCAGAAGAAATTGAACCTGAACCTGAACCTGAAGCTGAAGAAGAAGAAATTGAACCTGAACCTGAAGTTAAACCTAAGATTAAACCAAGAGCAAAACCTAAAGCAGAACCAAAAGAAAAACCTGTAAGACGTGTTACTCGCAAGAAAAAGGAGTAAATCGTGATTTCTACCAGAGCAGAGTTACAAGAGATTGTTTTCGCTAGAATTGGCGAAGCGGCTGATCTATTGAGAGGCGATTATGAAGATGATGTTGATCATGATGTTGGTTACGCTGTAGCTACTGCAATTCTGGAACTTAACTTGACGTTCCCCCTCAACAACAGCACTTTAGAATATTGGGCTATTGAGAGGGGGAAACGTCATTGTTATGATATTATAAGGTCTGGTGCGGCTAAAAAGTTTCGATACAAACAGATTCACATGCAACAAAGGTTTGAACAGTTCAATGTTTTGATTGAAAAAATGGATGCTGATTATATGTATGCTCTTGAAACCAATGCGGTTCTGGCTGGCATTGATGGAGCAATGTTTACTACATATATTAAAGCAGGTTTTGTTTACGATGAATACGGCAATGATGTTACTCATAAATTGAGGCAGTAAAATGAGCAGTGTTGGTCGTGATATAGCTGAAGTTTTTAATGATGTTGGTGCTAAAGTCTTTATAAATGAAACACCAACATTTGATTATATTGATTCAGATTTAAACACACAAGTATCAAACCCATTCATCAGAGAACACATGATTGAGGCTACATTGCCTTATGACACTATCATTCAGCCTGGGGATATTATAAATTTTGAAGCTACACAACAGAGATTTTTAGTTGTTAATTATATACCAGATGTATTTGAAAATGAAGTGGCGGCTATAAGTGCCACTATTTATAAGTGCAATGTCTACGGTTATTTCTATCGAGAGAAAGAAATAGCGGCAGATGATAATACACCGATGAATTTTAAGTATAAACGGCAGGTTTGTTGGGAATTGGTTGATCAGAATTATTTAGTTTTCACTTCAGCATTGAGAGGGAATACTTCTGAAATGCTTGGAACACAAGATTTTGGCGATATTGTAGTCAAACGGCATATTGTCTATCTTCCTTCCTCCATGAATATTAAAACTAAAGACAGGCTTTATATTGACGATACTGAATACTATCAAGTCGGCAATGTTGAAAAACGCCGTTTTAATAATGTAATGGTCATTTCTTTGCATGAAGATACCAGACACGTGAATTACTGTTCTGGTGAAGGTGGTTCTTCTTAATGGCTAATATCGGCACAAGAATTTTTAATATCAATGTTAAAGGTTTAGAAAGCCTTGAAAGATATGCCGCTAAATTACGTCATTATTATATTGATGTTTCTGACTCAGGTAAAGCCAGATTAAGCAGTTCAGCCGCCAGTGCTTTTTTGACTTATGTCAGAAATGCTTTTTTAACTGGCAAGTATGCTGGGAGAGTGCCTGGGCCTAAGAGCAGTTATGCTAAACAGTTTAGTGGTGTGCCGGGTGTTAAAACAGGAGAAATGGTTGGTGCTTTTGCCAAGTTCAGATCAAGGGCAGGTGGAGACCCAACTCGCCGTGGTCACGTAGTAGGCATAGATGCTTCTCAAGTCAGACAGTCAGGCCCACTTCATCTGCGTTTAGAAGGCTTTACTTATGGCATCAAAAAGCATGATCAACCTGCCAGACCAATATTTATTTATGCTTTTCAAGATTTCGTAAAAGAAGAATTTCCAGCAATATTGCATTCATTCGATCCAATAATTCAAGGTTTCGGTGGTGCAGTTAAATATGGTGCATTTGAGAGAAAATAATTATGCCAGCAATCATATCAATTGAATCAAGAGATATTTTTTTTATTACTGAGTTTTCTTTTAAAGAACTGAAGATGATTTGTGATGCTATGGATATGGTGACGATTGATTTTGATGCAACTAAACCAGAGCAGGTTGAAGCAAAAGATTATTTTGTTGGTGATTTTTACTTATTCATTAAAGAGATAGTGGAAAAATACGAAAATGTTGAATCCAACAATAAGTGAAACAAATCTTAAAACTTCATTAAGAATGTTCTTCTATGAAGAATTTGAAAATAAAAGGGATACACCTGTGACTTTTGATAAAGGTTTGTCTATACCTTACACTTCTGGACAGGTTGGAAAAGACTCGGCTGATCGTTGGATAGCTATTTTTTTTAATATTCGCAGACATTCTATTTTAAGTGAGCAGATTGTTGATTTTTACTGCTGTACACGAAAGGATGTGGATCAAGTTATTTTGGATGAGGTTATGGATATAATCATTGAAACATTATATCCAGATGATCATAACTTAGTAATACCTTTTTATGATGTGCAATCTGAGGAAATAATTGGGCATTTATTTCCTTTGAGAATATACCAGCAGTACGGCAATCAGACTGCTTTAGATGGAACTAACTTTAAAGTCATAAGTGTAGGTTTTCGGTGGGCGACTACGTTATGAATACTTTTATCTGCTGTGATAAGTGTGGAAAAAAATTATTACAGCGCAAGCCTAACGGAATCTTTGTGTTTCGTTTCGGCAGGAATAATCAATCTGGTGAACCTGTGGTTGATATTGAAATACATGGTTCGCTCAGAATTAAGTGTTTTAGGAAGAATTGTGGGCATTTAAATTTAATCAATTATTTTCCTTAATAGGAGGCTGATATGGCTTTGACTAGAACTGGTCCAGTAACCAGAAATGCACAATCTGTAGCACTTGGTCTTGCGAAAATACTTGTGGGTCCTTCAGCAACTAATATTGCTAGTACCGCACAGGTATTGAACGAAACTACTGATTCTATGGGTGCTATGGCGAGTACTAACTTTGTGAGTGAAATTGAGTATTGGAAACTTGAGTCAGGTTTTCCAATGCTGGAAGATTTGACTTTGCCTTTGCGGGAAACTGCCAGACTTGAATGTGAGTTCAAAGAAATCACTTTGAGAAACTTGGCTATTGCTCGTGGTATTGATGCTGATGAAGAAGATTATCCCCACGCAATGATCGCAGGCCCAGGGGAAGAAGATGAAATCAATCTTGGTTCTATTAAAGCACCGGATTATGTACGTATGGAAGCTATTTACACTTATCCTGATCAACAGCATCAGATGATTATAGTGTTCCCTCGTGCAAACGTTACTTCTTCTGTTGAACTTACTCTTGCGGCAGAAGATAATGCCAATGTGCCGATCACCTTTGAAGCTAAACGTGCTGACAGTGGTTTGACTTCTGGTGGAAATGAGGCTTGGGATGATGCTCCTCTTGGCAAGATTTTCTTTGCGGCAGTAAGTGGTGGTTCACCATAATTTGTTAATTGATTGACAAACACTCAACCCTTTCTGTATTAATACATATAGAAAGGGTTGAGTTCTACACAATACTCATCTGAGTAATTTTCTTTATTCAACAACCAAATAATTTCTTTTTTTGGAGGCTTTTTCATGGCAGATCAAAAACTAAATCCCCAGATACGAAAAGTACAGGTAGGTGTACGTGAACTTAAAGAAATCACCATTTATCCGCTATCAATAGCAGATCAAATGAAAATGGTTGATATTCTTAAAAATGTTTTCGATGAAATTTTCAAAATGCTTGAAACAGAGGATCAGACTGTAGCAATAGCCAATGTTATTGTTGAGCAGGTTAAAGCCAACCTGCCTGAACTGTTGAAGTATGTAACTGATGAAATTGTTCAACTTGAAGATATGACGAATTTTCAGTTCACAACTATTGTTGGTCACGTTTACAAGGATAATTTTGAGGACGCAGGAAAAAACGTGAGCAACCTCGTGGGGACGATGAAGAATCTGTTCAGCTCCACGAGGTCTTTACAGCAATAATGCATTACTACCCAAGCTACAGACTTGAAGATTTTTATCAAAAGAGTTTTAAGCAGGGTGGTTTAACGGCGGGTCAGATAAATGTTTTATATGGTAATTACATAAAACAGATTAACAGTGAATTTAAATTTCAAGCGGCTTTACAAGGTATTGATCTTGATAAAACTGGCAAATCTACAAGTAGAGTAACACCAAAACAATCTTCCACCAATGCTCTACCTTTATTTGGGTCACCTGAAGATTACGCCCATTTAAGTGAAGAAGAACGACAAGAAATGACACAAAAAATGATGGGAAAACATAAATCTTGGGTGCAAAAGACAGTCCCCAAATCCATCACGAGGTAGAGCATGTCGGTCAGTGAACACCAATTATTAGTTGATATTGTAGGCAGATTAGATGCTAATCTGACCAAAGCTTTTGCAACTTTAAATAGTAAACTTAAAGCTTTAACTGCACAAATAAAGTCTTTGAATACTGTTACTAAAGAGATGCCTAAATCTGCGGACAAAGCTACGCAGTCACAAACAAAATTAGGTAAATCTATTGATGATTCTTCAACAAAAGTAAATCGTTATAGTCAATTAGTTAAAAAATTCGGCAAAGATACTGAATCTGGACTTCAGGCGGCTAGACCTTTGTTTAAAGCTTATGCTCAGGGTGCGGAACAGGCTGGAGAGTCTTTGGAACAGGCTAATAGACGAGCTACTAATATGGTTCGTGGTTTAGCCACCATGCAGAACCAGTTGACTCAAACTAATGAAAAATGGGCTAGGTGGGGAGAACGGACTCGTGCTGTTCAAATTCGTCAGGCTGAATTGAATGGGCATATTCGTGCCACTGCTCAAGGCATACAGATATTAAATCCACTTGCCTTAAAAAATCTTAATTTAACACAACAACAAGCTAAAGCAATTGGTTATTACACTGATCGTAATGCCGCTTTTCATAAATCTTTGATGCAAGTAGCTCAAGCTACTAAAGGTAATCAAGCGGCATTTGTTGAAAAAGAGAAAGCTTTATTAAAAGCTGATGATGCTATTCGTAAAACTGCCCAAGCTATGACTCGTGCAGGTAAAGATGGGGATGCTTTTGCTCGAACTGCTAATCGAGGCAGAATTGCTTTTCAGATGATGACTGGGGAATTAAAAACAACAAATGGTGTTTTAACTCCAACAGCTCAAAAATTAGGTTTAGTTGCTAAACAAGGTACTTTAGTCCAAAGAGTTATTGGTTCAGTTGCAGAGTCATTTAAGAGTATGGCTAGGTATGCGGCTGGAGCTATGGTTTTTTATCAGTTGTTTAATGTTTTTAGAACTGGTGTAAAAGCAATTATTGATTTCAGCCAAGGTATGCGAGATTTGCAGGCTATTATTAATGCTACTGATGATGATATGCGTAGATTAGCTGAAACGACTAAACAAGTTGCGGCTGATACTAAATATAGCACAACTGAAGTAGCTGATGGTATGAAACTGCTTGGTCAGGCAGGACTTGATGCTAGTGAGATTATGTCGTCTATTCAGCATGTGGCAGAATTAGCTACTGGTACTATGTCTGATTTTGCAATGGTTTCTGATTTGGTTACTACTACTGTTCGTGCTTTTCAGATGGATTTTCGTGAAACAGGTAATGTAGTTGATGTTTTTGCTAATGCGATCAACCGTTCTAAATTGACGGTTGATAAATTAAGAGTAGCATTTAACTACATAGCTCCTTTTGCTCATGCCGCAGGCATATCATTTGAAGAAACTACTGGTTCTTTAATGCAATTGGCTAATGCTGGTATCAGGGCTTCTACGATGGGTACTGGTTTTAGGCAGATATTGATTCGTCTGCTGAACCCAACAGCAACTTTTAAAAAGGCAATTGAAGAAGCTGGTTATTCTGTGGATGATTTTAATCCAAGAACTCAAGATTTAGCTGATATATTTGATCGTTTAAGTGTAGTTGTGCCTTCTGCCGCTGAAGCTGTTCAATTCTTTCATGTACGTTCTTTGCCTGCTGTTATGGTTTTTGCTTCTCAGGGTGGGGATGCTTTGAGAGGGTTTTTAGATGTGATTTCAGAAGTTGGAGCGGCGGCTCGAATGATGGAAACACAGACTAAAGGTTTAGGTATTCAGTTTAAGCAAATTGCAGATAAATTTACTGTTTTGTCTGCTTCACTTGGTCAATCTGGATTAGAAGGATTACTTTTAGGTTTAACTATAACAGTACGAAAATTTTTAGATATTTTAATCTTTTTAGCCAATAAAGGTTTTACATCAGTTATTATCCAAGTTGGTGTTTTGGTGGGTGTTTTAAAAACATTACAAGCGGCTTTTCTTGCTTTAAGAGGGCCAGCTATTGCTACTGCTTTATTTGGATGGGGAGCAGGAATAAAAGGATTGATTGTTCATATTACTGCTTTAACTACCGCTATTATTACGCAGACAGGTGTTACTAAAGCGGCGACTGCCGCTTGGCTTGCTTTTAATAGGGTTCTTCTTGCTAATAAATTTATAGCTGTGGCTACGGCGATTGTAGCTGTTATTGGTGCATATCGTAATTTTTCTAATGCTAATGAAAACGCAAAAATACGATTAGAAGATAAGAAAAATGCATTAAGAGATACTATTGCTGTTATGGATTTGTATGTTGATAAATTAGAAGAAGCGCAAAGAGAAGAAAAAGGAACACAGCAAATTATCAATAGGTTGATTCATGAATTACCAGAATTAGCTAATGAAATTCGTATGGTTAATATTGAAGGTGGTGATCTTGTTCAGTGGTTGAAAGATATGTCTGCTGAAAAGACAGTTCAAGTTATGACGGCTGTTGGGCAACAAGCGGCACTTGCATTAAAAGATATTGAAAAATTTGGTTTTCGTTTAGAAATTTGGAAAGGCAATTTAGATGGTGTGTCAACAGTTTTAGGAGAAATTAAGAATCCAATAAATTCATTATTAAAAAGATTAGGTTTTCTTGATAAAGCCATTGAAAAAAATACTCTTTTAGTTGAGAAAAATAAAGCCCAATTTCGTGAATATGTTTTAGATACTATGACTTATTTACGGCAACAAGGAGATAGTTTTGAAGGCGCAAGAGAGAAAATTAAAAATATTTTGCGTTTATCTGGTGTTGATTTACAAGAACATGCTGAATTTATAGATGAAGTTTTTGCTTATGTTGAAGCGTCAATTAAAAGTTTTGAAAATGCAACTATTGAATCATTTCGGCAAATGCCGAAAATTTTGGATGATTTAAAAGATAAATATTCGGATGTAGCTGACGATATTTCAAAATCATGGGAACAGACTTTAAATAGTATTGAATTAGTTAATAAAGAACTTGAAGATAATATGATAGATGAGGAAGAAGCTAAAAAACGTATACTTAATATAATGAGGGAACTTACTAATTCAATACATGAATTAACAGGTGAAATACATCATTTTATGCACGCTTCTGAAAATCTTGATAGATTTTTAATGAATGCTACTGAAGAATTTAATAATTTTTTTAAAACATTATCTGGTTCGGAATTACAAGATTTAGCAAAAGCTATTGACGATGCTAGTGATTCTTTAAAAGAAATGGAAGAATGGTTAAGAAAAGTATTAAATCTTTCAGAAGAACAAATAAAAGATATTATTGATGAAGAATGGGGACGGAGACAATTAGAAATTCTGATGAAATTTTCTGAGGAGTTTAGAAATCGCTACCGCACTCATCTTGATATAATTAAGGAAATGGAAGATCGGCATACTGAAATTCAAATCAGCAGATTAGAACGTCAGGTTGAGGCTAATAAAAGAACTCTTGACCGTAGGCTAGAAGATGTAAAGCGCAATGCTGATCAAGAAATTGCTTATCTTGATTTAGGTGCAAAGTATTTTGCTCAGATTCAAGCTTCTAAACTTGAACATTTAAGGCAGGCAGAAATACAGAAAGTACAGATTATTCAAGGTGGTGTTTTAAAAGAACAGTCTTTTTTAAATGAAGCCAAGAATAATTTTGTTAAAGATATTTATGATCGTGTTGAAGTGGTTCGTGGTGGTCAGCTTACCATTGAAAAATTTCTGAAAGAAGGTGTTACTGCTTTTGAGAAAGCTGAATATGAAAAAACTTATGCTTTAAAAGGTATAGAAGATGAAAAACGCAGAATACGCCAAGAGGCTTTTGATCAGCAGTTAAAGCTTGTTCATGGTCATTATGTTAAAGAAATGGAACTTGTCAGTCAGATGGAAGATGCTCTGCTTGGCAATTACGATAAGCGTTGGCAACGAGAGCAGGGTTATTGGGAAGCTAAGGGCAAGCTTTTAGGTGATCATTTAGATACTCATCTTAAAACTCTGAATACTGAAGAAACAATGACTGCCAGAAGTCAGGCAGAACTTGTTCAGATCAGATTGAGAACCTTTGACCGTTATATTCAGGCACATCAGAATTATTTGTCTAATCTTGAAGGTATGCTTTCACAAGAGCGTTCTCATCATCAGAATACAGTTAATGAAATCATTAATATCAGAAAATCATTGATTGATGATGAAATACGCAAATATGATAAATTACGTGAAATAGCCAGAGAATACATGACTGATGAGCAGAAGTTAGCTGATTCTCGTATGGAATATGAAAATCAGATGGCTAAAGCTAGAGCCGCTATTGCCGTGCAAGATTATGAAGCGGCTAAGAAGCATGTGGATGCGGCACTTAGGGCGGCGGGTGAGATAAAGAAAGAAGATGAAGATAAACTGACCAGACAGCAAAGAATCATTGATGCTGAGAATTTACTTGCTCAAGCCAAAGAAGATCAGATTAATGCTTTAGAAAAAGAAGCTGAAGCAAGTAAAAAACGCATGGAAGATTTAGAGGCCAGTATTCAAGGTGTTACTAAGAGATTGGAAGAAATTCAGGAAATGAAGTTTCAGGTTGAAGTTGAGAATATTACTGAATCTGTTGCTCGTGCTGAAGAAGAAATTGAAAAGATCAGAAAAAGACTTGAAGCTGAACCAATTGAAATGGATTTCAAGATTAATACTGAAGAAGCAGTTAAAGAGGCAGTTGAATCAACCAAAGAGGTACAAAAGACTATTTCTGACCTTGAACCTATTGTGGCTGAACTTGCGGTTAGGGGTGAGGGTGGAGAAGAACTAAAAACTTATTTTGATAATGTTAAAGAGGCTTTTAATAATTTTTGGGAAGAATTTAAAAATCATGATTCAGTAATTACTACCATATTCTTTAAAGGTTCTGGTTCTGAAGAATTGCCCTTATCTGAAAAATTAGATGAGTTAAAACAAAAATTTGATGATTTTGTTGCTCATATTATTAGAAGTGAGGATGATGATAAACTTGCTGTTTTGATTGAATTTAAGGGACATTTTGGGGAAGAAAAGCCTTTGCTTGATACTTTTAATGATGTCGCTAAAATTCTGAAAGAATTTAAAAATCTTATTGAAGAACCTATTCAAATGGCAATTGAATTTGTCAGTAACGATGGCAGTACATCTATGGAATTAATTAAAAAATTAGATATACTGGCTTATATGTTTGAATATTTACGAAGTAAAGTTGAAGAAGCAATCGTAATGAATGTTTATACTAAAGAAGCTATGGAAAAGTTGGAGGAATTACAAAAGAAAATTGATTCTATACCGAAAGAAACCAAATCTACTCATACAGTTAATGTCATAGGTATTGATCTGCTTGAAAAGGTTCTGGCTTTACATCAGAAATTAAATGGTATGAGTACAAGCTCAACTCATACTGTAACTGTTCGCAGAGTACAGGCTAGTAATACTGGTGGTGAAATAGGTTTTGATTCTGATCTGAGAGGTTATGCCACTGGTGGTTACATACCAGAAGGCCGTTTTTCCCGCAAGCAGGGAGCGATACCGGGCCGTGGCACTAAAGATGATGTACCTGCCATGTTGACAAAAGGCGAGTACGTACAGCCTGTTTCTACGGTAGATTATTATGGTAAGGGGTTTATGGAAGCTTTGAGGCAGAAACTTATACCAAAAGATGCTTTGCCTAAGTTTGCTACTGGTGGCTATGTTCATAAAGATTCTGTGCCTCATTTTTATACTGGTGGACCTATAGAGGATCAGCAGTTAAGAATGGATTGGTATACTGAAGAATACTATCGAAGAAATTTTCCTAGATTGTACGAAACATTATATGGCACTAAAAGTACTACTTCACAAAGTTTAAAAATAAATATTCCAAGTGATGTTAATCAAGCTATAAAGGGTGGAGGGCATACTGAAACTTTACAAAATGAATTTCAAAATTATTTGGATCGTTTTAATGAATTAGGTTTAAATAGTTCAAGTCAATTACGCCAAAAAAATACTGATATAATGAGTATAGTTAGTGAATTAGCTACAGGTATGATTGATCGTGGCAATATGAGTGATACGGCTATTAAACGATATGATTTTGCTTCTGAAACAATAGTTCAAGATTTACGTAATCAAGCTGATTATTTGCGAGATCAAGGTTTAGAAGATATTGCTTTTAAAGTTGATGAATTAGCTTATGATTTGCAAAATTTACTGCATGATTATCGTGAAAAAATAATTCAAGTAGCAGATGATATGGCAAATATAATTCAAAGAGCAGACGAAACAGCTTTACAGATGCAAACACAATTAGAAAATCAGATAGCTTCTTTGGAAGAACAAAAAAGAAGATTACGTGAAGAAGGCAAAGAAACTATGTATCGGTATCACCGAACAGTTTATGGTGGATATAGTTTAGAAATGTATCGTGATCTTAATATGTATTCACCGAAAGGTATGGAAGCAATACGCCAAATTAGAGATATGGAGCGGCAAGTAAATGCTACAAGATCACAGACTTCTTCTAATTACAAATTATTGGAACAAAATACACAAAGACAGGTTGATTCTTTAGGATCTCTTGTTGGCAGATACGCTAAAAAGACATCTTTAGATGGTGGTTTTACTTACCGAAAAGCTGAACATGATTTAAATTCTTATATGCATAAAGCTATTCGTGATTTTCGTGAGTTAGAAATACAGGCTAGGCGGGAATTGCAGAATTTAGTTGGTAGAGATGCACCTAAAGTTGGTGTTTCACATTGGCTGAATAAAGGTGGTTTGATTGATTACTCTGGTAATGCCAAGAGAGGTGTTGATTCTGTTCTGGCTAAATTGACACCTGGAGAATTTGTTATACGAGAACCTATTGTACAGAAGCTGGGTGTGGATTTCTTTGAAAAATTAAACAAGCATGGTGTAGCTGGTTTTAATCAAGGTGGTCTGGTCACTCAACAATCATCAGTTCCAAATACAATTGATTCTGGTTTTAATGCCACTGTGAATATTAATATTGGTAATAAACTGTACCCAGCCAAAATGAAAGAATTTGATGCCAGAGAATTTGTCAAGAGTTTGAAAAATGCTGAACGAAGGATGCATTGATGATTACTTTAGATTCAAGTCAAGGTTCGATAACATTACCAAATGAGTGTATTTGGTTTGATGAATTTGAATGGACTAATATTAAGGCTAAGAGTTTTTATTCAATCACTGGTGATTTGATTGTTGAACCTGCGTTTACGAGTAAGGGTCGGCCTATTACTTTAGGTGGTGATAATGCGATTATGCAAAGGTCAGATTTATTGGAATTGATTGAATGGACTAATGTCTTGAATTTGACTATGGTTTTGACTTTGCATGATGGACGTTCATTTAATGTGATTTTCAGGTATTGGGATGTGCCTGTGGTTCAAGGCACAATGCCGAAACAAGGTTATTCTGCACCTGAAGATGAATATTACTATATTTTAACTTTAAAACTGGTTGGTATATGAGCATTAAAAACAGCGTTTCTACTTACATAACTGTTACTTATGATTCTGGTACAGAAGATGGAGATTTAAGCCCTCATGTATTATTTCACATACCAGATACAGGCATACCTTGTGGTCAGGTTATGCCTATGTTTCTTATTGCCGCTAATGAATCATATTTAGATGGTTATGTGCTGTTTTACGAGCAGGAGTCTATGGGGCCTGGAACTAGAGTTGTTATGCCTAATGAAGTTACAGAAGAAGTTTTAAGTTTCGCTGAACAAGATTTGTTTCAGTTAGAATTTCCAATCGCAAGCATAGTTTCAATCACAGGCAGGTTTATTAAAGGCATTTTTAATACCAGTAATGAATTAATTGATACAGCGATGTACGAAGGTGATTTTATTAAATTAGGTGGTTCGGCAGTTGGTCCAGAAACCAGAGATAAATTATATGGTGACGGTATAATTGAATACTATCCAGGCAGATACAGAACACGTTGGAATTGGACTGTTAATTGTTCGAGAGAGAAACATTGGTTCTTTTTAAAGAAGAACGGAATAATTGTTCGTAAGTTTGAAATAACCGTTGATGTTGATCAAATTATTGCGGCTACTGGGGAAAGAATGGTGGTATTGCGTATACTCGAATTTTCTTCCCGTGCTCCAGTAGTAGGCGCTCAAGTTAGAGTTAATGGTAATTTACTTGGAAACACAGATGAATATGGAGAAGTAGATACTATTTTGAATGTTGGGACACATAATGTGCATATTAGTAAAGCTGGTTATGTGCCGTCAGATGAAGATGATATATCAAATGATGAAATTGAAGTAAGGTAAAGGAGTTTATTATGAGCATTTTAAATCATGAGTTGAAATGGTACAGGTCGCAGGTTGTAAGCAATACATCTGCAAATGGTGGAAGATTATCTATTAACCAAATTGTTGACAGCGTGAAAAACAATCTGTTTCCTGATGTAACAGAAACGGAAAGAACTGCTGGCCTGACTCGTTATCGTAAAGCATTTTTGAAAATTGTGAATACAGATAATGAAATGCTTTCTAATGCAATTGTGCATCTGCTTACTGTGACACCTGCTGATGATTACATCACAATGTTTGAAGGCACTCATGTTGATACTCAGGCTAATATAAGTTCGCCTACAGAATATGGGGCTGGAGGTTTGGCATCGTCTGTTGAATCTGGAGTTACTGAATTTGATGTTAATGTTAAACACACAGATATGATTATTTTTCGTACTGGTGATCGTATTTATATTAGTGACGGTGTTAATGAAGAATACCATGATAATGTTTCTATTTCAAAGTCAGGCACAGTCGTCACTATAACTTTAGATACTGGTTCACAGTTGGCTAATGCGTATGCGGCTGATAGTGTAGTTGCCTCATGTATTGAAATTGGTGATATTGATTACAGTATTGACGATTTCAATGTTGTTTCTACTGGCGGCACTTATAATGAAACAAATAATATTGTTGTAGATAATATTGGCGGAATTTTTGAGAATTGGACACTTACTTTTACTGGTGTGTCTACTTTCACTTGTGCTGGCAGTGTTATTGGTTCGGTTGGTTCTGGTTCTGTCAACAGCAACTACAGTCCTACAAATATCAATTTTGCTCGCCCTTATTTTACATTAAATTCAATAGGTTTTGGTGGCAGTTGGGTTATTGGGGACACTATTACTTTTACAACTGTGCCAAGAAATGTGCCTATATGGTTTAAAAAAGTAGTGCCTGCATTGTCGGCTTCATACAGTGGCAATAATTTTGATTTCCGTATTTTAGGTGAAACAGCTTAAAGAACTATTATGACTATTGAACGATTCAGAATAGATACAAGTGATAGAACGAATTACAAAGATATTCGTTTTCAAAGTTTACGTCCTTATATGTACGAATATCAATTTGCGATCATTGATGGCAATGTTGTTTTTATACCTGTTCAACCAGAAGAAGGTGAAGAATTTCCTGATTATGTGCCTGCTAAATTAGGTCATTCATATTATTATGTTAAAGATGCACAGGTAATGAATTACGACAATGTTCTTTATGAAATACCTATGCAGAGAAAATTAGGTGATGTAATTGAACTTAGTATTTATTCATTATTGGCTGAAGGTTGGTATACGATTTCTGATTGGGTTACTAATCAGTATTATCCAACAATTGATTTTTCAGATTTTATGGATAAACAATATCCTTGGGCAGTTGAATGGCGACTTAGGGAAGTAGTTTATGAAATTAATTATTTATATGGATTGGTTGGAAGCAGAACAGAGGAAGAAGAATATTATTTATTAGATTTGCCATGGAATTGGACAACAGGTTATTATTACGATGGTTTTATGGAATTGCAATTATATGTCTATTATGGATAATAATAAATCACACATGCCATTTTTAAACACAATAGATGGCAGACTCATTAAAATGTTCTGTGTAAGTCCATCATTAAATATTTGGAAAATTGTTGTGGGAGAAAATAAGAAACGTTTAGGCACAAATTCTGATACATCAACTGTTGAATGTTCACCTGTATTTTGGCAAGAGAATGGTTTTATTAAAGGCAGTTATGTCAGTGGTGATGTTAAACAAAAATATCATTTATATGCTTTTATAACTACAAATTTGCATGGTTTATTGAATAATTTAAAAACACAGCCAATTGAGCAGACAAAAGCAGGTTGTGTGTTCCCAAAAGGCCGAGCATTTGTACGTATGAAAATGATGAATAAAACAGAATATACATATTTATATGTATATTACGTAAATAAAAAACACATTTATGAATTACTTGATAATTATATTTATCGTGTATCTTTTAATCCACAAAACACATCAGAATTGTTTATTAGTGGTGGAAGCAAAGGAAATGTTTGGGCTATAAGTCTGAATTTAGATACTGATCAACAACAAGATATTAAATGTGACGGTTATCCAGCCTACAAAATGGCTTTTTTTAATAACAAAATTGAATACGCTTTAAAAATCGGCACAGAGTTTGAAGATCGTCAAATTAAAACAGCTAAACATATTGAATATAAACCAATTCAATTATTACAAAGAGTTATGTAATGTTTTATTTTAATATGGTTGATTACAGTTACAGAATACGTTTTACATTTGAACGTTCTGAAATAAGCAGTGAAGAATCTAATTTTCCTGTTTTAATTAAATTAAATTCTGATAATTTTGATTTTACTAAGACTCAGTATAATGGAATTGATTTGGTTTTTGTTTTGAGTGATAATGAAACTCTTTTAGATTTTGAACGAGTAAAATATGATGTTATTAATTATGAAGCTGAGTTTTGGGTAAAAATACCTGTTTTATCGAATAGTCCTTTATTAAGTTTTTATATGTATTTTGGTAATATTCACCAAACTGAAGATTTGTCTAGTTCTGATGTGTGGCAGAATAATTATGAATTAGTTTATCATGGTGTTAAAAAAGTAACTTCAGCACAAATTGATATTGTTTCTACTGAATTTTATTTATTTTCTAAAGCACAAGAAGATGTTTACAAAGGTCTAGTATCTTTTGATAAAGATTTAAAAGTAATGTTTTTAAATAATTATGTGCCTAATTTAAATGAACATCAATTTTTAAGTGATGTTAAAGATTTTGAAATCAGTGAAGGCAAGTTTTATTCAGAATATGGTTTTGATTTAGAAAATCTCAGTTTTGATCGTACTGATGATGTTATTAATTGGGTGGCGGATAAAACCGAATTAAAATATATTGAACAAGATATTAATTGTGCCGTTGTTTACCAAGCAACAAATGACCCACCAGAATCTACTGATCGTTTATTAATGTTGATTATATTTGAATGTGATGGTGAACAATTAGTAACAATACCTTTTGATACAACAACGGTTTTAGAAATTGATTGGGATTTAAGTATAGTAATAAATTCTTCTTTTATTTATTCTCCAACAATTAATTATCCTTATGATAATGCGGAAAATATTGCTTTAGATGCAGAAATTGAAAGTTCAGCTTTTTCAACTTTTAAAGAAGCTGACAGTCATATTGCTTCTGAATGGGAAATTTATCATAATGATGAATTAATACATACAAGCAATGAAGATCCGACAAATTTAATTACTTATACTTCACCATTCAGTGAAGTGCCTTTGGGGGAATTGTGTCAGGTTAGATGTCGGCATAAAGGAGTTGATTTAGGTTGGAGTAGGTGGGGGGATTTTGTCACTTATCGTTATGCTACACCTGTTCCTAATATTTGTTCAATTATCAAACCAGAAAATAATAAATTATTGTCTAATGTTAATGTTTTAGTTAAAGGTTCTGTTTTTTCATCACCTATTTCTCAAGAAACGCATGAAGCTTCAGAATTTGAATTATATTTAAATGATGATCTGATTGAAAGTGAGAGTCTAGAAGCTGGAGATTTAACTTTAGTTATTTTTCGAGGATTATCAGAAGATACTGAAGGGTATAAAGTACGAGTTCGTTATAAAGGAGCTGTTCTAGGTTGGTCTGAATGGAGTGGGTTTGTTAATTTTTCAATTTCAGAACTTGGTTATATTTATGTAGGAGATGGATGGCACAATTATAGGTTACAAAATACAGGAGAAGAATTAACCGAAAAAACCATTGCTCCTCGAAATTGGGGAGTTAAAAAATTTCTTTTTCATTCAAATGGCACTATTTATTTGAATATAGATAGGGAAATACATCGTATAAATCCAACTACAAAAGAGGTAATAACTACAGCAAGTAAGTATGGATCTGTTACAGATCTAAACATTGATTATCAAGGTTTTGTTTACGGTTCTTATGAAGAATTTAATGGTTTAGCTCGTTTCCATCCAGAAACTTTAGCTACTATAACTAATTATAGTTATAATTATGTTTATAGAATTTTAATTACTGTTGATAATTATATGTTTTTACTAAGTGATTCAGGTTTACGTAAATTGCATGTAGATAATTTAAATTTAACTTTAGGTTGGTTTGCTTTAACTCATTGGGCTAATTATGCGATAGTTTATAAAGGGGATTATGTATATATAGGAACAGATACTTTAATTTTACGGATTAATCGAAATACAATGGAACAAAAAGGGCAGGCTTTTTCAAATCATATAGGAAGAATCACTAATTTAATCATTGCTGAAGATGGTTATTTATATAGTTTTTCTCTTGATTATACTATTAAAAAAATTGATATTTCAAATCCTGAAGTGCCTATGCAAGAAATTGGTTCTTTATCTTCATATTATGTGCCAGCATTTACAGATATATTAAATGAAGATGGTTATTTATATTTTGTTTCTGATTTTGCAATTGGTAAATTAAGATTAAGTGATTTTACTGTGATAGGAGAATATGGATGCACAATTGGCACATACACATTATCAACCCAACCTTATAGTTTTTATTTAGATTCTGAAAATAAATTATATGTATCATACAGTAATGATGGTATAGTTGTACTTAATAATGAAACATTTGAACTTATTGATGTAATTATTTCTTTTATTGCTAATTACACATTAAGTATGAATTTTTTAAAAAATAATGTTTATGCTTTTGAACGCACTAATTATTCTGGTCATGTACGAGTTATAAAATATGATAATAATTTAAATTTTAAAGAACTGCATTATGTTCAAACAGAAGGTTCTTATGTACCACGTTCAGTTTTATTGCACAATAATTATTTTTATATAGGCAAAACTGCTGTACGTATAAGCAAAGTGCAATCATCTGATTTAACTGAAGTGACCTCTTTTGCTTCTTCGAGTACAAATACATCTTATCATTCGTATGCATTAGCGGCAGATAAATATGGTTATTTATATTCTGGTGGTAGAACACTTCATTCTGGTTATTCTAGCACTTATGATATAATGAAATTCAATGCTGTTACACTTGAATTTTTAAGTTTTATGTCAGGGCATACAAATTTAGTTTATGCTTTGTATTGTGATGATAATTATTTGTACAGTGGCGGACATGATGGAAGAATAATTAAATGGGATTTGTTGACAGGGACATTAGTTGATCAGTTTGCTTGGACAGCGGAACAATATTATTCTTTGGTTGGGGATGAGGAATATTTGTATGCTGGTTTAAATACTGGTATTATACGGAAAATTCGTAAATCTGATTTAGAACAAATTACTTTTATTTCGCCTCATTCTCAAGTTATTAATTGTTTATATTTAGATGTTGATGGTTTTTTGTATTCAGGTTCATCTGATTATACAGTAAAAGTTTTCGATACTTTAACTATGGCACAAGTTATACCAACATATACATGCCATTCAAATGTTTATTCGATTACAGGTAATTAGTTTCAATTTAAAAGGAGAAGTTTATGGCAATTTCAATTAATTTTTATAATGAAGCTGGGGTTTATACTAAGACTGGAATTGTCAGTCTGACTAACGTGAATCTTAAATTGGCTTTGTTGACTAAAGATTATGTGCCAGATTTAGATGGTCATGCTGTTTGGGCTGATGTGTCTAATGAGGTTGCTGACGGTAATGGTTACAATACAGGTGGCAAAGCTCTGACTACTTTATCTGTGACTAGAATTGGCTCTGTGGTTACTTGGAAAGCTGATGATGTGGTTTTTCTGAATCTTTCTAAGACATTTAAATACGGTTTGCTGTATTTAGATGAAACTGTAAGTGCAATTGTTAAACCATTGGTTCTTTTAATTGATTGTGATGACACAGATCCAGCCAACGATGTAACAGTAGCCAACACAAATTATGCTTTTGAGTGGCACACCGATGGTATTTGGGAATTTGGGCCTGTAGCTGAAATATGCATATAAGGAGTTTATTATGGCTTTAAAATCATACAGCATACCTAATTTTGAGTTGATCAATCTGGTAGATAATGAAGGCAGTCCAGTTGTACCACAATGGGCTGAGAGTGGCGAAGGCACTAATGAATATTATCTGCTTGATGGCTTAGATAACCAACCAGAGATTTTGTTTGTTGATAATCAAGATTTTGGTATACCTGAAACAGTTGGTAGTTTGTCTGAAGATAGTTGGGGATGGGGGGATAATGACAGTCTTGGTTATGATACTGTTTATATTCGTTTTGCCGATGGCGCAAACCCAGATACTTTAGAATATAATTCTATTCAGGCATATTTAGGCATACCTACTATATTGTTAGAAGCTGATGGTGTCAGAATAGTTCTGTTTTCATTGTTGATAAGCAATTATTCAAGTAATCTTGATGCCAGAATTACAATTCAGCATTTAGACAGTGATGATAATATGCTGTTTAAGTGGGTACTTGATCTTGATGCAGGCAATAGCCCCTTCGCCCTAGATTCAATGCTGGTGTTTGCTAATGGTGAAAAACTAGCTGTTTCATCTAGTGGTGAAGAAGTTTCTGTTTATGCTTCGGGGGAAGAAAAGTAATGGCGTTCTTTACTTTTGATCGTAGAATCATAGACCCTACACTAAGACCTTGGGGAAGAACATTTGATTGGAATCCAGAATACTTAGAAACTTTAGTTTGGTTAGATGCTTCAGATAAGAAAACAATTATATTGAATGAATCGAATACTATTGATCAATGGAGTGATAAGTCTGGAAATGGTAATCATTTCACTGTGCCTTCAACTTGGAATAGTCCATCGGTGTTTGAGAAAGGAATCAATAATTTAGATGTGGTGAGGTTTGTTAAAGCAAGTAAACATGGATTAGGAAGAGCTAGACCAGGAAATCATATTTCTTTTCATGTTGTCTTACAAAGACAAAGCAGTGCTCCTGATTCTATTCTTCTTAGCAATGGTGGCTCTTCTGGAAATTATTGGGCTTGTATGGCGAATAATACTTCTGCAGGAAGTGCGGATATTTCAAGTTTAATAACTTATTTTGATGGCACATTAATAAGTAATCCAAACAGAGGCCAATTTTACACAAGTACAAATGGCAGAATTGCCATGTGGTCTTTTTCAGGAAGTCTTTCTTGGATTAATTTTTATTTAGGTGGTTATAATAATTCTGCTTGGTATTTAACTGCTGATTTAGCTGAAATTATAATTACTGATGGTGTTTTATCTACTGAAGATAGACAAAAAATTGAAGGTTATCTTGCTCATAAATGGGCAATAACTGCTAATTTGCCAAGTGATCATCCTTATAAAACTTCAAAACCACAAGTGTAAGAGCTAGAATATGGGTATTTTTAAATTTGATGATAAGATTGTAAAAGCAAATGATTGGCCTCATGGCTGGCCTGACATGCAGAAAAAAGAATACGGTTTTTCAGCAAATATTTACTTTTATCATCGTTATACTTCATTACAAAATTATGATACTGGTTTTATTACACGAATGGAAGCTTTGGGGCATACTTTTACTTATGGTAATGGTTTACCTGCTGGTAGTTATCGTGAGTACGATATTATTGTTATTGGTGCACTTGGAACAACTTATGGTTTAATTTCTGAATTAGCTACTCTTTTAGCGGCAGTGCCACAGGTATTTTCTTTTTGTCGAGCAACAAGCCAAAACTGCAATATGAGTACAAGTAATGGAACAAGAAGTTCTACTGTACTGCGTAAATTGATTGATCATGAAAAATTAACAACTGAAGCAGGTGGTAACATAACTTTCACCCAATCAAATACTGTGAATGAATTAAGAACTTTAACTTCAGATACGGTTATGGTTTATGATAACGGTACAGCAACTTATCCAGGTTTAGCATATAAACAATTAACAGATAAACGTTATATTGTGCATTACAGTCATTATTATTCTTTTGCATATAATGACCAAATTCATCCACTTGAAGCTACTGAGTTAATGAACAATACAATTCAGTTTTTAACTTTTGCTAGAAGATTTGGAATAAAATGAATAACTACAATCGTTATGAGATAAATCCTTTTATTTTCAGTACCAGACATTATGTTCTAGCTGAGTATGCCAATTTTTATCTGCCACCTTTGGTTTATATTGGGCCAGAAAAATGGGCAGATAGAGCTTTTGAATTTAAAATAGTTGCTCATGCACCGATTGATCAAATTCAACATGCTTACGATTTGAATGCCGTTACCAATATAGAAGTTGGCGATGAAACTGCAAATGTGCCTTTAATTCAATACGCCTCTGCTCAAGGTCCTATCAGTCTTAGTGGCGCTCTTAAACTGCCTTCTGTCGCTGGTTTCAGAATTGATTTAGATTCATCATTAAATTTAATTAATAATACAGTTTTAAAGATATATGACAGCACAAATAATGAAAATCACGGTGTTAAAATCACTGATGATCTGAACAAAGATCAGTTCGTTTTTGATGGTGTTAATGACTACATCAGAGTTTTGAATGATATTTTTGAATCAGATCAAGATTTTACTATTCAATTATGGTGTGCGTTAGATATACCTAACGCAAGTCAGATATTGATTGGTAGTGGACAAGCACCACCAGATCCATGCTTGTTATTGTATTCAAATACAAGTTTAGGCAGTGCTGATCAACAGATAAGAGTTTTTGCTGAATCGTCAGAGAAATTGGTTGGCTCTGATATTACTGAAGCTGATGGAACTTTGATTACTTTGACTAGAGGTGGTGGTACATGGAAACTGTATGAAAATGGTTTAATAGTAGCTACTGAAACTGAAGATTACGATTTAATTGGTAATGATCTGGTTATTGGTGGTCATTTATTCTTAGACGATTTGTATAAAGGCACGATTAAATCAGTTCAAGTTTCTGATGTTGTTCGTAGCGCTGAATGGATTTATTTAGATTACTTATCTCAGAATCAGGAATTATTGATTTACAGTGATATTGAGGATGAATTTTTTATAATTGCGGATTATTCAATTCTGTACTGCATTGGGAAAATAAGGCATAGAAATCTTAAAGTCAGATACAGTTTACGTGCTAAAATTAATGAAGCAAATCAAATTGTTTATGATCTTGAAGAAGTAACTGCAAGCAATGAAATTAGTGAAATTATCAAGATTGCCTATGATATTCAAGAAACAACTGTAATTACAGATGTGTTTCAATTAACTAAAATTATTTACAATATTTTTGAAGCAGTTATAAATAATGATTTAAGTGTTACTTATAACTTGAATCTACAGACAGATACGGAAATTATTTACTCATTGGTAAAAAGTGCAAGCCGTACTTTAAATATTAACTACTCTCTGTTCACTGATGTTATTGCTGATACCAAAGTAAGGTACACTTTGATACCTGAAAAAACGGTAAGAAAGAACACAAAAGTTGTTTACAGTTTAAGAACTGATCAATTTATGTGGAGCAACCCTACATTTATTTTACAGATTGAGGGTGACAAATGATAGATATTGAAGCTTTGTCTTTAAATATTACAACTGACCAAAACAGTTATTGCCTGTCGTTTGAAGCAGAAATAAAACGACCTGAAGATTTTCATCTTCTCAATCCAGGCACTGAAATCAATGTTACTTTTTACGGTACTGAATATAAGATGATCATTGATGAACGTAGCCGTAGTCAAGTATTTGTTGATAAGACTTACCATATTCAAGGCAGATCAATAACTGCTAAATTAGGGGAAGGTTGGGGGGAAACCA